>Ga0207707_10001586_pt1 | contig 20958 bp, 12 predicted proteins | sample KBSC83BmetaG_FD_184336 | JGI IMG/M metagenome (GOLD analysis project Ga0207707, IMG submission 184336) | Corn rhizosphere microbial communities from Kellogg Biological Station, Michigan, USA - KBS C8-3B metaG (SPAdes) (version 2) | ecosystem: Host-associated > Plants > Roots > Rhizosphere ...
CAGAATCGCCGTCGCGCAGGCCAACGCACGCCCCGCGCAGGATGCGAAGCCTCAGACTCCGCGGAGTACGCTGCTCAAGCCGGCGCGCGTGTTCGACGGCGTTACGGCAGAGCCCCACGAGGGTTGGGTCGTGCTCGTCACGGGCGACAAGATCGCCGCTGCCGGCCCCGCAGCGGACGTTCGCGCGCCCGCCGGCACCACGACGATCGACCTGCCTGGTACGACGCTGTTGCCGGGGCTGATCGAGGGGCACTCGCACCTATTGCTGCATCCCTACAACGAGACGCAATGGGATGACCAGGTGCTTCACGAGCCAACCGCGTTACGCGTTGCGCGCGCGACGAACCATGCGCGCAACACGCTGCTCGCCGGGTTCACGACGGTTCGAGATCTCGGGACCGAAGGCGCGGGATACTCGGACGTGGGGCTCAAGCGAGCGATCGATCAGGGCATCATCCCGGGCCCGCGCATGATCGTCGTGACGCGCGCGATCGTCGCGACGGGCACGTACGGGCCGAAGCATCCCACGCCCGACATCGACCTGCCGCAAGGCGCGGAAGAAGCCGATGGCATGGAGGGCCTAACGCGGGTCGTGCGGGACCAGATCGGGCGAGGCGCCGACTGGATCAAGGTCTACGCCGACTATCGCTGGGGGCCTAACGGGGAAACCCGCCCGACGTTCACCGTCGAAGAGCTCACCCACATCGTCGAGATTGCCCGCAGCAGCGGCCGGCCGGTCGCGGCCCACGCGAGCACGGCGGAGGGAATGCGGCGAGCGGCCGTCGCTGGCGTGGAGACGATCGAGCACGGCGACGCGGGCACGCCGGAGGTGTTCAAGCTCATGGCTGAGAAAGGAATCGCGCTCTGCCCGACTGTCGCTGCCGGCGACGCGATCTTGTCGTACCGGGGCTGGAAGCGCGGTGTCGACCCCGACACGCCCGGCATCACGCAGAAGAAGGCGAGCCTCAAGACGGCAATCGCCGCGGGCGTCACGATCTGCAACGGCAGCGACGTCGGCGTGTTCACGCACGGCGACAACGCGCGCGAGCTCGAGCTCCTCGTGAACTATGGCATGAAGCCGGTGGACGTCCTGCGATCGGCCACGTCGATAGACGCCAAGGTGTTTCACATGGATGACCGTATCGGCGCCGTGAAGACTGGCCTGCTCGCGGACCTCATCGCCGTGGACGGCGATCCGACGCGCGACATCTCGACCGTGCGCAAGGTGAAGCTGGTGATGAAGGGGGGCGTCGTCTACCGCGGGCCGCAGCAGAATCCGTGATCGCCTAACGCTGTTTCCCGAGCAGCAAGCCGGCGCGCCGAATCGCGCGCGCTTCCGGGCTCTGGGACAGTGCAGTAGACCAGAAACGCGAGTTCCGCTCGTCCCAGCTCACGAGACGATTGTAGACCTGATCCGCTTCGCGCACGACGGCAACCAACCCCGGCGTCGTGCGCGTCGCGCTGTCGAGCCATCGCGCGTACGCACGCAGCGAGTAATAGAGCTCGGTGGTCGATCGGAAGTGCGCGTCGATCTTCGCGCGCTCCTCTGCGCCGGTCCAGGGCATTCGTGCGTCGAGGCGGAGCGGCGGCGCCGAGTGATCGGTCGTGTCGTGCTCGAGCGCGTAGAACCGCCAGTTGAGGCCGCGCAGCCAGAACGTGTCCTCGCCGAAAAACAGCCGGCCGTGCTGGTCGCGCATCCAACGCGCGAACGCGAGGCGACCAGACCGCGACGTGTCGGCCGCCAGCGCTGCGGTGTGCGCCCAGCGTCGGGCCTTGTCGGGATCGGTCGCCGAGACCGAGCGGCTCGCACCTGCCCAATCGCCGGCGGCGGCTCTTCGTCCGGCGATCGTTAGGCGCGCATCGTCCCCGAGCGGCGATGCCGGTGCGGCCGCGAGCGAGTCCACGATCGGCTGCGGCGCGAGGACGCGAACGAGGTACGCGGTGGGAGGAACACCAGGAGGTGAAGCCGCGAGCGCTTTCCCCCAGTCTCGTCGAAGGAGATGGATGCGAATGTGGATCGCTCCGAGATCGTCGTCGGAGGCGTCGATGCGGTCGGCCTGCGCGGTCGCACCGTCCAGATCTCCGGCCTCGAGCAAGGCGAGGAGCCGCAACTTAGCCCACAACGCCGTCGGATCGGCGGGCTGGCGCGGGAACCGTGATGGAAGCGATCGCGCCGACTCGGCAAGCTGGACCGCGTGCCAGAGGAGCCGCTCCTGCATCGCGATCGTCCACGGCTCGCCAGCGTGCGCTTCTGTCGCCTGCCAGTAGGCACTCCATTGATCGGATGTCACGTGCATTTCGGGAACGAGGGCCGTCCGAAGCGACCAATCGAGCCTCGGGTCGTCGATCGATTCCGGCAACACACCTTGTTGCACGAGATAGCGCATCTCGCCGAGCACGCGCTCGCGATGTCGTGGATACATGGCGAGGAGGTCATCCCACGCGCGCGCCCCGTCGCCCCTGAAGTACAGGAGACGCACTCGCGAGAGCCGCACATAGTCCGCGAGCGGGTGATTCGCAAATCGTCGCAGCCAGTCGGCGTGCAGCCGCTCGAGCTCATCCCAACGCGCCGACGGCACACTGTCGCGAACCGAATTCGCCCACCCGTCCGGAATGCCGGTGCGCATAGCCTCCTGAAGCGCGACGAATCGGAGCGATGCGAGACGGCGCGAGCTCGCGTGCGCGTCCGCGTAGCCACTCGCCTCACTTCGTGGCAGCCGACGGATATCGGCAGCGGCGCGGATCACTTGGGGCAACGCCCCGCCCGCGGCGAGCGCCTCGAGGGTCGCCGAGTCGCCGGAAAAATATCGCGCGGCAGCGATCCGGTCGCCTGGCGTTAGGCTCGGCGCTACGTCGACGACTTCGACCGCTGTTCGAAGGGCCTGCGCGTAGGGTGACGCGAGGCCTGCTGGCAGGTCGAGGACGTCGCTCACGACGCGCCGCGCAGCCGTTTCAGCCCGCGCATAGTCGCCCTGCTCTATCGCATGCAGTGCGGCACCGAGCTTCTCGCGTTCGTACTGACGCGAGAGCGTGTCAATATCCGTAGCGGACGGATAGCCGTTACTGTCGTACGCGAACGCGACCAGAGCCCGGACCGAATCAGGCATCACTCGAAGGAACGGCTCCAGAAACCGCAGCTCGAGGCGCAGGTGCGATTCATAGTCGTCGTCGTAGAGCGTACGCACGAGGTAGTCGTGCACCGGGACGAGCGGCCGATCCACGATGTCCGCGCCAGGCCCCCCGCACGGAAGCGCAGGAACAGCCACCAGTGCCAACGCGACAACGGCGAGGGCGAATCGCTTCACTTGATCGGCTCCAGCAGGTGTACCCACGATGAGCTGCCGGGAAAGACCCAGACGCCACGAAACCACCGGCTCCCGCGCATGATGTGCGGCGCCTCGAACCATGCCTGGTGGTCGGTCGTCTCTCCGTTCGCCAGACGTCGCTCGAAGGCGCCTATACCCAGACGAAACGGCATGCGTTGTCGTGACACGAGCCGTTCGACTTGCCGCGCGTATGGCAGCGACATGCGGTCGCCGGTGTCGAAGACCTGCAGGATGTGGCCGGCGACGTTCGCGCGAAACAGATCGCCATACTCGGCGTGCCGAACGTGCGAGATGAGGCTCGTGGTCCAGACCGGTCGTCCCGCGAGTGCGCCCCGCGACAGGATCGCAATGACCGCGCTCCAGCGGCGAAGGAGACGCTCGGGACAGTCGTAGTCGAGCTGCACCTCGCTCACGGTCACACCGGAGCGTTCCGCCGCCGCCAGCATGCCGCGTAGCGCCAGGCCCACCGCATTCGCGACCGCGCTGTCGGACTGCTCCGCCCACGCGCTCGAAAAGCCGTCATCGAAGCGCACGACAACGGCGGCAGTCGGTCGTCCGGAAATTCGAGGCGACAGCGCGAGCTGCGACTGGACCTCGCCGTCACGGGACGCGCGGATCGTTCCAATCCATACGGTCGGGACGAGATTGGGAATGGATCGCGCCGCGTCGACAAACAACGCCGAGTCCGTGGATGACCAGATCCACTGCCCGATCTGGGGTTCAGGCGGGACAGGCCGGTCGCATGCCGACGGTGCCGCAATGAGCAGCGCGAGGATGAGGGTTGGCGCTGTCCTCCTCGCGACCGTCACGATGGTCATGGGCGAGACCCTGCCGCGGTCGCGCGCGCGTTAGGCGCGCCGTAACGCGCTACTTGTGGCGGTACGTGATACGCCCGCGCGTCAGGTCGTAGGGCGAGACCTCGATCGTCACGTGGTCGCCCGCCAGCACGCGGATGCGGTTCTGCCGCATCTTGCCGCCCAGCGTCGTGAGCACGTCGTGGCCGCCGTTGACGGTCACGCGGAACGTTGCGTTCGGCAACACTTCCGCGACCGTGCCTTCCATCTCGATCGCACCTTGCTTCGCCATGCACCCTCTGGTGTTGTGTTTGGACCTCCGCCCGTGGAAGCTGGGCAGTCCGCCGCGGCACCGCAAGCGACCTGTGTCACGCGTGAACGACGGCCACTCGCGGCCCCTCAGCGGGTCTCCGTCGACGCGCGCTGGAGAGTCTCCGGCATGTCGGCCGCGATGTACGCCATGACTGCCATCGTGGCGACGCAGCGGGCCATGTCGTTGGGGTCGAGCTTGTCGATCGTGTCGGCTTCGGTGTGATGGTACCAGAAATACTTGGTACCATCAACGTTCAGCCCCAGCCCCGGCACGCCGAGCGCCACGATCGGGCCGATGTCGGCGCCGGCGCCTCCCTTCACGATCGTGCCTGCGTCGATCCGAACGAGCAGCGAGGCGATCTGCTTGAGCATCTCGAGCGCGGCGTCCGAACCGGAGAAGCTGAATCCCTGTGGCTTGAAGACGCCCCCATCCGATTCGATCGCCAGCACGTGCTTCTCGACTTCAGACTTGTGCGCGTCGCGGTACGCCTGCCCGCCGCGTCCCCCGTTCTCCTCGTTCGTCCAGCCCACCACACGGATCGTCCGTTTAGGCTTGAGCCCGAGTCGCTTGAGCAGCCGCACGGCCTCCCAGGCGACGACGACGCCGCCGCCGTCATCCATCGCGCCGCGGCCGACGTCCCACGAGTCGATATGCCCACCGAATACCACGACCTCGTCCGGCTTCTCCGAGCCTACGATCTCGCCCATGACGTTGCGCGACGGCGCATCGGGCAGCGTTTTTGCCGACATGGTCAGCTTCACGCGAACGCGCTCGCCACGTTCCACCAGGCGGTGAATCATCTCGGCGTCTTCCACCGTGATCGCGGCCGCCGGAATGCGCCTAACAGTCGAGTCGTAGGACATCCCTCCGGTGTGCGGCGTGCGCTGCGAGTACGGCGTCACCGACCGGACGAGCGCGCCCACCGCGCCAACCTTCGCGGCAGCAACAGCGCCTCGAGCACGGTACTGCACCGTCTCACCGTAGTTCGAGAACGGGACGTCGAAGAGCACGATCTTTCCGCTCGCCTGCGCGGCCTTCGCCGTGAGGTCACTGAAGCTGCCCACGACGAGAACGTCGGCGGTGATGCCACCCGGAGGCGTCGCGATGCTGCCTCCGAGCCCGAGCATGGGAAGATTCTGAACCCGCGGCTTGACCATCTGGGCCGACTCTTCCCCTCTGACCCACACGGGCACCATCGCGCGCTCGCCGCGAACGTTCTGGAGCCCATCCTGTTTCATCCGGTCGATCACCCAGTCGATCGTCTGCTCGAGCGCCGCCGTGCCGCTCAGCCGATTCCCGAACTTCTCCGTCATCTCGGCCAGCCGGTTCCACGCGGAGCTGTCTTTCAGCGCCGCGTCGATGATGCGGTTGGCATCAGCGCGGTAGCGATCCGCGATGGACTGGGCAGCGAGCGGACGAGAAATGGCAAACGCCACGAGCGTGGCGAGGGCGGCCGATCGAACGCGCATCGAGTTTCCTAGTCGGGCTGAGGTCGCCGCAAAGCTAATCGACGGCATTTCGACGCGGCATCATGAGCATCGCTGTAGTGTCGGTTTGAACGGCAAACCGAGGGGACGCAGAACGCGCAGAACGCCCACTCGCGCGCGGGCGACGCAGAATGACGCGGAAGGGCTCCGTGTGGGGAGAGAGGTCCTCGCAACGAGCCGATCTTGCAGGGGAACTGCCTCGGGCGGCGACTAAGACTAGCTGACCGTGGCAGTCCCCATTAAGACCAGCTCGTTGCGAGCGGCGTCCGATCCGGCCGAGCAGTTTTCTGCGTCCCTCTGCGTCGGCGCGAAGCGCCGTTCTGCGCGTTCTGCGTCCCCTCGTTCGGAAAGCCGGCCCTAACGGGAACTCTCCAAGAGATTGCCTAACGCGCCAACTTCGCGATCACACGGGGAAGCCGGGCCCTCCGGCGCGGCCGCGCCAGCTCATAGGCAGCGGCAGACGACGCCGCGATCGCCCCGCCGAGGAGGTAGCCGGCCAGGACGTCCGTGAACCAGTGCCGGTCGAGCCAGAGCTTGGCCAACCCGCTCACACCGGGGACGATCAGCGCGACCGGCACCGCTCGAGCAGGCGACGCGAGCCCTTCACGCGCCAACACGTACGCGGTTGCCCACGCCACCGCGCCCGTCTGGAGAGCATGCCCGCTCGGGAAGGACGGTTCAGTTGGAGAGTGTCGACCCGCCGGCGGCGTTCGTTGGCGTATCACCCGCTCCAGCAGCCAGGCAAGGGAGGCTGCGGCGGCGGACGCCGACGCGATCGGGATGGCAGCGCGAGGGCCACGCGATCGCCAGGTCGCGGCCGCCACGAGCGCTGCCGCCGGCATTTGCCCGTACCATTTGCCCAACGGCGTGAGCGCCTCCGCGACAAAACGACTCGCGCGGCGTGGCCGTTTCGGAATCGCCTTTCGGACGGTCGCGTCGAGGTGGCGCGTTCGATGCCGGCGGACCTTCCTCGCCAGGACCGCGAACCCGATCGCCGCCCCCACGCCTCCGCCGAGCAGCGCGGCTGGCAGCACCACTTGATTCTTTGTCATGCCGCGTCGCCCTTGCGACAACCGTACCGCCGGCGCGTCTAGCGGCCCGCGACGTTGTATTTCTTGAGGATCTCGCGAACCCGATCAAGCGGAATTGCGTCAACGGTCCTGCCGCGTGCGGTGACCGATGTGGCCATGAACAGCGAGTTGTAGATCGACTCTTCCGTAGCCTCGACGACCGCCTCGAAGAGCCCCGACATCGCGTCGTTCGTGACGTCCTCCGTCTGGCGCGTGAGCGGTTCGGGGCCCGACCCGGCTGGCGTTAGGCGCCGGCGCACGGACGGCGCGGTCGAGAACGCGATCACGAAGTCGCCCGAGCCGTTCGACGCCGACGAGCCGGTTCGACCGAGCCCCATCATCGCTCGCGCGGCCAGCCGCTCGAGGTTTCGGTCAGACAAGGGCGCATCCGTGGCGACGACCATCATGATCGAGCCGTCGCCCCGCTCCCGCTCGACCTCGTTCTTGAAAGCGTAGCGGCCAAGCTCCTTGCCAACAGGCGCACCAAGTACCTGCAGGATCCCGCCGAAGTTCGACTGCACGAGCACACCCACCGTGTAGCCGCCGAGCGACTTCGGGACGACGCGCGACGACGTGCCGATTCCGCCCTTCCAGCTGAACGCCTGCGTCCCCGCGCCTGCGCCTACACTCCCCTCGGCCACTGGACCGCTCTTCGCGCCGTCGAGCGCGGCACGAACATGCTCCGCCGTGATCGGTCGCGAACGAATGGCATTCAAGCCGCCATCATTCGTCTCGCCAACAACGGGGTTGAGCGAACCGACCCGCTCCATACCCGGCTGCGCCAGCATCCACTCGACCATGGCGTCGGCAGCCTTCCAGACGCAGAGCGTACACGTGAGCAGAATCGGTGTCTCGAGCTCACCAAGCTCCTTCACCTGCGTGCTGCCCACCAACTTGCCGAACGCGTTGCCGACGTGCACCGCGGCCGGCACGCGGTCGAGGTATTGGTTGCCACCGTGCGCGCGAATGGCCGTAATGCCGGTGTGTACCGAGTCGCCAACCGTCACGGTGGTCTGCCCGACGAGCACACCGCTCACGTCGGTGATCGCGTTGTTGGCGCCGGGCGGAAACACGCCCGGCGCCACCCCCAGGTCGCGCGCGCGCGCACGACCGTTAGGCGTCTGCGCCGTTGCAGTCACGGCGGACCCGGCCATCGTCATGAGAAGCGTGAAAAGGGGCGCGAACGCGCGGACAGTTCGGTTCGATACGGCGGTCATCAGGATGCGATCTTGTCGGTCTTCTTCTGCCGCGACTTGAGATGCTCCTCCATCTTGATTCGCGGAATGCCATTCTCCAGCCAGTCAGGTGCGGGTTCACCCTTGAGGTAGTGGTCGAAGTACTCCCGCATGCGAATGGTGTAGTCCTTCATGTTCTTCGGCTGCGCGAGCCCATGGTTCTCCCCGACGTACTGAAGGAGCACCACGTCCTTGCCGAGCTCACGCAACGTGTTGAAGAACGTGATGCCCTGGTTGAAGTCCACGGCGCCGTCGTGCTCGTTATGCAGGATGAGTAGCGGCGTTTTCACCTTGTCGGCGTGGAAGGCGGGCGAGTTGCGGATGTAGGCGTCGTAGTTCTCGATGAAGTTCCCCTTGAACCGACCCTGGCTGGATTCGAAGATCGCCATGTTGCCGCCGCCCGAGTTCCAGTAGACGGAGCTGTACATGCTCACCATGTCGGTGAGCGGGGCGCCGGCAATCGCGCTCTTGAAGATGTTCGTCTGGGTGACGAGGAAGGCCGTCTGATAGCCGCCCCACGAGTGGCCGTGCAGCGCGACATTCGCCGAATCGACGATGCCCGTCGCGATCGCGGCCTTCACCGCCGGCACGACCGCCCAGACCGCCGACATGCCCGGGTCGTTCACCTTGTACACGATGTCCGGCTGGAACACCGCGTAGCCTCGGCTCGTGTAGACGCTCGGGTTGAACGCCTGCGTCTCGTTAGGGACGCTGTAGCTGTGCAGGAACTGCGACCGTTTCTCGTAGATGTACACCACGGTGGGGTACTTCCTGCCCGGCTCGTAGTTCGCCGGCAGGTAGAGCGCGCCCTGCAGCGAGTCACCCTTGTCCGTCACGTAGTCGACGAGACGCGCCCCGCTGGACCAGGCGTATTCGCCCTGCTGCGGGTTGGCCTGCGTCAGGCGACGCGGTGCCGTGAACGCCGCGGTCGTCACCCAATAGTCCGGGAATTCCTTGACGGTTTGCCGTGTGAACACCCACGTCTCCGCGTCGCGCGCGCGAGCGAACCCGTACTTCGCGTCCTCCCAGAGAAGGGGCTTCGCGCCAGGCTTCGCGACGTTCACTACGGCGAGTCCTTCCTTCTTCGTTCGCTCGCCGTACATGGAGACGTAGAGCGGCTTCGACAGATCGATGCCTCGCTCCCGAGGATCGATCACAACGCGCCGCTGGTACCTCACCTTGGTCGCGCGACCATTGGCAGTGAGGTTCTCCGCTTTCCCCGCCCCGTTCACCGGCACGCGCCACATGTCCCAGTTGTCGAACAGGACCACGGCGCTTCCGTCCTTGGCCCAACCGACCGGAGCGACCGGGGGACGATCGACGTTATGATCGTCCTCCGTGTCAACGAAGCTCACCGGTGCATTCTCGGTGATCACGCGCGACGCCCCGGCCGCCATGTCGTAGACACGATACTGACCGTCCTCGAAGTACAGGAACTTCGAGCCGTCCGGCGACACGAGCTCTCGGTTCGGCAGCTTCTTCACTACCAGCTTGCGGTCGCCCGTGCGGGTATCGAGGACATACACGTCGCGATAGCGCATGCCGTCGATGTTGCCGGCACGCTCGTAACCCCGGATGTCGGAGCCGATCGCCCAGCGCTCGTTAGGTGCGAGCGTGACGTCGCGCAGCTCGTCCGTCGCGAGGCGGATGAACTTGTGATCGTTGACTCGGTACTCGGCGAGGAACGTGAACTGCTTGTCGCGCGACTCCTCCACCTGCTGCTGCGACTGCAGGCGCGGATCCTTGGCATGCCAGATCACGAGCGTCGCGAGGTCATCGTCGTCGCCGGTCGCGCCGCGTGCCGTGGACTGCATTGCGCCCGGGATGCCTGCGGCTGGGCGGACGTCCGGCCGCGGCGTCTTGCTCTCCGGCGTCAGGCGTCTCGCCGCAAGACCAAAGAACAGGGCTGAGCGGTCCGCGGCCCACCGCGGTGCGCGGTCAGCGGTGATCCGCATGCCGCTCGGGAAGCCGCCGGTGTCGGACGGCGTATACACGACCGACTTCGGTACGCTCGCGAACCCGGTGAACCCGAGCACCGAGAACGACGTATCCGCTGCCGCGCTGTCCGGGCGACCGCGGAGCACCGCGAGCGCGAGACCGCTATCGGCCCATGTGAGTTTGCGGTACACCGCCTTGTCGCTGTCGAGCACCCGGACCACATCGGTCTTGAGGTCGCGGACCTGAACCCCGTTGCCAATGACGTCGCGTCCGTCGACGGTCCACGCGAGTCGAGTTCCCGCCTCATCGAACGCGAACTCACCGACGTTGCCGATGCTCGTCACTGCGCCTGCGCGAAGGTCCACGAGCAGCAGATCCGAGCCGGCGGTCGGTCCCGACCCATCCGGGCCGTACCGGTGGAGCGCGATCCAGTTTGGCTGCTTCGGTGCAAAGGCAAAGCGGCGCACCTTCTCGAAATCCCGCTTCTCGCCGGTCGCGAGGTTCACCAGCACCACGCTGCTCTGCAGCGTCTTCTTGTCCTTTCGAAGCTTCTTGGCTTCGGAAGCCGTGGGATAGGTGAAGAAGGCGAGCCATTTGGCGTCGTCGGAAAGGACAACCGACGTGTTCACGGGTGGGCCGAACCCGCCCGTGGGCGCCGGCGGCTCACCGATCTTGAACCGGCGCTCCTGCCCCTCGGCCGTCGGCCGCACGACGACTTCGGCGTCGCCTTCGTTAGGCGTGAGCTGGTAGGCGAACCATTTACCGTCATTCGAGAGCGCCGTGTACCGGATGTTCTTCCAGAACGACAAGTCGGCGGGGTCGAGCTCTTTCAGGGCGCCGGGAGCGGACGCAGCCGGCGCCAAGGTGCGGTGCGCGTCGGCGCCGACGGCGTTCTGGGCGACGGCCGTGCTGGCGATGGTCGCGGCACTGATGACCACAACTGCGATGGTTCGACTAACCAGTAGCGACATCTCGAGATCCTTGTCGTGTGAGATCGTTCGGGTGTTCGTGCAGCCTGAGAATGGACCTGAGATGCTGGAACGCAAGCCCCGTTTGTCATCCCCAGCGGAGCGAGGGATCCTCATCGTCCCGACAGAGGGCCCTTTAAGGGGACCCGGAGGATCCCTCCCTTCGTCGCTGGCGCTCCTCTGGGCAGGCCCTTCGCGGCTGGCGCTCCTCTGGGCAGGCCCTTCGCGGCTGGCGCTCCCCTGGGCAGGCGCCTGCCGGCTCGGGATGACAGGCGCCTAACGTGCTGCCACAGCCTCCGTGCCCGACTCGGCCTGCATCGCCGCCAGCACGCGACCCGCCCGTTCGGCCGCTTGGGTCATCCGCGCCGGCGGGACGATGAACGAGACGCGGACGAAGCCCTCGCCGCCCGCGCCGAAGCCGGCGCCCGGGAGAACGATCACGCCTTCCTCCTCCATCAGCCGCTCCGCGAACGGCCGGCTGGGCACGCCCTCCGGCAGCGCGATCCAGAGATACATCGTCGCCTGCGGCACCTCACACGTGAATCCTGCCGAGCGGAAGGCCGATACGGCCGCGTCGCGGCGCTCCTTGAAGATCGCGACGTTAGGCGGAACGAAGGCCTTCCAGCTTTCGAGCGCCGCCACGCCGGCGGCCTGGATTCCCATGTACGTTCCCGTGTCGACGAACGTCTTCACCTTCGACAGCGCGGCCGAGATCTCGGGCTTCGCAACCGCCCAGCCGCAGCGCCAGCCGGTCATGTTGTACGTCTTGGAGAGTGAGTGGAACTCGATCGCCACATCGCGCGCCCCGTCGATCTCGAAGATGCTCGGCGGCACGTAGCCGTCGAAGGCGAGCTCGGAGTACGCGTTGTCGTACACGAGCAGGATGTCCCGCTCGCGGCACACGCGGACGACACGCTCGAGGTAATCACGTGGCGCGATCGCGGCCGTGGGATTGTTCGGGTAGTTAAGGTAGAGCACGCGCGTTCGGTCGAGCGTCTCGCGCGGAATCTCGCCCAGCTCGACGAGGAAGCTCGTACGGGGACGCAGCGGGTAGATGTAAGGCGTCGCGTCGCTCAGGAGCGTGCCGCCCACGTACGCCTGATACGCCGGCTCCGGCACGATCGCGACGTCCCCGCGGCCCAGATATGCGAACGCGATATGCGCGATCCCTTCCTTCGACCCGATCAGCGGCACGATCTCGGAGATCGGGTCGAAGCGCTGGCCGAACCGCATCGCCATCCAATCGCTGATCGCCTGACGAAACGGGACGTGCCCCAGCCCAAACCCGTATCGGCCCATCGAAGGGGTATGCGCCGCTTTGACGAGGGCTTCAATTGCAGACGGTGGCGGCGCGAGATCCGCGTCGCCGGCGCCAAGATCGATGACGTCAACGCCTCGCTGCAGCAGATCTCGCTTGCGTGCGGGAACGTGCGCGAGCGGGTACACAGGAAACGCCTTGAATCGATCGGTGAGCTGGGGCAATGCATCCTCCGGCCGGGTGTGAAAAGCTACGACGGGAAGTATGCAACGTCGCCCGAATCGGCGCACTCCGCGCCCCCGACAAAGCCGCACACCGCGACGGTAAGGCTGTTCGCCGTCCGTGCCCTTTGCCCGCTGTGTGCGAAGTCCTAAGTTCGACCGGCGCCGCCGGGTGCGGCAAAGCTGTTCGATCCCCTTACGTCGGGACTTGCCAATGCTGACGCAACCTCGGCTCTCGCTCCTTTCGCTCTGCACGCTGGCGTTCGCTCTCGCGTGCGGTGGCGATTCTTCGGGACCGCCTGCGGTCGCATCGGTCGATCTCACCGCGCCGGCGTCCGACGTTGCGGTTGGCGGAACGCTCCAGCTCACGGCGACCGCGCACGATGCGAGCGGCAATACCCTGACCGGGCGTCCCGTGACCTGGACGAGCGCAAGCACGGCGATCGCCACCGTGAGCGCCGCTGGTCTGGTCACGGGCGTAGCGGCGGGTTCGGCCGCGATCACCGCCACCATCGGTGGAAAAACCGGGTCGCGGACGATCAGCGTGACGCCGCCTGGCGTGGCGAGCGTGAGCGTGACGTTGGCGGCGAGCACGTTGCTGGTCGGAGAGACCACACAGGGAACGGCCGTGGCTCGCGACGCCAACGACAACCCTCTCACGGGACGGGCGATCTCGTGGGTATCGAGCAATACGCAGATCGCGACGGTCTCCAACTTGGGCGTCGTCACCGCCATCGCGCCCGGAACCGTGATGATCAGCGCGACGTCGGAGAACAAGACCGGGTCGGCGGAGCTCACCGTCTCGCCGGGCAACCCGGACGAGGCGCCACAGATCACCGGTGTTTCGCCCGGCACGCTCGTGGAAGGTCAGAATGCGACGATATCGGGAACCAGGTTCGGCGGGACCACGACGGACAACCTGGTTCGCATCGGTGGCATCGCGGCATCCGTGACAACCGTGACACCCACGTCGCTGCAGATCGTGGTGCCTAACATGAACTGCAAGCCGGCCCAGGCGCTCAACGTTCAGGTTACCGTGGCTGGTAACACGAGCGCGGCGCATCCGCAGGCATTCACGCCCGCGGCAACGCTCTCGGTAGCGCAAGGCAAGCAGCAGGTCATTTCCACACCTAACGATTTCTGCCTCCAGTTCGGCGCCAGCCAGGCCGCCGAGACGTACGTGATCGGCGTCCAGTCGGTCTCCGAGAATGTGACGAGCGTGACGTCCGCGAACGTGGTGGCCGAGTCGCCCGCTGCGGCCTTCGCGACTCCAACCGCCAGGATCGCGAACGCACCCGTGTTCTCGGCATCACTCGTGGACGCCGTCGTCACCGCGAGTGGAAGCCGCCTCGCGAAGCATCGCACCGTGGAAGCGGCGCTCTTCGAGGCGGACCGCGCGATGTTGGCGCCCAAATTCCAGGCGACGCGCTCGTCACGGATGGCACGGTCGGCGCGGCGCAGCGCGCGCGCCTCGCTCTCGATGGTGCCGGTCCTTCCGGTGACGGCCAAGGAAGGCGATGTGCTGAACATCCGGATTCCTGACCGCGCGCGGAACATCTGTCAGAACTCGCTTCCGATCACCGTCACGGTGAAGAAGCTCGGCACGCACGGAATATTCCTCGAGGACAACGCGAATCCGAGTGGAGGGTTTTCGGCGGCGGACTATCAGGCGCTGAGCGATCAGTTCGACGCGGCGATCTACTCGACGGACGTCGCGTATTTCGGGGAACCGACGGACTACGACGGCAACACGCGCATCGCGATCGTGATCACAAAGGAAGTGAACAAGATCGATAACCTGCTCGGCGAGGTCTTCCCCCAGAACCTCGTGCCGCAAGAGGTCTGTCCGTCGAGCAACGACGGGGAGTTCTTTTACGGTCGTGCGCCGGACCCTAACGGGACGGCCGGAACAGCCTACACGAGTTCCGCTGCCAAGGCTGACGCCCCGCTCATCATTGCGCACGAGGTGTCGCACGTGATCCAGATCGGACGCCGCCTCGAGTACCCGTCGGCAACAGACTTCCAATCGACGTGGGAGGCGGAGGGCCAGGCGACGTTTGCCGAGGAGGTCAACGGATACGCTGCGGCACAGCTCGCGCCCGGCCAGAACCTGGGCCGCGACGTCGCGTTCAACAGGGGACAACCACCTCTTCCCACAAACTGGTTCAGCGACCCGTTCGTCGACCTCGCGGTGTACTACGGGTTCAAGACGAGAGACACACGCGTCGCCGGTGCGCCCGAGCAGTGCAGCTGGCTCGGAACACAAGCGCAGGGGAACTCCGGGCCGTGCCTAACAGGTCGCGAGCCTTACGGGGTGCCGTGGTCGTTCTTCCGATGGCTCTCCGATCAGTATGGGAACCAGTTCCCCAATGGCGAGAAAGGACTTCACCGGGCACTCATCGAGAACGCATTCGAGGGCTTCGCGACCGTGTCCGACGTGATCGGCCAACCAATGGAGTCGCTGCTCGTACAATGGTCGGCCATGCTCTATGCCGACGACCGCATTCCCGGCATCGATGAGAAGTTGACGATGAAGAGCTGGAATCTGGTGTCGATCGAACAAGGGATCGTGGAGTCCGGCCGTCTCTCGCCGCGCATGCGTACGTTCGGGATGTTCACCGATGCGATTCTCGTGCGCGGGGGGTCCACGGCGTACTTCGTGGTGTCCGGGGCAAATCGCGCCCCCACCGGCATCCGCGTTCGCGACGCGAGCGACGGACCGTTGCCGGAGAACATGCGGGTGTGGGTGGTGCGGGCGCAGTGAACCGCGCGAGACGGGGAGCCGCGCTGGCGTTAGGAGTGGTAGGCGTGGCCTGTTCGCACGCGCCGCCGGCGAAGCCCGTGGCCTCGTCTGATACAGCACGCCCGGCGTCTGACACAGCGCGCGCGGCCAGCGACACGGCGGGCGCCGCGCCGCGCGCGATGCCGTCGGAAACGGTGCTCACCGGGAAGGTCGGCGCCGTGGGGCTCGCGATAGCGCCGGTGACGTCGCTCCAGATCGGAAACGCCAAAGCGATGACACTGGTCGGGCCCATGGAGCCAGAGCTTCGCCGGTTAGGCAGCGCCACCGTGTGGGTCGCGGGCAGCCCGGTGTCCGGCCCACCTAACGCGACGTTCAGCGTGACGCGTTACGGGATCGTCTCGATCGATGGCGTGAAACCGCTCGTGGGGACCGTGATGACACGCGACGGCGCGACGTGGCTGGCGACGGAAAGCGACACGGTCAAGCTGGGGAAGGCCCCGACGGAGCTGGCGGCGAAGGCCGGGGCAAAGGTTTGGGTGATCGTGCGCCGCTCGGGAAGCGAGCTCACGACGCAGAGCTACGGCCTGATTAGAGATCCTTAGCGGACTCAGCCCTTTCGTCTCCGCGCGCAATGCCCTAAGTTCGGCCGTCGCGTTAGGGGCGACCGCCCACGCTCCGGAAATTCAAAAATTTCAATGAAGACTCGACCGCGGCTCACACTCGCGTGGCTCGCCACGCTCGCTTTCATCGTTGCGTGCGGTGGTGACCCGTCTGGTCCGCCTGCGGTCGCGAGCATCGAAATATCGGGACTTCCGGGCATCATGCGCGTCGGAAAGTCCGCGCAGCTGACGGCCGCGGTGTTTGACGCGAAGCACACCGCGCTCGTGGGGCGGAACATGACGTGGTCCACGTCCGACACCGCAATCGCAACGGCCGACGCAGCGACCGGGCTGGTAACTGCGATCGCGCCCGGGTCCGCAACGATCTCGGTGGCCGTCGACGGAGTGAAGCAGTCGCTATCGCTGATCGTTCTCCCGGCGCCGGTCTCGTTCGTCGTCGTTACGGTCGACTCGACCAGCTTGCAGATCAACGAGACGGCGCAGGCTACGGCTGTCACGCTCGACGACGATGGAAATATGCTCACGGGACGACGGTTGACGTGGGCATCGAGCAACCCCGCGGTCGCCTCGATCTCTGCACTGGGTGTCGTTACCGCGATCCGCCCCGGAACGACGTCTATCAGTGCATCGGCCGAGGGCGCGTCCGGCCCCGCCGTCCAACTTACGGTCACGAGGGGCAATCCCGCCGAGGCGCCGCAGATAACCGCCGTGACACCAAGCCCCATGGTGGAGGGTCAGACGGCGACGATTACCGGCTCCAAGTTCTCCCCCACGCCCGGCGACAACATCGTTCGCGTGGGCGACGTGGTGGCCACGGTTACCGCCGCGAGCTCGACCTCGCTGCAGATCATCGTTCCGAACAAGTGCCGACCGGCGCAGGCAATGAGCATCGAGATCACGGTCGGTCCTAACGTCAGCGATCAGAAACCATTTCCATTCACTCCGTCCACCACCTTTACGCTCGCTCAGGGCAAGCAACGGCTGATCGCTGATCCGGCGGATTTCTGCTTGCAGTTTCCCGCGACGACAGCGGACGAGTGGTATCTCATCGGCGTGCAATCCGTCGTGGAGTCTGCTGCCAGCCTAACGGCGGTGAATTTTGCCGCCGAGACACCGACCGGCTCGAATTACACCGGCACCTCGTCCGCGATACGACGCACGCCCGGGTTTTCTCCCAGTCTCGCCGGTGCTGTGGCAAGTCCATTTGCGGGCGAGCGAGCGGAGCGACTGGCGCGGCATCGCGCCGTGGAGGCGCAACTACTCGCGCAGGAGCGCGCGCTCCTTGCGCCACGGCTGCGCTCCTCGAGCGCGGCGCGGGTCAAAGCCAACCCGTCGAAAGCGCGAATGGTCGCGACCGTCCCGGCGACCGCCAAGGTCGGTGACGTGGTGAGCATGCGAGTCCCGAAGGTCAATGACAGCACATGCCAGCTCTTCACCCCCATCGCGGCCACGGTGAAGGCGGTCGGGACAAGCAGCATCATCCTCGAGGATAATGCCAATCCGAGCGGCGGACTTTCGGTCACCGACTATCAGACGCTGAGCACGCAGTTCGACGCGCAGATCTACGCCACCGATGCCGCCTATTTCGGCACGCCGACCGACTTCGACGGAAACGGTCGCATCGCCATCGTCATCACCAAGGAAGTGAACAAGACGGCGAATCTCCTTGGTGTCGTGTTCTTCGCGAACTTCTTCGATCAGACGGAGTGCGCCTCGAGTAACGAGGGCGAGTTCTTTTACGGCAAGGCGCCCGACCCGAACGGCACGGTCGGCGACACGTATTCTGTCGCGGATGCACGCGTGGACGCGCCAGTGATCATCGCGCACGAGCTCACGCACGTCATTCAGGTCGGGCGGCGTATCGAATTCACGGCTCCGAACATCGTCCTTCAATCACCCTGGGAACTCGAGGGTCAGGCGACATTCGCCGAGGAGGTCAACGGATTCGCGGCCACCGGGTTGGGGCCCGCCCAGAACCTTGGCCTCGACGTCGTGACCAACGACCCGCGCGTGTCGCCAAACGACTGGTTCATCGACGCCTTCGGCGACCTGTTCGTCTATTTCGGTCTCGGAACATCGCGAACGACCAAGATCCTCTACGCCCCCGAGCAGTGCAGTTGGCTTGCGCCGCAAGGTCCGACCAACAACGGTCCGTGTCTGCCGGACTACGCGATGTATGGGGCATCGTGGTCGTTCCTGCGATGGCTCTCCGACCAGTTTGGACCAACGTTCCCGGGCGGTGAAAAAGGACTGCATCAGAAGCTTGTCGACAACTCATTTTCCGGGTTCGCGACGATCGCGAACGTCGTGGGAGTGCCCATCGACGTGCTCCTGTCTCAGTGGGCAGCGGCGCTGTACACGGATGACCGGGCTCCAGGACTCGATCCGAGGCTCAGTTTCACGAGCTGGAATCTCACTGTGATCGAGGGCGGCGTCATCGAACCCGCGCGCCTCGCCCCGCGCGAGCGAGGCTTCCGTACGTTCAGCGACCAGGTTGCGGTTCGCGGCGGGTCCACCGCGTACTTCGTGCTCTCGGGTCAGGGCCGGCCGGCGACGGGCATTCGGGCACGTGACGTATCGACCGATGGTCCGCTTCCGAGCGGGATGCGAATGTGGGTCGTTCGCCTGCGATGACCCGTCCAAGCTTCGGCCCGTCGCGCACCATTCGGATTAACAGCAGTACCAAGTAGGCCGCCGCCGTTAGGGATGATACCTGCGCTCTGGAACTTCAAAATTCAATGAATATTCGACTGCGGCTCACGCTCGCGTGGCCGGCCACGCTCGCTTTCATCCTTGCGTGCGGTGGTGACCCATCCGGTCCACCTCCGGTCGAGATCATCGAAATCTCCGGACTTCCGGACATTATGGCCGTTGGCCAGACTGCCCAGTTGACGGCTGCCGCCTTTGAGGCGAATGGGACCTCGCTTCGTGGGCGACCCGCCACGTGGTCGTCGTCCAACGCAGCCATCGTAACCGTTGGCGCTACGACCGGGCTCGTGACGGCCTTCGCGCCCGGGTCGGCAACGATCACGGCCACGATCGAGGGAGCGAAGCAGTCGCAATCCGTAGTCGTTGTGCCGATGCCGGTCGCGGTCGTCGAAGTAACGCTCGCGTCGAGCACGTTGCAGATCAATGAGACGACGCAAGCAACCGCGGTCACGTACGATCGAGATCGAAACGTGCTCACGGGGAGACTGGTGACATTCAGTTCGGACAACCCCGCGATCGCCTCGGTATCTGAAACGGGACTCGTGACCGCGATTCGCCCTGGCACGACGTTCATCAAGGCACGATCCGAAGGCCCGTCCGGGGCGGCCGTCGGGCTCACTGTCACGAGGGGGAATCCTGCGGAAGCCCCGCAGATTACTGCCGTGACACCAGCCACGCTGGTGGAAGGTCAGGCGGCGACGATCACGGGATCCAGGTTCGGTGCGACGCCGGGTGAGAACGTCGTTCGCGTGGGGGATGTCGTGGCGACGGTCACCGCTGCGAGTGCGACCTCGCTGCAGATCATCGTTCCAACTGTCTGCCTGCCGGCGCAGCCGATGGCCATCGAGATCGCGGTCGGCCCTAACGTCAGCGATCCGACAACACAGCCGTTCACGCCGGCCACCGCCTTTGCTGCGCTCCCTCAGGGCCAGCAACGGATCATCACCAATCCCGGCGACTTCTGCGTGAGGCTTCCCGCGACGACCGCACCAGAGGCCTATCTCATCGGCGTGCAGTCCGTCATCGAGTCGGCCGCCAGCCTTACCCCGGTGAAGGTTGCGGCCGATACTCCAAGCGTCTTGGGTTTCGTGACCAAGAAGTCAGCGATGAGAAGCGCGCCCGGTTTTTCTGCCAATCTCGCCGGTGTTCTCGCCAGACCGTTTCCGGATGAGCGCGCGGCGCGATTGGCTCGGCACCACGCCGTGGAGTCCCGACTCCTGCAGCAGGAACGTGCAGCGCTTGCGCCACGACTGCGCTCGTTCCATCCGGCGCGCGCCAAGGCCAACGCATCGATGTCGCGAATGGTCGGCACCATCCCGGCGGCGGCGAAGGTCGGCGACGTGCTGAGCGTGCGTGTGCCGGCGCTGGACGACGAAACATGCCAGGCGTTCACGCCCATCTCGGCCACCGTGAAAGCGGTCGGGACAAGCAACATTATCCTCGAGGATACCGGCAATCCGAGCGGTGGGTTTTCATCCACCGACTACGCGGCGCTGAGCACGCAGTTCGATGCGCGGATCTACGCGACTGATGCCGCCTATTTCGGCACGCCGACCGACTTCGACGGCAATGGTCGCATCGGCATCGTCATCACCAAGGAAGTGAACAAGATGCCGAATCTTCTTGGTGTCGTGTTCGCCGTGAACTTTTTCGATCGGTCGGAGTGCGCCGCCAGCAATGAGGGCGAGGTGTTTTACGGCAGGGCACCCGACCCGAACGGCACGGTCGGCGACACGTACTCTGTACCGGATGCACGCGTGGACGCGCCAGTGATCATCGCCCACGAGCTCACGCACGTCATTCAGTTAGGTCGTCGGCTCCAGTTCACGGCTCCCAACGTCGTCATTCAATCGCCCTGGGAGCTCGAGGGGCAGGCAACACTCGCCGAAGAAGTCAACGGATTCGCGGCCACGGGGCTGGGCCCCGGCCGGAACCTTGACTTTGCCACGATGGCCAATGAGCCCAAGCGGTCGCCTAGCAGCTGGTTCGTCGACGGGTTCACCGACCTGTTCGTCTACTACGGACTCGGGACACAGGACACGAAAGTGCTCAACGCGCCCGAGCAGTGCAGTTGGCTTGCGCCGCAAGGTCCGACCAACAATGGTCCGTGTCTCGCGGACTACGCGATGTATGGCGCATCGTGGTCGTTCCTGCGATGGCTCTCGGACCAGTTCGGGCCGACCTTCGCGGGCGGTGAGAAAGGACTGCACCAGAGGCTCGTCGACAACGCGTTCACCGGATTCGCGACGATCTCCGACGTCGTCGGCGTGCCGATC
>Ga0207707_10001587_pt1 | contig 20953 bp, 20 predicted proteins | sample KBSC83BmetaG_FD_184336 | JGI IMG/M metagenome (GOLD analysis project Ga0207707, IMG submission 184336) | Corn rhizosphere microbial communities from Kellogg Biological Station, Michigan, USA - KBS C8-3B metaG (SPAdes) (version 2) | ecosystem: Host-associated > Plants > Roots > Rhizosphere ...
CTTCTCGAAGAATTGCCAGCCGAGCTCGCGCGACAGCACGAAGGTCGCGGTCATGATCGCGCCGCTATAGCCGGGATGGGCCTTGACGATCTTGCCCTGCCATTTGGGATCGAGCAGGTCGGCATAGCTCTTCGGCGCGTCCTCCGGCTTCACGAGTCCCGTGTTGTAGCCGATGACCTCGATCCAGGCACAGGAGGTCGCATAGGTACCGTCGGGATCGACCTGGTCCGCCGGGAAATATTTGGCGACGTCGTCGGGCAGATAGGCCGCGAGCCAGTCCTTTGCCTTCCAGTCGAGGTAATGCGCGGGATCGGTTGAGTTGACGACATCGACCGCATTGATCCCGCTGCCCTGCTCCTGCGCGATACGCTGGTAGATTCGCTCGGCCCCGGAACGCTCGACGCGCACCGCGATGCCCGGATATTTGGCCTCAAACGCCTTGCCGAGCCGTTCGGCGGTATTGAGCTCAAGCGCCGAATAATAGGCAACCTTGCCTTCCTTGCGCGCCGCTTCGATCAGTTCTGGCGTGACGCTGGTCGGCGGCGGCGCGGCCGCACGCGCGGGTTCTGCGAACAACGCGCCGCCCGCGATGGCGGCCGAAGTCTTGAGTACATCGCGCCTCGACCATTTTCGATCCCGCATGGCATCCCCCAACTTTTTTTTCGCACCGTTCCGCTACGGGAAGGGTACGATGTATCGTTGGCCGGGAGTGTAGCAGATGGGCCAGACCGATGTCTTGATTGTTGGCGCCGGCCCGACCGGCCTGGTGCTGGCGCTGTGGCTGACGAGGCTCGGCGTCAAGCTGCGGATCGTCGACAAGACCGCGGAGCCGGGAACGACCTCGCGCGCGCTCGCGGTGCAGGCGCGCACCCTCGAACTCTACGGTCAGCTTGACCTTGCCGACGCCGTGGTCGCGAAAGGCCACCGGGTGCCGGCAACCAATCTCTGGGTCAAGGGCGAACGGAAGGCGCGGATTTCCCTGAACGACATGGGCAAGGGGCTCACGCCCTACCCATTCCTGCACATCTTCCCGCAGGATGAACATGAAAAGCTTCTGGTCGCGAAGCTGGAATCGCTCGGCGTCACCGTCGAGCGGCGCACCGAGCTCGTCGGCTTCACCGAACAGGCGAACGGCGTCGTGGCGCGGTTGCGCGGAGCAGACGGAAACGAGCAGGCTTGCGAGGCGATCTATCTCGCGGGCTGCGACGGGGCGCGCTCGAAGGTGCGCGAAACCATCGGCGCCGGCTTTCCCGGCGGCACCTACCAGCACCTTTTCTATGTCGCCGATGTCGAGGCCACGGGGCCGGCGCTGGATGGCGAGTTGCACATCGATCTCGATGAGGCCGATTTTGTCGCGGTCTTCCCGCTGGCGGGACAGGGCCGCGCGCGGTTGATCGGCACGGTTCGCGACGAGCGCGCCGACCGCGCGGAGACGCTGACCTTCGCCGATATCAGCGACCACGCCATCGGCCAGATGAAGCTGGCCATCGCCAAGGTCAACTGGTTCTCGACCTATCATGTGCATCACCGGGTGACGCAACGCTTTCGCAAGGGACGGGCCTTCCTGATCGGCGACGCCGCGCATATCCACAGCCCGGCCGGCGGCCAGGGCATGAACACCGGGATCGGCGATGCCATCAACCTCGCGTGGAAATTGGCGGCGGTCGTGAAGGGCCGTGCCAACGATGCCCTGCTCGACAGTTATGAAGCCGAACGCATCGGCTTTGCCCAAAGACTGGTCGCGAGCACAGACCGCGCCTTCACCTTCGCGACCGCACAGGGTGCGTTCGCAGCCTTCGTGCGCACCCGCCTCGCACCGATCGTGATGCCGATCCTGTTCAGTTTCGAGATTACACGCAGATTTGCATTCCGCACCGTCTCGCAGACCCAGGTCAACTACCGCGGCGGTCCGCTGAGCCGGGGCACGGCCGGGCGCGTGCAAGGCGGCGATCGGCTGCCATGGGTCGCGGTTGACGGCGTGGATAATTTTGCACCGCTCACAAGCCTGGATTGGCAGGCCCATGTCTACGGCGAGGCAAGCCCCGCACTCACCGCATGGTGCACGCAGCATAACCTGCCGCTGCACATCTTTGCGTGGCGGCCCGAGTACGCCGGCGCGGGACTGGCACGCGACGCGCTCTATCTGCTGAGGCCGGATACTTACGTGGCGCTGGCTGAGCCCAGCGGCTCGCCGGATGCGCTGGCCCGCTATTTCAGTGCAACAAACATCCGTCCTGCCGCATAGCGGCCGCTCAATCGTTGGGCGCGATCGCGTTACTCGGCGTTGGCCGGTCGGTGATCTGCCGGCCGAACAGGCTTCCGATCAATTCGACCGCCGTGCGCGCGGTGCGGCCGCGCTCGTCGAGAAACGGATTGAGCTCGACGATATCGACGGAGCGCACCAGGCCGGAATCATGCAGTAGCTCCATCACCAGATGCGCCTCGCGATAGGTCGCCCCGCCCGGCACGGTGGTGCCAACGCCCGGCGCCACGGCTGGATCGAGGAAGTCGACATCGAAGCTGACATGCAGCACGCCATCACGGGCGCGGACCTTGTCGATGACGCGCCGGATCAGGACGCTGACCCCGAATTCGTCGATCTGACGCATGTCGGCGATGCCGATGCTGCGTTCGCGCAGGAGCTCTCTTTCCAGCTTGTCGATCGAGCGCGTACCGAACAATTCCAGCTGATCGGGCGTGATGGAAGCGCGCGGCTCTTCGCCGAGCAGATGATCGAGGCCGCCCTCGCCGCACAGGAACGAAGCCGCCATGCCGTGCATGTTGGCCGTCAGCGTGGTCGCGGGGGTGTTGTAGTCGGCATGCGCATCGAGCCACAGCACGAACAGCTCACGCCGCTGCTCCCGCCAGTGACGCGCCATCGCGTTCACCGATCCCATCGACAGCGAATGATCGCCACCGAGAAAGATCGGGATTAAGCCGGAGCGCGCGATCTCATAGCCGCGCTTGCTTAATGCGCGCGTCCAACGCTGGATTTCGCGGTAATGATTTGCCTTGCCGGGCGGAGGGTCGGAGAGGTCAGCCATGCCCGCGACGGAAAGATCGCCGTGATCGATCACCGCAAGGCCGAGGCTTTCGAGCAACGTCAACAAGCCCGCCGTGCGAAGCGCCGCCGGCCCCATCAGGGTGCCACGCTGGGACGCGCCCATATCGATGGGCGCGCCGAGCACCGCGATCGATTTCGGCAAGTCATTTTCGGACATTTTGAACCCTTGCTGCGACAACTGCGGAGCAGGGTAACAGAGATTCTCGGACAGGCATTTGTCGGCGATTCGGCCGCTTACCGAATTCGCGGGAACAATCCTCGCAGCCCTGCATTTTCAGATGTAGGCCGCCACCCGCCGTTCAACACGGCGCCTGTCGCGGATAGCCAAAGGCGGCGGCCTCATTGTCCTTTTTTGGAAAGCACTGTTTGATGGGCATCGAACCGCCGCAACCCGTCCCACCGCCAAGCATGGCGGAGCGCGCCATCGACACCGCGACCGATGTTTCGCGCACGATCGAGGAGGTTACCGCGGGCCTGCAGGTCGCGGTCTATCGGCTGCGCGCGGCGATCGAGAGCGCGCAACGGCCGGGACAGCCGCTCTCAAAACTGCGAGCCACGACCCGCGAGGCGCCCCTGATCAGCCTGTTCATTGCATTCCTGCTTGGGGTCGCAATCACGCGGCGCCGCTGACTTGACCAGTTGTCGCAAGGTAACAGGATACGAAATCCCGTCGTGGAAGGCTTGGGGCTGCGCTAAGGATTGATCCCTTCCGGGGATCGCGGTGCTTCAGCCATTTTTCTCGCTATTGGTGTATTTTCCGGCGGAAATTGCCTTGACGGCCTGCACCTGCCTGCATGGAACCTCACGGCGGTCTCGCGCCTTATGGTTCCGGGAACCAGCGCAGTCCGTATTGGCCCGAATTGATCAAGGGCCGAAAAAGTGTCCCTTGGCCCCTCTTCCGCAATCGAGAACACGCAGTGATTTACAGAGGCATTGAATACACGGTCATGGCGACTGCCGAACCGGATGTCTGGGAATGGCGTTTCCAGATCGGCGACAAGTTCAAAACCGGTCGAACCCAGACCCGCTTGGCGGCATTGGCTGCGCGGCGTGTTCAGTCGAAAATCGACGCGGAACTCCGCGCCGCCAAGTCTGCCTCGCCGGCCCAGGATCGGTGACCTCGCGCACAGTTGTTCCCACGCAAACTTGCAAAAATTTAATTGCCCCTACGCGATTTAGGGCCGCTCCGTGTGCTTAACAACACTATATGTTGAGCGATAAGTGATCGGGTTGGAAACATGAGAAGGGCATTAGTGATTTTGGCCTGCCTCTGCGTCCTCGCAGGAGGTGAATATTTTGCCATCAGCAAATGGGCCATCCGGCACGAAACGCTCAATCTATACGACCCGGCACGCCAGCGGCCGGTCTCGGTCGACCTCGCCGTGCGCCGCGACTACGAGATCAAGGCCGATAGCGGCCTCTGGAAACTCCCGATCGCCATCATCAGCAACGGCAACACGGTCAAGAATACCGAATACAGCTTCCTTGCCGACGTTCTGGCGGCACGCGGCTATCTGGTCGCGAGCATCCAGCAGGACAATCCGAACGACCCCCCTTTGATGACCCATGTGGGCATGCCCTATGTCGGCCGGCGCGAGGTCTATATGCGTTGCGAGGCCAACATCCTGTTCGTGCTCGGCGAGTTGCAGAAGCGTCAGCCGCACGCCGAATATGATCATCTGACGCTCGTCGGGCACTCCAACGGTGGTGATGTCTCCATGTATGTCGCCAGGCAGCATCCGGAATTGGTGTCCAAGGTCATCACGCTGGACAATCTGCGCGTGCCGTTCGTGCTGAGCGACAAGATGAAAATACTCTCCTTCCGTTCGAAGGACCCTCACTTCAGGACCGATCCGGGCGTGCTGCCGCCCCAGTCGGTGGCAAAAGCCGATGGCATCGACATCGTCGATACCGGCGCGCTGCATACGGAGTTGAGCGACCGCGGCCCCGGTTCCGTCAAGGAGAAGATCCAGGCGACGCTCGACAAATTCCTGCGCGATGCTGCAATCAGCGACCTCGCACCTGCAGACACCACCCAGCCGATGATCGCCAACCCCGGCGACTACTGAGGCGCTTCCTGGGGAACCCCGGGGAGAACGCCCTAGAATTTGCCCTTGGCGGCGTCCTTCGCCGACGACATCACCGAGCCGGTAATTTGCCGCATGTGCTCTCCGGCATTGGTGAACTGGCTGCGCAAGAACTCCGACTGGATTCGCATCGCCTCCTGCAGGTCGGTGGCTTGCACCAGCTTTCGAGCGTGCTCGAATGCCGCCTTCATATTCTGCTCGGTAAATGTCAGCGCCTGTTTCGAGATCTCCGATCCCGCCCCCGGGACCGACGTCATGGACTTGCTGGCGGCGTCGAAGAACATCCCAAATGCCTTTTCGGCCTGGTCGATGGTCTTCTCGGCCAGCTCACGCAATTCGGCCGGTACTTCCAGTTTCGGTTCGGTCATGGCTCCTGTCCTCCGGTGTCCGACGAACAGTTAAGCACATTTGTGGCCTCGCGTCTTTTGCCGCGCCGCTACCGTTTCGCCAGGCGGCGGCGCCTCGGCTGGGAGATGAGCCGGTCGAGCGTCGCTCAAATCAGCAATGGACCCAACGGCTTGATATGCGGCTTCACGGTCCGCCGTGTGTGCGAAGCTCTACTGTTGCTTTTCCCAGAACGACAACAGGCCCTGGGACGCCGAGCCGCCGATCACGCAGGGAATGGCGACCTCGACCTGTCCCAGCGCCGCCGCCGAGACGCAGCCAAGCGCGATCGCGCCGACGCCGACCTGGCCCCACAGGTCGAGATTGCGTCGCGCATCCGATCCCTTGGTCTTCAGCTCTTCGACGGCGGCGAGCGCGTCCTTGCGTACCGCGCCGAGCTGCACGGTATCGGCGGCCTGGATCACCTCCGCCAGCGGCACCTTGATCGGCTCCGGCTGGTTCGGTAATTCGGTGTGCAGGAATTCGCGCAAATTGGCATCGCGCACCGCGTAGCTTGCGAGCGTGTAACGCGCCATGCTGCCGACCGTCAACGTGTCGACGGTATCGCGGCTCTTCGACCAGGGCAGCATCTGCATGATCCGCAGGATCGGCAGATGCGAGCCGGTCGCGAAGTAATAGCCCCAGAGCGTGTCCAGAAGATCCTGACTGCCGGCATAGGTCAGCGTCGTATTCAGCTTCTTCTGCTCCTTGGTGAAGGGCTTGCTGAAGGCGCCGCGCAGCTTGTCCATCATCCCCGGCTTCTTCTCCTCCAGCGGGATTTCAGCCAGCGTCGGCAGCGTCCCGGAAAGATAGGCGTCGATCATCGGCCGCCTTGCCGGCATTTTTGTTGCGACCCTGCGCAGCAGATTGCGCCAATCCGGCAGACCGGAATAGGCGATGGCGCGGACGATCACCCATTCGTCTTCCGGCGGCACCGGGAAGAAGCTGTTGACCAGTTGCTCGGCCTTTGCCGGGTTCGAGGCGATCGCGCCCGCGATGAAGCCGAGATAGATGCCTGCGCTCTCCGGCTCCTTGAAGGTCTGAGAATGGAACAGCACACGCACGGCCGCCGGCACATGGGCATAATCCGGCTTGGCGCGATAATTGTAGATCCACTGCTGCACCACGCCGAGCGACGCGCGCGGATCGATTTCCGGCGTGACCGCGGCGCGGGCCGGCACAACCAGAACCAGCATGGCGGCTGCGAGGGCAACGTTACGCATGTGATGCTCCCAAGGGATCTCAGGCCGCGATTTTCGCGCAGCGCAGACCTTTCCTGCTGCCTTGGCTAGCGGGCATTTGCGAAAGATTCAGGGAATGGCCGGTGCGGCAAGACGTCGAAATTGTGGCGATGTTAACCATTATGGCGGTGCTGATGATTGGCCCGCAACTCACCTTGGGACCGACATTTTTTCGCCCTGCCCGGGCATTTCGATCGGGGCTCGTCAGCAACGGGACAGGCGGGACGTGTCGATCGAGTACCAGGCCCAGCGCCTGCGTTGTTTCCGGCCCAAAGTTGCGGCTGTGCTGTTTGCTGCCGTGTTGGGTCTATTTTCGGTGCAGACGTTGGCTGCCGAGACCATTGCGGTCGAAGGCAATCGCCGGATCGATGCCGAGACTGTGCGCTCGTATTTTCATGCCTCCACCGACGGCCGATATGACGAAGCGGCGCGCGATGCGGCGCTGAAGGCCCTGGTCGGGACCAACCTGTTCGACAAGGTAACGATCGAGCGCGCGCAGAACGGCCTGGTCGTGCATGTCGTCGAGGCCAGGGTGCTCGACCGTGTCGCATTCGAGGGCAACAAGAAGATCAAGGACGCGGATCTCGCGGCCGCCGTGCAATCCAGGGCACGCGGCTCGCTGCAGCGCGCGACGGTTCAGGGCGACGTCAACCGTATCGTGGAGGCCTACCGGCGGGTCGGCCGCGGCGAGGTCAGCGTTGTCCCGGAGATCATCGACCGCGGCAGCGACCGCGTCGATCTCGTCTTCGCCATCACCGAGGGCAAGAAGACCACGGTGCGGCAGATCAATTTCGTCGGCAATCACGTCTTCGGCGATCGCCAGCTCCGTGCGGTGATCAAGACGTCCGCGACCACGATGCTAAGCTTTCTGACCGGCGGCGACGTCTACGATCCCGACCGCGTCGACGACGACCGCGAGAAGATCCGGCAATATTATCGCAGCCACGGCTATGCCGATGCCAATGTGCGCGAGGCACGCGCCGAATTCGATCCGGCGGCCAAGGGCTTCACGCTGACCTTCGTGATCGACGAAGGACAGATCTACCGTTTCGGCGACATTACCCTCGCCTGCAACGTGCCGGGGCTCGATCCCGACAAGCTGCGCCGCCTGCTCGTTCTGAACAGCGGCGCGACGTTCGACGGCAACGCGCTCGACAAGACTACTGAAACGCTCGCCATCGAGATGGCCAGGCAGGGCTATCCCTTCGCGCATGCGACGCCCCGGATGATGCGTGATGCCATAAAGCAGCACATCGACGTAGTCTTCGCGGTCGACGAAGGCCAGCGGACCTATGTCGAGCGCATCGAGATTCACGGCAACACCCGCACACGGGACTACGTGATCCGGCGCGAATTCGATATCGGCGAAGGCGATGCCTACAACAAGACGCTGATCGACCGCGCCGAGAAGCGCCTGAAGGATTTGAACTACTTCAAGAGCGTCAAGATCACGACAAGGCCCGGCTCGGCGCCTGACCGCGTCGTGCTCGATGTCGAAACGGTCGATCAGGCGACCGGGGATTTCAACGTCGCCGGCGGCTACTCGACGACCGACGGCTGGATGGGCGAGGTCAAGGTCGGAGACCGCAACTTCCTTGGCAGCGGCGACAACGTGCAGGCCGCCGTCAGCTATGGCCAGTATGGGCGCGGCGCGAATCTTTCGGTCACCGATCCGTCGCTGCTCGGCAACCACGTCTCCGGCGGAGTGGAGGTCTACGACCGGCAGACCTTCACCAGCCCCTATCAATCCTACGGCAGCAACACCTATGGTGCCAATTTCATCGTGGGCACACCGGTCACCGAGACGACGCTCGTACAGTGGCGCTATTCGCTCTATGACCAGAACATCACGATCGATCCGGCGGCTCTCGCGGCAATCCCCTCGTTGCCGGTGCGGCAGGCCGCGGCCGCCGGAAGGCAACTGGTCTCCGCGGCCGGCGAGACGGTGACTTACAGCACGCTCGACAACAACAAGGTGCCGACCAACGGCGTCAATTCGCAACTGCGCCAGGACCTCGCCGGGCTCGGCGGCGATGTGAGATTCCTGCGTACCACCGAAGACGTGCGCTACTATCATTCGCTTGGCGGCGACCTCACCGGCATGGTGCGCGCGCAAGGCGGCTATATCACCGGCTGGGGCGGCCAGCAGGCGCCGATGATGAACAATTTCTTCGGCGGCCCGAGCATGGTGCGCGGCTTTGCGCCGAACGGCTTTGGCCCGCGCGATCTCACATCCGGCTCGACCATGGACAATGTCGGCGGCAGCGCCTACTGGGCCACGACAGCGGAATTGCAGAGCGCCATACCGGGCATCCCAAAGGAATATGGCCTGCGCGGTTCCGCCTTCGTCGATGCCGGCAGCGTCTTCGGCTACAAGGGCGCGACGAGCTTTGCCGGCCAGACAGCGCAGATCGCGAACTCCAATGTCGTGCGTTCCTCGGTCGGCGTCGGCCTGACCTGGGCCTCACCCTTCGGCGCACTCACGGTGAATTACGCCATGCCGCTGTCGAAGGCGTCCTACGACGTCGTGCAGCCGCTCAGCTTCAACGCCAGCCCATTCTAGGAAATACGCCGAAAGTCTGGAGGGCGGGGCATTTGCGTCAGCCGGAACCTCATGCCGCGCTGGCGGATTATTCCCTGTGACCCGGTCTTTTCAGTCAACCGAAGGGAGCTTGAGCCATGAAAAAATGGCGGAGTGAATCGGTGCTTGATCTGTACAATGTGGTGCTGGCCGTCGTGCTGTTTGCGGCGCCCTGGCTGTTCAGCCTGACCAACGGCACGGCCAGGATGGATTTCTGGGTCAGTGGCGTGGCGGTCGTTGCGATCTCGCTGGCGGCGATCTTCGCCTATGCAAATTGGGAGGAATGGGCCAATCTCCTGCTCGGCCTCTGGCTGATTGCCTCGCCGTGGGTACTGGGATTTTCGCAGGCCCGCGCGATACATTTTGCCATCGGCATCGGCGTCCTGATGGCGTTCCTCGCATTGCTCGAGCTATGGCTGATGTACGAGAAGGCTCATCCGATCGAATCGTCGGCGACGCCGAGGCACCAGCAGTGGTTCGCGGAGACCATTGCTTCTTCAGAATATGGACGTAATCGTTGAGGCCGATCTCCGCGGTCGCGGCGTCTGCACCGTGAAGGCGGCTACCGCGGCTTCGTCGCAAAGCCGTAGATCAGCGCGAGCCGGTCGAGGCATTCCTGGAACCGCCGCGAGAAATAGTCCTTCCAGCGTTGGGTACACAGGCCTCGCCGCTGTCCGATCTGCTCCATGGTCATTCCCTTGACCAGGACATCATGCACCAGCGCCGATCCGTCGGCGCCAAGCTCGCGCTCGGCGCGGTTGAGCCGCAGCACCGCCTGGCGCTGCCCCTCGGTGACCGCCTCGCGCCGCTGCACGCCATCGACATATTCGCGGGTGGGATCAACCGCCTGCGGCCCGCGCTCGGCGCGCTCCCAGTCGTGCTGAAAGGCGCGACCGCCCTGATATTGCGCCTCGTCGATCTGCCCGCGCGAATGCAGCCGCGCCAGCGGATCGTTGCGGATCGAGCGCAAGGCGACGATCTTCTCGCCCGGCTCCAGCGCCAGCGGATCGTCCACCTCGACCGTTGCGACCTCCGCGTTGCGCGGCAGATCGCGCGAGCGCCGGTCGTGAATTGTGGCCGCCCGAAGCGGCCGTCTGCGTCTGACGCGAGCCATATGTCCTTCCTTGTGATTGAAACGAAACGGCGTCTACGAACTGCTCAGGCGGCTTCCACCAGCCGCAGCGCGAAAGGGCCGGCCGGACGCCCGGTCTCCACGGCGGGACCGCGTGTCAGGTGAAAATGCGGCGCGCAGTAGCTCGAGCCCCCAAAGCGCGGATGCCCGCAGAAGGCGATGGCCTCACCCTCCTTGTCGCCGCCATAGGGGTAGCGGCAGTCGTCTTTCCCGAGCTCCACCAGGCAGACCAGCCGCGGCTGGATGCCGACACAGCGCAATTTCACCGGTTCGGCCCGCTCGGGTGCCGGCGGCGGAGCGATCAACCCGGCGCGGCGCCCGGGCGATGTCTGCATCGCGGCCTTTTGCGGTCTCGGCGCCTTGAGCACCCGCATCGGCATGTCCTCGGAACGCCGCTGAACGGCGAGCCCGATCCGCTTGGCGCGGCCGATCGCGGCGTTGCGGCTATAGGCGGTGCCGAACCTCGCATTGAGCGCGTCGGCGGCTGCCGCAAAGGACATGCCCCGCGCGATGAACTCCCGCAGCGCCGCCGTATGTTCCGGCGCCCAGCTAAGTGACTGCATTGACTTACCTTTCCCTGGCGCGCCCCGTCCTCGAATGGAATCGCGCGCCAGGTTTACAACCTTTCGATATTCAGAAATAAAAGTCAAGGCTGGATTTCCGATATCCGGAATTGCAATTCCTTCCGAAATTCGGAAAGAAGAGAGGGGTAACGTGATTTGGAGAAAAAGGGATGGCCATGCTGGACGCTGCGACGATCGAACGGGCACTGGAGAGAACGGGCAAGAGCAAGGGCGGCCTCGCCATCGCCATGGGCGTGCGCGCCGGGGCGGTTTCCGAGATCCTGTCCGGCCTCCGGCTGATCAAGGCTTCCGAAATCGGGCCGATCATGGAATATCTGGGGCTGAACGCGGTGCCGATCATGGGTCGCGTCGGCGCGGGCGCCGTGATTGAGCCTGAAAACGAGCAGGTCCCCCCCGAAGGTCTCGGCGAGGTTGAACTCCCCTTCCCGATCTCCGGGGAAACCATCGCTTTCGAGGTGGCCGGCGATTCCATGCTGCCCAAATACGAAAACGGCGACGTCATCGTGGTTTACCGCGAACAGCGGCACCCGCTCGCGAGCTTCTTCGGCGAGGAGGCGGTGGTGCGGCTGAAGACCGGCCAGCGCTACCTGAAGACCATCGAGCGCGGCAAATCGCCCAGCTCGGTCAACCTCACGAGCTTCAATGCCAAGCCGATCAACGGGGTGAAGCTGGAATGGATCGGCGAGATCTGCGTGACCCTGCCGCGCGGCCAGATCGAGCGGATGCGGGCAAAGTCGGCCGCCCGTGCCCGCAAGGGCTCAAGGGGAGCAAAATAGAGGCCGGCCCGGCGGCCAGGTGCACGGCCGCCGGATGCCGCCCCTTTTTTGGGTGATTCGCCCTCGCTCTCGCCCAGATTTCTGTTTTGCGTTATTTTATTGCTTGACTAAATTACGATTATCAGAAATACTGATCCGCATGCAGTATTTTGTCGTGATGATCGATTATGGCCGCCGCGGGCGGGAGGCCATCGTCGATCCGGAGATAACCCGGCGGGAAGTGGTCTCGCGCGTGGCCTCCGGCGAGTACAAGAACATCAGCTTCATTCATGAAATCGCGGACCGCTCGGTCGACGATATTACCGAAGCGATCCTGGCCGAGGCGACGCTGCCCGACCTGCCCGCGCCGGAAGCGGATTTGCAAGCCAGCCAGTTCGATCACGCCAGGGATTTGCGCAAGCACGAGACGCTGTAGCGAACCGGCCCTCGTCAGCTTCTTCGTTAAGGAACTCGCTCGCGACAGACTTGAATGACGCGAAGCGCGGCGGCGGCCGATGCGCCAGTCGGCCAGATTGTCGGCGACCTCTTTCGATGAGTATCGCACCGCACTGTCCCGCTCTTGCTTCACCGCTCACAATGTTGTCACTGTGGGCGCAAGCCCGGGAACTGTTTTGCCCCACGGGCGTGTTTCAACAAGATAACGGGCCGTCCGATGAACACTCTTGAGATCAATACGCTTGCCAAGGTCACGAAGCGCCTCGTGCCCTTCCTGATCGTTTGCTACTTCGTCGCCTATCTGGACCGCGTCAATGTCGGCTTTGCCGCGCTGACGATGAATCAGGATCTGGGACTATCGCAGACCGCGTTCGGCTTCGGCGCCGGCATTTTCTTCCTCGCCTATTTCCTGTTCGAGGTGCCGTCGAACCTGCTGCTGGAGCGTTTCGGCGCGCGCAAATGGATCGCGCGGATCATGCTGAGCTGGGGCATCCTGTCCGGCCTGATGGCGTTCATACCGAACATTGCGAGCGCGACCGGCATGGGCAACGAGAACGCGTTCTACCTGATCCGCGTGCTGCTGGGCGCCGCCGAGGCCGGCTTCTTTCCCGGCATCATCTTTTACCTGACCTTGTGGTTCCCGGCGGAATACCGCGCCCGCATCGTCGGTTACTTCATGGCCGCGATCCCGCTTTCGACCGTGATCGGCGCGCCGATCTCGGGCCTGCTGCTCACGCTGCACGGCGGAGGAGGCCTCGCCGGCTGGCAATGGCTGTTCATCATCGAAGCCGTACCGGCCGTCATCCTCTCCGGCTTCGTGTTCTTCTACCTGACGGATCGGCCTGCCGATGCCACCTGGCTCGCCGCCGACGAGCGCAACTGGTTGAAGGAGCGGCTCACGCTCGAGCGGAAGCAGCGCGAGGCCGTGCAGGAATTTACGGTGGGACAGGCGCTGGTGAACCCGCATGTGATCGGACTGAGCCTGGTCTATTTCGGCGCGGTGGCGACCAATTACGGGCTTGGCTTCTTCCTGCCCCAGATCGTCAAGGCGTTCGGCTTCACGACCTTCATGACGACGGTCGTTGCCGCCACACCCTACGTCGTCGGCACCATCGCCATGGTCTGGTGGGGCCGGCGCTCCGATCGGCTCGCCGAGCGGCGCTGGCACACCGGGATTCCGCTGTTGATTGCCGCCGCCGGAATTGCCGCGTCCACGGTGCTCGACGATCCCACGTTGAAGATGATGGCCTTCTGCGTGGCGGGCTTCGGCATCTTTGCCTGCCTGCCCGTGTTCTGGACCCTGCCGACCGCCTTCCTGTCGGGAGCTGCGGCTGCCGCCGGCATCGCGGTCATCAATTCGATCGGCAATCTCGCGGGCTTTGCCGGCCCGTTCGCGATGGGCTGGATCAAGGACCACACCGGCAGCTACACCGGCGGCCTGTTGCTATTGGCCGGGCTTGGCATCATCGCAATGGGCATCGTGCTCAGCCTAAGCCACAACGATGCGCTCGAGCGCGGGCCGGCTCCCGCCGCGAAATGAACCTGGCGGGGCGCGTTACATGCGAGAGCAGGTAACGCGCCCCGCTTGATCGTATCAGACCAGGAACACCGTCGATCCCGTCGTCTTGCGCGCGGCGAGATCGGCATGCGCCTTCGCGGCATCCTTCAGCGGATAGGTCTGGTGCACCTCGATCTTGACCGCGCCTGACTGCACGACGTCGAACAGCTCTTTGGCCATCGCCGTCAGGGCCTCTTGCTTGGCGGCGTAGGTGTTCAGTGTCGGCCGCGTCACAAACAGCGAGCCCTTCTGCGCCAGAATGCCGAGATTCAGCGGCTCGACGCTGCCAGAGGACTGTCCGAACAGCGCGACAACGCCGAGCGGCGCGAGACAATCGAGCGATTTCAGGAACGTATCCTTGCCGACGGAATCATAGACCACAGGCACCTTCTTGCCGCCCGTGATCTCGTCGACGCGTTTGACGAAGTCTTCCCTGGTGTAGACGATGGTATGGGCGCAGCCATGTGCCTTCGCGAGCTTCGCCTTGTCGTCGCTGCCGACGGTGCCGATGACGGTGGCGCCGAGATGTTTCGCCCATTGCGAGAGGATCAGGCCGACGCCACCGGCCGCCGCGTGCAGCAGGATGGTATCGCCCGATTTGACCCGATAGGTCTGGCGGATCAAATACTGCACCGTCAGGCCCTTCAGCATCATCGCGGCCGCTGTCTTGTCGTCGATGCTGTCGGGAAGCTTGAGCAGGCGATCGGCCGGGATCAGCCGCGCCTCGGCGTAAGAGCCGATCGGCGCGGCGCCATAGGCGACGCGGTCGCCGGGCTTGAGGTGGGTGACGCCGGATCCCACTTCCTCAACCACGCCCGCGCCCTCGCCGCCGAGCCCACTCGGCAACTGTGCGGGATAAAGCCCGGAACGGTTATAGATATCGACAAAGTTCAAGCCGACCGCGGTGTGGCGGATCCGTGCTTCGCCCGGCCCGGGCTTGCCGACCTGGACCTCCTCCCAGACCAGCACCTCGGGCCCGCCGGGCCTGTGAAAGCGGATGGCATGCGTCATGACGTTTACTCCCTCAAATCAAATGAACCAACCCGGCGCTTCTCCGGCGCGGCGCTTACGCGTCAATCGCATCCTTGATGCGCTTGCGCGTCAGCGGCAGGTTACGTAGCCGTTTACCGGTGGCATTGGCAATCGCATTTGCGAGCGAAGCCGCCGCCGGCCCCTGCCCGGTTTCCCCGCTGCCGAGGAACGGCTTGCCCGGCTGGTTGATGATGTGCACCTCGATCTTCTCGGGCACCGCATCGAAACGCAGGATCGGATAGGTCTGCCAGTCGACGCTGGTGATCCGGCTCTCATCGAAGGTCACACGCTCGTACAGGGTCCAGCTCGTCGACTGCATGATCGCGCCCTCGATCTGGTTGGTCAGCCCATCCGGATTGACCACCTGCCCGCTATCGACGGCCGCGACCGCCCGCACCAGCCGTGCGCGGCCTGTCTCGCGATTGACCTCGACTTCGCTCGCAATGGCGCAATAGGCCGCGAGATTCTTGTAGCGCGCAAAGGCAAAGCCGAAGCCACGGTCCTGCGGCACCTTCTGCCCCTTCTTCCAGCCAAAGCCCTCGGCCGCTTTCGCGATCACGTCGCGGCCTCTGGGATCGTCGAGATGCTTCAATCGGAATTCGACGGGATCGGCGCCGGCGAGATCGGCGAGCTCGTCCATGAAACTCTCGATCGAGAACACATTATGATAGGCGCCGAGTGCGCGCATCGCCGAAATCCGGATCGGCATGTCCGGGAGGAAGTGATGCACCACATGCGCATTGGGGAAGGTATAGATCGGGATCGCGTTACGGTCGCCGCCGCCTTCAGGCAACGGTAGCGGCCTTGCCGCCGGCACCGCAAAGGGCTGCGCCATGTGTTGCGCCGCCAAAAGACAGCCGGCGCCGCCCGGCCGCATCGAATGCGTATTGCTCCAGACCTCGAAATTCCAGTCGGCGATCTTGCCGTCGTCGCCAATCGAAGCCTTAAGCTTGGTGACCATGGCCGGCCCGAAGGGCTCCCACGCGTGCTCCTGCTCGCGCGACCACTGCACGCGAACCGGAACGCCCGGAAGGGCGCGCGCGATCAGCGCGGCGTCGGCGGCGGCATCATCCGCGCCGTTATGGCCGTAGCAGCCGGAGCCCTCGACATGCATCACGCGGACGCTTGCCGGCGGCACGCGCAGCATTTCGGCAATCGCCGCGCGGTCGGGATAGACGCCTTGCGTATGCGACCACACCGTCATCGCGCCATCGGTGAATTGCGCCACCGCGCAGGAGGGTCCGATCGAGCCGTGGGCCTGGTAGGGCCGAGTGTAAGTGGCTTCGATCGTCTTGCGACTGCTGGCCGATGGATTGCTGCGCTCGAAGATGACTGAATCTTTCGATGCCAACGTGGTCGTCAGCAAAGAGGGAAGATCGTCCTGCTTCGGCAGTTGCGCATTTTCTTTCCATTTGGCGGCGGCGGATAGCGCCTGCATCGCCTTGACCGCCTGGAATTCTCCCTTTGCGACGACGGCAAGGAAGTTGCCGTCGCGAACGACCTTGACCACGCCGGGCAGCTTCTCGACGGCCGCGGCGTCACAATCGACAAGTTGCGCACCATAGCTCGGCGGCCGCACGACCCGCGCATGCACCATGCCCGGCAGCCGCAGGTCCTGCACATAGGCGACGCCGCCCGTGACCTTGGCGGGGATATCGACGCGCGGAATGGATTGGCCCATCACCTTGAATGCTGCCGGATCCTTCAACTTCGACGAGGGTTGCGCCTGCACATGCAGCCTATCGGCCGCGACGAGTTCACCGTAAGACAGCTTCCGCCCATCCGGCGCTATCACGGCGCCATTCTCGGTACGCAGATTTTCCGCGGGCAGGTCGAGGCGCTTCGCCGCCTCCTCAACCAAAATGGCGCGCGCCTGAGCCGCCGCGTTCTGGATCGCGGTGCCGCTGTCCTGCATCGAGTGGCTGCCGGAGGTGTAGCCTTCGTTTGCAGTGAGCTTGGTATCGGCCGTCACCACTTTCAGCGAGGTGAAGGGAACGTCCAGCTCTTCGGCCGCGATCTGCTGGAACGCGGTCTTGAAGCCTTGTCCGAGTTCGGCCTTGCCGGTGTACACGGTGATACCGCCATCGGCATCGATCCGGATCCAGGAATCGAGGTAGGGCGAAGTCGCAAGGCTGCCCGGTGGCTTCGGCGCGGGTGGCGCGGCGGGCGGACTTTGATCCTGCGCGAACGCGTTCGTGAGCGAGAAGCTGACAATGAGGGCGCCGCTGCCCGCGAGCAGCCGGCGGCGGTCGAGGATGACAGAAGCGTTCATTGCGCGCTCCTTTTGTCTGCCGGCACAAGTTCGGCGGTGTCCATCAGCCGCGCGGCGCGATGCACCGCGCGCAGGATGCGCATATGGGTGCCACACCGGCACAGATGCGGCGCCAGCTCGGCCCTTATCTGCTCGTCGGTGGGTTTTGAATTTCGCTGCAGCAGGGCCTGCGCGCGCATCATCATGCCGGCGATGCAATAGCCGCACTGCGCCGCCTGCTCTTCCATAAAGGCGCGCTGGATCGGCGCAGGCTGGGAAGCGGTTCCGAGCCCCTCCAGCGTCGTCACCTGCTTGCCGTCCAGCAGCACCATCGGCGTCACGCAGGACAGCACCGCCTTGCCGTCGATGATCACCGTGCAGGAACCGCACTGGCCGAGCCCGCAGCCGAACTTGGCGGCGTTGAGTTTCAAATCGTCACGCAGCACGTAGAGCAGCGGCGTATCCGGCTCCGCGTCGACCTGGTGATCCTGACCATTGACCTTCACTGTCATCATGGCTTGTCTCGCTGTGGTGGATCGGCCGGGACATTACGTGCGCCCGCCGAGGTCTCAAGATAGGCAGTCTGGGTGCGCCGCGCTTCCGCGACGATGTTTTCGACGTCGCTCCAGGCCGGCTGAGAGCTGAAGCGCGAACGCAGATAGTTCAACAACGCAGCGATCTGCGCATCGCTCATGCTCGCCGCAAAGCCCGGCATGATGGGGCTGCGCTCGCCTTCGACCGGACGCACGCCGGCAAGCACGATGTTGGCAAGGTTGCGCGGGTCGGGCCCGCTGATCGTCGTGCTGAGGCCGAGATGGATACCGCCATAGGGCGCCGGGCGGTCACTCTCATGACAGCCCGCGCAAGCCGCGGCGTAGATCGCAGCGCCCGGCAAATCCTTCGCGGGAGCCGCAGCGCCGGATTTCGCCTGCGCAAGGGCCGCCTCGCCCTGGCGCTTGCGATCCGGCGACGGTGCACCGAACACATCGGCCACGTAGATCGAGATCGCACGGACATCGCCGACCGAAACGGACGACAGATTGCTCACCACTTCCGCCATCGGCCCCCGCGCGGTGCCGTGATCGGGATGAAATCCCTCGCGCAGATACGCGTACAGCGCATCCGCATCCCATGGCACCGGTGACGGCGATTGGGCATTGATGGCATAGGCCTTCCAGTTGTCGACATCGCCGCCGGCGAAAGCCGCGGTCGCGCGCTCGGCACCGAGCACGTTGCGCGGCGTGTGGCACGCGCCGCAATGCGCCAGCCCCTCGACCAGATAGGCACCGCGATTCCATTCCGCGCTTTTGGCCGGGTCAGGTTTATAAGTGTCGCGGTGCAGGAACAGCAGTTTCCATCCCGCAACCACGACACGCTGGTCGAACGGGAAGGAAAGCCGGTTCGCGCGTGCGGGCGCATGAACCGGTTCGCGCGTCATCAGATAGGCGTAGAGCGCGCGGTCATCCTCATCACTCACGTTGGTGAAATGATCGTAAGGAAACGTCGGATAGAGATGCCGCCCCTCGCGATCGACGCCGACGCGCATCGCACGCTGGAACGCGGCTTCCGGCCAGCGGCCGATGCCGGTTTCCGCGTCCGGCGTGATGTTGGACGAATAGATCGTGCCGAACGGCGTCGGGACCGGCAGCCCACCGGCGAAATTCTTGCCCCCGCGCACCGTGTGGCAATCGTTGCAGTTGCCGATCGCGGCCAACTCACGGCCGCGTTTGACGAGCGCGGCATCGAAGCTTTGCGGCTTGAACGGATCGATTGCTGCGATGGCCGACCGCCAGGCAACTGCAAACGCTGCTGCAGCGCCGCCAAGCAGCAGCACGACCAGAGCGCCCCCGATGATTGTTTTCTTTTTCATCCGTCCCAGCGGCTTTTTCCGGTTCCTAGCACAATCGCAGCACCTTGCGGAGCCACCCAATCCCGCTCACCGCTTGTTGATGTTTTTGCTCTGCAACAACGGCGATTTCAGGAAACACGGCAACCAGGGCCCGTTCCAACTCTGGGGCAGCCCCACCGTTGTTACTGCAATGCTACACACACGCACAAACTCTGGACGTTCCATGTACGTTCGCAAGAGTTGATATAGGCTATCAATCTACCGCAGATAGGCTCCGCCTAGCGTTGAGGTTCACCGTGCTTTCGCCTCCCGAAGGAGAACGGACATGCCAGCCTATATCCATCATCACGAAGTCGAGATGGCTCCTGTTATTTGCCCAGGCTGTATCGGAACGTTGCCCATGTATGTGCGGGAGGTCGAGCCCCATTGGAGCATGACCAGGATCGACTTCATCTACGAGTGTTCGGACTGCGGCGCCGAAGTCAGGCAGACGGTGCGAAAGCCGCAATTGCCGCATTGATGGAAGGACGGCGGCTGGCCGACAAACCAAGACATGTTGCGCCTCGTCACTGCCCAAGCGGTCCACACATCATCATCTAACGCAAAACGCGTCTCAGGCGGCTACCAGCTCGACATCGTCATTACCGAGATTGCATTCCCGGAAGTGATAGGCGATCTCGTCGAGCGCGCGCTGCTCCCACTCTTCCGCTTGTGCCAGCCAGAAAGCCTTACGCTCGGAATCCAACGTTGCGCGCTCTCGGCACGCATACTCCAGACTGCGCATCTCCACGAGCTTATTCATATGACCCCCACTCCCACGGTGTGAAGTCCACTGACATCGAGGAGCCTACCAGAAACGCAGCCGGACTGTCTCACTTTACTGTGCATGATCCGATTGCATCCCGCGCCTGCGAAGTCGGCAAATCGCAATGCAGCAAGTCGTTCGCATCGCACGATTTTTACGTAAAACTTTCTCGATCAGCGGCGCACATAGCTCGCGCATTGCCGATGATTGCGTCGGATTTGGTCGAGCTCATCTCACCTGTCTTTCTTCATGCCGCGGCCGCAAAGGTAGTCACGTCCACCACGCGATCGGCAATGGCCGAGTGAACTACGCGCGCCCGGTCTTCGCCGGCGCGGTCTCGGGCATCAGGCTCATGGCGAACAGGCCGACCGTTGCGGCCAGCAGCAGATACCACGCCGGCGCCAGCGGATTTCCTGTCACGTGCAGGAGCCAGGTGACCACGAGCTGCGCGGTGCCGCCGAAACTTGCGATCGCGACCGCATAGATGGTGGCGAAGACGCCGCCGCGGATGCTCTGCGGCAACGCTTCGGTGAAAGTGGCGTAGAAGGCGGTGAACGGCAGCGATCCGATCAGCGAGAGCACGCCGAAACCGACCAGCAGCGACAACTCGCCGGGCTCATGCACGATCCAGAGGAAAGCCGGATAGGTTGCGAGCAGCGTGAAGAGCTGCGGCCAGATCATCACGGGCTTACGACCGTAACGGTCGGCAAGCCAGCCGCCCAGCAGCGCGCCCACGATCTGAAGCGCATTGCTGACCAGCGACACGGTGAACGCCAGCGGCGCCGCCACATGCAGCGTATTCTGCGCATAGGTCGTCATGTACTGCGTCACATAGGTTGCGATGGTGCCGCTCGCCAAAATCATCACCGCGAGCCCGATAACGCGCGAATGCCGGCGTGCAAGCGTGAGATGGCTGGTGCGTTCTGCCCCCTTTCCCCCTTGCGGAATCGTCTCCGGCAATGTTCGGCGCATCCACAAGCCGAACGGCAGGCAGGCCGCGCCGATCAGAAACGCAATGCGCCAGCCATAGGCGTCGAGCGCCTCGGCTTCCATGGTCTTGCTGAGGATGACGCCGACCAGGGCGCCCGCCGTCGCGGCGATCTCCTGGCTCGTCGGCTGCCACGCGACCACCAGCGCCCGCCGTTCGGGCGAGGCGATCTCCATCAGATAGGCC
>Ga0207707_10001597_pt1 | contig 20887 bp, 19 predicted proteins | sample KBSC83BmetaG_FD_184336 | JGI IMG/M metagenome (GOLD analysis project Ga0207707, IMG submission 184336) | Corn rhizosphere microbial communities from Kellogg Biological Station, Michigan, USA - KBS C8-3B metaG (SPAdes) (version 2) | ecosystem: Host-associated > Plants > Roots > Rhizosphere ...
GGCGACGACGATGCCGGTCGGAAGATGGGTGAGACGCACCGCCGAGTCGGTCTTGTTGACGTGCTGGCCGCCGGCGCCGCTGGATCGGTAGGTATCGACCCGCAAATCGGCCTCGTCGATTTCGATCTTGATATCGTCGTCCACCTCCGGATAGATGAAGACCGAGGCGAAAGAGGTGTGGCGCCGCGAGTTGGCGTCGAAGGGCGAGATGCGCACCAGGCGGTGAATGCCGGCTTCGGCTTTCAAATAGCCGTAGGCGTAGTCGCCTTCCACCAGAAAGGTGACGCTTTTGACCCCGGCTTCTTCGCCGGGTTGATACTCAAGGATTTCTTTCCGATACCCGCGCCGGTCGCACCAGCGGAGATACATGCGCAAAAGAATCTCGGCCCAGTCCTGCGCTTCGGTGCCGCCGGCGCCAGGATGCAGGTTGACGATGGCGTTGCGCCGATCGTCCGTCCCGCCGAGGAGCTGCTTGAGCTCGGTTTCGGCCATCTCCCTGCCCACCGCGGCGACCTTTGCCGCCGCTTCGGCGAGCGCGTCGTCACTCTTTTCATCCCGCGCGACGTCGAGAAAAAAGCGCGCCTCCTCGAGATCGGCGCGATGCTTGCTCCAGGCGTCGATGACTGATTTCAGCGAAGATTGCTCTTTGAAGAGAGCCTGGGCTTTATCCGCGTCGTTCCAGAAGTCCGGCTTGGAGGTGATCTGATTTAATTCTTCGACCCGTTTTTGCTTGGCTTCGACGTCAAAGACGCCTCCGCAAGAGATCGAGCCGCTCTTCGAGGTGGGTCAGTTGTTCGGTGGTTTCTTCCAGCATCAGTTTCTTTCTCGAATCGATTTCACTCGGAGCGATATTATAGCTTGATTAAGCCGCGCTCACAAAGCCGGCGGTAAATTCTTTTCTCGACGCGGCTCATGGCGCGGGCGTCTTTGGCCGATCGCTCGTGATCGTAGCCCATCAGATGAACGATGCCGTGGATCAGCAGCGTGACCATTTCCTTTTCCACGGTTCGGCCCCGTTCTCTGGCCTGCTCGCCGGCTTTCTCGACCGAGATGATCACCTCGCCGAGGAGCGAAATCTCGGCCGGCACTTCGCCTTCGACCGGAAACGATAGCACATCGGTCGGATAGTCCTTGTGCCGATAGCCGGCGTTGAGCATTTGCATTTCGCGGTTGCCGATCAACACCAGACTCAGCTCGGCCTCCGCGCGATCCACCAGCTCGAGGATGACAGCAGCGATTTTTTCCAGTTTGTGGCCGGGAAATTTTTTCCCCGCGCCGCGGCGCGCGATTTCGACCGGCATTGCCGGATAGTAGCGTCTTGCCCAGATAGTTGCGAATCGCAGGGGCGACCGGCGGTCGCCGCTAGCGCACGTCGAAGATCTGTTGATAGGAGGCGATCAGCTCGTTGAGATTGGGGCCGATGGAAGCCGGGTTCACGAACACGAAATCCTTTTTGTAAAGATCCTGGTGGCGCGGAATCTGTTTTATGCCCTTGCGCAAAGTCAGGCGCGGCACCTGCTGCGCCAGCACGGTTTGCCCTTCCTCGGAAAGAAGCCAATCGATAAACAGCATCGCCGCGTACGGGTGCGCGGCGCGACGCATCAGCGCCACCGCGTTGGGCTCGGCGGGATAGGGATCGAGCAAGCGGTAATCGACCGGCGCGCCCTTCTCCTTATACTCCGTGACCCGGCGGCCACGGGCCGCCAGTGCGAGCGCGGATTCGCCGGCAAGCATGAGCTGGAGGCGCATGATGCTGCTGCCGCCGGGAATGTGCAGTTGCTGGCGCGCCAGAGCGCGCATGAAGTCGAGGCCCTTGGCTTTGCCCATGCCGTCGAGCATGACCGAGTACCAGGAATATTCGTCGCTGCCGAAGTTCATCCGGCCTTTCCACTTGGGCGCGAGCAAATCCTGATAGGAGCGCGGCGCATCGGCGGCGGGAACCAGATTGGTGTTGAGGGCGAGCACCAGGGGTGTGACTTCGGTGGACAACCAGAATCCCTGCGGATCGTAGGAGCCCGACGGAAAAGCTTTGAGTTCCGGCGACAGGTAAGCCGCCGAATAGCCGCCTTGTTTGAGCTCCCACATTTCCACCGGAGCAGAACCGACCACGTCGACCGCGAAGCGCCCGGCGCGCGCTTCCGTGGCGATCTTGGGCATTAAAGACGATTGCGCCAACCGGTTGGTTTTGACCTTCACGTAGGGCGCGCTCTTTTCGAATGCGCCGACGATCTTGGGAAAATCCGTGAGCCCCATCGACGTGTACCAGATGAGCTCGCCTTCCTTGCGCGCGCTTTCCTCGAGCAGAGTTTTCCGCTGCGCCGGGCTCGCGCTGCGCAGGCTTTTTACGGCATCCTCGACGCTCGCGGCAGAAATCGGCGGCGCGCCGAGCAGCGAAAGCCAGACGGCGAGTGGTAGCGCGAAAAAATGCCAGCCGATACTCATAATTTTCCCGTTCGAAACGGCTCTAACATCGCGCCGCCGCACGGTCAAGGCAAGCGAAACGCGCCGCCACGCTGCGTTTAATTGACTTGCCGGAATCGATTTGCTAGGTAGGTTGAAGTCCTATTTCAGGAGGAAGAGATGACGTATATTATTGCCGAACCGTGCATAGACACCAAGGACACCGCCTGCGTCGATGTTTGCCCGGTCGATTGCATCCATCCGACCAAAAACGAGACCGAAGAATTCGAAAAAGAAAACAAGCTCTACATCGATCCTGAGGAGTGTATCGACTGTGGGGCTTGTGAGCCGGTCTGCCCCGTCGAAGCGATCTTTGAGGAGGCGGCTACTCCGGATAAGTGGAAGCACTTCATTCAGATCGACGCCGACTGGTACAAAGCGAAAAAAGGCTGAGCGCGCACCGGCGATTATCGAACATGCAAAGGGCTGAGGTCGACTCCTCAGCCCTTTGTTTTTGGCTGTCAAAAACTTTCGAACTGGGCTTCGCGTTGACTCTCGGGCGAAGGCCGTTGTAGGACAAGTCATGGTACTGGTTCTAAAAAACGATCAGATGGAAAACCTGCTGCCGATGTCCGAGGAAATCGAGGCCATCGAGCACGCGTTTGTCGAACTGGGTCAGGGCAAGGCGATGAACGCGCCGCGGGCGCGGCTCCGAACGCCGTGGAAGGAAGAGGGCGGGCAATACTATTTCAACAACATCATGGGGCTGGTGCCGGGCGTGAAATCCATGGCGCTGCGCATCGATTCGAGTTTCTCCCGGCAGATCGAAGTCGACGGCAGCAAGCGGCGCGTCTATCCCGGCGATTTCATCGGACTGGTGATGCTCTTCGACATGGACACCTGCGAGATCCTGGCGCTGATGGACGATCATTTCATTTCCACCATGCGTGTGGGCGCCACCAGCGCGGTGGCGAGCAAATATCTCGCGCGCCAGGACTCCCAGGTGATGGCATTGCTCGGGTCGGGAGAGCAGGCCAAAACTCAGGTGACGGCGCACGCCGTCGTGCATAAACTCACCCAGGTGAAAGTTTACAGCCCGACGAAGAAAAATCGCGAGCGCTTCGCCAAGGAGCTGAGTGAGGCGACCGGCATTGAAGTGCTTGCAGTCGATTCGGCCGAGCAGGCGATTCGCGGTAGCGACATCGTCACCGCCGCCACCAACACCGTCGATCCGGTGATCCAGGGGAAATGGGTCGAACCGGGCATGCATTTGAACAGCATCGTCGGCGGCGACGGCTTTCTGCCGCGCAAGGAACTTGACGACGAAGCGGTGCAGAAAGCCGATCTGATCGTCGTTGGCTACAAGCCGCAGATTTTTCTCGACAAGCAGGCCGAGTTTCACGACCGCCTCGAGCGCGGCCTGGTGAAGGCCGAAGATCTGCACGAGCTCGGCGAGCTGCTCAACGGCAAGTGCCGCGGCCGGGAAAACGACCGGGAGATCACTTTCTTCAAGAACAACACCGGCATGGGCATCCAGTTCGCGGCCACGGCGCGCAAGATGTATGAAAAGGCCAAAGAAAAAGGCATCGGCACCGAGTTGCCGCTGGATTTATTCATGACCAAACGCGGCGACAAGTTATTCTCGCCATGAGGGTTTCGAAGCATATGTCCTACTTCGTCCTATCGGTCCTATTCTTTTTTCAGCTCTGCGCTGCGCCCGCGTTCGGCGCGGAAACCAACCTGATCGAAGGCGCAAAAAAAGAAGGCGCGCTGGTGTACTACACCACCATGGACATCCAGAACAGCAAGCCGCTGCTGGATGCGTTCAACAAGAAATACCCTTTCATCAAAGCGGACCTTATACGGCTGGGCGGCACCGCGATGGTGAGCCGGATTATCACCGAGGCGCAGGCCGGGGCGAGCCGCTTCGACGTGGCGCTCGGTATTTCGCCGTCGCTGACCCCGATGCGCGAGCGCAACCTGATCGCGCCGTACGTTTCGCCGGAATTCGCCAGCATGTACGAGGATCTTTACGATCCCAAAGGCTACTGGTCGACGGTTTACCTGAACACCCTGGTGCTCGGCTACAACACCAAAGTGATCGCGAAAAACGATCTGCCGAAAACCTACGACGATCTGCTCAAGCCGCAGTACAAACAGAAATTTATCATCGACATCGAAAATCACGATGTCTTCGTCGCGTTGTCTCAGGAATGGGGCCAGGAAAAGGCGATCAATTATTTCAGAGGTCTCGCGAAACAGGAGCCAGTGTTTCTGCGCGGCAACACCAACCGGGCCAATTTCGTCAGTGTCGGCGAGCGCTCGATGACTTTCGTTTATTCCCAGGTGATCGAGCGCATGAAACAAACCGGCGCGCCGGTGGATTGGATTCCGCTGGAGCCGGTGGCGGTGGAGCTGAACGTCTCGATGCTGTCGGCCAAAGCGTCGCACCCGAATTCGGCAAAATTGTTCATCGACTATTTGCTGTCGAAGGACGGCCAGGAGTTTTTGAAAACGTTTCGGCGCATCGGTCCGCGCAAGGATGTGAAGCCCGATCCGCCGAAACTCTTCGAAGGCTTTCGCCGCCGGGTGGTGACGCCGGACAATTATAAGAATCTTAAAGAGATCACCAAACTGCACAACGATGCCCTGGGCATCCGCTAGATCAGAGGAGGATTCCATGCGCGAATGGGAAGCGTTCGTCCCGGAAGAGGAGAGAAAGATTTACGAGAAGGCCGGCTACAAAGGCAAAGACAAGTTCGGGATCAATCCGGCTTTGATCATCATCGACGTGATCACCGGCTTCACCGGCACCAAACCGATGCCGGTCATGGATGCCATCGATGAATTTCCCACGAGCTGCGGCCAGGTCGCGTGGGACGCGCTGCCGAAGATCAAAGAATTGCTCCACGCCTGCCGCGACGCCGAAATCCCGGTGATCTATTCGACCAGCGATCCCGACTTCAAAGCCGCCTTCGGCAACGCCACCAAACGCGGCGTCGACAAGACCGACTTCGAAAAGCTCGCGGTGCAATTCCCGGACATGATCAAACCGCGCGACGACGAATTTATCGTGCGCAAAGCGCGCGCCAGCGCTTTTTTTGGCACGCATCTGATTACCTATCTGGTGCGCAAGAACATCGACTGTCTGCTGGTCGCCGGCACCAGCACCTGCGGCTGCGTGCGCGGCACCGTGCTCGACGGCTACTCCTACGGCTACCCGGTTTTTCCCGTCGAGGAATGCATCTTCGACCGCTCGCGCACTTCGCATCTGGTGAATCTATTCGAGATGAACGCCAAGTACGCGACCGTGATTCAACTTCCAGAAGCGCTGGACTACGTCGCCAAAGTCAAAAGACTGGAAGGCCGCAAAGCCGTGGCGAGTTAGTGTATGAAAGTGGGCTGCATACAAAAGATTTCTCGACGGTCATTCTCGCGAACGCGGGAATCCAGGTTCCCGCCCCCTCCTGGATTCCGGCTCGCGCTAGCTATCGCCAGCGCGGCTGGAATGACGGAAACGCGGAGGCTCTAATGGCCACTGAAGCGCCGTTTGCCGATCAGGAATATCTGGACCGTTACGCCCGCGCTCAAAAGCTCATGGAGCGCGACGGCCTCGACGCGCTGGTCGTGTCGGAGAAAAATAATTACTGGTACTTCAGCGGCCTGATCAGCTATCAGCTCGATCACATCCAGCGGCCGCAGATCTGCATTCTACCGAAATCCGGCAAGCCGCTCCTGCTCGTTTACGGGAACGACAAGGCGACGGCGAAGGCGCTGCCGTGGGTCGGCGAAGTGCGCGCTTACACCGACGTGCCGTTTCCGCAGGAGATGATCGCTGCCTCGATTAAAGAAATGGGTCTCGGCGAGGCCAAGCTGGGTTTTGAGCTTGGTGACGATCAGCGGCTCGGCATTCCGGTCAATTATCTCTCGGGGCTCACCGAAGCTCTGCCGAAGGCGCAGATCAAGGACGGCACCGCGGCGCTCACCGAAATGCGCATTCTCAAGAGCCCGCGCGAAATTGAGTTCATGCGCAAGGCCTGTGAGATTTCCGTCAAAGCCTACGACCGCTGCCTGCCGCAATTGAAACCCGGCATGACCCGGCGCGAAATCGCCGATCGGCTTTATATTTCAATGATCGAGGAAGGCGCGCATCCGCGCCATCCGGGTTTTTTGATGCTCAACTCGTCGACTCGCTACGACGACCGCCGCTATAACAAGGGTGATCGCATGATCGCCGACTTCGGCGCCTGCTACGAAGGCTACTACGGCGACATCACGCGCATGACGATCTTCGGTCAGCCGACCGAGGAACACAAAAAAGATCACGAGACCGCCTGCGACGTCATCGATCTGTGCTTCGCGTCGATGAAGCCGGGCACGCCGATCGCCGAAGTGTCGCGCGTGGCCAACCGCGAACTGCTCAAGCGCGGCTACCAGGCGGTGGACAGCCCCAAGCGCATCGGCCACGGCATCGGCATGGCGCGCGCCGAGCCGCCGTCGCTCAACGAAGTGGAAGCGGAAATCTATCGTCCGGGCATGGTGCTCGCGATCGAACCGAAAGTTCGCTCGGAAAAAAGCGCCGTGCACCTCGAAGAAGACGTGCTCATCACCGAGAAAGGGCCGGAGTTTCTGACCGGCGGCCGCGAGATCTTGAGCGTGGTGGAGTAGGAGTGAAAGGATTTTTTACCACGGAGGACACGGAGAGCACGGAGGGTCGGACTATTTTCTGGAATTTCTCCGTGACCTCCGTGTCCTCCGTGGTGAGATCGTCGCCCTCGAATAAGGCGTGATAATGGCTCCATCTGGAATTCTTTATCTATCCAACGACGACGTGAAAAAGGTTCTCGATCTCGGGCGCGCCATCGAAATCACCGAGCAGGCGCTGCGCGATCACAGCGAGGGCCGTGTGATCTGGTCGACGCCGGAAGATCTGGCGATCAAGCCGGAACAAGGCTGGCAATCGTGGGTCACTGGCTGCGCGCTTGCGACCGAGCCGGTGGCGGGCTTTCGGATTCGGTCGATCAAAGCCGCCGGTGGCAGCCGCGATGCATCCCGACCGCCGCGTGGACCGAGAAGAATTTTAATTCTCAGCGACCGCGAAGGCGGCGAGATTCGCGCCATCATGGACGAAGACTGGTGTCACGCCGTGCGCACCGCCGCCGCCGCGACCGTCGCCATGCGCGCGCTTGCCCGCAAGGATTCCACCGTCATGGCCATGCTGGGCGCCGGGGACACGGCGCGCGCCGCGGTGCCAGTGATGGCCAAGGCATTTGCGCTGAAGGAAATTCGCGTTACCTCGCGCACGCCGGCGTCGCGCGAGAACTACGCAAAAGAAATCGGCGCGGAGCATTCTCTCAATATCCGTCCCGTGGAATCGACGGAAGAAGCGCTCAAAGGCGCGGATCTCGTTGTCTCGGCGACGACCACTTCAACGCCGTTTGTAAAGGACAGTTGGCTCGGCGACGGAATCACGGTTTACTCCATCGGCAAAAATCAGGAGATGGAAAACGACGTTTATAAAAAGAGCGACAAGTTCGTCGTCGATAGCTGGCTTCACTGCAAGAACAAATCCGACATGCAGTGGCTGCTCAAGGAAAATTTCCTGAGCGAAAAAGACCTCTACGCCGAGCTGCCGGAATTGCTCTCAGGCAAAAAGCCGGGACGGCAGTCGGACAAAGAACGTATCTTCATTCGCGCTATCGGTCTCGTCAATCAAGACATCGCCATGGCGAACACGATTTACCAAAGCGCGGTGGAGAAAGGCATCGGCACACCCCTGCCGTACTGACTTATAGAGCTAATCGATTTAAACAGCGCGCGCCTTTTCATTCTCAGCCCAGAGAAAATTTCAAAGTCGTTACAACTCGTCAATCATCGGTGTTGAAGTTCTTCCGAGAGCAACCTTCACAGCTACTAAATTCCGATGGTAGAACCTCGATTAAACAGCTCATCGGACCGAGACCGGGAGCTTTAGACCTTGTTCTTGCCGGGGGACCGGGATCCGGCCGGCTTTTTCGACCGCTTGGTTGCGCGCGCCGGGGGTTTTTTCGGGGTCGCCTTTCGCGGCACACGCGCTGCCCCAGGTGCAGCGGCCGCGACGCGGCTGCGCGGACGGCTCGGCTTGCTGCTATCGAGGGGCCCGGCCATCGTGTCGGTCGGGATCGGCTCGACATTGAATCGATTCTCCTCGGCTTCTTCTTCCGGCGCGAATCTGTCCTCAGCTTCGACGGGTTGCGTTTCCAGCGTGTCTAAGCGCCCGGTTTCGGGTTCAGCTTTGGTCACTTCTGGGGAAGGGTCGATCGCGCGCGACGGTCCGGTCTGCTGCAACGCCGGCCCCTTGAACATGAGCAGGCCGCCTCGACGATCCCGCTCGACGCGCACGAGGCCCTCGCGCTGAGCTGCGCGCAGCAGATCGATCAGCCCGTTGAACCCGTATCGCCGCTCGTCGAAGCCGCCCTCGACGCCTCGTAACAGCTGCTTGAAATTGCGCAAGTACATCGGCCATCGTGCCGTCGTGGCAGCGGTGAGGATCTGCCCCACCAGGCGGACCCCGTCAGTCTGATCGCCCTGCGGCACGATTGGTGCCTCGACCGGGGCGAGCTGGGACACCTGCGCGGCCTCGGCCGCCTGCGGCTCGGTCTCGACCTCGGGCGCAGCGCCATGACCTTCGTCACCCGTTTCTGCGACGGCGATGGGTCGGCTCGCCACGACAGCGGTAGAAGACCCGCTCTCGTCGAAATCTTCGTTCAGCTCGACCATAACGCTTCGACCGGCGTGCTTTAGCTGGACGAGACCCGATTGCGCCACCTTCTCGACGAAATCGAGGAACGACGACGTACCATACGTCCGCTCGGAGAAAGTCGAGTCGAGTTGGAGCAGCGTGCTCTTGAGCAGGCCGATCTGCGCCGAGACTTCGCGCTCGGACAGGATCTTCAGCGCGCGCCGCAGGATGGGGAACGCTTGCGCGATCTGCGCGGAGGCGGCGGGCGCCGACGGGCGGCCGCTCTTGGCAGCCGAGCGGCGGCTTCCCGTCAGGTTCTCATAGGCGATGAACTCGTGGCAGTTGCGCTGGAGGATAATGCTGGTGAACGCCCGGCCGCCGACGACGAACACCTTCTTATCGTATTGCTTGAGCTTTTCGACAAGCGAGAGGAAGTCGCTGTCGCCGCCGACGATCACGTACGCGTTGATGTGCGGGTGTGTGAAGGCCATTTCGAGGGCATCGAGCGCCAGGTTGATGTCGGCGCCGTTCTTGTCGCCGCCGGGCGTCAGGTTGCGTTGCACCAGGCGAATAGCGTGCTGCGTGAGGTGCCGGCTGTATTCGCCGGCGCGCGTCCAGTCGGCGTAAGCGATCTTGGTGACCACCTCGCCGCGCTCCTTTAAGGCCTCGAGGATGGCGCCGACGTCGAAATTCTCACCCAGCGTCGATTTGACGCCAATCTCGATATTGTCGAAGTCGATGAACACGGCGATGTTGAGACGGTCGTTATGGGGCAATGGAAATTCCTTTCGAGCTTTTGGTCTATGCCTACGGCCAAAATTTAAGCCGCCTGCGTTCTGACCGAAAATTTATCGCTCAACCAGCGGGGATGTCAATTGTCAGAGAGTTGAAATTTCGCGGAGAGGGTCACGCGGCCCGGCCGCGACTTGGAAGATCCGGACGTTGTCGATGCGAGTTTAGAAAGCTCCAATCTTGAAAGAGGTTGGCAGGTTGAAAACGAGCTAAACACGCTTCGACCGTTCGAGAAGCCTCACGGCAGGCTTTCTCGACGCCTTCAGTTCCGAGCCCGCCGAGAAATCAGCATGCATGGACTTTTCTCCGGCATTTCAGGTTCCCCACGCTCATCCTGAGCCGCGTCGAAGGACTCCGAATAAGTTTTTCAACAGTCGGTCAAACGTGACCCTAATCACCTGCTCCACCTGCCAGGTTCATTTTCACTGCTGCGCCGCTTCGGCGTGCAGTTTTATACCCAGCGCTTTTACCACCTTGAGAACGGTGTCAAAGTCGGGACTGCGTTCGCCTGAAAGGGCCTTGTAGAGACTCTCACGAGACAGACCGGAATCGCGAGCGACCTGTGACATGCCCTTGGCTCGCGCAATATCGCCGAGAGCCTTGGCGATAAATGCGGCGTCCCCTTTGGCCTCTTCGAGACACGCCTCAAGGTAGGCGGCCATTTCCTCGGGCGTGCGCAGGTGTTCGGCGACATCATAACGCGTGGTCTTGGTTTTTCGCATTTTTGAACTCCTAAAGATTGTGCGCCAAGCGCAGGGGTGTTTTTATATCCGCGTCCTGAGTATGCTTGTCTCCTCCTGCGAGCAGAATGAGCACTGCACTCCCAATTTTTTTGAAGTACACCCAGTAACCGGGACCGTAGTCGATCCGCAGTTCGGAAACTCCCTCGCCTACCGGTTGGACATCTCCCGGGTTTCCGGCAGCGAGCCGCTCAATTCTAACCTGGACTCTCGCCCGCGCGCGGACGTCGCGCAAGCTGTCAAGCCAGTTGGCGAAGAGTTCGGTCTTGCGGATCTCAAGCACAAGGCAGCGTAGCCTACTGGCTACAGCCGGTCAAGTTCGTTGAATTCCAGCAAATCGCTCGCTTGATCGCAAGATTAAACACCTGATCCTCCACGCTGGACTGAAATTCGCGGAGAGCGTCACGCGGTCTGGCCGCGATTTGGAAGATCGAGACGTTGCCGATTCGAGTTTAAAAAGCTCCAATCTTGAAAGAGGTAGTGCTCATCTCGTTTGAAGATGGAGCGTCCTCGGCGATGAAAATGGGCGAAGAATCAAATAGCAAACAACTAAGTCGCAACATTATGCCCGTGCCGAAACCTGGGGTCGTAACGATGGCGCGAGCTGGCGGGTGGTGGAGTTTGCGGCGCTATGACGCCTAGCGGTTGGCAGTCAGCGAGGTCAGTACTCGACGGGATCGGACGAATGAAAAGCGGGACAAATCGCTGTGGCAGCCCATAATCGAGCGCTAGATGTCAAGATTCAAGACCCGAACATCCCGCTGGAAATTTCAAGCGGGTTCCGATTACGCGCTCTGTTGGTAAATTTTGTTGTTTTTTCCTTTGACTGAAATTTTTGGCTTCCGTATTTGCGTTTTAATCAACGATCTCGGACTGGCCTTGCTCTTAGTATTCCCCTTTTCGGGGCGTATCTCGTACTCCCGTTCTTCTTTGAGTAGCTTGTATATGATTCGGCACAGGTGGCGTCCCAGAGCTCGAATCGCCTGATTGTGTTTTTTGCCCTCGCTTCGTTTCTTCTCGTAGTACCTCTGCGACTGGGGCACATACTTTCGATGACGATCGAGCGCTACCATCATCGCCGCTTTGGCTCGTGTGTTGACGTGCTTGGGTTGTTTGGATCCTTGATACTTTCCCGAACTGTTGTCCAGAGTGGACATCCCTATGTACAGCGCCAAGCTGCCTTCCTTCGAGAAGCGTTCGACGGTGCCGATCTCTCCGGCTAACTCAGCAGTGCAGATCGTTCCAAACCCAGGAATGGACAATAAAATCTTGGCGATCTTCGAATCCTTGGCAACGTCCTTGATCTTAGACGTTAACGCTTTGATCTTCTCGTCGAGTTCCAGACATCGTTTTGCGTCTTCCTGGATCATTTCGCTGACCCACTCGACCTCTTCGCTGAAATCGGCTCGCTTCTGCCAGTCCTCGATGAGACTTGCATACTTTCTGCCCACAGCGGGGACCTTCCGTAAGGTCGCTGGTCGCAACCGAGCAAGTTGGGGAAGGGTTGGGGCGCTGACAAGAAAATTCAAAAACCACTGATTGCCTGCGTTCTTGGTGATTTCCAACAGTCCGGGGCAAACCGCTTGCAGATCGGTCTGAAGATTACTGATCACGCGTACCCGTTCGTCCACTAACCGGCGCCGGCGCCGGGTGAGCCGCTTGAGAACCTCGTTTGTCTGGGGTGTTCCCTTTACCTCCTGCAAGACCTCCTTGGCCAGCGGTAGATGATCGCTTAACTGAAACAGCTCCAAGCCCTTGCGCGCACCGATCCGATCACTCTTGGCCGCTCCAGGAAAGATCTCCTTAAACCGGGCCAACTTTAAGTTGTTGATGTTATACAGCCGGTAGCCGCGCCGACGAACCATACGATCTAACGGCCGGGCGCAACCATTGAACCCTTCCATCGCCACTGCGACCTCGCAGTCTCTGACTGTTCGATGTTTCTCTATGCGAGAGAAAAACTCGGCAAAGCCTTCGGGACGATGCGCTATCTCAAATTCCTCCAACACCTCTCCACTCGGTAACCCGATCGCCACGCTGTGGCGTCGATACCCCACATCCACACTGACCCGAAGCTCTACTGATTTTTTCTCTGACACGTAGCCCTCCTTCTGTAGAACAAGATCGATTCATCATCCTTCGGTCTCGTCTACTTACAGAGCCACGTATTCGGTGAGAATATGGCACCATCCCGGTCGACCCCTCAGATGATGCAGGTGACGAGGGCGGCATTTCAAGCCGTTGCGAACCTGAATGAACAGGCCACTGACCCCAAGAGCCACACCCTCGTCAGGAACTCTTATACTCGTTTCGCTTCGCTCCCGCTACCTGCTAAATTCCGATGGTAGACCCTCATCATGACCCTCTAATCATGACCCAAATCACTCTGAAGACTTGATGCTACGTTGAGTGAAAAAGTCAAGTTGTCTCTTGGGTAATTGGATAAACAGGGACCATATCAGCCCTGTAAGTCCACTCCTTCAGCGGCCGGGCTTCAGCTAATGCTTTGAGCTCTCGCTCCCAAAGTTGTCGAAGTAATATCACTCCGGCATCGCTTCGACCCAGATGTTCGAATCCCCGGTCCGCAATCCTTCCTTGGCCGGCCTGGGCGATCTCGTCTTCAATAATGACATAATCCGTACGGTTGCTATCAATATCTTCCAAGCGCAGCTTGCCCTTCAGAATCGCTTCGACGAGTTCGGCGCGATCATCCGCCTCTTTAGTCCGCTTTTCTCGCCGATTTTGCAAAAATTCCTTGCCATATTCGCCCTTAAGTGGAATAGCTCTCAGCTCAAACTGCATGTGATTCTCATCATCTATGGGGACCTTGAAGATCAAAACATCTGCCCGCTTTACTTTTGGGTCCACCACTTGCCCGTTAACATAATTGATGTTGGCCATTCCAAAATACGCAACGACTTCCGCACCGTTAGGATACCGGACGTATCGCTTTACTCCCCAGTCGACCTCTTCAGCGGTGATGGTGGGGTCGCCTTGTACGTAAAAATCGCTCCTCGCCTCGCGATGCCGTTGGTGGACAAAGCGCACATGCGCGTTGTCGAGTGAGTTGTCGATATTATTATAGAAATTACAAATGCGATCGTATCTTACTGCGTCTACCGTGACGTCAGGACTTTCCACCTTGGGATAGCGAGTAAAAGGTGGAGGTTCTCCCCCGCCAAGATAAACGAAAATCAATCCCAAATACTCCTTCACAGGATAGCCGGGTATTCGGATTTTATTCGCAAATGACTGCGGTTCAGCGGGTTGCTCAACACACTGGCCCAAAGCATCAAACTTCCAACCGTGGTAAAAACAGCGAATGCAATCGTCTTCAACCCAGCCGGCCGACATCTGGGTGCCACGATGGGCGCATCTAAATCCAACGAGATGGGCTGCGCCGCTTTTCCCGCGGTAGAGCGTAAAATCCTCTCCCAAAATTCGAACCGGTAGAGCGTGCCCAACGGGAAGATCATGTGAACAAAAGAGCGGTTGCCAAAAGCGCCTCAGATAGCGCCCGGCCAACGTTTTGGGTCCGGTATGAACAACATCTTTGTGTTTGGAATTACGTGCCATGGGAACTCCTTTTAATGAGGTTTATTCAATCTGTCGGCTCACCACGGTTTTCGAGAAGAGAATCTGCCGCGGGAAAAGACTAGGGGCGAAAAGTTTTGTCCCCGCTTGGAGAAGCATAGCGGGGATCACGGGTGTCTCCTCGTTTGTACAATCTAAATGTAAGGCGAGCTATGGTTTTGGTCGCCATCCAACGGCTTGTAATTGTCCGTTGATCTTTTTGGACATAGAGAAGTCGAATATCCTGTCGATGGGAGGAGGGTCCTTTGGTTTAAACCGCTCTACTGCGAGATGATAAAGTTTCTGCACGAGCCTCTCATTCACCGTCCCATCTCTGGTCATGACTTCTCGGACGGAGTCGTAATATTTCTCAGCGTCAGTTTTGTTGATCTTCAAATAGCGCACCAGGACGGCAACAGTGCCTGAGCGCTGCTCGCGAGCATACATTAATCCCTTCAGAGTGGCCCGGGAGAATCTCTCCACAAGTGCCGGATTACTTTTGAGAAGCTCTTCGCGTAACACTATGCTGCCTTGGAGTTCTACGAAGTCCTCTTTTAAGAACGATACTAACTCACGGAACCCGGATTCCTTTGCAGTGATATTGAAGGGAGGTGCAAGCATAGCGGCATCCACGGTTCCGCTGAAAAGGCCAGCGGCGGCATCCGGCATCCGCCCAAGCGCTAGAAGAGGAACGTCGCGGCCCCCTTCGAGTCCGTTTTTCTTTAGGACTTCCGCCAGAACAGTTGCTGGCCCACTACCGATGCCCGAAACACCGACTTTTCTTCCTTTAAGTTCCCGAACGCTATTGATTTCTGGTTTTGAGAAAAGCCAATACATCGGTCGCTGGTAGGAACTGAAGATGTTTACTAAAGGGGCTCCGGCTAGCATCGCGGGCATTGCACTTCCTGTGACAGTCGTGAATTCTACGCTTCCACCGATAAGCGCCTGGAGCGCCATTGGAGCGCTCATCCACACGAAGTCAACGTCCAGGCCTTCTTCTCTATAATATCCATTTTCCTTGCCCGCAGTGAAGGCAATAACGACCATGTTCAAAGTCGGGACGCCAACTCGTATTCGAGTGGCTTCGGCTGCTCTCCCAGTCGCCCCACAAAGTAAAAGAGCAAAAATAACAATCGCAAGGCGCACAGTATGAAACAATAAATACTCCTTTATGGCAGCGAAAAGCGATAAGGCCCGGCAGTTCACGAATCCTTGGGGGGGATATCCTATCCAGTTTCCGGTTATACACGGAGTCGTTGCTCCAATTCAAGGACGGGACAGAGGCTTTTGACCGTGACTGGAGAGACGGAGATTCTCTTCGGTTAAATTAAGTACATAATTAAAGATGTGTGCGACCCTAAGCCGGCCCGATATTGAGTTGACCGGATTGCGAGACCCGCTGTGGCGTTCCGTCGCTTTAACGAGAGATCCGCGGCGAGGACTAGTCTAGATGCGGGCACCGGTTGGGTGTCAATGCTTTTGTACTCAAATTTTTCTCGGCAGAAACCGCGGCGATCGCCGGTGTGATCGGCGAGCCGCCGACGTGTTCACGGGCCCCCGTAAGGGGGCAATGCGCTATCGGGCTTGATATAAGCCAGTCATGGCCCGTTCTCTTCGCTTGGAGTTTGCCGGCGCGGTCTATCATCTAACGTCGCGGGGTAATGCGCGCCAAAAAATCTTTTTCACAGTCTTATCAATCTGCCGCGACAGCGATTTGTCCCGCTTTTCATTCGTCCGATCCCGTCGAGTACTGATCCCGCTGAGGGGGTGATCTTTCGAGCTTCCTTGTGCGACGAATACGCGGGTGATACTTTTTCCTACTGCGACCGTCAGCGGCGCGCGAACTTTCGACGTTCTTCCGTCCATCCGACACTAGGAAAAAGAAATGAAAGAATTCAGCAAAGATCCGGACGCCATCTCGAGGCTCTCGCCTGAGCAGCGTCGCGTAACTCAGCAGAACGGCACCGAGGCTCCCGGAACCGGAGAATATCTGCACAACAAGGAACCGGGCATCTACGTCGATATCGTTTCCGGTGAGCCGCTGTTCGCATCCTCCGACAAGTTTGAATCGGGATGTGGCTGGCCCAGCTTCACCAAACCCATCGAGCCGGCCAACGTCAACGAGCTGCGCGACAGCACACACGGCATGATCCGCACCGAGGTGCGCTCGGCACACGCCGACAGCCATCTCGGGCACGTGTTTCCCGACGGTCCGAAGGACCGCGGCGGATTGCGCTATTGCATCAACTCGGCCTCTTTGCGGTTCATCCATCGGGACGATATGGAAGCCGAAGGTTACGGGGCTTACTTGAACCAAGTGGAGGATGTCTCCCATGACTGAGGAACGCGCTGTTCTCGCCGGCGGTTGCTTCTGGGGCGTGCAGGATCTTATTCGCGGCTACGAAGGAGTTCTGTCGACCCGCGTCGGCTACACCGGCGGCACCAACTCCCACGCGACGTATCGCAATCATCCGGGACACGCGGAAGCAATCGAGATCATCTTCGATCCTGCGCGGCTCAGCTTTCGGCAGATCCTCGAATTCTTCTTTCAGATTCACGACCCGACCACGCGCAATCGCCAGGGCAACGACGTCGGGACCAGCTATCGATCTGCAATCTTCTACACCAGCGACGAGCAGAAGAGGATTGCCGAAGACACCATCGCCGATGTCGATGCTTCAGGCCTTTGGCCGGGCAAGGTTGTTACGGAAGTCGTTGCGGCAGGCGACTTCTGGGAGGCCGAACCCGAGCATCAGGACTATCTCCAACGCTATCCCGGCGGCTACACCTGCCATTTCATCCGGCCCAACTGGAAACTGCCGGTCCGCGCCGACAAGGTTGCACAGCAGGCGTAATAGCAGATTACACGACAGGAGGTCTGCAAGGCGGGGCGCCTGTGCGTACCATCGGTACTTTGCCTTCAACTCATCCGAATTATATTAAGCTGCCGCTCAGGAGGTGGCTCGCCGGCAGTGAAATGTGTAAAGATCGTTGTATGGGTTGGATTGTTTCAGATACTGAGCATTTAAGCGGCCAGCCGCGCATCCGCGACACACGGATTGCGGTTTCACTTCTTCTGGAGTGGCTCGCCGCTGGCATGACAATCACGGAAATCGTCGCCGAATACCCGAGTCTCACCGAGGAATCGATTCGTGGCACCCTCACTGAGCTGGCCCGCTCCGATCTGCTCGCGCAACGTGAAAATCCTTCTCGACGAGAACATGCCTGAATCGCTGGTGCCCTCGCCCGGGCACCTTGGTCATCAGGTCGAATCCGTCAATCACCTCGGACTCAAAGGCCTCGCCGATGAAGCACTATATCGCGACGTAGCGCATGCTTACGATCTCTGCTTTACACGCGATGTCGGTTTTGCCCATTGACAATAGATCTCAATGTGACGATAGCGCGCTGGCAGTGTGGCTCCTCCTATTAACCCCATCACGCCCGGCCTCATTTACATCCCGACACGCCGGGATCTCGGTCGCGCGGATCGCGCTTGGGCAGAGTGTTGTCGAGGCGGATGGCGTAGCCGTCCTGCAGTTGCTTGCCGTCGATGCGAATCGATTGCAGCAGCATGACCGGCCTGGTTGCCGTACCGGTTACGCTGTACCAGTTGTTCGTCGACTCTGTGTAGACCGGCCCGCAGCGCGCGAGCTTCGCGTCGAAGCCTTGGCCGCGCACCAGTCGCAGCACGTCTTCGCCGCGCGGATGCAAGCCGTTTTCATCGAGATAGACTGTCTGCGGGCGGTTTTGCGTGCCGCTGGCAATCAGGCTGAACTGCCGCTGCGCCAGTGCGACGCTGCCGGTGATGCTGTAGGGATTGGGATCGAGCTTGAACGTCAGGTCCATGCGCCGCGGCTCGGTCCCGTTCCATTTCGCCTCCGGCAAAACTTTGATCACGGCGGGCCAATCGGCTGCTCCGCCCGATACTAAAGAGATGAACGTGGACAAACTCTGGGCGATCAACTCTTGAGGACTCGACGTCGAAACCGCGCGACGAGTTTCCGGAGCGCCGGAACAGCGTTCCGAATACATAGAAACCTGCCGCGGTTGCAGTTGCGGCAAATCGCCGCCGAGAGTCAGCTGGAAGCCCTCGCAGGGTTTGCCGTTGCACGAGGATTGAACGGAGAGCACGCCGGGATTGGCGCTCGCGCTCTGTAGCCGATACCAGTTGGTCCCGCCGATCGTGCCCTTCACCGGACAGCGCGCCAGTTCGGGCGCAAACCCCGCCTGCTTCAGCGCGTCGAGGACGTTGGTCTCGCCCATCGCCCTCGCGCTGCGGAAATAGATATTCGTAACAATGGTTCGCGCGCCGCTGGCGATCACCGACAAATTATGATCGCCGAACCTGGCCACGCCTTGCCGCGCGAAACAGCCGCCATCCGGCAGACAGTTCTGTAGGCTTTGTGGCGGCAGCGGCGCCCATTTGATTCCGGGCAGTGCTTCGAGCCCGCTCCAGTCGGTACTGAAGTTCTTGCCGAGAGCGACTTTCACAGTTTCGATGAACTGCTCCTCCGGCGCGGCAGCGTGAGCTGACGAAGCCTCGCAGAACGACAAAAAAATAAAGACGGCTACACTGAAAAAAGATTTTCGAATCATGCGAGCTCCCGAAGATTCACGCAAGCTATCACAGCATGTTCTCTCGGACAAAAAGATTCAGAACGATGCGCGATCACAGCGTCATTATGCGACGGTGAGTCGACACCTAAACGGAGAGCAAATTGGAAATGGGTATTGCGAGACCGACTCAAAATCCCGTCCTGCAGCCTGAAAAACCACTTTTCATATCACTTGTGATAAGGTCTAACCGAACACCCCCCGCATCTCACGATAACTGTGGCGGTCTTGCCAGTGCCCCTGGTAATGGCACATTCAGCCAGTCGAGAAGAGAGACCGAGTTCCGGCTATGTCATTTCCGGCTTTTTCACAAAGAAGCAGTTGGCTGAACTTCGACTAGGGAGGAAAAGATGAGCTCAGGGATTTTTCGGTTCTTCGGCGCCTCTGTCGCCACGATGTTGTTTGTTGGTTTTGCCTTGGCCCAAACACCGGCGCCGGCGCAGGGCCTGCAATGTGCCAGCAATCCTTTGATCGGGACGTGGCGACTGAATCTTCAGAAATCCACGATCACCCGGAACAACGGTGTCATCGAACCGCGCATCATGATCATCGCTCCGTTTGGAGATAACGGAATCACGGAAGTGTTCATCAACGACCGTGACCCACGCCTAGTGGGACGGTGGGAGATGTGGTCGGTGCAGTTCGACGGGAAGCCATACCCCACCAAAGGCGGTGATCCGCGTCAGATGCGCTGGACACGGATTGATTGCAACACCTTTCAGCACGAGACTTTGCGCCAGCTCTATTACAATCTGCCGGACGGCACCGTGAAGGAATATATCCCCGAGGGTCGGGTCAGCTCCGGAGGGCGTATTACCGTCTCTGCCGATGGAAAAACGCTCACCAATAAGCACACGGGAACACTGGGCAGCGGCAGCCAGACGCGGTATGAGGATGAAATCCTCGTCTTTGACAGGCAGTAATCGGGCACCAGTTCGGTCGCGCGAGGACGCGTGAGGCTTGATCGAACAAATCCCGGAACGCTCCGGGTTTGCAACAGCTTGGCAAAAGACGCGCAAGACCGTCCGACAAAAGAAAATAGCTTACGCTTGGGATGCCGCCGATTCAGACCGCAGCGGGGGTTCGGAGCAGGGCGAGGTCTTTATTGATTGCTTGTTATCTTGCGGCAGCGGCGCCTATTTGATTCTCGGTAGCGCATCGAGCCCGTTCCGATCGGTATTGAACGAAATCATCCGCCGTCGAATCGAACGCAAAAAAAGAAAAAGTCGAGTCGTAAAAGCCTGACCCCAATGATTCCAGCCTGACCCCAATGATTCCAGCGTTGGTCATGGAGCTTCCCATGGGTGAAGGGATAGGTTGAAGTACAAGAATCGATAAGCGCGTGTTTCTCACGGACGAACGCGGATGATCGTCTTGCCCTTGACCCGCTTGGTCGGGTTGAAGGCGGCGACGGCGTCATCGAGGGTCGCGACGTTGCCGATGTTCGTCCGCACTCGCCCGTCGCGCGCCCGCCGGACAATCTCACTCAGTTGGGCGCGATCGGACACGACGACGAAGTCAACTGTGAGGCCGTCAGCGGGCCGTGCCTCGGTCGGGCCGGTGATGGTCACCAGCGTTCCTCCGGCTCGAATCAGGCCTACGGACCGCTTCGCAATGTCGCCGCCGAGGACATCGAAAACCAGATCGACTCCGCCGACATCTTCCAGGGCGTCGCTATCGAGGTCGACGAACTCCTGCGCGCCGAAGTCGAGAGCCGTCTGACGGCCGGCGGCGCGCCCGGTGCCGATGACGTAAGCGCCGGCCTCACGTGCGAGCTGGGTTGCCATCGAACCGACTACGCCGGCGGCACCGTGCACGAGGACGCTCTGCCCCGCACGAAGACGGCCGTGCTCGAACAGCCCCTGCCACGCGGTCAGGCCCGGCATCACGAGGGCCGCGCCCTCCGTAAAGTCAACGTCGCCCGGCAGCGGTGTGAGATTGCGCGCCTCGACGGCCACATACTCCGCCAGCGTGCCGTCGCGATACCAGTCCGTGAGGCCGAACACCCGCTGTCCAATCGACAGCCCCGTCGTGCCATAGCCGA
>Ga0207707_10001598_pt1 | contig 20886 bp, 20 predicted proteins | sample KBSC83BmetaG_FD_184336 | JGI IMG/M metagenome (GOLD analysis project Ga0207707, IMG submission 184336) | Corn rhizosphere microbial communities from Kellogg Biological Station, Michigan, USA - KBS C8-3B metaG (SPAdes) (version 2) | ecosystem: Host-associated > Plants > Roots > Rhizosphere ...
CCTCGTTCCCGGCAACGAAAGCCGGTTCGCGTTTTGGCCTCGCCGCCGCCGGCTGTCTCGCGATGGTGCTGCTCGCCGGCCCGGTTCGGGCCGAAGACAAGGTGCTCGCCAAGGTCAACGGCTCCGAGATCCGGCAGAGCGACCTGGCGCTGGCCGAAGAGGAACTGGGCCAGAGCCTCGCCCAGATGGATCCGGCGACCAAGGACGAGAACGTGCTGTCGTTCCTGATCGACCTGAAGATCGTCTCCAAGGCCGCCGAGGACAAGAAGATCGCCGATACCGACGATTTCAAGAAGCGGATGGCATTTACCCGCAACCGGCTCTTGATGGACAGCCTGCTCGCGTCCGAAGGCAAGGCTGCGACCACCGACGACGCCATGAAGAAGGTCTATGAGGAGGCCTCCAAGCAGATCACCGGCGAGCAGGAAGTGCATGCCCGCCATATCCTGGTGGAGACCGAGGACGAGGCCAAGGCGGTCAAGACCGAGCTCGACAAGGGCGCCGATTTCGCCGAGCTCGCCAAGAAGAAATCCAAGGATCCCGGCGCCTCCGACGGCGGCGATCTCGGCTTCTTCACCAAGGACCAGATGGTGCCGGAATTCTCCGAAGTCGCGTTCAAGCTCGAGCCGGGCAAGATCTCCGATCCCGTCAAGTCGCAGTTCGGCTGGCACGTCATCAAGGTCGAGGAAAAGCGCAATCGCAAGGCGCCGGACTTCCAGCAGGTGAAGGCCCAGATCGAGACCTATGTGACGCGCAAGGCGCAGGCGGACTACGTCGGCAAGCTGCGCGAAGCCGCCAAGGTCGAGCGCACCGAGCCGGCCAAGGCCGATGCGCCGGCTCCCGCTGCTGCCGCCGGCGCTCCGGCGGACGCCGCCAAGGACTCCAAGATGGCGCCGCCGGCCAAGAAGTGACTCCGTGTCGTCCCGGCCAAGCGAGCGTTTGCGAGCGCGAGCCGGGACCCATACTCCGCGGTGCCGATGATTAGCCCGGTGGCGACTGCATTCTTGAACAATTGATCACCGTGGTAATGGAGTCCCGGCTTTCGCCGGGACGACACCGTTGTCGCGGGGAGGCGCCTCTCCCGCGCCGCCAACGAAGGTGATACAGAGCGCTTGCGTTTTGCTCTCTCATTGCCGGAAGCCCCATGTCATCCTCCGTTTCCCCGCTCGCCCCGACCAACGTCCCCGACATGCCCGAGATATCAGGCATCAGGCTTGCGACCGCGGAGGCTGGCATCCGCTACAAGAACCGTACCGACGTGCTGCTCACGGTCATGGACAAGGGCACGGCTGTCGCTGGCGTGTTCACCAGGTCGAAATGTCCGTCGGCACCGGTCGAATGGTGCCGCGCCAGGCTCAAGAACGGCAAGGCGCGCGCGCTGGTGGTCAATTCCGGCAATGCCAATGCCTTCACCGGCAAGACCGGCCGGCAGTCGACCGCGCTGACGGCGCAGATCGCGGCAAAGGCGGTCGGCTGCAGCCCTAACGAGGTGTTTCTCGCGTCTACCGGCGTGATCGGCGAGCCGCTCGATGCGAGCAAGTTCGACGGCGTGCTCGGCCGGCTGGCCGAAACAGCCTCATCGGGCGACTACATGAACGCGGCCAAGGCGATCATGACGACCGATACCTTTCCCAAGGTCGCGACCGCCAGGGTGAAGCTCGGCAAGACCTGGGTCACCATCAACGGCATGGCCAAGGGCGCCGGCATGATCGCGCCCGACATGGCGACCATGCTGTCGTTCGTGTTCACGGATGCGCCGATCGCACCCGCCGCGCTGCAATCGCTGCTCAGGAACGGCGTCGAGGACACCTTCAACGCCGTCACCATCGACGGCGACACCTCGACCTCGGACACGCTGCTGGCGTTTGCAACGGGAGCCGCGGCGGCGCACGGCGCGCCGAAGATCAGCCGCGCCGGCGACGCCAGGCTGAAGGCTTTCATCAAGGCGCTGCACGGCGTACTCGCCGACCTGTCCGAACAGGTGGCGCGCGACGGCGAAGGCGCGCGCAAGCTGGTCGAGATCATTGTCGAGGGCGCCACGACGAAAGCTTCTGCGCGGAAGATCGCGATGTCGGTGGCGAACTCGCCGCTGGTAAAGACCGCGATCGCGGGCGAGGACGCCAATTGGGGCCGCGTCGTAATGGCGGTGGGAAAGGCAGGCGAGCCCGCCAACCGGGACAGACTGTCGATCTCGTTCAACGGCATCCGCGTCGCCAAGAGCGGCGCGCGCGACCCGTCCTACAACGAGGCGGAAGTGTCGGAAGCGATGAAGAACCCGAAGGTCCAGATCAAGATCAGCCTCGGGCTCGGCAAGGGCCGCGATCGCGTGCTGACCTGCGACCTCACCAAGGAATATGTCGCGATCAACGGCGACTATCGTTCGTAGCGCGCAATCGGGGATGCCGGTGGCGGCATCCCCGTATCGCCAATTCTGCCTTAGTTCGTAATATGCGCCGTCACCAGCGCGTGGTTGAACATCGCCTTCAGCGAGTCCGTGATGTCCTGCGGCGTATTCGCCGTATAGAAGTAGCTGCCCGCTCCGTCGGGCGGCGACGCACATTTCGACAGGCTGTTGGAAATATACTGAATGTTGGTGTTGGCGTAGGTGTCTTCATTGCCCGCGAAACTCGTATTCACCGGATTGATCGTCTGGTAGGGAATATACAGCACGGAAACAATGATGCCCCTGTTCTTGAGGTTCGTGCAGGCGGTCATGGCAGAAGCCGCGAGCGTGCCCTGGAGATCAAGCGTGGTGGCATGATTGCTACCGGACCAACCGCCGTTGGGCACCCCCTTCGACTGCGGATCCTGCGCACCATCGGTGACGAGGAAGACGTAAGGCTGGGTGAAGGACGCGTTTGAGCCGTTGCCGACGCTCGTGATCAAACTGTTCAGGCTGATGAGTGCGGTATCGATATGCGTTCCGCCGGAACCGAGATTTGAGTTCATGTTGGTATCGAGCAGCGCGGCAAGATTTGCCGCGTTGTAATTGATGGTGCCCGGAGTGGTCGAGCTGCCGTCGATGGTGGTGGTCAGCGGGGAATAGGTCGAATAGAGCTGTGTGATGAACGGATAGAGGCCGATCCGGAACTGATCGGTAACGACCTTCCTCTTTTGAGCCAAAGCGAGCATTCCGTCCACGCCGTTCGCGGCCGTGGTCGCGTTCAAGGCAAAGCCGACCGCGTCGAGACGCAACTGGATGCAGTTATCGGTGCCGGCGGACGGGCAGGATGAAACCGCCGTCAAGCCTCCGCCGCCGATCGAGGTGGCTTGCGTGAGCGAGCCCGGCAAGCCGTTGTTGCCCAGACTCCTATAAGTGACGCCCAGAGCGTTTGTGCCAGCACCGGTAGCGATCGAATTTGGCAGTTGCTGAGACCTGTTGCTGTTATTGACGTTCTTCCACGGATACGTGTTCGCCGGACTTTGATTCACGAGCAGGCCCTGGAAGCCGGATGGGCTGACGCGGGAGATCGCATAGCCAATGCAGTAACCGTTAGTGGGGTATCCTTGGGTGCCGCCATCGGTGCACGCGCTGTTCTGTGGCGCAAAATGGCATGCCAGCGTACAGCCAGTGGGATATTGCCGATAGTTATCCGGATTCATATTCTGGAATCGAGTTGCTTCCGCCCCCGTCGACGGGAGGCCCATCGATCCCGACACATCCAGCGTCACATAGAAATCGAGGTAGGGCGGCAGCGACCCGCCCGCGCTCGAGACGCCGTTGACCGTCAGCGCGGTAAAGCCGGCGATCCTCATGAAGGTGGTCGGCACTTGAGCGCTGAACGTCACGCTGGAGTTGACCTTGATCCCGGTCTTGGTGACGGTGCTGGTCACCTGGAGATTGGTGTAGCCGGTGATCGTGTTCATGATCCCGTTGAAGACATTGTTGGCGTCGGCGACGCCGGCGGCCACCGAACCGTCCGTCGTCATCGCTGCGGCGGCGATGAAGCCCGGCGACTTTGTCGAGATCGATGCGACCGCCGCGGCGTCTGCCGCGGACTGTAATTTGGCCTTCATCCGCGTGGCGAGCGAATAATCGACGCCGGCTCCGACCGCGGTCAGGAGCGGGACCGAGCAGAGGCCGAAGGTGAGCGCCATGTTGCCGCGACTGTCGCGAGCAAAGCGTTGGATCAGGCGAAGAAGCGCGCGCATGGGATGTCCTGTGCCGGATTGAGCCCTCGCGAAAATAGTCAACGCGGATTAAATATGGCTTATCGGGACCGTGGAATCGTCGGGTGAATGTGGTTAATGATTTCTTTCCGACGATTGAAGCACCGCCTCTCCTGCCACAAGCCCACCTGCCACAAGTCCTGCATGCCCGAGCTCAAACTCACTCTGGTGGTCGCCTGCGCGCTGGTCGATGCCGACAGGCGCGTGCTGATCGCGCAACGGCCCGAAGGAAAGACCCTTGCGGGCCTTTGGGAATTTCCTGGCGGCAAGGTCGAGCCCGGCGAGCGGCCGGAAGCGACCCTGATCCGCGAGCTGCACGAGGAGATCGGCATTTCGGTCAGCGAGCCGTGCCTGGCGCCGCTGACCTTCGCCAGCCACGGCTATGAGACGTTTCACTTGCTGATGCCGCTCTATATCTGCCGGCGCTGGGAAGGCCTCGTGGTCGCGCGCGAAGGTCAGAAGCTCGCCTGGGTGCGCGCCAACAAATTGCGCGACTATCCGATGCCGCCGGCGGACATTCCGCTGATCCCGCATCTGGAGGATCTGTTGCTGTAGGGGAACCACACCCTGACTCGTCATGCCCGGCCTTGTGCCGGGCATCCACGTTTTGCTTCTCGCGCGGCATCAAAGACGTGGATGGCCGGGACAAGCCCGGCCATGACGACGGATGGGTTAGCGCTTCGTCCCTCGTTTCACCGCCTCCTCCAGGCTCGCGGTCGCCGATCCCGGGCGAAGCGGTCTTGGCTGGCTTTCGTGCGGCGCCCAGCCGGACAGCCAGATCACGTCGAAGGTCGCGCGGATGCGGCCGTCGGGATCGGCAAAACGCTCGGCGTAAATCTGCGCCATGCGCAGCATGGTCGTGCGCCTCGTCGGCGCGCGCCGCCGCTCCCGCAAGATGTTGGTGGCGCCCATGCGCCGCAAATCGGCCATCAGCGCGAAGGCGTCGTCGTAGCGCACCACCAGCGGATCGACATCGGTGACCGGCAGCGCAAAACCCGCGCGTTGCAGCAGGCCGCCGACATCGCGGAGATCGGCGAACGGCGCGACGCGCGGCGAGACCCCGCCTTCGCATTCGGACTCCGCCGCGGCGAAGGATTGACGCAGCTCCGTCAACGTGTCGCCGCCGATCATCGCCGCCAGCAACAGGCCATCGGGCCGGAGTGCGCGGCGGATTTGCGCGAGCACGCCGGGCAGATCGTTGACAAATTGCAGCGCCAGCGCGGAGACCACGAGATCGAGGCTTTCAGGCCGCATCGGCAGCGCCTCGTCCGGCGAATTCGCCGGCGCGATCCGTGTGAGCGAGCCGAACCGCGCGCGCGGCAAGCTCCCTTCACCCGGCGTCCAGAGCTCTGCGGCGTCGGCAAAGCTGCGGGTCACCGCGGCAAGGCGCTCCGCCATGTCCTCGGCGACGCGGTCGAGCAGGAAGGTCGCCGGCCCCAGTTTCCGCGCGCGATCCTGCCGCTTTCGCAGCAGAGCGCGGTCGAACAGGAAAGGCGCGGCGGGCGGGCTTTGGGCCATGCCGGTTGGTACGCTGGTGCGGGGTCTCTGGCAATCGCGCCAGCGCCGCGATAGCCTTCAGCCCATGGAAGCCGGCATCGCCTCTCGTTCCTCGATTGAAACGCATCTGCGTCACGCGCTCGGCGCCTGCCATGCGGCGTGGCGGCATGCGGCGAAATTCGCGCTCGACATCGCGCTGCCGACGCTCTGCGTCGCCTGCCGCGAGCCGGTCGACGGCGAGGGCGTCTGCGCGGAATGCTGGTCGAAGCTGTCGTTCATCGAACCGCCCTACTGCCCGCGGCTCGGCATTCCCTTTGTCTACGATCCCGGTCCCGACCTGTTGTCCATGGAAGCGATCGCCAATCCGCCGGCCTACCAACGCGCCCGCGCCGCGGTCCGCTATGACGAGATCGCGCGCACGCTGGTGCATTCGCTGAAATACCAGGACCGCGCCGACCTCGCGCCCGCCATGGGCCGCTGGATGGCGCGCGCCGGCCGCGAGCTGCTCGATGGCGCCGACATGCTGATCCCCGTGCCGCTGCATTGGCGTAGGGCCTGGCACCGCCGATACAACCAGTCGGGTGCGCTGGCGCGCTCGATCGAACGGGCGAGCGGAGTCCGGCTGCGCGGCGATTTGTTGCAGCGCGTGCGTCCGACCGAGCAGCAGGTCGGATTGTCGCGTCCCCAGCGGGCCAGCAATGTACAGGGCGCGTTCAAGGTATCGGTCGACCGGCAGTCCGAAACCGCCGGACGGCGGGTGGTTTTGATCGACGATGTGCTGACTTCCGGCGCCACCACCGACGCCTGCGCCCGGGCCCTGCTCCGCGCCAAGGCGGCGCAAGTCGACGTGCTGGTCTTTGCCCGGGTTGTCGATAGCCCCAAAGCTCCCATATAATTGGGCATTCTTCATCTTTTGGCGAAAGCGACATGACCGCTGCGATCGAAATCTATACAAGGCCGGGCTGCGGCTATTGCAGCGCGGCCAAATCGCTTTTGAACCGCAAGAAAGCCACGTTCACCGAATATGATGCAGGTGCGGATTCGACAGCGCGCCAGAAGATGTACCAGCGTGCTGGTGCCGGTTCGACCTTCCCGCAGATTTTCATCGGCGAAACCCATGTCGGCGGCTGCGACGAGCTTTATGCGCTGGACCGCGAAGGCAAGCTCGACGCGATGCTCACAGGCGAGAAAGCTTCATGAGCGCTGACAACATTTTCACGGCCGCCATGGTGCAGATGCGCACCGGCCTGCTGCCGGAGCCAAGCCTCGAACAAGGCACAAAGCTGATCCGCGAAGCGGTTGCGCAGGGCGCGAACTACGTGCTCACGCCCGAAGTCAGCAACATGATGCAACTGAACCGCAAGGCGCTGTTCGAGCATCTCAAGAGTGAAGAGGACGATCTTTCGCTGAAGGCTTATCGGGCGCTCGCGAAGGAGTTGAACATCCATCTGCATATCGGCTCGCTGGCGCTGCGTTTCTCGCCGGAGAAGGCGGTCAACCGCTCGTTCCTGATCGGGCCCGACGGCATGACCCTCGCGTGCTACGACAAGATCCATATGTTCGACATCGATCTCCCGGGCGGCGAGAGTTACCGCGAATCCGCAAACTACCAGCCGGGTGAGACCGCCGTCATTTCCGATCTGCCGTGGGGTCGCATCGGCCTGACCATCTGTTACGACGTGCGCTTCCCCGCGCTCTATCGCGCGCTGGCCGAAAGCGGCGCATCGTTCCTCACCGTTCCGTCCGCCTTCACCCGCAAGACCGGCGAGGCGCATTGGCATGTGCTGCTGCGCTCGCGCGCCATCGAGACCGGCTGCTTCGTGTTCGCCGCCGCGCAGGCAGGGCTGCACGAGAACAAGCGCGAGACCTATGGTCATTCGCTGATCGTCGCGCCCTGGGGCGAAATCCTTGCCGAGGGCGGTGTCGAGCCTGGCGTGTTCCTCGCCAGGATCGACCCTTCAAGGGTGGAAGCCGCGCGCAAAACCGTGCCGTCGCTGCAGCATGGGCGCCGCTTCGGCATCGCCGACCCCAAGGCCGGACCCGAGCATCTGCATCTGGTGCGGGGATCGGCATGATCCGCTACGCGCTCCGCTGCGACCGCGACCATACGTTCGAAAGCTGGTTCCAGAGCTCGTCCGCCTATGAATCCCAGGTCAGGCGCAAGCTGGTGAGCTGCCCGGTCTGCGATTCCGTCAAGGTCGAGAAGGCGATCATGGCACCGCGCATCGTCGGCAAGAAGGGCCGCGAGAGCGCGGAACCTGTCATCGCGCCGGCGCCCGCGGAAACGCCGGCTGCCACCGAGACGCCCGCCGCCGGCTCGACCTCGCTGATGATGGCGCAGGAGCGCGAGCTGCGCGCCAAGATCAAGGAACTGCGCGACCATATCGTGAAGAACGCCGACAATGTCGGCGAGAAATTCCCCAACGAAGCGCGCAAGATGCATTACGGCGAGATCGAGCATCGCCCGATCTATGGCGAGGCCTCGCCCGAGGAAGCCAAGTCGCTGATCGAGGAAGGCGTCGAGGTGTCGCCGCTGCCGGTGCTGCCGGAAGACCGGAATTGACGCGCGCAACGCGTCATTCCGGGACGGTCCGCAGGACCGGACCCGGAATCTCGAGATTCCGGGTTCGATGCTTACGCATCGCCCCGGAATGACGGGGAAATTGATGGGCCCCGACTCTTTTCAATCCTGGCAGCTCTGGGCCGTTCTCTCAGCCATCTTCGCCGCGCTGACCGCGATCTTCGCCAAGGTCGGCGTCGAAGGTATCAACTCCGATCTCGCGACCCTGATCCGCACCGTGATCGTGCTGATCACGCTCTCGATGATCCTGTTCGCCACCGGCCAGTTCAGCCAGCCCGGCGAAATCTCCGCCAAAAGCTGGCTCTTCCTCCTGCTCTCCGGACTCGGCACCGGCGCGTCCTGGCTCTGCTATTTCCGCGCGCTGAAACTCGGGCCGGCCACGCTGGTGGCGCCGATCGACAAATTGAGCGTGGTGCTGGTCGCCCTGTTCGGCGTCGCCTTTCTCGGCGAGCGGCCGACGTGGAACGGCTGGCTCGGGATCTCGCTGATCTCGGCCGGCGCTGTACTTATCGCCGTGAAGGGTTGAGACCGTAGGGTGGGCAAAGCGAAAGCGTGCCCACCATGCTGCCGCCGGGATTAACGGTGGGCACGGCGCAATAGCGCCTTTGCCCGCCCTACGGACGGTCATCACCGGATCAGGCGGCGACCAGCAGCGCTACGCCAACCACGATCAGCACGATACCGGAGATCTCGCGCGGCGAGATCGGCTGCTTGAACGAGTAATACGCCACGCCCTGCGCGAACAGCACCTCGACCAGCGCCAGCGTGCGCACATTGGCGGCGGCCGTGAGTGCAAACGCCAGGAACCAGAACTGCGAGGCGAAGGCGCCCATGAAGCCCGCGAACATCGAGGGCTGCCACAGGCCGATAATTTTCTTCAGGATATCCGGCGCACGCCACAGCAGGTAGATCGTCAGCACCAGCGTCTGCACGAACAGCCCCCACACCAGTGTGGTGGAAGCCGCCGTGACAAAGGAGACGCCGGGCACGGTGATAATGGCGCCGCGAAAACCGATCGCCGACAGCGCGAATGCCGCCGCGGCGACAAGGCCGATCACGGTCGGCCTGAGCTCGGCAAAGCTCTTCTCGCCGCCGGGCCGCAGCGCCGTGATGACGACGCCGATGGTCGCGATCAGGATGGCGATCACCTTTAGCGTGGTCAGATGGTCGCCGAGGAAGACGAAGCCGAAGATCGCGGTCTGGATCGCCTCGGTCTTCAGGTAAGCCGTCGTCACCACGAAGGAGCGGTCGTTCATGGCAACCAGCATCATGCCGGTGGCGATGATCTGGCTCAGCGCGCCGAGCAGGAGCCACGGCCAGAACGCCGCCGTCGGCCACGGCGCATGATCGCCGGAGAAGATCAGCATCGCCGCGAAAAACAGGATCGAGAACGGAAAGCCGAACAGGAAGCGGATGTTGGTCGCGCCCCAGGTGCCGAGCGGGCCCGTCAGCGAGCGCTGCATCGCGTTGCGCGCGACCTGGCCGAGGGCGGCCACAATGGTGAAGGGAATCCAGAGCGTGGCGACGGAGAGCATGGGGGACCCGGCTGAAAGGGCGGCCACCGTGCCGGGCGGAGCGAACGCGGTCAACCGTCAGGACCGCATGCGGCTAATACAAATTCAGTGTCGTCCCCGCGAAAGCAGGGACGACAGTGAGTTTGAGGCTGCGGCTCCTCACCAGCTCACGTCATCTCTTCGGCGATCACCATGTAGTTCACGTCGGCGTCGGAGGACAGGCTCCATCTGTCGGTGAAGGGGCTGTAGACCACGCCGCTCTGCTCGGTGATGACGAGGCGATTGTCGAGCAGATATCTGGCGAGCTCGTCGGGGGTGATGAACTTTTCCCATTGATGTGTGCCGCGCGGCAGCCAGCGCAGGATGTATTCCGCGCCGACGATGGCGAGCGCAAAGCTCTTCCAGGTGCGGCTCAAGGTCGAGACCACCATCACGCCGCCGGGCTTGAGCATTGCCGCGCAGCGGGACAGGAAGATGCCGACATCGCTGACATGCTCGACCACTTCCATCGCGAGCACGATGTCGAAGCGCTCGCGCACGTCCATCTCTTCCACCGTCGTGCAACGGTAATCGATGGACAGATGCCCCTTGTCGGCATGAAGCTTGGCCGCGGCGATATTGGAGGCGGACGGATCGACCCCGATCACCTGGGCGCCGAGCCGCGTCAGCGGCTCGCACAGCAGCCCCGCGCCGCAGCCGATGTCGAGGATGCGCAAGCCCGAGAGGCAGTTCAGGCTCCTGACGTTGCGCTCGAATTTTCGCGCCGCGGCGTCGCGGATATAGGTCAGCCGCAGCGGATTGATCTTGTGCAACGGGGCCATCTTGCCCTTGGGGTCCCACCACTCCGCCGACAATCTGGAGAATTTCGCGATCTCGTTCGCGTCGACGGTGGTGCCGGAAGCGTTGGATTGCGCGGCCATGATACGCGCCCCTATCGCGTGGTGATGGCGCTGCGGAACGCCAGCGGCGAGGCGATCGTGCGGATGCTCTCGCGACCCTCGCCGACGCCCAGGATGGTCACGTCGCCGTAATTGAAGATGCGCCCCAGAATGCTCTGGTTGACGTCGACACTCTCGACCTTGTCCAAAGCCATCTCGAAGCTGCGGCGCTGGATGAAGCCGGTCTTGTGCACGACGCGCATGTTGGTGACGTCGGTCTCGGTGGTAAAGCGGTGGAACCAAGCCCTGAAGGTCCAGTACAGCGCCGCGATGGCAACCACCGCGGCCGACGCCCAGCAGACCAGCATGAGGCTCGGAACGGCGGACGCCGTCCCCGACAGGACCAGCAGGATCAAGACCGCGACCCAGGCCGCGATCGCCGGCATATAGAAAATCCAGTGCGCGTTGGTCGAATACAGCACCTTTTCGCCGGGCTGCAGGATATCATCGATATAACGCGCCATTCTCCCAAACCCTAACTCAACCTACCCAATACCCTGCGGAACCCGCTTGCCCCCGGCCGCTCCGCTATGTATACGCGCGTTTCAGCCCGCGCGCCTCAGCTTTTGAGCGGTCGGGTGAACTTATCCCTAGTGGACCACTGGAGAATTCGCACCTCGTCATGGGCCGCCTCGTGATGAAATTCGGCGGCACATCCGTCGCCAATATCGACCGCATCCGCAACGTCGCGCAGCATGTGAAGCGCGAGGTCGATGCCGGCCACGAGGTCGCCGTCGTGGTCTCGGCGATGGCCGGCAGGACCAACGAGCTGGTGGCCTGGTGCACCGACGCGTCGGCGATGCACGATGCGCGCGAATATGACGCGGTGGTCGCCTCCGGCGAACAGGTCACTTCCGGCCTGCTCGCCATCGTGCTGCAGGGCTTGGGCATCCAGGCGCGTTCCTGGCAGGGCTGGCAGATCCCGATTCTGACCTCCGACGCGCACGCTTCCGCGCGCATCGTCGAGATCGACGGCAACGAGATCATCAATCGTTTCAAAGATCGCAAGGAAGTCGCCGTCATCGCCGGTTTCCAGGGTATCAACCCGCAGACCGGCCGCATCACCACGCTCGGCCGCGGCGGCTCGGACACCTCGGCCGTCGCGATTGCTGCCGCGGTGAAGGCCGACCGCTGCGACATCTACACCGATGTCGATGGCGTCTATACAACAGACCCGCGCGTGGTGCCGAAGGCGCGCCGGCTCGACAAGATCGCCTTCGAGGACATGATGGAGCTGGCCTCGCAGGGCGCCAAGGTGCTGCAGGTGCGCTCGGTGGAATTGGGCATGGTGCACAACTTGCCGATCTTCGTGCGCTCCAGCTTCGACAAGCCGGAGGATATCGACCCGCACGGCACACCGCCGGGCACGCTGATCTGCAGCGAGGAGGAAATCATGGAAAGCCACGTCGTCACCGGCATCGCCTTCTCCAAGGACGAGGCCCAGATTTCCGTACGTGCGATCGAGGACAAGCCGGGGGTCGCCGCCTCGATCTTCGGTCCGCTCGCAGACGCCAACGTCAACGTCGACATGATCGTGCAAAACGTCTCCGAGGACGGCAAGCTCACCGACCTCACCTTCACCGTGCCGGCGACCGACTACAAGCGCGCCAAGGAAACCATTACCTCGGCCAAGGCCAAGATCGGCTTCGCGCGGCTCGACACCGCGACCGATGTCGCCAAGGTGTCGGTGATCGGCAGCGGCATGCGTTCGCATGCCGGCGTCGCCGCCAAGGCGTTCTCGGCGCTCGCCGCGCGCAACATCAATATCCGTGCGATCACGACGTCCGAGATCAAGTTTTCGGTCCTGATCGACGCCGCCTACACGGAACTGGCGGTACGCACGCTGCACACGCTCTACGGTCTCGACCAGGCGTAGAATTTCTTTCCGCTAGCGCGGGGGCGCTCCCGATTCCGTTGTTTAGCGCATGATCTGATCGCCAAACCGCTCACACTTTGGCGGATCATGCGCTTCGCGCCCGCAGCAAATTGGCTGGTGGCAATACTGCCACTGGCAGGCGTTTTGCTTGGCAAAACAAGCCTCAATTCGCTATACGGCGGACAGGATCAGCGGTCGCAAACTGCGTCTCGGTTTGGCTCTCCTGATTCGGCCCGCATCAGTGGCATTGCGGCGGCGCCGAATGAATAAAGTTTGATGTTTTTTCGGCGCTTAACCTGCGCCCGGCCGCGTGCCGGGCCGCCTGTTGGGGAGGGGTTTCTAGGTCATGCGAAGCGCGTCGGGCGGCCCCCGCGTCCTGTTGAGACGGCTTCGCGAAACCATGGCGGAGCAAGTCTCAGCCCAGGAGCGGCTGGACAAGATCGTGGTGCTGATCGCGGCCAACATGGTGGCCGAGGTCTGCTCCTGCTACGTGCTGCGCGTCGACAATACGCTCGAACTCTACGCCACCGAGGGCCTCAACCGCGACGCCGTGCACCATACCGTACTGAGCGCGCATGAGGGCCTGGTCGGTCTGGTCGCCAGCGAGGCGACACCACTGAACCTCAGCGACGCGCAAAGCCATCCGGCCTTCTCGTTCCGTCCCGAGACCGGCGAAGAGATCTATCATTCTTTCCTCGGCGTGCCGATCCTGCGCGCCGGCAACACGCTCGGCGTGCTGGTGGTGCAGAACCGCGCCAAGCGCACCTATGTCGAGGAAGAGGTCGAGGCGCTGCAGACCACCGCCATGGTGCTGGCGGAAACCATCGCCTCGGGCGAACTGGCTTCGCTGGCCCAGCCCGGCGCCGAGCCCGCAGCCCGGCACTCCCTGCACAAGATGGGCGCGATCCTCTCCGAGGGCATCGCACTCGGCCATGTCGTGCTGCACGAGCCGCGCGTCGTCATCAACAATTACATCGCCGAGGACCTGCCGAAGGAGTTGAAGCGTCTCGATGCGGCGCTGGCCAAGCTGCGCTCCGACCTCGACCGCCTGCTCGAGCGCGGCGATGTCGCCGACGGCGGCGAGCACCGCGAGGTGTTGGAAGCCTACCGGATGTTCGCCAACGACCAGGGCTGGTCGCACAAGCTGCACGAGGCGGTCGCCACGGGCCTCACCGCGGAAGGCGCCGTCGAGCGCGTGCAATCGGACACGCGCGCACGCATGCTGCGTTCGACCGACCCCTATTTGCGCGACCGCCTGCACGACCTCGAGGACCTCGGCTTCCGCCTGCTGCGGCAACTGGTCGGGCAGGATCACGCGCCAGCCCGCGAGCACCTGCCGGACAACGCCATCCTGATCGCGCGCGCGATGGGCCCCGCCGCGCTGCTCGACTACGACCGCAAGCGCCTGCGCGGCCTGGTGCTGGAGGAAGGCACCGCCAACTCCCACGTCTCGATCGTGGCGCGCGCGCTCGGCATCCCCGCGGTCGGCGAAGTGCCGAACGCGCCCGGCATCGCCGACCCCGGCGACGCCATCATCGTCGACGGCACCTCCGGCGAGATCTACGTCCGGCCTTCGCAGGAGATCGAATCCGCCTATGCCGAGCGGGTGCGGTTTCGTGCCCGGCGGCAGGCCCAATATCTGGAGCTGCGTGAAAAGCCCTGCATCACGAGGGATGGCCAGAAGGTCGAGCTGATGATTAATGCGGGTCTCACCATCGACCTGCCGCATATCGACGACACCGGCAGCGCCGGCATCGGCCTGTTCCGCACCGAGCTGCAATTCATGGTCTCGCCGAGCCTGCCGCGCTCCTCCGACCAGCTCGCGCTCTATCGCACCGTGCTGGATGCCGCAGGCCACAAGCCCGTCACCTTTCGGACCCTCGACATCGGCGGCGACAAGGCGCTGCCCTATATGGAGACCGTGACGGAAGAAAATCCCGCGCTCGGCTGGCGCGCGATCCGGCTCGGGCTCGACCGGCCCGGCCTGTTGCGCGGCCAGATCCGCGCGCTGCTGCGGGCCGGCGGCGGCCGCGCGCTCCGCATCATGTTCCCGATGATCTCTGACGTCGCCGAATTCGACGCGGCCAAGGCCATTGTCGAGCGCGAGCTGACATATCTGCGCCAGCACGGGCATGCGCTGCCGGAGCGCATCGATGTCGGGACCATGGTCGAAGTGCCCGCCCTGCTCTACCAGATGGACGAGCTGTTGAAGAAGGTCGACTTCGTCTCGGTCGGATCGAACGATTTGTTCCAGTTCCTGTTCGCGGTCGACCGCGGCAACTCCAAGGTCTCGGACCGTTTCGATACGCTGTCGGCGCCGATCCTGCGCGCGCTGCGCGACATCGTGCGCAAGGCCGCTGCGGCGAAGAAGTCCGTCTCCCTCTGCGGCGAGATGGCGTCGAAACCGCTGGAAGCGCTGGCGCTGATCGCGCTCGGCTACCGCTCGCTGTCGCTGTCCGCGACCGGTCACGGCCCGGTGAAGGCGATGATCCTCGACCTCGACGCCAAAAAGGCCGAGGCCGTCATCATGCCCCTGCTGGACGCGCCGGCCGGCAGCGTGGCGATCCGCAAGAAACTGACCGAATTCGCGGAAGCCGAGGGACTGGCGTTGTAGCGAGGCTGTCGTCACGGTCCCGCCCGCTTCCCATTTCGCACTTTCGAGACTTGCCCGATGTCGATGCTACCCGAAGCCAAACTGGACGTACTCCTTGCCCATCACGCTTCCCTCGAAGCGCAGATCCTCGGCCAGCTCGCCTCCGACAAATATGTGCAGATCACCCGCGAGCTCGCCGAGCTCAATCCGCTGATCGACGCGGTGAAGGCCTATCGCAGCGCGGTGAAGGAATTGTCCGACACCGAAGCGCTGATCGCTGATGCCACGACCGACGCCGAGATGCGCGGCATGGCGGAAGCCGAACGCGACAGCCTGCAGGCGCGCCGCGGCGAGCTCGAGCAGGAGATCCGCGTTGCGCTGCTGCCCAAGGACGCCATGGACGACCGCAACGTGGTGCTGGAAATCCGCGCCGGCACCGGCGGCGACGAGGCTTCGCTGTTCGCCGGCGACCTGTTCCGCATGTATGAGCGCTTTGCCGCCCTGCAGGGCTGGAAGGTCGAGGTGATCTCGGCAAGCGAGGGCACGGTCGGCGGCTACAAGGAAATCATCGCGGAGGTGCAGGGCCGCGGCGCCTTCTCGAAACTCAAATTCGAATCCGGCGTGCACCGGGTGCAACGCGTGCCCGACACCGAGACGCAGGGACGCATCCACACCTCGGCCGCCACCGTCGCCGTGCTGCCCGAGGTCGAGGACGTCGACGTCGACATCAAGAACGACGATCTGAGGATCGAAACCATGCGCGCGCAGGGCGCGGGCGGCCAGCACGTCAACAAGACGGAATCGGCGATCCGCATCACCCACATCCCGACCGGCATCGTGGTGATGATGCAGGACAGCCGCTCGCAGCACAAAAACCGGGCATCGGCCATGAACATCCTGCGCTCGCGCATCTATGATGCCGAGCGCCAGCGCCAGGACGCGGCACGCTCGGCCGACCGCAAGGAGAAGGTCGGCTCCGGCGACCGGAGCGAGCGCATCCGCACCTATAATTTCCCGCAAGGCCGCGTCACCGACCATCGCATCAACCTGACCCTCTACAAGCTGCCGCAGGTGATCTCGGGCGAAAGCCTGAGCGAGCTGATCGACGCGCTCACCACCGAGCACCAGGCCGCGCAGCTCGCCGCGCAAGGTGCGGCGGCGTGAGCGCCACTTTGTCGTCCCGGCCAAGCGAGCGCTTGCGAGCGCGAGCCGGGACCCATAACCACAGGCGCGCGTTGTTGCGAAGGTGGGAGCTACAACCCGGCACACCCCCGACATCGGTGGTTATGGGTCCCCGCTTTCGCGGGGACGACAAATGAGAGAGACCGTCAACATTGCGCGGCGGGCGCTGACGGCGCGTTTCAAGTCTGCCGGGGTCGAATCCGCCGAACTCGACGCGCGATTGTTGGTCGGCGCCACATTGAAGCTCGACCTTACGGGTCTCGTCACGGCAGCGAGCCGGAAGCTGACGCCGGAGGAATCGAACACCCTCGAAGCCTTCGCTGCCCGGCGCGTCAACGGCGAGCCTGTCGCGCGTATTCTCGGGCAGAAGGAATTCTGGAGCCTGACTTTGAAACTGTCTGCGGAGACGCTGGTGCCGCGGCCGGACACCGAGACGGTGGTGGAATTGGCGCTGGAGATCGTCCGCGCCGCTCCACCTCGCCCGCTGCGCATCGTTGATCTCGGCACCGGCACCGGCGCGATCCTGCTCGCGCTGCTGCACGAACTGCCGGCTGCATTTGGCGTCGGAACCGATATCAGCCTCGACGCGCTCCGAACCGCACGGCGCAACGCAGCCGATCTCGGGCTTGCTTCGCGTGCGGCCTTCGTTGCCTGCAATTACGCCGCGACGCTTGCGGGCCCATTCGATCTCATTGTTTCGAACCCGCCGTATATCCGCTCCGCCGACATCGCCGGCCTTGGCCCCGAAGTCCGCGACCACGACCCGCTGACGGCGCTGGATGGCGGCGCCGACGGACTCGATGCCTACCGGGCGCTGGTTCCGCAGGCGGCGGAGCGTCTGGCGCCGGGTGGCGCCCTGGTGGTGGAGGGCGGAAAGGGCCAAAGCGGCCCCATTGAAACTTTGATGACGGCGGCGGGTTTAACTGTCCAAGACACCGTAAAAGCCGACCTGGCGGGCATCTTTCGGGCCATTGCCGGGCTGAAAATGCCCCGATAAAGCCGAATTGGAACGGAAAAAAACCTCTTGGAATATTGGCCGGGAACGACTACGTTCCGCTCACAACATCGGCGCAGGCCCCGTAGACGCTACGGGTGAAAGCCTGAATTCTCAAAGCGAGAGCCGCGCCGGTTTAAAGGTTCCAAAACGCAGGTCCCTGAGTTGAGCGCGATAGCCACTATGAGCGCCGCGCCGCCAGTGATCGCAAAGCGAACGAAAGCCTGATTGCGCTTGAAGACTTACGCAAGAAAACCGGGCTTGTTTTGGCAGGCTGGATAAAGGGTTCGCCGGTCAAGAAGCCGGCGCTGGGGAACGCGTCTTTGCTGAACGCGCAGGTCGACACTATCGACACGAATTGGAACTGCATCGCAACGAGGTGCGCCGGGCGCGCGCGTCCGGTCGAGCGCGGCTAACGGCAGTTCGAAGCATTTAACTCAGGGCTGGAATAAAGGCAGGACATGAGAAACGGTCAAAACAACAAGCGGATGCGCAACCGGAACAACAATAATAACAACAATAACAACAACCGGCGCGGCCAAAATCCGATGACCCGGGTGTTCGAATCGAACGGGCCCGATATCAAGATCCGCGGCACCGCCTCCCACATCGCCGAGAAATATCTGCAACTCGCGCGCGATGCGCGGTCTTCCGGCGACCCCGTCGCCGCCGAAAACTACTATCAGCACGCCGAGCATTATTTCCGCCTGATCGCCGCCGCGCAGGAACAGTTCCGCCAGAACCAGCCGCAGCAGCAGCCGCGGACCGACGAAGTCGCGGTCAGTAGCGAGGATGGCGAGGACGACGGCGAGAACTATTCGAGCTTCGGCCAGGAGCCGGGCTTCGTGCCGCAGCCGCCCCAGCAGCAGCCTTATATGCGCGAGGGCGGCGGACGCGATCATCAGCGCGACCACCAGCAGCCCTATCAGCGTGACCAGCAGCCGCGCGAGCATCGTGGCGAGCGCGAGCATCGTCCGCAGCCGCAATATCAGCCGCAACCTCAGCCGGCGGTGGACACTGGCAGCGTCGATCGCCTGCCTTCCTTCATCACCGGACCGCAGCCGCAGATCAACGGTGCCCCCGGCGGCTATGAGGGCAATGGCGGCGGCGAACGCTTCCCGCGCCGGCGCCGTCGTCCGCATGGCGGCCCGCGTCCGGAAGGCATGGCGCAGCCCGCCGCGGCCGGTCCATCCGAAGATTTCAATTCGGGGAACGAGTAACGGCGCAATCAACGATCAGGGATCATGGGGCGGGCAACGCGATAGCGGGCTCGCCCTTTGCTTTTGCCATCATCCCCGCGTCGAGTTCGGTGCAAGCACCGGTTGTAATTCCGGAATTAATCGCGTACGTTCCCGCTTGGCAGGAATCGCGCGATAGACCTGCTTGGTCGCTTCGACGATGTGAACGCCGGCCACCGGCAGCGACAGCGCCGCGCCGACGCGCTCCCATGCCAGCGCCGAACGCAGGAACCAGCTGCTCGCAAATGGCGGCATGAACAGCGCCTCGCCCCATGCGGTCGGCGTGAACCAGGTCTGACGCAACAATTGCGTGATCTGCGAGCGCGAATAGGGCCGGCCGTGGCCGAACGGCGTATTGTCGGTGCGGGTCCACACCCCGCGCCGGTTCGGGATGACCGCGATCACCCGTCCCGACGGCGCCAGCACCCGCCAGATCTCGCGCAAAAGCCCTTCGGGATCGTCGCACATTTCCAGCGCATGCACCAAAAGCACGCGGTCGACCGCGGCTTCCGGCAGCGGCATGGAGAACTCGTCAACGAGGGCGGCGAGCGCCGGCCGGGCGGTCGGCCATTTCAGGACGCCCTGGGCGGCCGGCATGAAGGCAATGCAACGCTCGGAGTCTTCACGAAAAAGTCCGAGATAGGGCGTCGGATAGCCGATGCCGAGCACACGCTGTCCCTCGGCGCTCGGCCAGCGCGCCCGGATGCCGCGGTTGATCAATTGCCGCGCCACGATGCCGAGGCGCTGCGAATAGAAGTCGCGGAGATCGATGACGTCGATGCCCATGGCAATAATCTAACACGTACATCTGAAGCGGGGCGCGTGGATTATTGCATTGCCCGATCACCGTTAACGCCATATCTCTCGACCAGAGGAAACGCGCCCGTTGGTTAAAATTGGAGACGTCATGGCCGCCGAGATCAGAACCTTCAATTGCCTGTCCGACAATTTCGGCTACCTGGTCCATGACCCCGCGACGAAGGCGACGGCCTCGATCGATGCACCTGAGGCGGGCCCGATCATCAAGGCGCTGGAGCGCGAGGGCTGGACGCTCACCGACATCCTGATCACCCATCACCATCACGACCATGTCGGCGGCGTCGCCGAGCTCAAGCAGAAATATGGCTGCCGGGTCGTCGCCCCGCACGACAAGAAGGCCGCCATCGCCGATGTCGATCTGCGCGTGGCCAACGGCACCGTGGTCAAGGTCGGCGATCTGCTGGCCCGCGTGGTGGAAACGCCGGGTCACACGCTCGACCATGTCTCCTACGTATTCGACAGCGAGAAGGCGCTGTTTGCCGCCGACACGCTGTTCTCGATCGGCTGCGGCCGGGTGTTCGAGGGTACGCACCCCATGATGTGGGACTCACTGTTGAAGCTGCGCGCGCTGCCGGACGATTTCAAACTCTACTGCGGCCACGAATATACAGCGTCCAACGTCAGGTTCGCGCTGACCGTCGATTCCGGCAATCCCGCGCTGAAGAAGCGCGCGGAGGAGGTGACGAAGCTGCGCGCCGAGAACAAGCCGACCATCCCGGTGTTGCTCGGCGAGGAGAAGAAGTCCAATGTGTTCCTCCGGGCCGACGATCCGGAGGTCGCCATCAAGCTGCACATGAAGGGCGCCAGCGCCGCCGACGTGTTCGGCGAATTGCGCGAACGCAAGAACAAATCCTGATGACGCTTACGGCTGCCGACATCATCGCACGGCTGGAGCTGCGGCCGCACCCCGAAGGCGGGTATTATCGCGAGACTTTTCGCGACAAGCGCGTCGACGAGAACGGCCGCGCGCATTCCACCGCGATCTACTTCCTGCTCGCGCGCGGCGACCGCTCGCACTGGCATCGTGTCGATGCGGTCGAGGTCTGGCACTATCATGCCGGCAGCCCCCTGATCCTGCAGATCGCGCATGAAGGCTGCCGGCGGCACGTCGTGACGCTGGGCGCCGATCTCGCCGCCGGCGAGCGGCCGCAGGCAATCGTGCCAGCGGATGCGTGGCAGTCGGCGGAGACCACCGGCGACTGGACGCTGGTCGGCTGTACCGTCGCGCCGGGGTTCGAGTTCGCCGGATTCGAGATGGCGAGGCCGGATTTCGAACCGGCGGGTTAGCGCTTCCACACCATGTCTTTTGCCGCGATCAGTCCGCCGCCCGCGATCAGGATCGCGGCGATGGCGATGTTGGTGCTGGCCTTGGCAAAGCCCGCCAAAATCAGGAACGCGGTGGATAGGAGTGGTGTCGCGTAGGACGCCGCACCCAGCACGCGGATGTCGCCGCGTTTCATGCCGATATCCCAGGTGTAGAACGC
>Ga0207707_10001601_pt1 | contig 20877 bp, 21 predicted proteins | sample KBSC83BmetaG_FD_184336 | JGI IMG/M metagenome (GOLD analysis project Ga0207707, IMG submission 184336) | Corn rhizosphere microbial communities from Kellogg Biological Station, Michigan, USA - KBS C8-3B metaG (SPAdes) (version 2) | ecosystem: Host-associated > Plants > Roots > Rhizosphere ...
GGCCGCAACCGTGATCTGCTGGCGCGGCAAGAGCGCGGCGCGCGACGTCGGCAAGGCGATGGGCCTGTCGCCCGAGCAGGTCGACCAGTTGAGCCGTGCGGTCGGCTGGTGGGATGGTGCGACCGCATTGGACCAGCGTCTGCGCGAACGCGGCTTCGATCCGGATTCGCCGCTGCTGCGCCGTGTGCTCGCGTTGACCGCGCAATTGCTGGACTCGCCAAGGCACTTGAGCCAGCACGTCGGCGGTTTCGTGATTTCCGACGCGCCGCTGTCGGAACTGGTACCGGTCGAGAACGCGGCGATGGCCGACCGCACCATCATCCAGTGGGACAAGGACGACCTGGATGCGATGGGCCTGCTGAAGGTCGACTGCCTCGCGCTAGGCATGCTGACCTGCCTCCGCAAGTGTTTCGACCTGTTGAAACGGCACGGGCAAGGCGACCACACGATCGCGACGATCCCCAGGGGAGACGAAAAAACCTACGCGATGATCCAGCGCGCCGACACCATCGGCGTGTTCCAGATCGAGAGCCGCGCGCAGATGAGCATGCTGCCGCGCCTGAAGCCGAAGAGTTATTACGATCTCGTCATCCAGGTGGCGATCGTGCGGCCGGGGCCGATCCAGGGCGACATGGTGCATCCGTACCTGCGTCGGCGGAGTGGAAAAGAAAAAGTCGTCTATCCCTCGGAAGAAACAAAAGCGGTGCTGGAGCGTACGCTGGGCGTGCCGCTGTTCCAGGAACAGGTGATGCGCCTGATGATGGTCGCCGCCGGCTACAGCCCGGGCGAAGCCGACCAGTTGCGCCGCGACATGGCCGCGTGGAAACGCCGCGGCGGCCTGGACAAGCACGAGGACCGCATCCGCGCCGGCATGCTGGCGCGCGGTTACACGCCGGAATTCGCCGCGCGTACTTTCAAGCAGATCCGGGGTTTCGGCAGTTACGGTTTTCCGGAAAGCCACGCGGCGAGTTTCGCGATCCTTGCCTACGCGTCCTCATGGTTGAAATGCCATCATCCGGCCGCGTTCGCATGCGCGCTGCTCGACAGCCAGCCGATGGGTTTCTACGCGCCGAGCCAGATCGTTCAGGACGCGCAGCGCCATGGCGTGCGCGTGTTGCCGGTGGACGTGCGCCACAGCGACTGGGATTGCACGCTGGAAGATTCGCGGGGCGCGTTGGCGATCCGCCTGGGTTTCCGGCAGGTGCGCGGATGTTCGGAAAAAGCCGCGCAGCGGTTGACGGCCGCGCGTACGCAACAGGCATTCGTCGATGTCGCCGACCTGTGCGCGCGCGCCGGACTGGATGCCCACCATCGCACGCTGCTGGCGCAAGCCGGCGCGCTGCGCGGCCTGGCCGGACACCGGCATCGCGCGCACTGGGCGGCAATCGGCGTGGAGGCGCATCGGCCGCTGTTCGAACATCGCAGTCCGGATGAAACTGCGGCGCGCTTGCCGCTGCCGTCCGTCGCGGAAGACGTGCACGCCGATTACGCGCACACCGGGCTGACCCTCGGTCCGCATCCGCTGAAGTTGCTGCGCCCGCGGCTGGCCGCGCAGCGCTGGCTGGATTCGAAGCAGTTGCAGGACCTGCCGCACGAGAGCGAGGTGCGGCTGGCCGGGCTGGTGACGCAACGCCAGCGCCCGCAGACCGCCAGCGGCGTCACCTTCATCACCCTGGAAGACGAGCACGGGCCGGTGAACGTGATCGTCTGGCGCGACGTCGCCGCGCGCCAGTGGCGGCCGTACCTGGAAGCGAAACTGTTGGGCGTGCAGGGCAGGTGGGAACGCGTGGACGGCGTCAGCCACCTGATCGCGCAGCGGCTGTTCGATGTCAGCGAACTGCTGGGCGAACTGGATGCGAGATCGAGGGATTTTCATTGAGCGTAGCCCGGATGAAGTGCAACGGAATCCGGGCATTGGTCCCGGATTCCACTACGTTTCATCCGGGCTACCTTGGTTCTTTGCAGCCTCCGCCACCTTGCGCAAATCCTCCACCAGTTCCGCAAATGCTGCTTCGCGCGATTGCGTGTCGGGCATGCGCAACAGGGCGGACGGATGCCAGGTCGCGATGCCGCGCACGTTGTCATCCAGGTCGCGCCATTCGCCCCGCTCGCGGGTGATGCGGAAAGCATTGCCGAACATCGTTCGGGCCGCCATGGCGCCGAGGCCGACCACGATGCGTGGGTGCACCCGCAGCAGTTCCGCCGCCAGCCACATGCGGCACGCGGCCTGTTCGGACGCGTTCGCGCTCTTGTGCAGGCGCCGCTTGCCGCGCAGTTCGTATTTGAAATGCTTGACGGTATTGGTGAGATACAACGCGTCGCGTCGGAGGCCCGCCGCTTCCAGCGCCTGATCGAGCATGCGCCCGGCCGGACCGACGAACGGGCGGCCTTCGAGATCCTCCTGCGCGCCGGGTTGTTCGCCGATCAGCATGATCGTCGCGCGCTGCGGACCTTCGCCGAACACGGTTTGCGTCGCGCCGCGCCAGAGGGGGCAAGCCTGGCAAACGGCCGCTTCGCGGCGTACCTGCGACAGGCGGCCGCGCGGGACCGCCCGCACCGGCTTGGCCAGCGGGACGTCCGGTGTCCGGGAGTACGCGGAACCGGCTTTGCGGCGATCGGTCACGCCGCGACGATTGCGCCGGGCGCGTGCAACCGGCGTCAAAGCCACGGCATGGATAGCGTCGCGGGCCGGGAGCGGCTAACATCCGTATTTCGGCCACGCACGGTGCGCGGCAGCGGCAGAGCGCAACGCCATGCGCTTTCCCGCATCACGACATGCAGAAAAAGCGGAGATTGCTGGCATGACGCGAGTGCTCGAATTCATCGTGGCCATCATCATGGTGTTCATCGCGGCCGTCGTGGTGGGCGTGTTCCTGCCCTCGCACGGCCACATCGAGCGGTCGCTGTCGATCAGCCACGATCCGCACCAGACCTACGATCTCCTGAATAATTTCCGCCGTTTCGACGACTACGCCGGTCCGGTGCTCAAGGGCCAGGATCCGGGCGTGCAGCTCAGCGTTTCCGGCGCGCCTTACGGCCCCGGCGCGAAGGTGAGCTGGAGCGGCGGCATGGACCAGGTTCCGCAGAGCACGCTGACCAATCAATCGGGTAACCTCGATCCGACCGGCAAGGGCGAAATCACCTGGTCGCTGGACAGCGCTGCGTGGCACGGCCACAACAAGCTGTTCACGCTGGATCTCGAGCCGACCAACAACCAGCGCCTCACCAAGGTGACCTGGTCCTATGACGTCGACTACGGCTGGAATCTGGTGGATCGCTACTCGCGCTTCTTCCTGCGCGGCGATCCCGACACGTTGATCCAGTACAGCCTCAACCATTTGCAGGACACGCTGGCGGCGATTCCGAACGTCGACTACACCAAGACGCCGATGCGGATCGTGGCCACGCCCGCGCAACCCGTCCTGTTCGTGTCGACGCAGGCACCGCGCACGCTCGATGACGTCGATGCCGCCACCGCCAAGGCGATGCAGCAGATCGACGCGGCGATCAAGAAACTCGGCGTGCACCCGAACGGCCCGCGCATCACGCTCACCACCGACTACGGCGACGAGAACTACGTGTTCGACGTGGCGGTGCCGATCGATGCGACCAGCCTGACCGTCAACGGCCAGACCGTCGATCTCACCAAGTTGACCGCCCAGTCGGAAAATGCGCCCGGCGCCACGCCGGTGACCGCGGCCTCCGCCGGCGCCCCGCCGGGGGGCTCGTCCTCGGGCGCTCCGGCCAGCGGTGGTTCCGCGGCCGCGCCTGCCAGCGGCGGCTCCGCCGGTGCACCACCGCCGGGACTCAAGCCGGGTACCGTCGATTCGAAGGGCAACCTCGTCGTCGATGGCAGCGTGCGCGCGGCGATGCTGCCGGGCGGTCCGGCGCTGGAAAGCGACTGGCAAGGAACGCCGGCTGGCATTCCGCTGATGCGCCTGGCGCTGAAGGCGTACGCGTTGACGCACGGTTACGGCTTCGACGACACCACGCATCGTTACTATGACGAACTGGTTTCATTGCCGAACGTCGCCTACGACCAGCAGGCGTTCCGCGTGTTCCTGCCATTGCTCGGCGACAACGTGCCGCAGCAGACGCCGGAACAGGCCTCCGGCAAGGTCGGTCCGTTGCCGCCGTTGAACCCGGCGGCGTGGCAGGGCGGAAACGCGAATGCGCCCGAGGCCGCCAACGGTTCGGACCAGAACGCGAAGAAGCAGGAAAACAAGAAACAGGCGAAACCGGCCAAACGCAAGCGGCACTGATCCGCGGCTTCGCGGACACGCGCGACGAAAGCCCGCCGGAGACGGCGGGCTTTTGTTTTGGCGCTTTGCCGGACGACGCGCATTAGAATCCCCCGATGATCGAAACCGAAAGACTCGGCAAGCGCTACGGTCCGTTGCAGGCAGTGGACGATCTGCACCTGCGCGTGGCCGCGGGGCAGGTGCTGGGCCTGCTTGGTCCGAACGGCGCGGGCAAATCCACCTCGATGCGCATGATCGCGGGGTTCCTGCTGCCGACCTCCGGCCGCGCGCGCGTGTGCGGCCACGACGTGGTGCGCGATCCGATCCCGGCGCGGCGCGCGCTGGGTTACCTGCCCGAAGGCGCGCCGAGCTATGGCGAGATGAAGGTGCGCGAGTTCCTTCTTTTCGTGGCGCGCGTGCGCGGGCTCACCGGCATTCCGCGCAATCGCCGGCTGGACGAGATGATCGCGCTGCTGCAATTGCAGTCGGTGCTCGAACAATCGATCGAAACGCTGTCGAAGGGATTTCGCCGCCGCGTGTGCCTTGCGCAGGCGCTGCTGCACGATCCGCCGGCGTTGATCCTGGACGAGCCGACCGACGGGCTCGATCCCAACCAGCAGCGCGAGGTGCACGCGCTGATCCGCGACATGGCGCGCGATCGCGCGATCATCCTGTGCACGCACGCGCTGAACGAAGTGCGCACGGTGTGCAACCGCGTCGCCATCCTCGCGGGCGGTCGTTTGCGCGCGCAGGGCACGCCGGCCGAACTGGAGATGCAGTCGCGCTACCACGGCGCGGTGAGTTTCCACGCGCCCGCCAACGCGTTGCTGCGCGAACTGCTGGCGCGGGTACCGGAAGTGGACAGCGTGGAAGTCGATCCGGCCGACGGTCGCGTCACGGTGTTCCCCCGCGCGGGCAAGCGCATCCTCGGCGAAGTGCAGGATCTGCTGGAAGCGCAACGCGTGCAGGTGGACGAACTGCAACTGGAACGCGGGCGGCTGGACGAGGTGTTCCGCCGCATCACCGAAGACGGCGGCCAGGCGGAAGCCGCATGAGCGCGCGCGCCGCGGAAAACCGGCTCCACGACCGGCGCCTGCAAGGCGGCGCGTTCGCCGGGGTGCTGCTGCGCGAATTGCGCGGCTACCTGATCACGCCGGTGGCGTGGCTGTTCACGGTGATCTTCCTGCTGCTGGCGGGCGCGTTGACGTTCTACCTCGGCGGTTTCTTCGAACGCGGGCAGGCCGACCTGCAACCGTTCTTCCAGTTCCATCCCTGGTTGTACCTCGTGCTCGTGCCCGCGGTGGCGATGCGCCTGTGGGCGGAAGAGCGCCGCAGCGGCACGCTGGAACTGCTGCTCACGCTGCCGATACGTCCCTGGCAGGCCGCGCTCGCGAAATTCTGCGCGGCGTGGATTTGCGTGGGCGTCGCGCTGGCGCTGACGTTCCCGATGTGGCTCACGGTCGATTACCTCGGCAATCCCGACAACGGGGTGATCCTCGCCGGCTACGTCGGCAGTTTCCTGCTGGCCGGGGCGTTCCTGGCCATCGGCGAATGCGTGTCCGCGCTGACGCGCAGCCAGGTGATCGCCTTCATCCTCACCGTCGCGATCTGTTTCCTGCTGCTGATGGCGGGCTATCCGCTGGTGCAGGGTCCGCTGCAGGCGCTGGGATGGCCCGCGCTGGCCGATGCGCTCGCGGACCTCAGCCTGTATTCGCATTTCAACGCGATCTCGCGCGGCGTGCTGGACCTGCGCGACATGGCGTACTTCATCCTGACGATCGCGTCCTGGCTGACCGCCTGCGTGATCGTGCTCGACACCAAGCGCGGGGTCTGAGGCGTGTACTGGGGAAAACGTCCGCGTTTGAATGCGACCGCCGCGCTGGTGCTGCTGGCCGCGTTGTACGTGTTGCTGGTGCTGGGCAGTTCCACGGTGCTGCGAGGCGCGCGCGTGGACCTCACCGCGGACAAGCTGTACACGCTTTCGCAAGGCACCGTGCACATCGTTTCCTCGCTGCGCCAGCCATTGCAGTTGACGCTGTACTTCTCCGACCGCGCCAGCCGCGACCTGCCGCAACTGCGCGCCTACCGCCAGCGCGTCGGCGACATGCTGGACGAGATGTCGCGCCGTTCGCGCGGCCATATCCGTGTGAAGGTGGTCGATCCGCAGCCAATCTCGGAAGATGAGGACCGCGCCGCCGCAGCGGGACTTGCTACGATGCCCTTCAACGCTGGAGAAGAGAATATCTATTTCGGTTTGGCCGCGCGCAATCCCGCCGACGGCCGCAGCGGGGCGATTCCGTTTTTCGCGCTTGATCGCGAACCGCTGCTGGAATACGACATCGCGAAGCTGATCCTGGAACTGAGTCAGGCCCGCAAGCCGCGCGTGGACGTGCTGAGCTCGCTTCCGATCGCCGGCGGTGTCGATGCGCAGACCCAGCAGGCGCAGCGGCCGTGGGCGGGATTGCAGCAGTTGCGCCAGTTGTTCGACGTGCACCTGTTGCCCTCGCAGGGATTGAAGAAGATCGATCCCGCCACGCGCGTGCTGGTGCTGATCGCACCGCGCGTCCTGCCTGACGATGCGGCGTACGCGATCGACCAGTTCGTCCTGCGTGGCGGCAGGCTGGTGGTGTTCGTCGACCCGGACGTGGAGATGGACGCCGGCCGCGGCTCGAACCTGCCGCGGCTGTTCGCGGCCTGGGGCATCGGCTTCGATCCGGATCGCGTCGTGCTCGATCGCGAGCGCGCGCTGACCATCCAGCCCAGCCCGGACGCCGCGCCGATACGACATCCCGCGGTGCTCGGCTTCTCCGGCAGCGACTTGAACCGCGACGATCCGGTCACGGCGGCGCTCGGCGCGATCAATTTCTCCAGCGCGGGCCACTTCGAACTCGCGCCGAGGACCGAAACCAGGCTGGTCCCGTTGGTCCAGAGTTCTGCCGGCGCCATGCTGACGCCGGTGCAGCGCGTACGCGACGCGATCGATCCTGCGACGCTTTATGCGGGTTACGCGCCGAGCGGCGAACATTACGCGATCGCCGCGCGCGCGATCGGCCGCTTCGTCTCCGCATTCCCGCAGCACGGCGGCGCAGGCCACCTCGACCGTGCGAAGGCGCAGTGCCAGGTATTGCTGGTGGCCGACAGCGACGTGTTGTCCGACCGGCTGTGGGTGCAACAGACGCCTTCGTTCGGACAGACCTTGACGAACGCCTTCGCCAACAACGGCGACTTCTTCCTCAACGCGGTGGACGCGATGGCCGGGTCTTCCGACCTGATCTCCATCCGTGGCCGCGCGGTGGCGGATCGTCCATTCACCACGGTCGACAACCTTCGCCGCGCCGCCGACGAGAAGTTCAAGGCCAAGCAGAACGAGCTGCTGGTGGAACTCGCCGAGACGGAAACCCGGCTCTCGCAACTGCAGGACCGTGGCGGCAACGGCTCGAACGCGTCGCAGAAGAGCGCGATCGACCAGTTCGTCAAGCGCAAGCTGCAGATCCGCACCGAGCTGCGCGAAGTGCAGCGGCAACTGGATGCCGACATCGAGACGCTGGGCGAGCGGCTGAAGTTCATCGACATCCTGCTGATGCCGATCCTGCTGACGCTGGTCGCACTGGCGTACGGCGCCTGGCGCGCGCGGCGCAGGGCAGGGGGCCGCGCCGCGTGAGCATCGCGCCGGGGCGATTGCGAAGGGGCTGGCTTGGCGTCGTTCTCGGGATCATGGGCGCCAGCGCCGTGGTATTCGGGGCGTTCGGCGCGCACGCGTTGCGCGGCACGCTGTCGTCATCGTCGATGGACATCTGGCGCACCGCGGTGCAATACCACTTCTGGCACACGCTCGCGTTCGCGCTGGCGGCGATGATGCCGTCGCGCCCCGCCCGGTTCGCCGCCGCGTTCTTCGCGCTCGGCGTGGTGCTGTTCTGCGGCAGCCTGTACGCGCTGGCGCTGGGCGCGCCGCGCTGGACGGGCGCGATCACGCCGGCCGGCGGTGTCGCGTTCATCGCCGGATGGATCGCACTGGGTGCCGCACTGTTCCGATTCAGAACCAATCGATAAATTGGCGCACAATTTTGGGCTCGTCATTCCGGGGCCGCTGCCGGTTTTCCGGAAGCGGAACCCGGAATCCAGTGACTCGGATCGCTTCCGAGACTCGCTGGATTCCCACTTTCGCGGGAATGACGGTTTTTGATTTTTGCCAAACACACAAGGCAACTTGCTGATGGCGACGACTTCCATTCCCCGCGGTTTCGACTACGAACTGGCCGTCGCACACCTGCACCGGCGCGACCGCAAACTCGCCGCGTGGATGAAGAAGATCGGCCCGCTCGAGCGCGACTTCAAGGCGCGCTTCGATCCGGTGGACGCGCTGGCGCGCGCGATCCTCTACCAGCAATTGTCGGGCAAGGCCGCGGCGACGATCGTCGGGCGCGTCGAGAAACTGATGCCGCGCGGAAAGAAAATCACGGTGGCGGGAATCGAAGGCGCGAGCGACGAGGCGCTGCGCGCGGCCGGCGTGTCGCGCAACAAGATCGCCGCGCTGCGCGACCTCGCCGCGAAATCGCGTGAAGGCATCGTGCCGACGCAGAAACAACTGGCGCGCATGGGCGACCAGGAACTGATCGACCACTTGATCCAGGTGCGCGGCATCGGCCGCTGGACGGTCGAGATGATGCTGATGTTCCGCCTCGGCCGCGCCGACGTGCTGCCCGTGCACGACCTCGGCATCCGCAAAGGCGCGCAGATCGTCCACCGCATGAAGGAAATGCCGAAACCGCTGGAATTGGAGGAATTCGGCGTGATCTGGGCGCCGTACCGCACCCTCGCGAGTTTCTACCTATGGAAGATCTGCGAGGCGGCCAACCCGCCGAAGAAGAAAGACGGCAAGCCGGTGAAGCGGTCGCAGGATTGACCTTGGACCCCCGCCATTATCAGCTCCAAAAAGGGTGGCCGTTGTCGACGCCGATCCCGTTACACCGGCACTTGCCGTACGAAATCCATACGCACGCCATTTACCGCATAACGCGGCCATCCTGTCGCGGGCACATCGCCGGTGGTAGCGGGCAAGAGCGCGTCGGGACACACGAATTTCCGATTGTCACGCGCACAGGCGCGCGCGATACTCCAGCGCAACACCCCACCCAGGGGCAGAATTAAGCGTTAGGCGTCGGTGTAGGCAATTTTCAATTCAGGGTGGCTCGTCGCAACATGCAGCGCATCGCACAAGCCAGCACCAGGGCAACTTCGGTCGGCATCGGCGCGGTTGTAGCGCGTGCGGCTTGCGGCAAGGTTCTCGGTGCTTCGTGCGGCGTTGCTGAAAACTTCGCGTTCAATACGTTCGCCAGCTTCACAGCGCAGGCATCATCGCTTCGTTCACCGGCGCGGCCAGCGTGGTGGCACCGCCGCCTAACAACTCAATCAAGCGGACGCCGTTCCGGCGCCGCTTATTTCGGGCGTTAGGCGGCGGTGTAAGCATTTTTCATTTCAGGGGTGGCTCGTCGCAACATGCAGCGCATCGCACAAGCCAGCACCAGGGCAACTTCGGCCGGCATTGGCGCGGTTGTAGCGCGTGCGGCTTGCGGCAATGTTCTCGGTGCTTCGTTCAACGTTGCTGCAAACTTCGCGTTCAACGCGTTTGCCAAGTTCACAGCGCAGGCATCATCGCTTCGTTCACCGGCGCGGCCAGCATGGTGGCACCGCCGCCTAACAACTCAGTCAAGCGGACCGCGTTCCGCGGCCGCTTACTTCGGGCGTTAGAGAGCACAAGATGGCGATCGTTGGAATTGCGGTGACTTACATCATGATGCTTCTCGTAACGGGGTGGCCTTTCGCCCTACTTCTAGTGGGTATCTTGTACCTCCTGCGCAAGCGCACAGCCTTCACACGCACCGCGGTGTTTGTCCCCTTGGCCACACTGTTCTTCACGCCCGCGTGGGGGCCTGCAACTATCGCAATTGTTCCCGTCCCATTCGGCGTAATCTTTGGCATTTCGGCAATCACGCTCGATTGGGGTGGGCTCATTTACGCTATTAATCTAGCTCCTTCGCCGTACTGGTATTTCATTGCTTTCCCGGCCACAGCGATCGTCGCGTACGGGCTTTGGAGGTTTGTGCTCTCTAACTACTCATTCCAGCGGACGTCCACCCGCGACGCGGGTGTCCGCCGCTAAATTCAGGCGTTAGACGGCATGAGCTACACATTGCACTACCAATCGTCGCGCAAGGAGGTCTGGCGCTGGTACTGGGCGGCGTGGCGCGCGAAACTTTGGCGTGTGCACGTGCTCGTTGCTGCAATCGTGGCGCTGGTAGTCACCTCCTCGGCAAAGCCGCCATTCCAATTCGGCTTGGCTCTCGTGTCGCTCGCAGTAACCTTGCCCATCATCACGCTGCTTTTTGCGGCGTGGCCGCAAATCGCGTTCAAAAGCCAAGAGCGCACCCTTAGCGTGGGGCCGGATGGTTGGTCAACTCAAATCGGACGCCTTGCGGGCGCTCGCACTTGGAGCGAGGTAGCATCCGTTGCGGAAAGCAACGACACACTGGCAATCACAGGCAAGAATGGCAATGCAATCATCGTCCCCCAACGCGCTCTGTCAAACCGTGGCGCTTGGCAGCAGTTCGTCAAAGACGTGCAGGCTTGGTATCAAGAGCATGCCGTCTAACTACTCATTCCAGCGGACGCCGGTCCATCGCTCACGTTCTTACAAATGGTGCGGTGCCGGCGCCGCTAAATTCAGGCGTTAGCTGGCTTATGAGAGTTAATCTCAAACGAGCTTTCTACCAAGCCATCCTCTTATTTGTAGCGGACGTTCTGTCGCTTAGTGCTTGCACGCCTGGGCAGCGCGCGTTTCTACAGGTTCAATTTTGCGTCGCGAATGCTCAAGGCGTAGATTTGTTCAAAAAGACGTTACAGGGCATTGCTCATGAAGAGCATATGCGCTACATCGATGGCAGTGAGGCCACTACCCGCGATCTCAAGATACTTCGCCCTGCAGGAAAGAACATGCACACAAATGGGGGGCTAGTCTACGTTGGTGTAGATGCAGACGGTTTTGGTCTCGAGGGCGGCAATTTAGGCCTCAACCTTTATGATATTTCGGTTGGCTTTGGCCCAGACACACCTGCGGCTCGCGCCTTCTCGAAAAGAGTTGTGGCACGCTTAAAGCAGCATTGGGTGCTAAAAGTGGTACCAAAAGATTCTGGAGCGTTCCCGAATCCTGAGTGCTCTCAGGGCAATGGCAGCGCCAGCTAACTACTCATTCCAGCGGACGCCGGTCCATCGCTCGCGTTCTTCCAAACCCCGCGGCCGGCGCCGCTAAATTCAGCAACTGTCTTGGGAGTTGATGTTCAGGCGGTGCTCGGCGCGGCAAGCATGCCGCGCAGTTCATCCCTTCGCCGCGCGTTGACGATGGTCAGCAGTTTGCGCATGCAGGCAACCAGGGCCACCTTGGCGACCTTCCCGCGGGCACGCAGCTGTTGATAGTGCGCCTTCATCAGCGGATCCCAGCGCACCGCCGAGAGCGTGGCCATGTACAGGGCCACGCGTACCGGCGCGCGGCCACCCCGAATCCTTCGCTTGCCTTGAGTCTGGCCACTGTCGCGATTCATCGGCGCCACGCCGACCAGCTTGGCGATTTGTTTCCGATCCAGCGAGCCCAGCTCGGGCAGCAGTGACAATGTGGTCGCCTGGAATATCGGCCCAAGGCCTTTCGATGAGGACAGTGCCGGCGTGACGTGCGCCTTCAGCAGCGCCTTGATCGCGCCGTCGATGGCCTGGAGCTCCCGTCTCAGGGCGGCGATGGTGCGCGACATCAGATGCTTCACCTCCGATGCCGCCATTGCGGCTTGTTGCCTCTGGGTCTGCAGCACCCCCACCACCTGGCCGCGACGCCGCAGCCAATCGCGCAATTCCCGCTGCCAGGGTGCAGGCGCCTCGTAGCGCCGCAGCCGGTCATGGAACAGTCGCATCATGATCGCCAACAGCCGGGCATCGATTGCATCGGTCTTGGCCAATTCGCCCGTGGCACGCGCGAAGTCGCGTGCCTGCCGGGGATTGACGCGTGCAACCCAAAGCCCGGCATCGCAACAGGCGTCGAGCAACGCTTCTTCATAACCACCCGTCGCTTCAACGAGCACACCAGGATCGGCGATCCCGGAAAGGCATCGCACGAGCCTGCGGATTCCGGCGGCGGTGTTGGGAAATTTCACCACCCCCGCTGCGCCGTCGATGGCCACATCCAAAGCCCGCTTGCCCACGTCGATCCCCACTGCCGTCATCCCCATTCTCCGTTAGAGTGCCAAGGTCGAGAGCATCACGCTGTAGCCCACGCTTATCCGTACGAGGCTTGCCTCGTGCAACTGTTCGGGCGCAAAGCGCGAGATCCGGCGTGTGGCCCCCGCTGAATTACGGTGCTGTCACACCGAGGCGTTATCGGGCGCACACGCCGGGCTCTCGATGTCTACCGTAAGGGAAACTCAAGACATAAGGCGTTAGACAACACGGGAAGCAAGTAGTGACATTTACAAAGAGTAAGCAATTTCTCGGCTTGGTTGCTTGGCTAGCAATCAGCTTCATTGCCGCTGCTATTGGCAGTATCGCGTCAATACGCGCTGCTTCGTTCTATTCGCAACTCGCACGTCCAAATTGGGCGCCTCCGCCCGATCTGTTCGGCCCCGTCTGGACAATCTTGTACGCTCTTATGGGCGTTGCAGCGTGGCTGGTTTGGCGCATTGGCGGTTTTCGTGCGGCACAAACAGCGCTCACATTATTTCTGGTGCAACTCGCAATCAATGCACTTTGGAGCTGGCTATTCTTCGGTTGGCACCAAGGCGCGTTGGCCTTCGCTGACATCGTTTTGCTTTGGGTGCTTATCGTTGCAACCCTCGCTGCTTTCTGGCGTATTAGAGCGATTGCGGGCGCGCTGCTCATCCCTTACCTTCTTTGGGTCAGTTTTGCCGCAGCGCTCAATTACTCGGTGTGGCAACTCAATTCCCACATTTTGGGGTAGTAGTGTATTGCCTAACTACCCATTCCAGCGGACGCTCATCCGCAGCGCGCGTTCGCGCCGGTTGCCTCAAGCGTTGACGCCGTAGAGGAGGCATCGTGATCAGACAATTCGGATTTGCGATTCTTCTACTTGCGCTGTCGGCGTGTTCTACGATGCAGCGCACACCGCATCCTCGATCCGCATCAGGGGCAGACGTGCGCGTGTTGTTCGGTTACCCGCACGCCACTTACACAAGTCTCGGCACATTCAATTTCGAGTACCGTTATCTGCCGGGGTCCCGGGAGCCATCCGTCACGGATGCGTTGCCATCGCTCAGGGCGGATGCATTGTCCGTGGGCGGCAACGCGTTGATCGTGCGCGATCAAGGCCACTGTTGGGCACAAAGCCGGTGCATCGACGTTGCCACCGAGGTGCTGCGCGTAGAATGGCCAATACCGGGACGAGTACGGCCCTGACAACTCCGTCGAGCGGACGCAAACGGTTCGCGTCGCTGGATTCAGGCGCTGGATGTCGGGAGCGGGTATGTGGCAATACGTGGCCAAGGTTCTTGTCACCGCCGTCGTCGTTGTCGCGGTGTCGGAGCTCGGCAAACGCAGTTCGTTCTGGGGAGCGGTGCTCGCTTCGCTGCCGCTCACGTCCCTGCTCGCATTCGTGTGGCTCTATGCAAGCACAGGCAGCTCCAAAGACGTCGCCGCGCTGTCGCAGGGCATTTTCTGGCTGGTGCTGGCGTCCTTGCCGCTGTTTCTCGTGCTGCCGGTCCTGCTGCGGCACAACGTTGCGTTCTGGCTGGCGTTCGCCGTGTCCTGCCTGGTCACGGCGGGCGCATACTTCGTACTGGTTTGGGGTCTCGGGCGGTTCGGTGTTCGCCTGTAGCAGCCAACATCCGACCATTCATTCCAGCGGGCGCTCATCCGCTGCGCGGGTTCCTACCCCCGGGCACGGGCGCTACCCACAATGAAAAATCGATCTGCTTTCGTTGCGTCCAGGATTCTCGTCCCGATCGCACTCGCGCTGCCCGCGCTGGCGACCGGGCAAGCAGCCGCATCCGAAAAAGCCGACGCAATGGCGCCCGTGCACCAGTTCATCGACGGCTTCAACAAGGGCGACCTGAAATCTGCGACCTCGGCCTGCGCGCACGAGGCATCCGTGATCGATGACTTTCCTCCGCACGAGTGGCAAGGCAGGGGTTGCGAAAAGTGGGCGGACGGCTTCCGTGCCATCGCGAAAAAGGAAGGGATCACCGACGCGAAGATCCTTCCCGGCGACCCCCGGCATGTCGATGTCGATGGCGAATGGGCTTACGTTGTCGTGCCCGTCACCCTCGTTTTCAAGCATCTCGGCAAGCCGGGCAACCTGCCGAGCATGTTCACCGCATCGCTCCACAAGGAGCCCGGCGGCTGGCGGATCACGGGGTGGGCATGGGCGGATCTGTGAATGCTTCCGTCGTCTGGAGCACAATTGGGCCTGGCTCCCGACCAGTCGCTCCGGGACAGCTGCGACGTGGTTCAACAGCGGTCAGGCGTGCGCACTTTCTCTCGAGGTGTAGTCAATGGTGACTGCCCGCCAGCCCAGTCCCGACGCACGGTTCTCCGCGCTGCTGGCGCGGTTCCCGCCCGGGATCGTCGCGCTGGTGAAGCGGTGTTTGCCCAAACTCCGCCGCGCTTTCCCCGGCTGCCATGAGCTCGTTTACGACTATTCCAACTCCCTGGTGGTGGCGTTCGGCATGTCGGATCGCGGATCGAAGCAATAGTCGCGGTCGCCATTTTTCCGCGCTGGGTCAAGCTGTATTTCGACAAGTCCCTGCCCGACCCCAAGGGTCTTCTCGAAGGCTCCGGCACCAAGGTGCGCAGCGTCGTGCTCAACGCCGCATCGGAACTCGATCGCGGGGACATCAAGGCACTCATCGATGCAGCGATCGAGCATTCCGGGATCACCTTTCCGCGCACGGGCGCGACCCGCATGGTGTTCAAGTCGGAGGCGAAGCAGCGGAAACCGGGGAGGACCTCGCGCAACCGACAGGGCGATGCAGTCGATCGCGGCCGGCGCCGCGGCGCGAACCGGCGCGGCGAACAGGAGGACGCGTGAAGCGGAAGGAGTTCGCTTTCGGCCGTCCGGCACCGGAGCTGCCGGTGGCGGACGTCGAGCTGGCGCAGCGGTATTGTCGTCAAGCCCCTCGAAAGGAAGCCGTGGGATTTGCGCCAGTCACGGTCGAGGATCCCGATGGCAACCGCTTCCATTTTCGCTGCGACCGACAGGGCGTTGTATAACTGCGCACCCGGCGAACGCTCGCCTGCTGCATGACTCGGTGCCGCAGCAGGCGCCGGAACAAGGATCCACATGGCTGGCAATCCCGGGAACAATCGGCGGCAATACCTCGGTGTCGGTGTCGCGCTCGGCGTGGCGATCGGTGCCGGGCTCGGCGTTGCGTTCGGCAATCTGGCGATGGGGCTCGGCCCCGGCATCGCGATAGGGGTTGCGCTCGGGATCGCGATGTCGCATGGCAAAGGGGGCGACGGCGGAAACGATGATCCTGCGGACAAGGATGGCCCCGGCCGGTGACTTTCACCCGGCGGACGCGCACCGTGATGACACCAGGTCGAACATGGGAATCAGCCGGAGGACTTCGCAATGTCTTCGCCAAGCGCCGTTGCACTGACCGCCTTCATCGCATGGACATTGCTGCTGCTCGCGCTCATGGAGGTCATGCGGACGCAATTGGTGCTGCGCGGGAGGGTAGCCGCCAACGGTTTCACGCCCGACAACGCGAACCTGTCGCCTTTCATGCAGCGGCTGGCGAGGGCGCACGCGAACTGCGTGGAGAGCCTGCCCGCCTTCGGCGGCCTGCTGCTGATCGCGGTCGCGGCGGGCGGCACATCGATCACCGATCCGCTCGCCTGGTGGCTGCTGGGCGCGCGCGTGTTCCAGTCGCTGGTGCATCTCGTTTCGGTGTCTTCGCTGGCGGTCACCGTCCGCTTCTCGGCCTTTGCCGTGCAATTGGCGATCGGCTTGTACTGGGCCTTCGGGCTGTTGGCGTCTGCATGAACATGCCACCAAACAAAGCGCAGGTCTCGCGATGAACCCTCTCTTCTTCCGCAATCGCCTTCGCGCTTCTCGTGTCGCAACGCGACTTGCGCTGCTCGCGATCCTGGCGGCGGTACCCTGGCGCAGCGCCATGTCCGCCGATTCGGCGCAGCAACAGGTGTTCGCCGCGGAACGCGCCTTCGCCAAATCGATGGCGGACCGGAACCTGAAAGATTTTTCCGGACATGTCTCCGAAGAAGCGATCTTCTTTACCGGCGCGAATCCGCTGCGCGGCAAGGCCGAAGTGCTGGCGACGTGGTCGCGTTTCTTCGAAGGCGCGACCGCGCCGTTTTCCTGGGAGCCCGACAGGGTGGAAGTGCTGAAGTCCGGCACGCTGGCGCTGAGCACCGGCCTGGTGCGTGATCCCCAGGGCAAGGTCATCGGCCGTTTCAATTCGATATGGCGGCAGGAATCGCCGGGCGTGTGGCGCGTGGTGTTCGACAAGGGCAGTCCGCCGGACGCCGGCGACAAGCAGTGAACAACCGGCTGCGCGGACAACCGTGTGGTGAAGGATCAGATCGCGAAAGGCGCGCGGAAAGATTCCGGGCGACGCATCATTGTTTGCGTTCGATCGCATCCGTTGCGCCGATGGGAGCGACCATGATTTCGCAACCCGCGCCGTAGTCGACGTTGCGGCAGAGGCTGAAATAGATCGCCTTGCCGTCGGGCCGCCATTGCGGGTAGGTCGCGCGGCCTTCCGTGTTCGCGACCAGTCGCACGTTGGAACCGTCTGGATCCATCACGTGGATCTGGTAACTGGAATTGCGATTCGACGAAAACGCGAGGCGCTTGCCGTCGGGCGACCACGCCGGCCAGCCGTCGAACGCCGGGCTGTTGGTGATGTTGCGCGGATTCGAGCCATTTGCATCCGCCACGAACACTTCCGAGTTCTCGCCGACGAAATGGCGGTAGGCGATGAACTTGCCGTCCGGCGAAAAGGCCGGATAGGTGTTGATGCCGCCGGTGAGCAGCACCTCGATCTTGCCGGTCGCGAGGTCCATCTGCTGGATCTCGGCGTCGTTCTTGCGCGGCGGATCGAGATCGTCCGTGGTGCACCAGGCGAGGTGCCTGCCGTCTGGATTCCAGCGCGGATGGATCACCTTGCGATCCGGGGGCGACAGCGGCCTTGCATGCGTGCCGTCGACATCCATCGCCCAGATGCGCGAACTGTCGCCGGAGAGCGCGACGTAGGCGATGCGCCTGCCGTCGAGCGACCACGCCGGGTCTTCGTGGTCGATCGCATCGTGCGTGACCTGCACGGGATCGGAGCCGTCCACGTTCGCGGTGAACAACTGCTCCTTGCCCGCCACCACCACGAGGTAGACCATGCGCTTGCCGTCCGGCGAAAACGACGGGTCGGCCTGGATCGAATGGGTGAGCTGCCACGCCAGGGTCGGCAGCCTCGCCGCGGCGGTCGCCGGCAGGAGCGAGAAGACCGCAATCGCGAAACCCGCGGATGTCACTGCACGGTTGCAACGGATATGCGGCATGGCGGCGTCTCCGAGGTTGCGCCGCCATCATAGAACCGGGGGAGCGCCGAAAGCCGATGACTTTCGACAGGGTCGCGCCCGCGCACCACCCCGCCCCTCTCTCGTCATAATCCTGCCGGCTTCGCGCGGCACCGATCCGCGCGTGCCGTCGAACGACTCCACGGCGAAGTTTGAATTCGAATGACCCGGATACGTTGCGCCGAAATCACGGATGCGGAAGCGATCGCCGCGGCCGAAGCGCGCACGGCGCAGACGCCGGGGCTGCTGGTCGGCTGGCCGGGCGAAATCCCGCTGGAGGCCTATCGCGGGAAGATCGCGAAGCTCGCGCGGTACGGCCGCTATATCGCCGCGGAAGAAAACGGCGCGGTGATCGGGCATGCCTTCCTCGATCCGATGCCGATGCGCGCGAACGCGCACGTCTTCCTGCTCACGATCGTGGTGCATCCGGGCCACACCGGCCACGGCGTGGGCGGGATGATGCTGCGCGACCTGCTGGACTGGGCCACCCACGATCCACGGGTGCAAAAAGTGGAACTGAACGTACGCGCCGGGAATCGACGCGCGCAGCACTTGTACCGCAAGTTCGGCTTCGCGGAGGAGGCGCGCTTCCGCGCCCGCGTGCAACGCACCGACGGCGAGTGCGAAGACGACATCGGCATGGCATGGTTTCCCGTGCTGGCCGCGAGGCCCCCGCGGTGAGAGACTTGTCTGCAGGCGATGCGGCGCAGGTGAGGGAGAAGACGCATGATCGTCGGTGCGCACACGATCCTCTGCAGCAGGGACGCGGAGGCCGACCGCGCCTTCCTGCGCGACGTGCTGAAGTTCACCCACGTGGACGTCGCCCACGGCTGGCTGATCTTCGGCCTGCCGCCGGCGGAGATCGCGGTGCACCCATCCGACGAAGACGGTGTACAGGAGTTCTACCTGATGTGCGACGACATCCGGGCGTTCGTCGCCGAGATGCAGCGGCACGGCATCACGTGCGAAGAACCGAGCGACCAGCGCTGGGGCATACTGACGCACCTGACCTTGCCCGGCGGCGGCAAGCTGGGCGTGTACCAGCCGAAACACGCGCGACCCCCGCAGGGCTGATCCGCGCACCCCCACTCAGGAGCAACCAAAATGCCTGGTTCCGTCAACGGCAAGATCTGCTACCTCGAGCTGCCGGCGATCGACGTCGCGAAGTCGGCGGCTTTCTATTCGAGCGTGTTCGGCTGGGAGATGCGCGAACGCGGCGACGGCGCCACGGCCTTCGACGATACCACCGGCGAAGTCAGTGGCGCCTTCGTCACCGGCAGGAAGGCTTGGGACACGCCGGGCATGCTGGTCTACATCATGGTCGACAGCGTGGAGGCGACCTGCGCGTCAGTGGTGGCGAACGGCGGCGCCATCGTGCAGCCCGTCGGCGCCGACGCGCCGGAGATCACCGCACGCCTGCGCGATCCGGGCGGCAACATCATCGGCCTGTACCAGGAACCGGATCGCACCGCGCGCGCTTGAATCACGCGCATCGGGCGCCCGTTTCGCGCGACTTCACCCGTGGAGAGGAAGATGGCGGTACGCAGCGTCACGCCGATATTGAACGTCAGCAGCCTGCCCGACAGCTTCGCGTGGTTCGAAGCGCTGGGCTGGAACCGCGGCTTCAGCTGGAACGAGGGCGGCATGATCGCCAACGCCGCCGATCGCAACGAACACGGCGAGGCCGGCTTCGGCAGCGTGTGCAGCCATGACGCCCAGATCTTCCTCTGCCGCGGCGCCCAGGGTGCGCGCGGCACGGTGGCGCCGCGCTGGCCGGGCGACGACGAAACCGACGGCGTGTGGATGAGCTGGTGGATGGAGGATCCTGCCGAAGTGGACGCACTGCACGCCGCCGCGCTGCGCCACGGCATGACGGTGGCGATGCCGCCGACGAACGAGCCATGGAACGTGCGCGAGTTCCACCTGCGCCACCCGGACGGGCACATGTTCCGGATCAGCGCCGGGCTGGACAATGAGTGATGGTCACGCCTGCGGAATCGTGAGCGTCACGCGCAGGCCGCCGTCTTCGCGGTTGGCGAGCGCGATGCGTCCGCCGTGCGCCTCGACGATCTCGCGCGCCAGCGCGAGTCCCAGTCCGCTGCCGCTGCGCTTGGTGGAATAGAACGGCAGCAGCGCGTTCTCCAGCACGGTCTTGTTCATGCCGGCGCCGCGGTCGCGCACCTCGATGCGCAACTGCGTCCCGATGCGTTGCATCTCCAGTTCGACATCGTCTTCCGCGCTGCCGGCCTCGTGCGCGTTCTTCAGCAGGTTCAGCAGCACGTGCTCCATCTGCCCGGGATCGAAACTGCCTTGCGGCGGCGGCGTGCCGGCGACCCGGAAGCGCACGTTCAGCGCGAGCTGTGCGAGGAATTCCGGCAGTTCCAGCAGTTGCGGTCGCGGCGCCGGCAGCTTGGCGAATTCCGCGTAGCCTGCGATAAAGCCGTGCAGGTGGCGCGCGCGCTCGCCGATGGTCGCGAGCACCGCCAGCAGCCGCTCGCGCTCGTCGCGCCGCACCAACTCCGCGCCCGAATGCGCCAGCGAGGTGATCGGCGCCAGCGAATTGTTCAGTTCGTGGCTGATGGTGCGTATCACCTTCTTCCAGGTCGCTACTTCCTGGCGCGACAATTCGCGCGTCATGCGCCGCACGAGGTACAAACGGTGCGGCCGTGCCTGGAGGCGGAATCCGCGTTGCGCGAGGTGGAAGATCTCCTCGTTGCCTTCCAGCTCCACGCCGAACAGGCGATCGCTTTCGCTGGCGAACGCCTCGCGCAAGGGCGCCGGGGCATCGTCGAGCAGTTCGTCAAGGTCGAGTCCGTTGGGATTGCGGCCTTCGTTGAACAGGTGCCGCGCGGCGATGTTGGCGTAGACGACGTGGCCGGCGGAATCGGTCAGCAGCAGCGCGACCGGTGTGTTCTGCACCACGGTATCCAGCAGCAGTTCGCGCTGCGTGATGTTCTGGCGTTGTTCGCGCAGGGTCGCGCCCAGCGCGTTGTGCATCCGGATCAGGGCGCCGAGTTCGTCGCGGCGGGTGCTGGCGATCGAGATCGAGAAA
>Ga0207707_10001602_pt1 | contig 20874 bp, 18 predicted proteins | sample KBSC83BmetaG_FD_184336 | JGI IMG/M metagenome (GOLD analysis project Ga0207707, IMG submission 184336) | Corn rhizosphere microbial communities from Kellogg Biological Station, Michigan, USA - KBS C8-3B metaG (SPAdes) (version 2) | ecosystem: Host-associated > Plants > Roots > Rhizosphere ...
CAAAAAAATACGGGAGTTCGTTGCTGTGGGAAAGCATTTTCTTCTTCTTTGGCGATGAGCGCCACGTTCCGCCGGCCGATCCGCAAAGCAATTACAGAATGGCCAACGAATCGCTCCTCTCCCATGTTGCCATTCCTCCTCGAAATGTTTACCGAATCCTGGCAGAGCTCGATGCCAAAGATGCCGCCGAGCAGTATCAGGCCGTGCTGGAACATTTCTTTCAAGTCACTCCGGGCGAGCTGCCTCGATTTGATCTCATAATGCTGGGCATGGGAGAAGACGGACACACGGCTTCGCTGTTTCCGGGCACGACAGCCTTGCAGGAACGATCGCGGCTGGTAGTGGCCACTCACGTGGAGAAATTTGAAGCCGACCGTATTACCTTCACTTTGCCCCTGCTCAATGCCGCCGCAGAAGTGATGGTGATTGTTGCAGGCGCGAACAAGGCGCCCGTGATCCGCCGAATCATTCAATCGCCGGAATCGCCAATGTATCCCGTGCAAAGGGTCCACCCCCATAATGGTCGCTTGCTGTGGATTGTTGAGCAATCAGCAGCCGCGACTGCCTAAGCGACGTTTCTCACGCTGCAGCAGCTCTCAATGTCCAATAACAGGGCGTGGGTTGAACAACCAGCGACACATAGCCTATACTGATGGCGAACAAATAACGAATAAATTTTATATGGCGTCGCTCTTTCCTCAACTTGAGTCTCACCAATCGCTCATCGGCATTGCTCGGCTCGCCGCCAAGGGGGAAGCACTGGCGGAAGGGCATGACGTCGAGTATCTGACCATTGAGAACCGCAGCATTCTTGCACCTTGCCTTTCGCGACGAGTTCCCTTCCGATGGATGATCAACCCATATCGCGGGTGCGAATTCGGCTGCAAATACTGTTACGCGCGCTACACGCATGAATTCATGGAACTGCGCGACAGTTTGGATTTCGAAAGAAAGATTTACGTCAAGCAGCACGCGGCGTGGCTACTGCGACAAGAGATCAGGAAAGTGAAGCCGGGCGAGTCGATTGCGATCGGCACAGCCACAGATCCATATCAGCCGGCAGAACGCAAATTCGGCATTACGCGCGCAATCCTGGAGGAACTGGCGCAGCATCCAGGGCTGGAACTCGGACTAGTAACCAAAGGCACTCTGATTCTCCGCGATCTTGCGCTACTGCAGGTGCTGGCCAGGAACAGTAAGCTCTCGATCTGTATCACCGTCACAACAATGAACACGAATTTGGCTCGCATTCTTGAGCCACGGGCACCGCGGCCGGATTTGCGCATGAAAGTGGTTCGTCAACTGAATGAAGCAGGCGTTCGCGCCGGAGTTAACTGTGCTCCGATTCTTCCAGGCATTACCGACCATCCCGCCGATCTCGAGATCCTTGTCACCGCTGCATCTCAAGCAGGCGCTGCGTTTGTTTTTACAAATTCGTTATTTCTCAAGCCGTGTGCATTGAAAGTCTTTCTGCCTTTTGTTGAACAGAAATTTCCGCATCTGCTTTCTCTTTATCGCCAGCGCTATTCGCAACACGCTTATCTGCCTGCGCATTACAGCAATAGAGTCTCGACGCTGATAAAAAAATATTGCGAGAAGCACGGAATTCGTGGTGAACGCAGGCTGGAGCGAACCGTCTCAAGATTGCCAAGCAGGAAAGAGGAGATTGCGAATCAACTAGAACTATTCAGTTAAGTTGTTTCACATTGCACTACTGTTTTCTGAGAATTGGATTAAAGTGCAATTAAATCTGCCGATGAAAGCACACGCGAGCGGGAGGGGAGCGGAACGTTGTTTTCAAAATACTGATAATAAAGCAGATATTTTGCTTGCTAAAATTATTAAAGAGCACTATTGTACTTCTGCACGGGTAAGGTACATGTACCAAAATAAGTACATAACATGTACTAAGGGTCATCAAGCATATGTGCACGACGGCCAAAACGGAAACCAGCAAGGGACCGAAATTAATTTTTCTAATGTCGGTATGTTTCTGGATTTTTCGACACTATAGTACATGGTTGCCGGTTGTCCTTCGGTGGTAAGAGGTACAGGTGCTATTGAGCCAGAGCTTCTTCAGGATTTGAGGGAAAGCTGATTTAGCGGTCCAGAAGTACGGAAAGAAAAAAGCTGAAACGGTTTGCGGTCCGGGTTCACTAAACAGACGAGCAGAAACTAGCCTTCCGGGTGGCTGTGATCAGCACACAGCCAAGAAAGGGCGGTTTCTCTCGCGGATAAAGCGGGTCACAGCGGATGGGCTTTGCGCGTCACCAACGAAGTGAGCGCATCGCTTCCACCCTAGCGGGAGGTGGAGTTTGCGTATTCTGGTCATTGAGGATGAGCCGAAAGTTGCACGTACACTGGTAAAGGGTCTGGAAGCAGACCACTTTGCTGTCGATTTGGCAGGAGACGGAGAGGAAGGCCTGCAATTAGCCACCGAGATCGATTATGACGCTATCGTTCTCGATTGGAATTTACCGAAATTGGACGGTCTCACCGTTCTGAAGAAGTTGCGGAAGTCAGGATCCAATATGCGCATCCTGCTTCTGAGCGCACGTCGCGATGTTTCTGACCGGGTCTGCGGGTTGCAGGCCGGGGCCGATGATTACCTGGTAAAACCCTTTTCGTTTGAAGAGCTGCTGGCCCGGCTGCATGCGCTGTTGCGCCGTCCGCAGGAACTGCTGGACAAGCTGAGCGTGGAAGATCTCGAGCTCGACCGCATGCGCCACATGGTTACCCGAGGCGGGAAACAGATCAACCTCACGCAGCGTGAGTATGCCGTGCTTGAGTATCTGATGCGGAATGCAGGCCGCACCGTCACACGGACAATGGTGGTGGAACACGTCTGGAACCTGGGATTTGAAGGTCTGACCAACATTGTGGACGTGTACATCAACTATCTGCGCCAGAAGATTGATCATGGGTTTGAAAAGCCGCTGATCCATACTGCGCGCGGTGTAGGCTACATGCTTGCCGCCAATCAATAAATGAAACATGTGCTTTCACGGAGCCTGAGGTTCCGGCTGGCGTTCAAGCAAACTCTATCATTCGCGCTCCTGGTGAGTCTCTTCGCCTGGGGCGCGTATGCTTTCCTCGCCCGCCATGTCCTCAGCAAACTCGACGGAGAACTGGAGGACCGCGCCATTGCGGTCCGGAGCATGCTCCAGGTGCGCGATGGCCAGGCACGCTGGTTCAGCAAGGCGGCAGATTCAGAAGTCCGGGAACACTTTGAAAAATCCTCCCAGTACTCCCAGTTGCTGGACGACACCGGCCAGGTGGTCGAGACCTCCAAGGATCTGGTAGCCACCGGAGCGATTTTGACTTTCAGCCCGACAGCCCGCCAAACGCTGGCATCAGGCCGCTCCGGCTTTGAAGAGCTCCCGCTGCCGGGAGGCAGCCGGATACGCATAATCGACGTGCCGGTCTCGGCCGCAGGCAAGCACAATTACCTGCTTCGAGTGGGAATGCCGCTGGCTGATGCTGAGGACGAAGTCGCCCGTATGGGAATGTTCATTATCGCGCTGGTTGCTATTCTTCTCTTATTGCATGGCGCAAATTGCTGGTTGATGGCGGGAAGCATCCTGCGACCTCTGTACGAAATCACAGCGGCGGCGGGGCAGATTACGCCATTTGATTCTTCCAAACGCCTGCCGGTATTCGGCAGGGACGATGAAATTGACAAGCTCAGCAACAGCATCAACGCCGCTCTGACCCGGCTACAAAACTCATTTCAGCGCATGTCTGAGTTCCTCCGCACCCTCTCTCATGAGATCCGCCAGCCGTTGACGGTGATGCGTGCAGAGACCGAACAGGCATTGCGCGTCAGCAAAGGCGATACGAACTTTAGTGAAATGCTTTCCAGCCAGCTTCAGCATGTGGAGTTGCTGGCGCGAACCGTATCTGACCTGATGGAACTGGCGCAGTCTGATAGCGATGAGATCAAACTGGATTGCCAGACCGAGGACCTCTCTGAGCTGGTGCAGGCAGCCATCGATGGAATGCGCTTGAAATCAGACGAGAGCAGGATTCATATCTCCGGCACAGTACAACGCAACATCGTCGGCCTGTTTGATGCCGGCCAGCTCTGGCGACTGGTGTTGAATTTACTCGACAATGCAATCAAGTTCACCGGTCCGGATGGCCGGATTGACGTCGCGCTGACGGCTCATAATGGCACAGCCATCCTTTCCGTCTCGGATACCGGGTGCGGGATCCCAGCGCATGAACAGCCGCGCATTTTCGAACGCGGCTACCGCACTACGGGCGCTCGCAAATCCTCTGTGCCGGGAACTGGTTTGGGACTGCACTTTGCGCGCAACATTACACAGGCGCATGGAGGAACCATTGAAGTGATCAGCGTTCCGGGCCACGGCTCATGCTTCCGTGTTTCTCTTCCTCTGAGAGCTGCGCCTTCTGATGCAGTTGATCTTACCCGTCCCGTCCATGAGGGGAGCATCAACTGATTTTGAGTTGGAGCAGCTCTATGGCGCAAGTTAATGAATTTAATTGTGGACTAAGCGCTCTTTAATCGCATTCGTCAATGATGTTATCTGGCTCCACAGGATCGCTTGCGTGATTGCGGGCTGATTGCTGAATCGGCTCGCCTCATCCCGGCGACATACTCGGCAGGCGGGAGGGAAATCCGTTGAGGCGTTCATACTTGAAAGCCACCACACTGTTCATCAGTTCTCTTCTTTGCATGGTTTGCGCGGCCCAGACCACAACCCCTGTGCCTGTTGCTCCCCGTCCTCCCGCGACACGAGCGCTCCAGGCCAACAGCAATCCCGCCACCTACGTACCTAACAGAACCGTTACACCTACCATGCCAATAACCTCGGTGCGCGCAGCTCAAACCGTGCAGCCGGCACGTATACAGCCCCAACCCAATCCGGTTGCGCCTGAACCCTCTGTTCCCCTTACAGCGCAGGCGGTTCCTGAGCCTCCGAAATCCGCATCATCGGGTAGGTTCTCTGTGGATTATCGCAATGGTGAAGTCACTGTGATTGCCGAGAAGGCGGAACTGGGAAAGGTCCTTGAGCTGCTCGGGAAAAAAATCGGCACGTCGATTGAAGTGGCTCCTGAAGCGGCAAACGATCCCGTTGTTGCGCATCTTGGGCCAGTCACTCCGACCCAGGCGCTTGCAGAACTCCTCGATGGCCCGACTCTTGAGTACATCGTTATGGGCTCTGATGACAGCGGACACGTACTCCAGCGCGTTGTAGTTCGCCGGCGGAACACCTTCGGTCGAGAACCTCTGGTTGCAGTGAAAGCAGCAGCCGCTGCAGCGTCAAACCGTAATCCTTCTAACAGATGAGATGAGGCGCAACAGCACGCGCTTCTCAATTATCATCTTAGGGCTCTTTTGCAACTGGTGATCGAGCTGCTGCAATTCTTCCATGTCCAACCCGTTTCAATGCGTCGCCACCGATCTCGGGCGCACCGTTGCTCAAGCCAAGCCCATGCTCGCGAAGCTCAAGAATGCAGACACTTTCCTGCGTCCCAGCCCGAAGAAATGGTCCAGGAAGGAGATTCTTGGTCACCTGCTCGACTCAGCTTCAAACAACCATCAACGTTTTGTTCGCGCAACTCTGGAGAACGAGCTTGCGTTTCCCGGCTATGACCAGGAAGGTCTCGTGAAGCTCCAGAAGTTCTCGGAAATGGACTGGGATTTCTTGGTGGATTTCTGGGCTGCCTACAACCGATTCCTCGCGCACGTGCTCTCGCTGCTGCCGGCAAGCGCTGCCATAATCACCTGCAACATAGGGAATAACGCACCCGCAACGCTCCAGTTCGTTGCTGAAGACTATGTTGCCCACCTCAAACACCACCTAAACCAGATTCTTGGGAAGAAATTTGAAACAAACTACGGGCTGAAGATGTAGTTTGTTGGTCCACCCCGACGAGAGTCGGCAACAGCGCGAGTTGCCCCGGCTGACGGAAGCTTTGGAGTCGGTCACCGATGGCGGCCCGCTTTACTGCAGAAGAGTCACGGAGCCGCTGCCAAGATCGTAGTAAGCTGCAAGCACCTTCAGTTTGCCCGATTTCACCATGCCGGAAATGACCGTGGATGACTCGCGCAATAGCGCTGCCTGGTTTGTGGCATTGGCCTTGGTGGCCGATGCGAGATCCGACCCAGCTTGGCTGACCGCTGGGCGGATATGCGAAAACAGTACGCTGATCTGTCCCGGTACCTCCTTGCCCTGGATCGCCGCTTTTACCGCTCCACAATTGGAATGACCCATGACCAGAATTGCCCTCGTTCCCAGGACAGCAGCCCCATACTCCAGGCTTCCGATGATTTCCGGCGTGGCGACGTTCCCAGCCACTCTGGTCACAAAAATGTGCCCGATGCTTTGATCGAATACAAGTTCCACGGGCACTCGTGAATCAGCACACGAGAGCACCGCAACGAAAGGTTCCTGCTTTTCTTCCGTCTGTTCCTTCAGGATGGCAAGATCCTGCTGATGAGCCGTGAGGCGTCCCGATGTAAAGCGTTTATTGCCGTTGATTAACTCTGAGATTGCTGCATCGGGAGTGAGTGTGGACTGTGCATGCGCGCCTGGTGGAATGGCAAGTTCCAAGGCTCCGCCCGAAAATCCGACGGCTGCGGCCGCTAACCCCATGGTCAGTAAATTCCGGCGGGAGAGTTCCTGATCCGAAAGAGTTTTCATGGCAACTCCGATGTTGGCCAGCGTTTGTAATGATGCCTGCTGATGAACATCTAAGTGTCGCCAATTTCAGGTGATTAAGAGGAAAGACTAGGCGCGCCGTGTTGTAAGAGAACTCTCAGAATGAACGTTCGAGAAAACCAAAAGGTTCCCTGTTCGGTCGCTTGTAGAGATGGTCCCGCCTCACCGCGACTGGGATAGAAGCCTGTTCTGTTCGACTCGAAACTCTAAGCAAAGCGCGGCCAAGCGGAGATGACGCTCAACTTCGCGAGGCGTTGGATTAACACCATGGAGTGACGGAGCGTTTTCCCGTTCCGAGTACTTTAAACAGAAAATGGCACGCCCCGTCTCTTTACCCGATTTTCCAAAATTCATGCTGCTTTGCGAGCTTTTTGAACTGAGTTCAGAAATTTCAGCAGATCGGCATTGATTTCATCCTGGTGTGTTGCAGTGAGACCGTGCGGCCTGCCGGGATAGTAAATTTCCTCCGCCCCTTTGATCACCTTTGCCGATTTCTTGGCCGAATCCTTGATAGGCACGACTTGGTCGTCCTCGCCGTGCATGACCAATGTGGGCACATCGAACTTCTTTAGGTCCTCGGTGAAGTCCGTCTCAGAAAATGCCTTGATGCACTCGTAAGCGTTCTTCAGGCCGGCCTGCATGCTCCACAGCCAGAACTGGTCCAGCATTCCCTGCGAGACGCGCGCACCCGGTCGATTGGCGCCATAGAACATTACGGCAAAGTCTTTGAAGAACTGGGAACGATCCTTGGCGAGGCTGGTGCGCAATCCGTCAAACACTTCGATTGGCAGCCCCTCAGGGTTCGCAGGGGTTTTCACCAGGAGCGGTGGCACTGCGGCAATCAGCACAGCGGCGGCGACCCGCTTGGTGCCATGCAGTCCGATGTAGCGCGCCACTTCGCCTCCGCCCGTGGAGTGACCTACAAGGGTGACATCTTTGAGGTCAAGAGCCTCAATGAGAGCTGCCAAATCTTCGGCGTATCCATTCATGTCATTCCCTGACGAAGCTTGGCTCGAACGCCCATGTCCGCGCCGGTCGTGTGCGACAACGCGGAATCCATTCTGTGCGAGGAACAGCATTTGTCCGTCCCATGCATCGGAATTCAGCGGCCATCCGTGGGAAAACGTGACGACCGGGCCTTTGCCCCAATCCTTGTAGTAGATTGTCGTGCCATCTTTCACCGTAATTGTGCTCATAAATTTTTCTCCTTGGGTTTTTCGATATAGACACAGTCGCGCTTTTGATTTACTTGGCCGGCGCGACTTCACGCCTCGCGTTTGTCAGGCGGCGCGTGCTGCGGATTGATCGAGCCAGGTCTCGAAGCGTATCTGGCCGAGTCGCGCGTTATTGCCCGGAAGAAGTGTTCTCTCACTGATCTTCGCTCCACCGTAACGCGCGTTTGGGTCAGCGATGACTTCGCGGGAATCCTTCAGTGCGGCCAGGCGCCGCCGGACAAGATCGTCCACGCGAAACTGTTCTGGCCCCGCTATTTCAACCATGCCGTTTACCGGCTGACCTACTGCAACCCTGGCCACGCCACTTGCAACGTCATCGGCGGCCATTGGCTGAAAAAGGACATGCGGCAAATGCACCTTGCCATCGACAACAGAAATGTCTGCGAGTCCTTTCAAAAATTCGAAGAACTGCGTCGCGTGCACGATGGAGTAGGGGATCGATGATTCTTTGATCAATTTTTCCTGGGCGATCTTGGCGCGCATGTAGCCGCTTTCCGACATCCGGTCCGTTCCCACAACCGACAAGGCAACGTGATGCCCTACCCGAGCGGCCGTTTCGGATGTGAGAAGGTTACGAGTGGATGTCTCAAAGAAGTTCAATACAGCTGCATCTTCCCAGGAGGGTGAGTTAGATACGTCAACTGCCACCGAAGCGCCTTTCATCACTTCAGCCAGGCCTTCGCCGGTGAGAGTGTTGACGCCGGTGTTGGGTGCTGCCGCTACTGGTTCGTGTCCGTGTTCACGAAGTTTATTGACCACCCTTGATCCAATGAGTCCAGTACCACCGATGACTACGATTTTCATATTTGCCTCCTTTTTCTTGATCGAGTGATTCCACAATCTATCGATCTCCTGCATTGGTAAAAAAGAACTGCTTGGTGGTTGGTGACGTGGTCCGAAAATGTAATCTGGTTTAGTTGTGGTTGTATTGCAATACATTGTTGGTTGCTGATCGGGAATCAGCCACATCGACGCTTCAGGATCAAAGATCGCGCGTGCGATCTGCGGAAGACGCAAGGCTGCAAGGATTCGCCACGAGTGTGAGTCGACCTTTATTCTCGGAAAGCATTCCCTTGCAAACGCTTGGCCCCGGCTGATCTTTCATCGCTTCCGCGCTTGTTGCCGTTGGCTTGCGTGACATACAAATTTCACCTTTGCCATGCGTTTAACGCCGATAAGCGCTTTCGAAAGCGGTTTGAAAAATGCGGCGCTTGCGGCCGCTGACCGTGATCGGGATTGTGTTCTGAGGTCTGAATGGATGCCCTACCTTGAGCACGCGTTGCTACGCCAGCACGCGATAAACTTTGTGCCTTGCCGGAAACTGTACGCGAAGTGCTCACCCCGCAATCTTTCTTTCGATGCGCCGATCAGGAACGAGCCAGATGATGGCAACGGTGACATAACCCAAATCGGCAATCCATGGCTGCACGAAAGCAAGTGCAATCGCCGCGGCAATGACCAGAATTGAGATCTTGCTTTTCCTGTCTCTGCCAATGGATGTGGCCAGCGTTGAACCCAATCCATGAAGTCTGATCAGGACTCGCGTCAGAATAAAATAGGCCAGCCCAGCCAGCAGCAGCACGATCCCGTACACCGCAACAGGCCAGGAATCGATGTGATTCTCTCCCATCCACGCCGTGGTGAATGGAATGAGCGAGATCCAGAACAACAGGTGCAGGTTGGCCCACAGAGTTGCGCCGTTTACCCGCTGCGTTGCATGCAGCAGGTGGTGATGATTGTTCCAGTAGATGCCGACGTAAACGAAACTCAAGACGTAACTCAGCAAAGTGGGACTGAGCGGCTTTAATGCCGCGAGGCCCGTTCCGGCCGGCCGTTTTAATTCCAGCACCATGATCGTAATGACGACGGCGAGTACACCATCACTGAACGCTTCCATGCGGCCTTTGCTCATTGCGGATGCTCCTGCGGCACATGATTGAACGCGGGGGTCTACGTTAGATCAACCGGCATTGAGGGTGCAGCCGGCAACAAAGCGACAACCGAACTCAAGGAATTCTCTTTATTCCCAGTCACAATCGATCCTGTAAAAGAGCGGCGTAGCTAGGTCTGGTCGTTACTCTCATGTACACTCACAGCTTACATTCATCCCGTATACTGCTCGGCTCGTATCATGTCGGAGATAGTGCAGTGGACTGTACTCGCGTTAGCTGCCCTGTTCGCTTCAACCCTGGCGGGGGTCACCGGGTTCGGCGGCGCGGCAGTCCTGCTGCCCTTTCTGGTGGCCGCATTCGGAGTTCGCGATGCGATTCCCATTTTGACGGTGGCACAGCTTATTGGAAATGGGAGCCGAGCGTGGTTCAACCGCAGGGAATTGCACTGGCGTGTGGTGGCGTGGTTTGCCTTCGGCGGCGTTCCCATGGCGCTGCTTGGGGGATATCTTTTTGCGAAAGCGCCTCTGGCGTTTCTCACCCGGCTTTTGGGTGTGTTCCTGCTGTTAATCGTTGCCTGGCGCCATTTGCGACCGCGGCGGGCGAAGCCGTTCCCGGTCGCCGCTTTTGCCGGAATTGGAGCCGGAGCCAGCTTCCTTTCCGCTCTGCTGGGCAGCGTTGGCCCAATCATGGCGCCTCTTTTTCTGGCCTACGGATTGGTTAAGGGAGCGTACATCGGCACGGAGGCGCTTTCAACGGTGGTCATGCATGTAACCAAGCTGGTCGCGTATCGCCAAACGGCGGTACTGACCGGGGCCGGCGTGCTGATCGGACTTGCGTTGGGACCGATCATGGTGTTTGGGTCCTGGCTGGGCAAGCGCATCGTTGACCGTCTGCCGGAAAAAGTTTTCGTGGCGATTATCGAGGCTGTCCTGATCGTAGCGGGAGTGTTGTTCCTGGTGCGCGGTTAAGGCGCACAGAAATACTCCACGCCTTTGAGTGCTGCTAGGGCTCTCAGTTTTCCCGGCCATTTTTGCCCCTATTCGTAGCGCAGGGCAATGGTGGGTTCCACTCCGGCAGCGCGGCGCGCTGGCAGGCCGCCAGCTAGCAGAGCCACGGCACACAACAGACAAGCGGTAATTGCCAGGACGAGCGGGTTCGCGCCGCTGACCTCGAACAACTGAGAAGCAATGGCGCGCCCTACCAGCACCGCGCAGCCCAGGCCCACGAGGAGACCAATGGCAGTCATGCGGACGACTTCACCCAGCACCAGCCATGCCACTCCGCCGCGGGTTGCGCCCAGCGCCATACGAATGCCGATCTCGCGCGTGCGCCGCGCGACAATGTAGGCCATCACGCCATAGAGTCCCAGCGCAGCCAGCACCGCCGCCAGTATGCCCATGATCATGCACAGGAGCGCCATGAATCGTTCTGTGAAGATCGTGTCGTCGCGGCGCTCGTCCATCGTCATCACACCGTAAACAGGGATGGCGCTGTCCACCGCCGCCACCGCGGCTCGAAGCGTGTTTGCGGCGGATGCCGGGTCCTGGCTGGTGCGAACGTAAAATGTCACATGCCCCAGCTCAGGATCCTGCGCATATGGGACGTACGCAAAAGGCGTCACCGTTTCCCGTGGGTCGGCGTGTTTGCTGTTCGCCACTACCCCTACGATTTCAATATCCGGTTTTTTCGTATTGCTCGAACCGAACATCATGCGCTGGCCCACCGGATTGCGCCCGGCAAAGTAGCGTTCTGCCAGCTTCTGGTTGATGATCGCCACCTTGGGCGAAGTCTCGGTATCGCTCTCCCGAAACTCGCGCCCGGCCAGCAAAGGTATGTTCATGGTAGAAAAATAGTTTGGCCCAACGAAGTTCTTGCCGGTATCGGTGTTTTCGTTCTCTGCGGGCGTGTAGCCCTCCGCACTGATATTGCCGCTCATTGAATCGCCTGCCATCACTGGAACTTCCGCGGCGCTGACGGAACGCACGCCCGGCAACCCGGAAATATCGTGGCGAAGACGCTCGAGCAGCTGCACTTCTTGCACGGGAGTATAGCGGTTGAGCTCGGGAGCGATGGAGAATTCAACCAGGTGGTCGGGATTGAGCCCGAGCCTGACGTCGCGAAGGTTGATCAGGCTTCGAGTGAACAACCCGGCGGCGGCCAGAAGCACCGTCGTAAAGATCACCTGCATCACGATCAGCCATTTGCGCAGGGCTGCCGCCGATGTGCCCGCTGAAGCAGCGGCGCTCTGGTCTTTGAGCGGACCCTGAACGCTCACCCGCAGCAGACGCAGCGCTGGGAACAGCGCAAACAAAAAGATGGAGAGAAGAGACAGACCCACAGCAAACAGCAGCAGATTGAGATTGAGGTCGGCCCTCAGATCGCTCAGGCCGGCGCTCTTGGGAATAGCTTTCAACATGGCCCGCAGCAGCAACGGCGCTATTACCAGCCCCGCAGCCGCTCCGCACATCGCCAGCAGAAAACCTTCGGTGAGCAGCAGGCGGAGAACCCGGCGGCGGCTCGCTCCAAGCGAAAGACGCACGGCAATCTCCCGCTGGCGCGCTTCTCCTCGCGCAATCAGGAGTCCGGCAAGATTGGCACAGGCAATGATCAATACGAGCCCAACCATGGCGCTGAGCATGATCAGCGGCCCGCGCGTATCCTGCTGCACAATTTGCCGCCCGTGCGAGCCATCCTGCAGAAGCAGCTTGCGCGCCAGGAACTGCTCCTTCTTCCGCGGCGAGAGCTCTTCCAGCGGAAGGTCCTCTTCCAGAATTGGCCGGAAAATCGCCTGGAGAGCAGCTTCTGCATTGCTGCGGCTCAGGCCGGGCTTTAGGCGCGCCAGCACCGCAGCCCAGTGATTTTTGCGACCTTCAAGCGGGTCAGAGTTGGGCTGTATTTGCGGCTTCATCGTAATCGGTATGAACATGTCGGGCTGTTCGCCAACTTCCACGCCGGAGAAACCCAGTTGTGACACGCCAACCACGGTCAGCAGAGTGCCATTTACATTTATTTCCTTGTTGAGCACGGAGGGATCGTTGCCGAAGTGACGCTTCCAATATCCGTAGCTGAGGACCACCACCGGATTGGCACCCGGGCTGGTTTCATCCTGCGGGCCAAAAATTCGGCCGAGCGCCGGCCACACGCCCAGCACTTCAAAATAGTTGCCGGAAACAAGTTCGCCTTCCCCACGTTCTGTGTTACCCAGACCGGAAACGCTGAGCGGGACCGTCTGGCGCGCAAGCACACCCGTGAAGACCTGGCCGCTGCGCTCGCGAATCGCTTTGTACAAGGGATAGGAAAAACTAGCCGCATCATCGCCATCGCTGCTCACCCTTCCGTTCTTTGGGCCCGGCGACCGCAGAATGACCAACTCCTCCGGATGCGGCACGGGAAGAAGCCGCAGCAGCACCTGGTATGTAAGCGAAAAAATGGCGGTGTTGGCGCCGATGCCCAACGCCAGCGTGGCGATCGCGATCGCCGCGAATACCGGGCTGCGACGAAGCACGCGCGCGCCATAGCGGACGTCCTGCCACAAGGTTTCCAGGAGAATGAAGGAGCGCATCTCGCGGCATCGCTCGCGCACTACAGCAGGATTTCCAAACTCTCGGCTGGCCGCCCCGCCACTGCCCGGATCGCCGCCAGAACGGCGCTTCTCTTCGCGCATGGCAAGGTGAAATGCGACTTCGTCCTCAAGCTCCTGATCGAACTCTCGCCGCCTCAACAGCGCTTTCACACGAAGCCAGAGCTCACTTAGCATAACTGCACCCTTCTCTTGATTCGTTCCCAACACCGATTCCCATAAATCGCTTATGGGAGTATGTCATAGAAATTTCTGGCGGACAAGCGACGTTTTGCTGTCTCGTTTGTTCTATTCTCCTCACTGCGTCTGCTGTTGCCCGAATCGCGATGAAGGAGCGAAGGAGATTCGTTCGCCAGCGCTCCGAGGTGAATTGATCATTGCCTTCATCTGGCGTTCCTTTGTGCGCTCCGAAGTTACGCTTTATACTGGTCGCATGTCGATCATTCGCGATATTGCCGGCATCGCCAAGGGAATGTCTGTAACGTTTCGGGAGATGTTTGCTCCCACCGTGGTTGAGAACTATCCTGACGGTCCGGGGCCGATGAAAGGGGCGGTATTCCAGGAACGCTTCCGCGGATTGCACGTGCTCCAGCGCGATGAAAATGGACTGGAGAAGTGTGTGGCCTGCTTTCTTTGCGCGGCGGCCTGCCCCTCAAACTGTATTTACATTGAAGCAGCCGAGAACACGGCCGAGAACCGTATCAGCGGCGCCGAGCGCTACGCGAAGATTTACAACATCGACTATAACCGCTGCATCTTCTGCGGCTACTGTGTGGAGGCGTGTCCCACAGACGCCATCACTCACGGCCATGGGTTTGAGCTTGCCACATACAACGCCAGCAACCTTGTATACCGCAAAGAGCAACTTCTGGCGCCGTGGCCTCCAGTGCGCGTGAGCGAGGAGCCCGCTCTAAACCCGGAGTTACCGGTAATGGAGCAGAAACACCCGTAGAATCGGGTGATCGGTTCATCGGGTGATCGGAAAACCAACCTCGAACCAGAGACGTCAATAGCTTCGAGTTCCTGCACTCGTCAAGCAAATCTTTGTGAGCGCGGGAGATTTCCGTCAGTTCCGATCACCCGATCACCGGATCACCAGATCACCCGATGTGAATCGTTGTCAGGCGAAATTGGCTCTCTCTCCGTCTACGGTTTCTGCGTGGGCCTAAGCACGATCTCGCTGACAAACGATTGCGGAGCCTGCGTAACCAGCATTTCCACAACATGAGCAATGTCGTCCGCCTGAAGCATCTTTTCCGGTTCCTTGCCTTCATGGGGCGAGAGTTCAGTATGCGTTGATCCCGGACAGATGACTGAAACCCGAACTTGGTGGGCGCGCAGCTCTTCTGCCACGGAGTAGGAAAGCCCGTTGAGTCCCCATTTTGAAGCTGCATAAGCGGCCCCATTGGGCAGGGGGTTCTTGCCCGCGATCGACGAAATATTGATGATGTGGCCGCCACCCGCCGCCAGCAGAAGCGGCACGAAAGCTCGAATCGTGTAAAACACACCTCGAAGGTTGGTGTTGAGCACCGCATCCCAGCGCTCCACCGGCATCGTATGGAGAGGCCCGCCAAATCCGCCGATTCCGGCATTGTTAACGACAATCTCCAACTTTCCAAACATCTTTTCTACTTTCCCGGCAAGCGCGGTCACCGACTCCCAATCGGAAACGTCACACGTCATGGCTTCTGCCCGTCCACCGGCAGCCCTGATCCGTCCTGCAGTCTGATCGATATGAGATTGCGTCCTGCCGCACACGACAATCGCGGCCCCAAGGGTGGCAAGCCTTACAGCAATGGAGGCGCCAATGCCGCGTCCACCGCCGGTCACCAGAGCCACCTTGCCCGAAAGCTGTAGGTCTGACATACGGAAAATCGCTCCTGTCTATTCTTCGGTTGTCCGGTGTCTAATGATAGTTGCTCTCCGGTTTCAGCATTCTGGGGAGGCTCGGACGCGGAGGTCAATGCCCAACGAGCGACTCTGGATAACGGTCCAGCAGGAGTTTGCATCTCACGAGTAAACTGGCAAATTTAGGCGCGACTTGCTTAATACAGGGGTTCGTCTTTTATAATCCGTTGCTCAGGTTTTTGGACTACAGCAAGAGGGCAGGCCCAGGACGGTCAAATGGTGTTTCGGCCCTCACATAATTCTTGGCAGTGAAGGACTTAAGGAGCGATTCATGAAAAAAGTGCTTGTCACGTTTGTGCTTGCGCTAACCGCGGGCGCTATGACATTCGCCCAGCAACCTACCGCGCCGGCGCCCAACGCCCAGCAACCCGCCGCGTCGGCCTCTAACCCCGGGGCCAGTCAAACACCCACCAGCCAGAAGGTGATCAAAGATCCCGCTGAATACAACGCGTACATTACCGCCTTGAATACAACCGATCCTGCAGCCAAGGCCGCTGCAATGGAAGCCTTTGTCCAGCAATATCCGAACAGCATTGTCAAAATTGACGCGCTGGAACAGGCGATGGCCGCGTATCAGCAAGCGAACAACCAGGCGAAGGTGGAAGATACGGCAAAGCGCATTCTGCAACTCGATCAAAACAACATTCGCGCGCTGGCAATTGTCGCGTTTATTGATCGTACCAAGGCGAGCACGGGGAACGCACAGGCGCTTCAGTCAACATGCAGCGAATCCGAGGCTGGATTGCAGCACCTCCCGACGTGGCAAAAACCGGAAGGCCTTTCTGACGCCGATTTCCAGAAGCTCAAGAACCAGATGAGCAACATCTTTGAAGGCGCCGCCGGCTTTTGTGCGCTCCAGGCCAAGAATTATGCGGTAGCTAAAGAACACTACACCAAGTCCCTTCAGATTGAGCCGAATAATTATGGCGATATGTACCAGCTCGCGATTGCCGAGCTCAATTCCAATCCCATGGAATTGACTGGATTCTGGCATTGCGCCAAAGCGATGAATTTGGCGCAAGCCATCCCCAACGGCGCCGCCGCAGTCCAGAGCATCAACGGATATTGCAAGGCCTTCTATCACAATTACCACGGCAACGATCAGGGATGGGACCAGTTCGTGCAGCAGACCGGCGCATTGACCGCTCCGCCGGCCAATATTGCCCAGATGATCACTCCCAAGCCCACCCCCTGCGATCTGGCTGTTCAGGCAGTCCAGCAAAATGATGTGACTCAGCTTTCCTTCGGGGACAAGGAATTTATTCTCCAGCAGAAAGGCTGCTCACCCGCGGGTACCGAGGCCGCTGACAAAGTCTGGCAAAGCATTCAAGACCTTCAAAAAGGTGGCCAAGCCAAGCTGAAGATTCCGGTCAAAGTCATTTCCGCCACGTCGGATAGCATTGACGCTGCTATTACCGAGGACAATCAGACGGCCAACAAGGCTGATCTCCACGTCATGATGGATAAGCCCATGACCAAACCTCCGGCAGCAGGCACAATGACCGATATCATCGGGATTATCACCAATTACACGCCGAACCCGTTCATGTTCACCATGGAAAAAGGCGAACTGCCGGCCGCCAAGAAACCTCCCGTGCACCACGCGCCTACTCGAAAAAAGAAGAAGGCTGCGCGTTAGCCGGGAAAAAGGAAAACAAAAGCAGCCTCTCGCGGGCTGCTTTTTTATTCCCCTAACATGAGCCGCTGTATGGCGTGTGCGCGACCAGTGTTCTCGTCGCATTCAATGACCACGGCGCAAAAACGCGGATCACCTTTGGCTGCTTCAAACCTGCCAGGCAGGCCGGTCAAGAACCGTTGCAGGATCTGCTCTTTTTCCACGCCTATAACGCTGTCATAAGGGCCTGTCATGCCGACATCAGTCTGATAGGCGGTGCCTTTGGGGAGAACGCGCGTATCGGCTGTCGGCACATGCGTGTGTGTTCCCAGCACTGCGGTCACACGGCCATCTAAATACCATCCCATGGCGATCTTTTCTGATGTTGCCTCAGCGTGGAAGTCCACAAGCACCACTTTGGCCGTAAGCTGTTTGAGCAGCGCATCAGCCTTGCGAAAAGGATCGTCGTTGTCCTGCATGAAGACGCGCCCTTGCAGATTGATCACGGCAAATCTATATCCAGCGCGGCTCACACCTTCGTACCAGCCGATGCCGGGTACGCCCTCAGCGAAATTGGCTGGACGCAGCACCCTGCGCGCTCGTCCACTCGGATCGCCGTTCACGGAATTGAAATAATCGATGATCTCGCGCTTGTCCCAGACATGATTTCCGGTCGTCAAAACCTCACAGCCAAGATCAAACAGCTCATCGGCGATGCTCGGCGTAAGACCGAAGCCGCCCGCGGAGTTCTCCGCATTGGCAATCACCAGGTCAACGTTGCGGGTCTCCACCACGTGTTGCAGATGATCACGCACAATCCTGCGTCCCGCGCTGCCAAAAATATCGCCGATAAAGAGGATCTTCATAGATACGAATCTTTTGATGCTAACACTTCCTCGCCAGCCTCTACTTCGCCCACTCCACGGTGGTGAGGAAGTCGTAATCCCCTGAAGGATTCAAATCCAGGTCGCGTATCCGTGTAGTGTGCACCATCACGTTATCCATGTACCAGAAATCGATATAGGGCAGATCACGCGCCAGGATCGTCTGGATTTCCCCATAGTCCCGTTTGCGTTCGGCGCGATCCAGAGTTTGCCTCCCTTCCGCGATCAACGCATCAACGCGAGGGTTTGAATAGTATCCACGGTTGGCGCGCTTGGGCGGAAAACTGCTGGAGTCAAAGGCGTAAGCGAAAATGTCAGGGTCCTGGTTGCTGCCGCCCACCCATCGCAGCGAGTAGAGCTGGAACGCGCCTCGCAAGATATCGGAATATAAAGTGGCGAACTCGAAGGTCCTGATCTCCAGCGCAATGCCAACTTTTCTAAGCTGCTGTTGTAAGACGACGGGCAGCAGCCGCGAGCTTTCTTCTGTGTTGGAAGTTTTGAAGGTGAGATGAAAGCGTATTCCGTCCTTGCCTCGACGATAGCCCGCTTGGTCCAGCAACTCGTTGGCCTTTTCAGGTGAGTAAGGGTAGTGCTGCACGTCGCCGTTGTAGGCCCAGTGTTCCGGCGGCAGAACGCTGTCAGCCATCCGCCCATAGCCGCCAAACAAATAATTGAGGATTGGCTGCCGGTCAATGGCATACGCGATCGCCTCGCGGACGCGTACGTCCTTCAGAATTGGATCACGCAGGTTGAACGCGAGATATACCAGCCCCGTACCAGGCTCACGCTGGATTTTCAGGTGGGAATCGCGTTGCAGCGTATTGACCATATCTGCGCCCAGCGCATTTGTCGCTACCAGATCGGCGCTGCCTTTGCGCAGTTCCAGCGCGCGCGTGGTTGCGTCGGGCACCACGTTCATGCGCACGCGTGCCACATTCGGCGGCTTGGCCCAGTAATGCTCATTGCGCTCCAGAATCACATTGTTGTCCTGCTCCACGCTTACGAACCGGAACGGCCCCGATCCAATCGGGTTCACCGTGAGCTCTTTCCCGCTACCATATGGCACAATACCAAACGCGCCATCGGAGAGGTTCCACAGCAGCGTCGAGTCAGGCTCATCCAGATGGATCACGACAGTGTAATCATCGGGCGCATCAACTTTGATCACGTGGCGGTACGTGGCGGCGCGAATGCTGACCACAGTCCCGTTTTTATACGAGTCCAGAGTCCATTTCACATCGCGGGCTGTCAGCGGTCTGCCGTCGTGAAACACAATTCCTTTGCGCAGATGAAAAATGTAAGTCCGGGGATCGGGCAGATCCCAGCTCGTGGCCACCCATGGCATCAGATTGAAATGATCGTCTTTGCGCACCAGCGGATCGAAGATCAAATCCGCGATCCGCTCTGACTGCGAATCTGTGCCCACTCGCGGGTCTAGGTTGACCGGACTGCTCTCAATGTCCATCACCAGCGTACCCGGCTTAGGCTTGGCTGAACACGAGACCATGCTGACGCATGCCAATACGAGGAGAAGGACGTGTGGCGCAGCCGCCCTCGGCTGTGTTGAGAATCGGGTGATCCGGTGATCGGGTAATCGGGTGATCAATTTGGAATCGTTCTGGGCGCCCGCTCTCAATATCCACTTGGGAACTCGAATAAATTCAGGCATAAGAAATTTTTCCAAGGACAACCGGCCTCTCTGCCCCCGTAGCCGAAGGTATATTCCCCGCCCGCCGATGCCAGGTCTGATATGCCAGCACAGCAAACGCAATGGCCTCTTTTGCCTGGCTGGGAACGCCAAACTCAACCGGACTCTTCATCTTCAACCCCAATACGCTGACTTCCCTCTCCAGCATCCGCATCAGAGTGCGATTTTCGGTGCCCCCACCAGAAACAATGTAGTCCCGAAATCTCGCGCCGCGGCCGCCCGGGATCACAAATTTTTGAATAGCCTCCGCAATTGACCTCGCTGTTAGCGCCGTGGCTGTAGCAATCACATCTTCCTTTGCGGCCCGTTCGCATCGTCGCAGAAACCATATCGCATATTCCCTGCCAAACTCTTCGCGTCCGGCGGTTTTCGGCGACTTCAGAGCGAAATATGGCTGCCGCAAGCATTCTTCAAGTACTGCTTTAAGCGCCTTACCGCGCGCGGCTGTACTGCCGTTGCGGTCGTAAGGCCTGTTAAACAGCATCTGCATCAACTGGTCAATCACCATGTTTCCGGGGCCGGTATCGAAGGCGATGACATCTTCAGGCTTTGCACTGGCGGGAATAGCCGTGAGGTTTGCGATCCCGCCGATATTCTGCGCAATGCGCCCTGCACGAGCGTCGCGGAACAGCACGTAATCAAGAAACGGGACCAGAGGCGCGCCTTTTCCTCCGGCTGCCATGTCGGCCGGACGAAAATCGGAAACCACCGGAACGCCCAAGCGAGCCGCGATGATTGCTCCCTCTCCTGTTTGCCACGTGCACTTGACCTTCCGGCCGAGAAAGTCTGCGCCCTCGCCCTGATGGTAGATTGTCTGCCCGTGGCAGCCCACCAGGTCCAACTTCGAAATTGGCAACGCTTGCAGCGCCTTGTGGACAGCGTCGGCGTAGAGCTCGCCAAGGAGAAAGTTCAAACGCGACAGCTCGCCCACGCTGATCTGGGCGGCATTCATGGCCCGCAGTATGGCCGCGCAGACATTCCGCGGATAGGGTGCATGTTTATGCCCTAGAACCTTCAAGCGCAGCTTGAACCCTCGCCCGCCGATTTCTGTAATTGCTACATCAATGCCATCCGCGGAAGTTCCGCTCATCACTCCCGCGACAATCAAGCGCGTCCCGCCTTAGCTTTGACTGTGCCCGACTCAACTCCGGCCAGAACATCCGCGAACTCCTGTACGATCTGCCGCAGCTTTTTGATCACCCGCTCTTTCGGCTCAGGCGCGAAATGTTGCAAAGCAGTTGAGCGTCGCTTGAGAGTTAGCACTCGCTTGGCAGCTTCGGTAACCTGAGCCGAGAACCTGCGGTCGTTCTCCGCCTCACGCAGCACCGCCTCGAAAGCTCTCCACACCAGCTCCTGGTTATGG
>Ga0207707_10001603_pt1 | contig 20869 bp, 20 predicted proteins | sample KBSC83BmetaG_FD_184336 | JGI IMG/M metagenome (GOLD analysis project Ga0207707, IMG submission 184336) | Corn rhizosphere microbial communities from Kellogg Biological Station, Michigan, USA - KBS C8-3B metaG (SPAdes) (version 2) | ecosystem: Host-associated > Plants > Roots > Rhizosphere ...
GCTCATTCGATTTCTGATGGCGACGGCGGGGCTCAAATGCCTCGACGGTTTCATGCCCGACGAGCTTCTCGCCTTCGGCGTACAGATTCGGGAAGCCGGGCAGAGCGGTGGGACTTTGGATGCCCAGGCGCGGCGCACGGTAGTCAGCGCTGCCGAGCGGATCATTCCCGCGAGCGACACACCGGGCGCGACGGATGCGGACGTCGTGGCGTTCATCGACCGGATGCTCACTCACTGGTACAACCCCGACGAGCGCGACCGGTTTCTCGCGGGACTCCGTGAGCTCGACGCGGCATGTCACACTCGCCACGGGAAGGACTTCGCGGACTGCGACGAACGCGACCAGGTGGCCGCGCTCACGGCGTTCGATGACGACGTGTCGAGACGCCGACGTAGCGGCGCCGTCAATCCTGACGAGCACTGGTTCGCCATGCTCAAGTACACCACGGTTTTCGGGTACTGCACGTCGGAGGTCGCGATGCGCCGGACGCTCGGCAGTTGGCCTCGAGCGACGCATTACGACGGCTGCGCTCCCGTGGGCACGCGGGAGGGCTGACCCATGCGACGCTCCGCTCCGGAATACGACGCGATCGTCGTCGGGTCGGGGATGACGGGGGGCTGGGCCGCCAAGGAGCTCACCGAGCTCGGGCTCCGCACGCTGGTGCTCGACGCTGGCCGACCGATCACGCCTAACAAGGACTATCGCGAGCACACGCCACCGTGGGAGATGCCATTTCGCGGGCTCGGTGACCGGCAGACGGTCGCGCGTCGTCAGGCGGTACAGCGACACTCGGTGACGTTCGACGAGATGAGCCACCAGTTCTGGGTGGACGACATCGAGAATCCGTATTCGACGCCGGCGAACAGGCCTTTCACTGGTTCCGGGCCCGGCAGGTCGGCGGAAAGTCGATCATCTGGGGACGTCAGGTCTATCGCTGGAGCGACCTGGATCTCGAGGCGAACCTGCACGACGACATCGGGGTCGACTGGCCGATCCGCTACGCTGACATCGCGCCGTGGTACGATCTCGTCGAGCGATTCATCGGCGTGAGCGGGCAGACCGAAGGACTGGCCCATCTGCCCGACGGACCATTCCTGCCGCCGATGGCGATGAACTGCGTCGAGACGCACGTCCGCGATCGGATGGCCTCCAAGTTCGGGCGGGATCGCGTGCTGACGATGGGGCGGGTGGCCATTCTCACAGAGCGGCACAACGGCCGTGCCGCCTGTCACTACTGCGGTCCGTGCCATCGCGGCTGCGTGACGCGCTCGTACTTCAGCAGCGTGAACGCCACCCTGCCGGCGGCGGAGGCAACGGGTCGCCTGACGCTCATGCCGTACACCATTGCGCGTCATCTCGTGTACGATGCGCAGAGGAATCGCGTGTCGGGCGTGCACGTGGTCGATGCGCGCACGCGCGCGACGCGCGACTACACGGCGCGCGTGGTGTTCCTGTGCGCGTCCGCGCTCGAGAGCGCGCGCATCCTGCTCAACTCCGCCACGTCGAGCCATCCGGACGGCCTCGCGAACTCGAGCGGGCAGGTGGGCCGGAACATCATGGACCACATCAAGTGGGGCGGGGCGAGCGGGACATTCGATGGCTGGAGCGATCGGCAGACGATCGGGCAGAGGCCGAACGGCATCTACGTGCCTCGGTTCCGCAACGTCACCACGCGACACCCCGGCTTCATTCGTGGCTACGGGTTTCAGGGTGGCGCGGGGCGCGCCGGGTGGGAAGAAAACGCCCGGGCACCGGGCATCGGTCTTGCGTTCAAGGAGCACCTAACGCGCCCCGGACCCTGGACGATGAGCTTTGGAGGGTTCGGGGAGACGCTCCCCAACCCGAACAATCGCGCGACGCTGCATCCCACCCTGGTGGACGCGTGGGGGATTCCCACGCTCCACATCGAGTGCGGGTGGAGCGACAACGAGCTGGCGATTCACCACGACATGAACGTGACCGCGGCGGAGCTCCTGGAGGCGGCCGGCGCGAAGGACATTCGGCCGGATGCCCGAGGGCCGAGCACGCCGGGTAACACGAATCACGAGATGGGGACAGCGAGGATGGGGCGCGACCCGAAGACGTCGGTGCTGAATGGCTGGAATCAGGCGTGGGATGTCCCTAACGTCTTCGTCACGGACGGGGCCTGCATGGCGTCGAGTGGGAATCAGAACCCGTCGCTCACGTACATGGCACTGACGGCGCGCGCGTGTCATTACGCTGTCGACGCCATGAAGCGCGGGGACCTGTAATGCCGAGGGCGGCAATCGTCGAAACGGATCTGACACGTTAGGCGCCGGATGCCACTGCGACGGACTGACGTGGCGTGGAACGCCGGCGTAGCAGCCGCGTATTTCCTGGCGGCCAAGCTTGGGCTGACGCTCGCGACCGTGGGCGTCACCGTCACGCTCGTCTGGCCGCCGTCAGGCGTCGCGGTTGCCGCGATGCTGCTCCTTGGCCGACAGGTCTGGCCCGGCGTCGCCATCGGCGCCTTCATCGCGAATGCCACCACCGATGCGCCGATTGCCGTCGCGTGGTTCACGGGCGTTGGCAATCCGCTGGAGGCGCTCGTTGCGGCGTCGCTGCTCCGGCGCATGAGCGACTTCGACTCGTCGCTCGAGCGCACGCGCGACGTGCTCGCCCTCACCATACTCGGCGCGATCGTCGCGCCGATGGTCGGCGCGACTGTTGGCGTGGCGGGGTTGGTTCTGACCGGAACGCTTGCGGCGAGCGGAATCGCCGCCGCGTGGTTCACCTGGTGGGGCGGGGACGCGATGGGCATTCTGCTCGTGACGCCACTCATCCTCGCGTGGGTCAGGCGTCCGGGTCGCGGCGCATCGACGGCGCGGATCCTCGAGGGCACGGCGCTGGTGGTTATCACGGGGATCGCTGGCTTCCTCGTGTTCGGCGGGCTCCTGCCGGGCCGAGCCACGGCGCCGCTCATGTATGTCGCGCTTCCACTGCTCATCTGGGCCGCGTTCAGCTTCGAGCTGCGAGGCGCCACGACCGGCTCGGCGGTGATCGCGGCGCTCGCCGTCTGGTGGACGAGTCGTGGTTCCGGTCCGTTCGCGCGCGAGACGCTCGGGCTCAGCCTCGTGCATCTCGGTGCGTTCATGGGGGTCGCCACGCTCACGAGTCTCGTGCTCGCGGCGATCGTGCGCGAGCGTCGCCGCGCGGACAGCGAGCGAGCGGCAAGCCTGCTGCGTGAGCGCGCCGCGCGACGCGACGCGGAGTTCGCGAGCAGCGCGAAGTCCGACTTCCTGGCGGTTATGTCGCACGAGCTGCGCACACCGCTCAACGCGATCATCGGGTATGTGTCGCTCCTTGCGGACGGGATCACCGGTCCGTTGAACGATCAGCAGGTCGCTCAACTCGGTCGCGTGAAGGGGAGCGCGACGCACCTGCTCGCGCTCATCGAGCAGATTCTTGGTCTATCTCGCATCGAGGCCGGGCACGAGGACATGTGTGTCGAGCAGGTCGACGCGCGAGCGGTCGTGCGCGACACGACGACCCTCGTGGAGCCGCTCATGGCGGCGAAGGGGCTCGCGCTGCACGTGGATGTTCCGCCGGAACCCAGCGAGCTCGCAACGGACGTGACGAAAGTGCGGCAGATCCTACTGAACCTGTTGACGAACGCCGGCAAGTTCACGGACCGCGGCTCCGTGCGATGTCAGCTCCGTGCGGACGGGGAGGCGTTCGTCATCGACGTGAGTGACACCGGGCGGGGGATCTCGAGCGAGGACCTTCCGCACGTGTTCGAGAGCTTCTGGCAGGCGGGCGTGGGAGACCACGAGCGTCCTGAAGGTGTGGGGCTGGGACTGAGCGTCAGCCGGCGACTCGCGCAGATTCTTGGCGGCGAGATCACGGTCGCGAGCGTGCCCGGCCAGGGCAGCACGTTCAGCGTACGGCTGCCGCGGCGGGCGCCTAACGTCAACGGCCGCGATCCGGGTGCCCGGCAGAAGCCGTCATAACCTGTCCGCGGCACGGCGCGTGCCCTGACAACAGCTGGGGGATGTCGTTGGAGGACACGGTGATCGGACCCAAGCAGGCTCTCGGGCTGGCCAAGGACACGTTCAAGGAATTCTTCAATGACGACGCGACCTGGATGGCCGCGGCGCTGTCGTACTTCACGGTCTTCGCGCTCGCGCCACTGCTCGTGATCCTGCTCCAGGTCGCGAGCCTCATCTGGGACGCGACCCGGGTTCGCGACGCGCTTACCGGTCAATTTCAGGCAGTCATGGGCCAGGAGGTAGCGCGCCAGGTTCAGACCATGATGATGAGTGCGCAACAGAAGACCGCCTCGGGCACAGGTATACGTCTGGTGTTGAGCATTGCCGGCCTCGTGTTCGGAGCGACGGGCGCGTTCGTGTCCCTGCAGCAAGCGCTCAACCGTGCGTGGGAGGTCCAGCCCGATCCAAAGCGTGGTGGGATCAAGAACTTCATCACCAAGCGCTTTCTGTCGCTCGGGATGGTGGTGGGGATTGCGTTCCTGATACTCGTCTCCCTCGCGCTGACCGCCGCGCTCAGTGCAGCGGGGCAGGCACTCTTCGGTGGATTCGGCGAGACAGTCGGACAGGCGCTCAACTTCGTGTTGTCGTTCGTCGTGATTGCGCTCCTGTTCGCTGCGATCTTCAAGGTGCTGCCTGACGCGAGGATCGATTGGCGCGACGTGTGGGTCGGCGCCGTGGCGACCGCGATCTTTTTCGTGGTCGGCAAGTTTCTCATCGGGCTGTATATCGGACAGAGCAATCCGGGCAGCGCGTTCGGTGCAGCGGGCGCGCTTGCGGTGTTGCTCGTGTGGATCTATTACGCATCGCTGATCGTGCTGCTCGGAGCCGAGTTCACGCAGGCGTGGATGAAGCTGCACGGGCGAGCCATCGAACCCGAGCAGGGCGCCGTGCACATGCGCGAAGTGCAGGAGCAGGATCGAGGCCCGGAAGCGCGCGTTGCCAACCGTCGGTGAGTGTCGGGCCCGTCGCCGCGCGAACAAATCACAGTGAGGCAGCGGATCTGGCAAGTTTTTTCGACGAGGTGCACCTTCCAGCGTGCCCAGCGCTCCGGCTACCAGGCTGATCGATCGACGGCGGTTCTTCCGCGAGGGCGGCGCGTTCGCTGCCCTCGCCTGCACCGGCCCCGAGATCTGGGCCGCGTTAGGCTCGTCGCGAGTCGCGGCGGCCGGTATCCGGTTCGGATGCGCGGCCATCACCTGGGACGGAAACGACCCCCAGGCGATCGAGGACATTGCCGACCTGGGCTTTGGCGGGATCCAGCTCCGTGACTCCGCCGTCCGTCGATGGGGTGAAAAGCCCGATGAGCTGAAAGCGCTGCTCGCGGAGCGGAAGCTCACGCTCGTCGCGCTGTCCAGCGGCAGCGTGACGCTCGATCCGGCGACGCTCGACTCGAACCTGGCGCTGCACGTGAGCAACGCGCGGTTCCTGCGTCAAGTCGGCGGACTCTATCTACAGGTCACCGATGAGCGCCCCGCTGGCCGGGAGCCATCCGCCGAGGATTATCGCCGCATGGGATGGGCGCTGAGTGAGCTCGGCCGGCGCACGGCGGATATTGGTGTCACGCTCGCACTGCACCCGCACATGGGCGCCCTCAGTCAATCGCCGTTGGAGATCCGTCGCGTGATGGATGCGTCGGATTCTCGGCTCGTCAGGATGGAGCTCGACGTTGCGCACTACGCGCAAGGCGGCGGCGACCCGGCGGAGGCGGTACGTGCTTACGCGGGCCGCCTGCTCTTCCTTCACATCAAGGATGTGGAGAGTCCGGTGCCGGGTCACGGGCCCGAGTCCTACCGGTTCGTCGAGCTGGGACGTGGCCGAGTGGATCTGCCGGCGGTGTTCCGGGCGCTCAAGGTGGTCGGGTTCGATGGGTGGGCCGTGGTCGAGCTCGACGAGGTGCCTGACGCTGCGAAGACCCCGAAGGAATCCGCCGAAATCTCGAGGCAGTACCTCCGAGGGCTGGGTCTTATCGGATTCTGACAATTGCTCGGGATGTGTGTTGTCATCCTGAGCCGTCAGGCGAAGGATCCTCATCATCCCGAAAGAGAGCTCTCTATCAGGACGATGAGGATCCCTCGCTGCGCTTCGCTGCGCTCGGGATGACAACCGCGCTCGGCATGACACCATGGCTCGGAATGACAACCGCGCTCGGCATAGCAACCGTACCCATTCCAACGATGACCTGGCTCGACCACTTCGGCCGCGATGCGCGACAGGCCGCGCGCGCCATCGTCCGCATGCCGGTGCTTGCCACGGTCGTCGTGGTGTCGCTCGCGATCGGCATTGGCGTCAACGCCGCGATCTTCTCGTGGATCCAGGGGCTGGTGTTCAAGCCGCTTCCGGGCGTCCGTGACGCGGCCAGCTTCCTCCTCATCGAGCCGCGGAGCGACATCGGATCATCCGTCGGCACGTCGTGGCTCGAGTACCGCGATCTGCGCGAGCGGCTGACGTCGTTCCGCGAGATCCTGTTGTTCAAGATGGTGCCGCTCACGATCGGCGCTCCGCCGAACACGGTCCGGGCGTACGGGCAGCTCGTCTCGGGCAACTACTTCTCGGCCCTCGGGCTCGAGCCATCGTTAGGCCGCTTTCCGACACCGGACGAGGTCTCGACGCCAGGTGGCCAGCCCGTCGTGGTCGTCTCGGATGGATTCTGGAAGACGCGACTGGGCGGCGGACCGGATGTCGTGGGGCGTCGGATCGTGATCAACGGCCAGGAGCTCACCGTCATTGGCGTAGCGCCGCCCAAATTCCAGGGCACTGTCACGATGCTCGACTTCGATCTCTGGATCCCGGCGACGATGGCGCCGGTGCTGTTCACGGGATCGCGTGAGCTCGAGGATCGCGCGTCGCGCGGCTACGACATGATGGCGCGGCTCAGGCCTAACGCTACGCCCGAGCAGGCGCAACGGGAGGCTGCGAGCGCGATGGCGGCGCTCGGGCGGCTCTATCCCGAGACGAATGCTGCGACGTCGATCGACCTCTTCCCGTTCTGGAAGACGCCGCGCGGGCCGCAACAGATGCTCGTCGGCGCACTGGCGATCCTCCAGGGCATCATGCTCGTGCTCCTGCTAGCGGTGTGCGCGAACACCGCGAACCTCATCCTCGCGCGCGCCACGGCGCGACGCCGGGAAGTCGGCATCCGACAGGCGTTAGGTGCGACCCGCTGGCGGGTCGTTAGCCTGCTCATGACGGAAAGTCTGCTGCTCGCACTGCTCGGTGCTGGGCTCGGCACGTTCGTCGCTGCGTGGGGCACGAACGCGCTGCGCGCCGTCCCGATGATCGGCGCCTTCCCCATCCGGTTTCAGACGAGTCTCGACGGGACGGGACTCGCGTTCGCAATTGGGCTTGGCCTCCTCTGTGGGCTCATCTTCGGTGCCGCGCCGGCGATTCAGCTCTCGCGCGTGAATGCGCATAGCGAGCTTCGCTCGGGGCCTCGCATGGCGCCGAAGGGACGGTTGCGGAACACGCTCATGGGCGCGCAGGTGGCGCTCGCCGTCGTCGTGCTCGTGGCGGCGGCGCTCTTCTACAGAAGCTTCAGCGAAACACGCGGGATGGATCCGGGATTTCGCCGGGAAGGCGTGCTGCTCGCCGCGTACGACCTGACCGGGCGGAACGCCGACTCCACCACCGCTCGACTCTTCGCCGCGAGGCTGCTGGACAAGGTGCGAGCGCTGCCGTCGGTGGACGCGGCCGCGATCGCGTCGTCCGTACCGCTCGACATACATGGCTTGCCCGTACGCGCGTTCGAGCTCGAGGGGCGCGTACGATCAGACGCCGGGCGAGACCTCGCGCTCAGCAACACGGTGACGCCGGACTATTTCCGGACGATGGGGATTCCGCTCCGCGCGGGCCGCACGTTCGTGGAGCTCACCGACGCGGACGCGCCTCCCCAGGCGGTGGTGAACGATGAGTTCGTGCGCCAGTACGTTGGTGGCGGCGAGCCGCTCGGGCGTCGGCTCACTACGCGAGGCGGGACGTACACGATCGTCGGCGTGGTGAAGACGTCCACGTACGACTCATTCGGCGAGACGCCGAAGCCGATCATCTACTTGTCGTACCGCGACCGACCGTTCGGAACTGGCGAGATTCACTTGCGGACCCGCGTGGGCTTGGAGACGCTGCTCGCGCCGCAGCTGCAGCGGATCGTGCGCGAGCTCGACCCGACGCTGCCCGTGTACGACGTGCGGACGCTCGTGGAGCACGTGGACAAGAACCTGTTTCTGCGGAAGATCCCGGCGCGGATGTTCGTCGTGCTCGGTCCGCTCCTCCTGGTTCTCGCGGCGATCGGGATCTATGCGGTGGTGGCGTACACGGTGTCGCATCGGACCGCGGAGATCGGCGTGCGGATAGCGCTCGGCGCGACGGCAGCGCGGGTCGTTAGGCAGATCGTGCGCGAGACGCTGCGCGTCGTCGGCATCGGCGCAACCGTCGGGTGGGCGCTGGCGTTCCTGGTCGCGATTCACGTGATGCGTGGCGCGCCGATCAACCTCGTGATCTTTCTCGGTGTACCGGCCCTGCTCATGCTCGTGGCGGCGGGCGCCAGCTGGCTCCCGGCGCGCAGGGCATCGCGAGTTGACCCGGTGGTGGCGCTCAGGACGGAGAATTGACGCGAGGGATGCCCGACGTCTCAGGCTACAATGCCTTGGTCATGCGGACCATTCGGACCGGAACCTTCGCGGCGTCGCTCGCATACGGCGTAGATCCACACGCCACATAGCCGAATATCGTGTAAAACGCCGGCAGCTCGGTGCGCAAGTCCACGACGTCGATGTCCATGAACCCGCACTGCGCTGCGGCCGCGTGCGCCTCGGCCGCCGAGATCAGCTCACGAGCCAGCCCGCGTCCTTGCCACTCGGGGTCGACGGACAGCATGCCGAAGTAGCTGCGTTCGCCGAGAATCTCCACGAACACCGCTCCCGCCAGACCCTCATCACCGGCATCGATCACCAGGAAGCACGCGTTCGGCCGCTCGAGGCGCTCGCGCACCTCTGTCTCATCCGTGCGATCGCCGTAGAAGAGGTGCGCTTCCACCACGTAGGCACGGTTGATGACGCGCGCGAGCGCGGGAATGTCGTCGGTGGTTGCGAATCTCACGGGCATGCGAATGGGAACGCGATCCACTAATCTGCTCCTCATCACCAAAGGAGTGTCAATGCAAGGGAAAGTCGTCGTGATCACCGGAGCCAGCGGCGGCATCGGCGCTGCTGCGGCGAGCGCCGTCGCGTCACGCGGCGGATTCCTCGCGCTCGTGGCGCGCCGAGAGGCTGAGCTCCGGGCGGTGGCGGAGCGCTGCGGAACGAACGCGCACCCGGTCGTGGCGGACGTCACGCGTCGAGACGATGTCCGACGCGTCATTCGTACGGCGATCGAACACTTCGGTCACGTCGACGTGCTGGTCAACAACGTTGGGCGCGGGATCACGCGTCTGCCTACCGCGCTCACGGACGACGACATGGACGACATGATCCGGATCAACATCAAGTCGATGTTGTACGGCGTGCAGGAGGTCCTGCCGCACTTCAAGGAGCGGGGCAGCGGCCACATCATCAACATCTCCTCGATCCTCGGTCGCATGCCGGCGACGCCGTTCCGCTCGGCGTACAACGGCGCGAAGCACTTCCTGAGTGCGATCACGTGGAACATCCGGCAGGAGCTCAGCGAATCGATGCCGGGCGTCGCGGTCTCGCTCGTGTCACCGCCGGTCGTCGCGACGGAGTTCGGCGTGAACGCCCGACATGGCGGACCCGACTCGCGCACCCTGCCGTTCCCGCAGAATGTGGACGAGGTGGGCAACGTGATCGCGTGGGTCATCGACACGCGGAAGCTCGATGTGTACACGCGACCCGGCTCCAAGCCGCGTGTCACGGAATTTCTGTCCAAGCTTGGCGAGGACCCGCCTGCGTCGGTGCTGGCCGGGCAGTGGGATGTTGCCTAACGTGTCGTCATTCCGAGCGAGCGGCAGCGAGTCGAGCAATTGCTGTCGCTCCGGTAGAGCGGCCGAGCCACCAGTCCGGCGAGTCCAGCGCGGCGAGTCTGCCATCCTGGATGCCTACCCGGCGATCGCAGCGTCCTCCGCGGCGTAGTCGATCGCCGCGAGCGGACGCGATGGCGGGTTGGCGCGCTCCCAGGCGATCGTTCGCGCGATGGCGTCATCGAGATCGACCGGCTCCCGATACCCGAGCTCCGATCGGATGCGCGACGTGTCGACGGACCAGTGCTGTTCGAGATTGCCAGGCATTCTCAGGTGCGGTGGCATCTCGTCCGGCGGGAGAACGACGAACGCGCCCTTCCAGCCTGCCGCTGCCGCCACCCGCGTGGCCCACTCGAGCTCAGAGTACGACGGTTGCTCGGCGACGTTGTAAATGCGTCCCACCGCGTTATCCGACATCGCCGCGAGCGCGATGGCCGCAGCGACGTTACCGACGAACCCGCGCGGTGAGCGCCACGCTGCCTGAGCAGTACTCATGAGAATCGCACGCCGGCGATCGTCCATCCGGCGCACGAGTGGAAAGAAGCGATGCAGCGGATCGCCCGGTCCGTAGATCATTGGCAGCCGCAGGATCGTCGCCGGCAGCTCGCCATCCCCGACAATCTCGCGCTCGACCGGAATCTTGTCGTACTCATCGTCCACCCAGCCGTACACCTGCTGCACCATGGCGATCTGCGCCGGCGGATAGGTCGCGAGCTTCGTCCGCAGCGCCGACTGCTCGGTGAGCGGCACCGGCTCGAGTGGGCCCTCCTCGAGCCCGTGGAGCACGCCGCACGCGCGATACACGTCCATGCTACTCAACGCGACGACCCGGCCAGCGATGCCTCGCAAGACGTTCATGAGCTCACGGGCCTGTGTTCCGGAGCTCAGGATGAGGTCGATCACCACGTCGGGAGCGAAGGCGCGGATGGCAGCCTGGCAGTCGCGCAGCTGCCTGCGGTCGCCAATGATCCGCGTTAGGTCTCGAGAGGCCGCGTCAGCGGACCGTCCGCGTGTGAGCACCGCCACCTCGGTACCGAATCGTTGGAGCACGGGTGTGAGGAAGGAGCCGATGAAGCCGGTGCCGCCGATCAACAGCGCTCGCATGGGAGTCCTTTACTTCGGCCACCAGTACGCCACCGCACGCTCGATCTCCTCGCGCGTGCGAGGCTCGAGACGCGCTCCGTTCTCCGCCAGAGCGCGGGTAATCTGGCCGAGCTGCGAGGGCGTCGGCTGCGCATAGGCTCGATTTTGCCGGTCGAGCCACTCGCGCATCCAGCGGTCGACGCTTTCGCGAAGTGGCGCGTCGGGATCACTGGTGGCATCGAGCAGAGCAATCAGGGTGCTCCACTTTCCGAGCCGGAGCACCAATGACGCCGCTGCCACGCGGTTGTGCGATCGTGTCGCAGATCGAACCGCCGCGAGCACAGCGTTCATCCCGATCGCTCCGACGTGAGACTGCAGCACCTCGGCCGCGGTGCTCGCGACCGCCGGCGATGGGTCGTCGAGCATTGCGACGAGTCGATCCAGGTGTGGCGTCGCGTCGAGGGCCGCGACCGTGCGAAGGGCAGCGCGCCGGACCACTGGCCTATCATGGCCGAGGAAGCCTAACGCGAGGCTGCCGTGCTCGGGCCGCCCTGTCTCGCGAAGCCCGGCGAGGGCCGCTACCAGCGTCCGAGACCGGAGAGGCCGAGCGAGCGCGTCGATGTAGTACTGGACGACGTCGACGGGCAAGTGGAGTCGCGCGAGGTGATAGCGCGACACTTCACGGATGGACCGGCTGTCGTCGAGCAGGCCGCGCTCGAGCCACGGGAGCACGAGCGGGCTCTCGAGGCGCGTCGCCACCGCGTCCAGCGCGACACGCCGAACGGGGTGAAAGCGGTCGGTCGAAGCGGCGGCCATCACGGCCCAGAGCTGCTGCGTCTCGACTCTCGCGACGGTGTCGGCAGTTGCGGCCAAACGCAGCGATGCGTCCGGGTCGTCGTATGACTCCCGGAAGAGGTCCATGATCGCGGCCCCCGGGGATTCGCGAGCGAGGCGAAAGCAGAGGCGGTGAGGAAGTCCTGTCGCGTGGCCATGCTGGCCAAAGTTGCTCGACAGGCAAGGTCGACAGAAGGCCTAGCCGGAGTGGCGGAGTTGCCGTGTGGTCGAACGCACCGGCATCTTCCACGGAATCCAAACGTGCTCGGCCTCCGAGCGATCGCGTCCCCGAGGCACCATGAGCAAAGGTCGGATCGAAGCGTTCACCGATGGCGTGATTGCCATCATCATCACGATCCTCGTCCTCGAGTTCCGCCCGCCGCACGGCGAGACGCTCGAGGCCCTGCGGCCGCTCATCCCGACTGCGCTCAGCTACGTCCTCTCGTTCATCTTCGTCGCCATCTACTGGAACAATCACCACCACCTGCTCCATGCGGTGCGGCATGTCGACGGGCGAATCCTGTGGGCGAACATCCATCTGCTCTTCTGGCTGTCGCTGACGCCGTTCGCGACGGCGTGGATGGGGGACAGCCACTTCGCGACGCTCCCGGTCGCACTGTATGGCGTCGATCTGTTCATGGCCGCGGTCGCGTTCACGATTCTCGTGCGGCTGTTGATCTCGCGACACGGTGAGCGATCCGCCATCGCGCGCGCCATCGGGGCGGATCGCAAGGGATGGATCTCGCTCGCCATGTACGGGCTGGCGATTCCGCTCGCGTTCGTGTCGCGGTGGATCGCGCTCGCCCTCTACGTTTCGGTTGCGCTCATCTGGCTCATTCCTGACAGGCGGATCGAGCGCATCCTCATGGAAGGCGCCGCGTCCCCGCAGGCCGCCGACTGACGCAACAGTCGACTTCTGGAGAATTTACGCATGTGCCGGAACATCAAGGTCCTCGCGAACTTCGAGCCGCCCGCCACGCACGACGAGATCCGCGCGAGCGCCCTGCAGTTCGTGCGCAAGCTCAGCGGAACGACGAAGCCATCGAAGGCGAACGAGGCGGCGTTCAATCAGGCCGTCGATGAGGTCACGGCAATCGCCCACCGCCTGATCGACTCGCTGATAACGACCGCGGCGCCGCGCAATCGCGACGTCGAGGCGAAGAAGGGCCGGGAGCGCGCGATCCGACGCGGCCGCCCGGTCGCCCAGGTGCCGCCCGCCCCCTAGCGACGGACGACGACCTCGAAGTGGTCGACCGAGAGGTCGCGCCTAACGAGATACTGCTCGTCCTCCGGGTAGAACACCGCCTGCTCCGGCCGCGGTCCCGCGAACCGCTTCACGGCGTCCATCGAATCCCAGAAGGACACGACGAGGAACTCTGTCGTCGCTTCCTTGTTTGCGTCGTCGAGCGGCCGTCGAAGGAGCAGCGCCCCGAGATTCCCCGGGGTTTCGCTGAACGCGCGAAGTCCCGTCTCCTCGACGTACGTCGCGTATCGATCGGAATCGGACGCGCGGACCACGCCGCGCCATGTGCGAGCGATCATTGATAATCCATCCAGGTCGTTCTTCGTCTGGATAGTACGGAAGTCGGGCGAGCCGGCAACAGGATCATCATCGGTCTCCCGCTTGCCTGTCGTTCGTACCCCAACACACCTGCCGGCCACTCACCATCGTCGCGCAGGTGCGAAGGCCGCGCGCCGTAACCGAGGCCACTCGCTCGGCCATCGCAACCCGTAGCGGACGAGCGCTTCGCTCGATCGAGGGGTCCACGCCGAGCTGGCCGTACTGATTCGACCCCCAACAGTACAGCGCTCCCGAGGCGATTCCGCACGTGTGGTCGCCGCCGGCGGCGATCGAAGTCAATCCTTCGATCCCCTCGACGCGAACCGGTGAGACGTTGCACGGCACTCCCTCGCAGACGTCATCCGCGCGCGCGGTGCCGAGCTGACCCCGGTCGTTCCTCCCCCAGCAAGACGCGCGGCCGCCTCGCACCCCGCAGGTGTGGCCGAACCCGGCGGAGATGGTATCGAACCGCATCGTCGTTTCGACCCGAGCCGGCCGGCGATTGCAGGGAAACCCGTCGCATCGGCTGGCGACGATTGCCTGGCCGAGCTCGCCGGTGAAGTTCAGGCCCCAACAGTACGCGACGCCGTCAGGCGTCAACCCGCACGTGTGATTAGCGCCGGCGCTGATCACCGAGAACGTCTGCGCTGTCGCGACCGCTACCGACCCGGTTTTCACGTTTGGATTGGCGTCACCGTCGCCGAGCTGGCCTAGCCGATTCGATCCCCAACAGAAAGCACGGCCGTCAGCGGACAGTCCGCATGCGTGCTCCGTGCCCCGGCTTACAGTGAGCAGCGTTGGCGGGGTCCGGTTCGGCGTCTCGCCATCGCGCTTCGTCACCTGGGAGTTCTCGTGAGGGCCGGCCAGGAGGAATACTGCAAGTGCGATCGTGGTCGTGAGGTGCGACATAGGTCTCCAAAGGCTTGGTCGCGCGGATCCAGCGTCAGCGCGAAACGGGAGACACGATCGCCTTGCAGCTTCATCGACCGATCATCGCAGCGTCATCGACGTCGTCGGTTTCGGGTAAGCCAATCAACATGTTGCGAATCAATACGTTAGGCGGCTGGAACATCACCCGCCCCGATGGCACGACGCGGGCGATCCCGGCGCAGCGGGTCTCGTTTCTGGCGCTCCTCGTCGCCGCAGGCGTTCGAGGTGTGCAGCGTGATCGGGCGTCCGCGCTGCTCTGGCCAGAAAGCCCCGACGAAAACGCGAGGCATTCGATCGGCCAGGCCCTCTACGCCATGCGTCGCGATGCGGGATCGCCGGACGTCGTGATCGGGACGACGACCCTTCGGCTCAACGTGGACCTAGTCGCGTGCGATGCGTGGGAGCTCGAAGTCGCCGCACGCGCGGGAGATGCCGCGAGAGTGGCCGAGCTCTATACCGGTCCGTTCCTTGACGGCGTGCGGCTCCGAGGTTCAGCCGAGCTCGATCACCTGATCGATGCCGAGCGCGCCCGCCTCGCGACGCTCCATGCGCAGGCGCTCGAGTCGCTCGCGCGAGCTGCCGCAAGCGAAGGAAAGGCACGCGGGGCCGCCGACTGGTGGAAGCGTCTCGCCGTCCACGAACCGCTGAGCTCACGAATTGCGGTCGAGTTGGTCAGGGCACTCGCGACCGCGGGTGACAGGACGGCGGCGCTGGACGCGGCCCGCGTTCACGAGACGCTCGTTCGCCATGAGCTCAGCGCTGCGCCGGACCCGGCGTTCTCGGCGTTCGTGGAGCAATTGAAGCGCGAGCCGGCGGCCGTTTCGATTCCGGCGGCTCGCGACGACGGAGCGGCACAAGCCCACCCAGCGAGCTCGGTTGCGACCGATCACCCGGTAGCCGCACCGGAGATCGCGCGCGGACGCCGGGCGCCACGCCTGACCCGACGCCTAACGTTGACGACGATCGGTGCGGCACTTTGCGTCGGGCTGGTGCCTGGCGTCCAGCGGCTTGTTCGATCCGGGTCGGCGATGGACACGAAGCGCGTCTACGTCGCGCGGTTCGAGAATCGGACCGGCGATCCCGCGCTCGGCCAGATCGGCGGCATCGCTCGTGACTGGGTATCACAGGGACTCGAGCAGAGCGGCGTGGTCGCAGTGGCGTCGGCCGCTCGCGCAGAGGGCGTCGCTCGGCCGCAACCTGCTGCGCTCAGCGAGTCAGGTGAGCCGGCGGCACTCGCCGCGCGGCTCGGTGCCGGTACCGTGGTGTCCGGCGCGTATTACAGCGCTGGCGGCGCGTTGCGGTTTCACGTGCAGATCAGCGATGTGGGCCGAGGCGAGGTGCTGGATGCGTTCGATGTGACCGGCGGCGCGGCGAAGGACCCGTCGGCGGCGGTCGAGGGCGTTAGGCAGCGTACGGTCGGCAGTCTCGCGGCGCTCGTGGATCCGCGTCTCGCGTCGTGGGTGCGCGTTGCGTCCAGGCCGCCGACGTACGATGCGTACCGCGAATTCGTCAGTGGGCAACGCGTCTGGGGCATCGATCGTCGTCAGGCGCTCGGTCACTTTCTTCGCGCCGCCGACCTGGACTCGACATTCTACGCCGCGCGAGTGGAGGCCGCGATTCTCCACCGATTGCTGGGCGAGTGCGGCCGAACCGTGTCGGTCGCGCGCGAGCTGGACGCGGTGCGCGACCGCCTTCCACCATACGAGTACCACGTGCTCGACGAACAGGTCGCTCAGTGCGAGGGCGACTGGGAGCGCGCGTATCGCCAGGCGCGGGCCGTGGTCGAGGTGCGACCCGGATCCGCCTTTCTCGAATACTCGCTCGCGCTTCAGGCCATGCAGCTCGGGCGCTTCGAGGAGGCGAAGCAGTTGCTGGGTCATCACACGCTCGATCAAGGTGTCGCCGAGGTGGGGCCCAACTACGCTCTCATCTACGCTCAGCTCGTGACTGTGCGAGGCGATCCCGAGAAGGGACTCGACGTGGTGCGGTGGCTCCGGTCGCGCCACGCGGGGTACGGCCCTGCGTGGGCAATGGAGCTGACGTTTCTTGCCCGATCGGGCCGCGCCGAGGCCGCGGATCGGTTGGCGGACACGATGGTCGCTACACCACTCGAGCCGCGCTCGGCGTTGGTGAATGGACTGCGACGAGCGGCTGCGTCATTGGCGGCGTGCGGTGACACCGTGGCCGCGCGTCGTCTGCTCGCGCGCGCTCTCTCGGTGCTGGATGCGCCTGCGAGTCGGCGAGTCGATCGACAGCAACCGGATCGCGCAGCCGTGCTCTACGAGCTCGGTCGTCTGGATGAGGCTCGCACCTTGTGGACAGCGTTGCTGGCGAGCGACTCCGGCAACGTCGATGCGCGCGGCTATCTGGGTCTCATCGCCGCGCGTCGGCACGATACGGCGACTGCCGCCGCAGCCGACGCGTGGCTGGAGGAGGCACGGGTACCGTACGTGTTCACGCGGACGATGTATCGGGCGCGAATCGCGGCGCAGCTTGGCCAGCGTGAGCGCGCACTCGAGCTACTCGGCCCGGCTCTCGATGAAATGAATCGATTCCTCGTCCCCGGCGTTCGAGACTACACGGAGCTCGCGTCACTCAAGAGTGACGAGCGATTCGCGCGCCTGACGTCGCTGCGGTGAGCCGTGGCTCCGACTGTCACCGCCGAACGATAGCCGAGTAGATCGTTCCGCTGTAGCGTGATGGTTGCGTGGCCAGGATGGCGGGAGTGCCGAGCCCCGCATCGCGAGTGAGCGCGGTCAGGGCCGCCGGGGTGATCGGATAGGGCACCCACTGGTTGACATGGGTCCGGTCATACTCCACCACCACCAACGGGGCAGCTTCGGTGAGTAGCGATGCGATTCGCCGCACCACCGCCGGCTGGTCGGAGTAGGAGACGTAGTGAAGGGCGTTCGCGATCAACGCGCCGTCCAGCCGCGGAAGGTCGAGCGGGCCCGTGAAATCGCCAATGATCGTGCGAACCATTGCCCCCGGCGTCGCTTCCGTCCCCGTGCTCCGATCGAGCTCACGGAGCGAGCCGGGATCGCTGTCGACCGCGTACACCGTTCCGTCAGGTCCGAGCAGCATTGCCAGGGCTCGTGTGAACACGCCCGAGCCAGCGCCGAGATCAGCCCAAACGCCGCCGGGTTTCGTCACGGCGGCGCTGATGAGCGCGATGGCGTCGCGGTCCTTCACCGCTGCGGGCTCGGTTCGGACCAGTCGAACGCGCCTGGCTAGATCGCCCTGATGGTGAACGTCGCGGCCGGGACACCCTCCGCGGTCGCCGTCAGGGTGTAGGTCCCAGGTTGTTCGCCGAGTGTGTACGTGACCGATGTGACGCCGCCCTTGTCGGTCGTACCCGTGGTCGCGCTGATCGACCCACCATCGGCGGCCCAATTCACCGTCCCATCGGCAATCCCATTCCCGAATGCATCCACGAGCTTGACGGCGAGCGTCAACTTCGAGCCAGCGACCGCGGCGGGGTTGTCCGACCCGAACTTCGCGAGCTGGGTCGCTGGACCGGGCACGAGGACGATCTTGAAGTTGGTTCGGATCGACCCGACTGACGCCGACACGTTGGCGGTGAGGGGTTCCGTCCCGGGCGTGTAGGTCGTTTGGGCCTTCCCGTCGGCGTCGGTAGTGGAGCTGCTGTCTGTCAGCGACCCGCCTCCGGAATTGATGACCCAAAAAACCGTCGTTCCGGCAATCGGTGTGTCGCCACCGCCGGTGAGACGCACGACCAATGGCTGCGCCATCTTCACCCCCGCCGCCGTGGTCTGGCTGTCGGGGCTGACGGCCGCCATTGCGGTGGGTTTGGACGGATCGGTACTCCCATTGTCGCCGCAAGCGGCTTGCGTGGCGACCAACACGACGAAGGCCAGGGGGGCGAGACGAACGGTACGGACAAAGTCAGAGTTCACGCATCCCCTCCGTGGGGCGCAGGTAGTGCCGAGCTGGTATTGGAGATAGGTAGCTTAGCACGGCGTACGGCGGCCGGACAAGCGCGCCCGGGCCGTCGGTCGCCTAACGAGACATCTCTGCCGTGGCGCCGATATCGAGCCGTCCGGCAACGCAACGCCTTGTCAGCCAACGGTTGTCGACGAACGGTCACCCGGTCACCGTGCAGACCATGCCTACATTGGGGCGGGCACACGTGAATCGGACCCACCCGCCGCGGATCCTGGACGGCACGCCCGTCGGTCTGCCATCGGCGATTCGCCCTCCCTCTGGGGGTCGCCATGCGAGTCGACCCCGCGGTTGCTCGAATCCTGCAAGATGCGGCAGAGGGGTGACGCTCGAGGCAAGCGCGCGATAGTCACCGTCCAGCGCGCCAGGTGAGGGACGGACGGCTAATTTTCGGCATGCAAGTCTACACGTTCAGTACGAAGAATCGGGTGGTCGCCATACTGGCGGCGCTCGTCGTGCTCGGTGCTGGGGCGGCGCTGCTGCTCGTCGGGTTCGCTCTGCTGGCCGGGGTTGCGATCGCGGGTGGCGTGCTCGGCGCAGGCATGCTCGCCGTACGCGCGCTGCGGGGCGAGCGGAGGGCTCCGCTCGACGCGCCGTTCCACGGGAGCGCGATGGACCCCTCTTTGGAAGTCTTCCCGGACCAACCCCGCATCGGACACCCGGAGCCTAACGACGATCCGCGCCGGGTCGGGCCGGAGTGACGTCCGCGCACGCCGTCGCGTTCCTGAATCGTCGCGGGAAAGGCCTGCTGGTCCTCGGCGCGTGGCTGCTTGGTGCGGCAATGATCGCCTGCTCGGCCGAATCTCCGATCACCCGTCGGGCCGAGCGTGCGCCGTACGTCGGAACCGATACGATGGGCGCCGTCCCGACGAGCACGAGGTTGATCCGCGTGCAGGCGCGCCCGCAGCTCGTGGAGAACTCGGCCGCGGCACAAAGCTTCGAGCAGCCCGGCGTGGTCTTTACGATCAACGACTCCGGAAACGACCCGCTGCTGTTCGCGCTCGACACCGCCGGCGCCGACCGAGGCGTTTGGCGTGTGCACGGCGCGACCAATGTGGATTGGGAGGCCGCGTCGGTCGGGCCGTGCCGTGGCAGTGGCGCGATCATGCCCGCTGTCGCCATGCCTAACGAATGCGTCTACATCGGCGATACAGGGGACAACAGGGAAGCGCACGCGTCGCGCGTCATCTACCGCGTCCCCGAGCCGGCGGCGCAACGCGCGGGCTTTCTCGGGGACGTCACCGCGGAGGCGCTCGAGTTTCGCTACCCTGACGGCGCGCACGACGTGGAGGCGATGTACGTCCCGCCTAACGGGTTCATCTACCTCATCACCAAGCGACCGCGCCGTGACGCCGCCGGGAGGCTGCGGCCGGCGCTGGTCTTCGAACTGCCGCCGGATTCGTGGGGCAAACCCGGGCCTGTCATTGCCCGGCTCGTGGATAGTCTGGCGCTCGTTCCCGGCTCGGCGCCGCTTCGCTTTATCACGGACGCAGCGCTCTCGCCTGACGCCCACGTGCTTGCTGTGCGCACCTACGCCCAGGTCTACACGTTCGCCACCGATCCAGGTACCGGCCGAGTGCTTTCCGCGATTCCTCCAGCCGTGTGCAACATCGTGGCGCTGAACGTCTGGCCGGGCGAGGGTGTTACCTGGCTCGCCCCGAGCGGCAAGCTGCTCCTCACGAGTGAAGGTCGGTTTTCGCCCATGCAGGTCGTGGATTGCCCGAAGCCGCGGAGAGATCCATGACGGTGGAGCACGAGGACAAGGATGGGGAGGGTCGCTTCTTCGTGCGCATGGAGGGCGACGAGGCAGACCTGACGTACACGCGAATCGGGCCTCATCTGATCGACGTGCAGCACACGTACGTACCGCAGAGCGCGCGTGGTCACGGTGTGGCCGACCTGCTCGCCGAAGCGGCCTTCGAGTACGCGCGCGAGCACGGTGACCGAGTGGTGCCAAGCTGCCCGTTCGTTCGGAAGTGGCTCCAGCGCCACCCGGAGCAATGGAAGCTGCTCGACCCACCGTTCGCGGAGTCGCTGCAACGCCACGCGCGACCGTGAGCGTTATCGCACTGGATTCCGCGGCCGGCCGCCGAACATTAGCGGCGTCGATCGTCGGTTCCGGTGCGGCGTTTCTCGAAGGGACGGTCGTCAACGTTGCGCTGCCGTCCATCGCGCGAGACCTCGGCCTTGGTCTCGAAGGCGTGCAATGGGTCATCAACGCCTATCTGCTCGCCCTCGGCGCGCTCACGCTGCTCGGCGGTGCGCTCGGCGATCGATATGGGCGGCGCCGACTGTTCGTTGTCGGTGCCATCGGCTTCTCGGTGATGACGATCGGCTGCGCGATCTCACCCGGACCTCTGGTGCTGCTCGTGTTGCGGTGCCTGCAGGGCGCGGCGGGTGCGATGCTCGTGCCGAATAGTCTGGCGATGCTCGAGGCGTCGTTCAGCGAAGAGGACCGGGGCACGGCGATCGGTCGGTGGGCTGGCTGGTCCGGGACGTCGACAGCGATCGGGCCGTTG
>Ga0207707_10001604_pt1 | contig 20867 bp, 18 predicted proteins | sample KBSC83BmetaG_FD_184336 | JGI IMG/M metagenome (GOLD analysis project Ga0207707, IMG submission 184336) | Corn rhizosphere microbial communities from Kellogg Biological Station, Michigan, USA - KBS C8-3B metaG (SPAdes) (version 2) | ecosystem: Host-associated > Plants > Roots > Rhizosphere ...
GCCGCTCGGGATGCTGCAGGCTGCAGTCCGGAGCAGCCGTCAACGAAGGAGCACCGTGCCCGCCGCCGAGCCGACCGCCGCCGAGCAGGAGGTCGTCGACCTCTGCCGTGATCTCATCCGCATCGACTCGGCCAATCCCACGAGCAACGAGCGCAAGGCGGCGGAGTACGTCGCGGAGAAGCTCTCCGACGTCGGGCTCACCCCCGAGGTCTACGAGTCGCAGCCGGGCCGGGCCAGCGTCGTGACACGCATCCCTGGAGCCGACCCCTCACGGGGAGCACTGCTCATCCACGGCCACCTCGACGTCGTGCCGGCCGATGCCGCCGACTGGAGCGTGCACCCCTTCTCCGGGGAGATCCGCGACGGTTGCATCTGGGGCCGCGGGGCCGTCGACATGAAGGACATGGACGCGATGACGCTCGCGGTTGTCCGCGACGTGGCCCGCAGTGGGCGAAAGCCCCCGCGTGACGTCGTCGTCGCGTTCGTCGCCGACGAGGAGGCGGGCGGGGTCTTCGGCGCGCGCTACCTCGTCGACCAGCACCCCGGACTCTTCGAGGGCTGCACCGAGGCGATCAGCGAGGTCGGGGGATTCAGCATTACGGTCGGCGACCGCCGGCTCTACCCGATCGAGACCGCGGAGAAGGGCATGGCCTGGATGCGGTTGACCGCCCGCGGCCGCGCCGGGCACGGCTCGATGATCAACGCCGACAACGCGGTGACGGCCCTGGCAGCTGCCGTCGCCCGGATCGGCGCGCACGAGTTCCCGGTGCGCCTCACGCCCACCGTGCGGGCGTTCCTCGTCGAGGCGGCCGCGGCGCTCGGCCTGCAGCTGGATCCGCAGACCGCCACCGACGCCGAGCTGGAGGCGACACTGACCAAGCTCGGGCCGGTCGCCAAGGCACTGCACGCGACTCTGCGCAGCACCGCGAACCCCTCGATGCTCGAGGCCGGCTACAAGGTCAACGTCATCCCGCAGGCCGCGCACGCGCAGGTCGACGGGCGCTTCCTGCCGGGTTTCGAGGACGAGTTCTTCGCCGCGATCGACGAGCTGCTCGGCCCGGGCGTCGAGCGCGAGATGGTGCACCACGACATCGCCTACGAGACGACGTTCGACGGCCCGCTGGTCGATGCGATGGTCGCCGCCGTGCGCGCGGAGGACCCCGACGCGCGGCCGGTGCCCTACTGCCTGTCGGGTGGCACCGACGCCAAGTCGTTCTCGCGGCTCGGCATGCGTTGCTTCGGCTTCTCACCGCTTCGGCTGCCGCCCGAGCTCGACTTCATGGGCATGTTCCACGGCGTCGACGAGCGGGTGTCGATCGAGGGCCTGAAGTTCGGCGTACGCGTCCTCGACCGCCTTCTCGCCACCTGCTAGAGGGCCGGCCGGCTAGAGCGTCGCGCGGACCCGGATGATCTTCCGGCGGAGGATCACGCGCCGGCTGCCGTCGGGGTAGAGGCGCAGCCGGTCGAGCTCCCAGTGCCCGTACTCCGCGTGGTCGGTCAGCACGCGCTGCGCCGCCCGCCGGGAGGTGCCGCGCGGGAGGTACATCCGCTGGTACTCCCAGTCAGCCATCGCCCGCCCATTCTGCCCTGCCGCCGTCGTCGGGGAGGCACAACAGCGCCCATGGCCGGTCCGACACGCGGGTCATGACGAGCACCGCCCGGGTCGGTCCGGCCAGGGGCAGCCGGCGCCGGATGGCGGCGACGTCGCCGGCCAGCCCTCTGCGGCGTACGTCCAGGGCGCCCACCTCGTACCGGCGCACGGCCGCCTTGATGTCACGCAGCCGCCACGGCATCGACTCCAGCACGCGCAGGCAGCGGCCGAACGGCGTACGCACGGGCCGGTCGGTGGTCAGGAACGCGATGCGGTCGTCGATCTTGCACGCGCCGAGCATCCGGGCCAGCTCCTCGACCGCCCCCGCCCGCGTGACGGCAGGGCTGGGGTCGAGGAGGTACGCCGCGGGCGGAGCCGTCGCCACCGGAGGACCGTCGCAGGGCACGAGCGTGTGGCCGCCGGGCAGGACGGTGGCCCGCGAGGCCGTCGTCGCGTAGGCCGGCGACCACAGCACGGCCTCCTTGAGATCGCGACCCACCGCCACGAACTCGGTCTCCCAGCCGGCGGGGACAGCGGAGCGGTCGAGACCCGGCGCGGCCTTGACGGTCACCTGCGCCACCCGGTCGGCGAGCCCGAAGCACCAGTCCAGCGGCGGCTCCGACCGGCCGTGCGCTCGGCCGTGCTCGTCCCGGCGGGCCGGGTCGACGAAGACGGCGTCGGCAGCGGAGAGGTCGGTGTCGCGCACGTCCTCGACCCGTGCCGCGGCCGCCACTCCGTAGACCGAGGCGTTGCGCGCGGCCATCGCCGCGTGCACCGGGTCGCGGTCGACGCCGCAGGTCTCGCGCCCGTCGCCCAGGGCCAGCAGGTCACCGCCGATCCCGCAGCACAGGTCGACCACCCGGCCCGGCGCCACCCGCCCGGCGCGGTGTCGTGCGACCAGCTCCGAGGAGGCCTGCTCCAGCCCCTCACGGGTGAAGAACATGGCCGCCGCCCGATCGAACTTCGCCGCGGCTCGCTCCCGCAGCTCGGCCTGGGCGAAGGCGGCCGCGACCAGGTCGGGCGGCCACGCCGACCGCAGCCGGGTCGCCCGCGCGAGGTCCCGCGGCCCCTCGGCCGCCGCGGCGAGCAGCCCCGGCGCCGCGCGCAGCGCCGCGAACAGCTCCGGGGTCAGAAGTGCTCCGGGTAGCTGCGCCTCGGCGCCGACACGTCGTCGAGCGCCGCGACGATCTCTGCGGGCAGCACGACGTTCTCCGCGTCGAGGGATCCGGCCAGCTGCCCGGCGGTGCGCGCCCCCACGATCGGCGCGACGACGCCGGGCCGGTCGCGCGCCCAGGCCAATGCCACCGCGACCGGGGAGACCCCGAGCCCGTCCGCCGCGGTGAGCACCGCGCCGACGATTCGGTCTGCCCGCTCACCGAGGTAGGGCTGCACGAACCGGCTGTACTGCGGCGACGCGCCGCGCGAGTCGGCCGGCGTGCCCTCGCGGTACTTGCCGGTCAGCACCCCGCGGCCCAGCGGTGACCACGGCAGGACCCCGACACCGAGGTCCATCGCGGCCGGCAGGACCTCGCGCTCGATCCCGCGCTGCAGCAGCGAGTACTCCATCTGCGTCGACACGATCGGGGCACGGCCCGGCCACGCCTGCTGCCACGTCGCAGCTTTCGCGGTCTGCCAGCCGTTGTAGTTGGAGATCCCGACGTAGCGGGCGCGGCCCGACGACACCGCGGCATCGAGCGCGGCCAGCGTCTCGTCGAGCGGCGTGTCGGGGTCGTAGGCGTGCAGCTGCCACAGGTCGACGTACGCCGTCTGCAACCGCTCGAGCGACGCGTCGAGGGCGGCGAGCAGGTGCCGCCGTGACGCGTCCCGGCGGCGGTCACCCCCGCGCACCGAGACGGCCTTGGTGGCCAGCACGACCCGCTCGCGGTGGCTGCCGTCACGGAGCAGCCGGCCGAGGATCCGCTCGCTCTCGCCGTCGACGTAGACGTCGGCGGTGTCGACCAGCGTGCCGCCCGCGTCGAGGAACGTCGACAGCTGCGCCGCCGCGTCGTCCTCGTCGGTGTCCCGCCCCCACGTCATCGTGCCGAGGGCGAGCCGGGAGACGTAGAGGCCGGTGCGACCCAGGCGGCGTTGGTCCACGGCTGCGCAGGCTACCGTCGCCCCACCATGGGAACGCTGCTGCTCGTCCGGCACGGGCTCACCGAGCAGACCGGGCCGGTGCTCACCGGTTGGACGCCGGGCGTGCACCTCGACGACCGCGGCCGCGAGCAGGCGCGCGCGCTGGGTGAGCGGCTGGCCGGCCTGCCGCTGGCAGCCCTGGTGTCCAGCCCGCTCGAGCGCTGCCAGGACACTGCGGCCGCGATCGCCGCCGGGCGTGACCTGGAGGTGCAGACCGACGAGCGGCTGGGGGAGTGCCGCTACGGCGCCTGGACCGGCCAGGAGATCAAGAAGCTGGTCAAGGACCCGCTGTGGAAGGTGGTGCAGGCCCATCCGTCGGCGGTGACGTTCCCCGAGGGCGAGGCGCTGCGCGACACGCAGGCCCGGGCGCTGGCCGCCGTGCGGGACTGGGACGCCCGGCTCGGCGGGGAGGCGACGTGGTGCGCGGTCAGCCACGGCGACGTCATCAAGGCGATCGCGGCCGACGCCCTGGGGATGCACCTCGACGCCTTTCAGCGGATCACGGTCAACCCGTGCTCGCTGACGGTGATCCGCTACACCCCGCTGCGTCCGTTCGTGCTCCGTCTCAACGACAGCGGCGGCAGTGTCGACGACCTGCGCCCACCCAAGGGCCGGCGCCGTCGCAAGGCCTCCTCCGACGCCGCCGTCGGAGGCGGCGCGGGCGGCTCCGCCTGACGTTTCGTCGCGTCCCGGTCGACATAGGGTGACCGCATGCCGCGACAGGTCCACGAGTTCGACCCACCGGACCGGTTCGTCGCGGGCACGGTCGGCGCGCCCGGCGAGCGGACCTTCTACCTGCAGGCCACGGGCGCGGGGCGGCTGGTCAGCGCGGCGCTGGAGAAGGTGCAGGTCTCAGCCCTCGCGGAGCGGGTCGACCAGATCCTCGACGAGGTGCGCCGCCGCGAGGGGGCCGACTCCGACGTGCCGGTGGCCGTGCCCGCCGAGGCCGAGGACCTGGCCCCCCTCGACACGCCGCTGCTCGAGGACTTCCGGGTCGGCACGATCGGGCTCGCCTGGGAGCCCGAGACGCGCCAGATCGTGATCGAGGCGCAGGCCGTGAGCGAGAGCGGTGAGGCCGCCGACCTCGTCGAGGACGACGCCACCGAGGGGCCGGACCTGCTGCGGGTGCGCCTGTCCCCGATGGCGGCGCGCGCGTTCGCGAAGCGGGCGTCGTCGCTGGTCGCGGCCGGCCGGCCGACCTGCCAGCTGTGCGGGCTGCCGATGGACCCGGCCGGCCACGTCTGCCCCCGGCAGAACGGTCATCGCGGGTGATCCCACCGGCGCTCTCGCTGGAGGACGCGCTGCGACTGCTGCGCGACGGGACGATGACGGTCGAAGGCCGGATCCTCGACGCGTCCAACGCCACGCTCTACTGCACGATCACGCTCGACGACGTCGAGTCGGCCTGCGTCTACAAGCCGATCTCCGGGGAGCGGCCGCTCTGGGACTTCCCGACCGGCACCCTGGCCTACCGGGAGGTCGCGGCCTACGCCGTGTCCGCCGCCACCGGCTGGGACATCGCCCCGCCGACCGTGCTGCGCGACGGACCGTTCGGGCCCGGCATGGTGCAGCTCTGGATCGACGTCGACGAGACCGTGGACCTGGTCGCGCTGGCCCGCTCCGACCACCCGCAGCTGCAACGGATGGCGGTGTTCGACGCGGTCGTCAACAACGCCGACCGCAAGGGCGGCCACCTGCTGCCGACCACCGACGGGCACGTGTTCGGCGTCGACCACGGCGTGTGCTTCTCGGTCGAGGACAAGCTGCGCACGCTGCTGTGGCAGTGGCGCGGCCGGCGGCTGCCCGACGAGGCGCTCGACACCCTGTCGGCCGTGCGGGCGCTGCTCGAAGGCCCGCTCCGCGAGACCCTGTGCACCCTGCTCGCGCCGCGCGAGGTGGCTGCCACGGTCGTTCGGGTCGACCGGCTGCTGACGACGTCGCGCTACCCGCAGCCCTCCGAGGAGTGGCCCGCCATCCCGTGGCCACCTTTCTAGCCTCGAGCCGCCACGCAGGGCTTCGCTAGACGAGGCGCGACTTCTGCACCTTGCCCATGGGGTTTCTCGGCAGTGACTCGACGAAGCGGATCTCCCGCGGCCGCTTGTGCGGGGCGAGACTCCGGGCTACGTGGTCGATCAGCGCTTCGCCGGTGACGCCCTCGGCGACCACCCACGCGACGATCCGCTCGCCGAGGTCGTCGTCGGCGAGGCCGAGCACCGCGGCTTCCGCGACGGCCGGGTGGCCGAGCAGGGCGTTCTCGACCTCGCCGGCGCCGATCTTGTAGCCGCCGGATTTGATCAGGTCGGTGGCCTTGCGGCCGACGATGCGCAGCTGGCCGTCGTCGGCGTACGACGCGAGGTCGCCGGTGCGGAACCAGGCGTCCTCGGTGTACGCCGCCGCAGTGGCCGACGGGTTGTCGAGGTAGCCGCTGAAGACGCTCGGCCCGCGCACGTGTACCTCTCCGATGCCGTCGGACACGTCGGCGAGCACCAGCTCGACCCCCGGGAGGGGGGTGCCCACGCAGCCCGGGCGGCGCTCGCCGCCGGCGCGCGCGGCGGTCGTGATCAGCGTCTCGGTCAGCCCGTAGCGTTCGGCGACCCGGTGCCCCGACTGCGCCGCGACGCGCTCGAAGACCGGCACCGGCAGCGCGGCCGAGCCCGACACGAGCAGCCGCGCGCCCCGCATCTCCTCGAGGTCTGCGCCGGACAGCCGCGACCACATCGTCGGCACCGCGAAGTACAGCGACGCATCACACGGCCCGAACCGCGGCAGGTGGCGCAGCGGCGACCCGATCCGCAGCGGGCCGAGCACGCCGAGCACGAGGCCGTGCACGTGGAACAGCGGCAGCGCGTGTGCGAGCACGTCGGCGGCCGTCCACGCCCAGGTGTCGGCCAGCGCGTCGAGGTCGAAAGCCAGGGCGCGGCGGGGGAGCACCGCGCCCTTGGGCGGGCCGGTCGTCCCCGAGGTGTAGATGATCAGCGCCGCGCCCTCGTCGGCCGGCGGTGCCGGGGGCAGGTCCGCACGCGCGCCGATGTCGAACCGGTCGAGGAACGCGTCGGGCTGGCTGTCGCGGATCACGTGCTCGCGCTCTGCCACGCCGGCGGCGGGGTTCAGCGGGACTGCGGTCGCCCCGGCGGCGATCACGCCCGCCACCGCGACCGCGGTCGACAGCGACGGGGTGGCCTCGACCAGCACCCGCCGGTGCCCGGTGACGCGCGCGGCGATCGCCCCCACGGCTCCGGCGAGCTCTTCCCCGGCCAGCGCGCCGTCGGCGAACCGCAGGTCGGCACGGCCGTCGTAGAGCGCGCTCAGCATGCGACCAGCCTGGCACGCACGCCGCGGATACCCTGCGGGCATGCAGTCCTGGGCCGCCGTCGACGTGCCTCACCTGCCCGGCCGCGGTCCGGCGCTGCAGGTCTTCGACACGGCCTCGCAGTCGCTCCAGGAGATCGAGCCGGGCGCAGGTGAGCCCGCGCGGATGTACGTCTGCGGCATCACGCCCTACGACGCGACCCACCTCGGCCACGCCGCCACCTACCTGTCCTTCGACCTGCTCCAGCGGGTCTGGCGCGACCGCGGTCACCGGGTGCACTACGTGCAGAACGTCACCGACGTCGACGACCCGCTCTTCGAGCGCGCCGCGCAGACCGGCGACGACTGGGAGCAGCTCGGGCTGCGCGAGGTCGAGCTGTTCCGCACGGACATGGCCGCGCTGCGCGTCCTGCCGCCCGACGACTACGTCGGTGCGGTCGAGGCGATCCCACGCATCGTCGGGTTGATCGAGCGGCTGTGCGAGCGGGGGGCTGCCTATGAGCTCGACGGCGACGTCTACTTCGCGGCCGACGCATCACCGCACTTCGGCCAGGTGAGCCATCTCGCCCCGGCGGCGATGGTCGCGCTCTCGCGCGAGCGCGGCGGCGATCCCGACCGGCCGGGCAAGAAGGACCCGGTCGACTGCCTGCTCTGGCAGGCCCGGCGCCCGGGCGAGCCGGCGTGGGAGTCGCCGTTCGGGCCCGGCCGGCCCGGCTGGCACGTCGAGTGCGCCGCGATCGCGCTCGACCGGCTCGGCCCCACGATCGACGTGCAGGGCGGGGGCAACGACCTCGTCTTCCCGCACCACGAGCTCGGCGCCGCCGAGGCACACGCCGCGACCGGCGAGTGGCCCTTCGCCCGGGCCTTCGTCCACGCCGGCATGGTCGGCCTCGACGGTGAGAAGATGTCGAAGTCCCGGGGCAACCTCGTCTTCGTGCACAAGCTGCGCGCCCACACCGACCCGATGGCGGTGCGGCTCGCGCTCCTCGCCCATCACTACCGAGGTGACTGGCACTGGTCGCCCGACGACCTGCCGGCAGGGGAGCGGCGGCTGGACACGTGGCGCGCCGGCGTACGCCGACCCAGCGGCCCCGACGGCGCGGCGCTGCTCGCCGAGGTGCGGGCGGCGCTGGCAGCCGACCTCGACGCCCCGCAGGCGCTGGCCGCCGTCGACCGCTGGGCCGCGGGGGACGGCGCCGACGCCGGGGCGCCGGCGATGGTGCGCGACACGGTCGACGCGCTGCTCGGCGTCGCGCTCTAGTGCCGAGCCGCTAACCGTCGCCGGGGCTGGGCCAGCCGGGGTTCTCCCCGCGCCGGCGCAGGTAGCGCTCGAACTCCCGCGCGATCGCCTCGCCGCTCGCCTCCGGCAGGTCGGTCTCGGGCTCCCGCGACTCGAGCTGGCGCACGTAGTCACCGATCTCGCTGTCCTCGCGGGCCAGCTCGTCGACGCCGCGCTCCCAGGCGCGCGCCTGCTCGGGGAGGTCGCCGAGGGGTACGCCGACGCCGAGCACGTCCTCGACCCGGTTGAGCAGCGACAGCGTGGCCTTCGGGCACGGCGGCTGCGCCACGTAGTGCGGCACCGCCGCCCACAGGGAGACCGACGGCAGGCCACCGTGGGCGCAGTAGTCCTGGAAGACCCCGACGATGCCGGTCGGCCCTTCGTAGCGGGACCGCTCAAGGTCGAGCCGGTCCGCGGTCTCCTGGTCCGACGCGGTGCCCGTCACCGGCACCGGGCGGGTGTGGGGCGAGTCCGACAGCAGCGCGCCGAGGGTGACGACGAACTCGACGCCGAGCTCCTTCGCCATCCCGAGCAGCTCGTCGCAAAAGCCGCGCCAGCGCATGTTGGGCTCCAGGCCGCGCAGCAGGACGACGTCGCGGTCCAGGCTCTCGTCCTGGTCGCGGGAGGCGACCGACAGCCGGGTGGTCGGCCACTCGATGCGCCGGGTCACCCCGTCGATCAGCGACACGGTCGGACGGTTGACCTGGAAGTCGTAGTAGTCGTCGGGGTCGAGGGCCGCGAGCGGGCGGGCACCCCAGACCCGCTCCAGATGCTCGACCGCGCCGGTGGCCGCGTCGGCCGCGTCGTTCCACCCCTCGAACGCCGCGATCAGCGCCGGCCGCTCCAGGTGGGGCAAGTCGTGGGTCACGGTGCCGCGGCTCCTCGTGCCGATCGGGTCTCCTGGGCGGCAGCACCGATGAGGCCGGCGACCAGTGCTGGCCACTGCAAGGGTACGTCGTGCAGCGCCCCCGCCCAGCGTTGCAGCCGAGGCGCGTCGAGGGCCTCCGTCGCTCGCTGCAGGCCCGCTTCCTTGCGCAGCGCCCAGCCCACCGTGCGGGCGTCGCGCTCGACGGTCGGCAACGGCTCGCACGACACCAGCCAGACGGGGCACCGCACACCGGCGTAGAGCGCCGTCGGGTCGAAGTCGAGCAGCGTGTCGACGATCCGCATGTGCCGCTCGAACGTCAGCCGCGCCCGCGCCAGCCCGTCGTCCCCGACCGCGAAGCCGGGCAGGACGGCCGCCGCCAGGTCCTCGGACCACCAGGGCCCGAGCGGCCCGCGTGCGAGCATCCCGACCAGCTCGTCGGGCGGCAGCGCGAACCGCGGCGGCTCCATGCGCTGCCGCAGCTGCTCGCGCGGCAGCTCGCGGTCGCCGGGCACGGTGAAGCCGCCGTCGATGGCGACCACGGCGAGCGCGCGCTCGGCGTGCCGGGCGGCGAACGTCAACGCAACCGACGCACCCCACGAGTGGCCGACGACCACCGCGCGAGACAGCCCCAGCGCGTCGAGCGCCGTCGCCACGTCGTCGGCCGCCGCCTCCTGCGAGAAGTCCGGGGCGCTGTCGTCCGGCGACTCGCTGTCGCCGTGGCCGCGCTGGTCGAGCGCGACCACCGGCGCACCCAGCAGGCTCGGGACGACGAGGTCCCAGAAGTGCCGCTGCGACGACAGCCCGTGCAGCAGGACGATGGGCGGGCCGGCGCCCGGCCAGCGGGTGGCGCCGAGGCGGATCCCCGCGCCCGGCAGCGTCACGTCGATGCCGCCGGCCACCGGCGTACGCCGACCGAGCGCGCGTGGCACGGTCGCCTCAGGTGGTGTGCACGATCAGCACGTCGCACTTCGCCCGGTGGCTGACGTTGGCCGGCACCGAGCCCAGCAGCCGGCCGGCGAGGCTGTGCAGGCCGCGGTTGCCGACGACGACGAGGTCGACGCCGTGCCGGTCGGCGCTGGCGACGATCTGGTCGACCGGGTCGCCCTGCACCGGCTCCAGCCGCACGTCGGTGGCGCCGGCCGTCTTGGCGCGGGCCGCGGCGTCACGCAGCACGTCCTCCGCCGGGTTGGACCCCATGACCTGGTAGGCCTGCTCGCCGAGCTCGGCCGCCGCGCGCGCCTTCTCCCGGTCGGACAGCGGCTGGTAGGCGCACAGCAGCACCAGCGTGGCGCCGGCGTCGCGCGCCAGCGCGGCCGCCCGGTCGACGGCGCGGTAGGACGACTCGGAGCCGTCGGTCCCCACGAGCACCGTGCGGTAGCTGGCCACGTGCACCTCCGTTGAGATCGTCGGGCCGCACGCTACCCGCCGGAGGCGGCCGCTACGCGAACTGGGCGACGCAGGTCACGCCGGTAGACTGAGGCGTCGGTCCGCTCCCCGGGAAGCCCACATCGTGTCCGCTACGTCCGCGTCGCTACTGCGCGCGCTCTCCGAGCGCGTGGTCGTCGCCGACGGTGCGATGGGCACCATGCTGCAGGCCTACGACCTCTCGCTCGACGATTTCGAGGGCCACGAGGGCTGCAACGAGATCCTGAACGTCAGCCGACCCGACGTCGTCCGCGCGATCCACGACGCCTACCTCGATGTCGGTTGCGACGCGGTCGAGACCAACACGTTCGGCGCCAACCTGGCCAACCTCGGCGAGTACGGCATCGCCGACCGCATCCACGAGCTGGCGCTCGCCGGCGCGCGGATCGCCCGCGAGGCGGCCGACGCCCGGTCGAGTGACGACCGGCCGCGCTGGGTGCTCGGCTCGGTCGGGCCCGGCACGAAGCTGCCTACCCTCGGCCACGTCACCTACCGGGAGCTGCGCGACGCCTATGCCGCGCAGGTGACCGGCATGATCGAGGGCGGCGTGCATGCCGTGCTCGTCGAGACCGCGCAAGACCTCCTGCAGGCCAAGGCGGCAGTCAACGGGGCGCGTCGGGCCTACGCCGAGACCGGCACCCGGCTCCCGTTGTTCGTGCAGGTGACCGTCGAGACAACCGGCACGATGCTGCTGGGCAGCGAGATCGGTGCGGCGCTGACCGCGCTCGAGCCGCTGGAGATCGACCTCATCGGGCTCAACTGCGCGACCGGCCCGGCGGAGATGAGCGAGCACCTGCGCTACCTCGCCCAGCACGCCCGCATCGGCCTGTCGGCGATGCCCAACGCCGGCCTGCCCGAGCTCACCGCCGACGGCGCCCGCTACCCGCTCACCCCCGAGCAGCTGGCCGACGCCCACGACACGTTCACCCGCGACTACGGGCTCGCCCTGGTCGGCGGTTGTTGCGGCACCACCCCCGAGCACCTGCGACTGGTGGTCGACCGGGTCCATGGCCGCGAGCTGCGGCGGCGCGAGCCGGTGTTCGAGCCGTCGGCCGCGAGCCTCTACCAGCCGGTGCCGTTCCGGCAGGACACGACCTACCTGACGATCGGCGAGCGCACCAACGCCAACGGCTCCAAGGCGTTCCGCGACGCGATGCTCGCCGGCCAGTGGGACCGCTGCGTCGAGATCGCCCGCGAGCAGACCCGCGACGGTGCCCACCTGCTCGACGTCTGCATCGACTACGTCGGCCGTGACGGCGTCGCCGACATGGCCGAGATCGCCGGCCGTTTCGCCACCGCCTCGACGCTGCCGTGCGTGCTCGACTCCACCGAGCGCGACGTCGTCGAGGCCGGGCTCGAGCGGCTCGGCGGCCGGTGCGTGGTCAACTCGGTCAACTACGAGGACGGCGACGGCCCCGACTCGCGGATTGCCCGCATGATGCCGCTGGTCCGCGAGCACGGCGCCGCCGTGGTCGCGCTCACCATCGACGAGGAGGGCCAGGCCCGCACGGCCGAGTGGAAGGTCAGGGTCGCCGATCGGCTCATCGACGACCTCACGACCAACTGGGGCATGGACGTCGGCGACATCATCGTCGACTGCCTGACCTTCCCGATCGCCACCGGTCAGGAGGAGACCCGCCGCGACGGGCTCGAGACGATCGAGGCCATCCGGCAGGTGAAGGCCCGCCACCCCGGCGTACAGACGACGCTCGGCGTGTCCAACGTGTCGTTCGGCCTGAATCCCGCCGCACGCCAGGTGCTCAACTCGGTCTTCCTGCACGAGTGCGTGCAGGCGGGCCTCGACTCGGCGATCGTGCACGCGGCCAAGATCCTGCCGCTGTCGCGGATCCCCGACGAGCAGCGCGAGGTCGCGCTCGACCTCGTCCACGACCGTCGCCGGGAGGGCTACGACCCGCTCGAGCGCTTCCTGGCGTTGTTCGAGGGCGTCGACGCGCAGGCGGCGCGGCAGTCGCGGGCCGAGGAGCTCGCCTCCCTCCCACTGGCCGATCGGCTGCAGCGGCGGATCATCGACGGTGAGCGGGGCGGCCTGGAGGCCGACCTCGACGAGGCGATGGGCATCGGCTGGTCGCCGCTGGAGATCATCAACGAGCACCTGCTCGAAGGCATGAAGGTCGTCGGCGAGCTCTTCGGCTCCGGGCAGATGCAGCTGCCGTTCGTGCTGCAGTCGGCCGAGGTGATGAAGGCTGCGGTCGCGCACCTCGAGCCGCACATGGAGGCGACCGGCGAGTCGGGCAAGGGCACGATCGTGCTCGCCACGGTCAAGGGCGACGTGCACGACATCGGCAAGAACCTCGTCGACATCATCCTGTCCAACAACGGCTACCGCGTCGTCAACCTCGGCATCAAGCAGCCGGTCTCGGCGATCCTCGACGCCGCCGACGAGAGTGCCGCCGATGCGATCGGCATGAGCGGGCTGCTCGTCAAGAGCACGGTGATCATGAGGGACAACCTCGAGGAGATGAACTCCCGCGGCCTCGCCTCCCGCTGGCCGGTGCTGCTCGGCGGCGCGGCGCTCACCCGGGCCTACGTCGAGCACGACCTCGCCGAGCTCTTCGACGGCGAGGTGCGCTACGCGCGCGACGCGTTCGAGGGGCTGCGGCTCATGGACGCCGTGATGGCGGTCAAGCGGGGTGAGCCCGGCGCCGCGCTGCCCGCGCTGCGGGGGCCGCGGGTCAGTGCCCGCGCGCGCGTCGAGGAGACCCCGCCGGAGGAGATGCCGGCCCGTTCCGACGTCGCGGTCGACGCGCCCATCCCGACGCCGCCGTTCTGGGGCGACCGGGTGGTCAAGGGCATCCCGCTCGGCGACTACGCGGCGATGCTCGACGAACGCGCGACGTTCCTCGGCCAGTGGGGGCTGCGGCCGTCGCGGGGCGAGGGCGGCCCGTCGTACGACGACCTGGTCGAGACCGAGGGGCGCCCGCGGCTGCGGATGTGGCTCGAGCGGATGCAGGCCGAGCGCATGGTCGAGGCCGGCGTGGTCTACGGCTACTTCCCGTGCGTCAGCAAGGGCGACGACCTCATCGTCCTCGGCGAGGACGGCGGGGAACGGACCCGCTTCACCTTCCCCCGGCAGCGTCGTGACCGGCACCTGTGCCTGGCCGACTTCTTCCGGCCCGAGGAGTCGGGGGAGACCGACGTCGTCTGCTTCCAGCTGGTGACGGTCGGCTCCCGGATCAGCGAGGTGACGGCGGAGCTGTTCGCCCGCGACGCCTACCGCGACTACCTCGAGCTGCACGGTCTGTCGGTGCAGCTGACCGAGGCGCTGGCGGAGTTCTGGCACCGGCGGGTGCGCGACGAGCTCGGCATCGCCGGCGACGACGCCACGTCGCTGGACGAGGTGCTGGCCCATCAGGGCTACCGCGGCTCGCGCTACTCGTTCGGCTACCCGGCCTGCCCGGACCTCGAGGAACGCGCCAAGGTCGTCGAGCTGCTGCACCCGGACCGCATCGGCGTGACGCTGTCCGAGGGCTGCCAGCTGCACCCCGAGCAGTCGACCGACGCGATCGTCGTCCACCACCCCGAGGCGAAGTACTTCAACGCCAAGTGAGCGGGGTCGCCGCCGCGGTCCTCTTCGACATGGACGGCCTGCTCGTCGACTCGGAGCCGCTCTGGACCGTTGCCGAGGAGGAGCTCGCCGCCGAGTTCGGCGGTGTCTGGTCGGAGCAGATCAAGGCGGCGATCGTCGGGACCCGGCTCGACGTCTCGGTGCCGGCGATCCTGGAGTGGTACGCCGTGCCGCCGACCCCCGACCGGGTCGAGTGGGCCGCGTCATTCCTGCTGCGACGGATGGTGGAGCTCTTCGAGTCCGAGCTGCCGCTGGCACCGGGCGCCGTGACGCTGCTCGATGCCCTCGGCGCCCGCCGGGTGCCGGTGGGCCTGGTCTCGTCCTCCTACCGCGTCCTCGTGGAGGCGGCGCTCGGGCAGCTCGGCCGGGAGCGGTTCGCGGTGACGCTGGCCGGTGACGAGGTCGGGCACGGCAAGCCGCACCCGGAGCCCTACCTGACGGCATGCGCCGCCCTGGGCGTCGACCCGGCCGGCTGCGTGGTGCTGGAAGACGCCCCCTCGGGGATCGCCGCGGCGGAGGCGGCCGGCTGCATCGCGGTCGCGGTGCCGAGCGTCGCGGCGATCGTCGCGACGCCTCGCCGCCCGGTGGTCGAGTCGCTGGCCGACATCGACCCCGACTGGCTGCTGAGCCTGCCGGACCACCCTGCGGCGGTCTGACCCGCCGAGAGCCGCTACTCGGTGGCGATCGCCTGCAGCACGTCGAGCCGCGCGGCACGGCGAGCCGGCCAGATCGCGGCCAGCACGCCGACCAGACCCGCCACGACGACGAAGACCACGACGTTGCCGCCCGGGATCGCCATCTCCTTGATGCCCGTGCTCGCGAGCGTGCCGACGAGCGACACCCCGAACACCAGCCCGAGCACGACGCCGAGAAGTGCGCCGTAGACGGAGATGACCACCGACTCCAACCGCACCATCCGGCGCAGCTGCCTGCGGGACATCCCGACGGCGCGCAGCAGCCCGATCTCGCGGGTGCGCTCGACCACCGACATCGCGAGGGTGTTCACGATGCCGAGGACCGCGATGAGGATCGACAGCACGAGCAGCGCGTTGACGATCAGCAGCAGCTGGTTGACCTGAGCCTTCTGCTCGGACTTGAACTCGGTCTGGTCCTTGAGCGTGACCACCGGGTAGCCCGCGAGGGCGTTGTCGAGCCCCGACCGCACCGCGGCCGCGTCGGCTCCCGGACGCACGTCGACGTAGACGAAGCGGTCCTGCGTGGTGCCCCCGGTGGCGACGAACGTGTCGAGCGGCAGGACGTACTGGCCGACGACCTGGTTGGCCGCGTAGATCCCGCCGACCGTCAGCGTGCGCCTGTCGCCGCTCTCGAAGAGCACGGGCACCTGGGTGCCGACCTTCCAGCCGCGTGCCTGCGCGGTCACCTTGTCGACCAGCAGGCCGTCGCCGGTGAGACCGGCGGTCGAGCCGGACTGGTAGTCCAGCTTGAGCGACTGGTCGAGCGAGCCGGGATCGACGGCGGCGAAGAACGTCTTCTTGCCGTCGATCTCCGCCTGGCCGAAGCGTTCGCGGGTGACCGAGGCGACGCCGTCGACCTTGGCGACGCGTTGGGCGATCTCCGCGGTGAACGGCTGCTGGGTCTGGCTGGACACGATGAAGTCGGCGCCCACCGACTCGTTGATCAGCGCGTCGACCGAGGAGTTGGCCGACGCACCGAGCACCGAGAACGCCGTCACCAGGGCGAGCCCGATCATCAGTGCGCTGGCGGTGGCCGCGGTGCGCCGCGGGTTGCGCAGAGCGTTCTCGCGGGCCAGCGACCCCGGCCGGCCGAACAACCGGGGGAGCGCCCGACCGACCACGCGGATGAACGGACGCGACAGCACGGGGCTGAGGACGATGCCCGCAACGACGAGCAGCATCGAGCCGAGCCCGACGAAGCCGGCGGCCTGGCCGGCGTTGGAGTCGGCGGAGGTCAGGCCGCCGACGATCGCCAGCACGGAGACGGCGAGCAGGGCCGCCCCGATGATCGTGCGCCGGCGCAGGGAGCGTTCGGCGAGCGGCGCGTCGGCCCGCATCGCGACGACCGGCGGCACCTTGGCGGCGCGACGCGCCGGGAGGTAGGCCGCCAGGCTCGTGACGACGACGCCGACGACGTAGGCCCAGAGGACGGTGCGCGGCTCGAGCACGAGGCCACCGTCGAGGGTGAGGCCGAACCTCCCGAAGATGCCGCGCAGTCCGGTTGCGATGCCGAAGCCGACGGCGAGGCCGACCGTCGAGCCCACCAGCCCCAGCGCGAGCGCCTCGTAGAGCACGGAACGGGTCACCTGCGACCGGCTGGCTCCGAGGGCTCGCAGCAGCGCCAGCTCGCGGGTGCGCTGGGCGACCAGCATCGAGAACGTGTTGAGGATGATGAACGAGCCGACGAACAGCGCGATGCCGGCGAAGACAAGGAGGAAGATGTTGACGAACTTCAGGCCCTTGCCGATGTCGTCGGCGGCCGATGTCGCGCGCTCGTCCTTGGTCTCGACCTTGTAGCCGGGTCCGATCGCCTCGACGATGCGGTGCTTCACGGTCTGCTGGCTCACGCCGCTGTCGGTGAGCACGCTGACGCCGCTGACCCGGCCGGGATTGCCGAACAGCTGCCGCGCCTGTGGGGCGTCGAACGCGGTCAGCGAGGCACCGGCCAGACCGCCGGTGTTGCCGAACCGGAACACCCCGGTCAACCGGGCGTCGACCGCACCGGCCGGGGTGAGCACCCGGATCCGGTCGCCGACGTGGTAGCCGGTCTTGTCGACCGTCTTCGTGTCGAGTGCGATCTCTCCGGGGGCGTCCGGGGCGGAGCCGTCGAGCAGGTGCAGGGCGGACAGCTTCTCGTTGGGGTCCCAGTCGATGCCGACGCCGGGGGCTCCGCCGGTCTGGACCACCTTGCCGGCCCGGTCGAGCACGTAGACGCCGTCGCTCTGGATGTAGCCGTGGGCGGCCGCGACGCCCGGCAGCTTGCCGATCGCCGCCGCCAGGTCGGCGGGCACGTCGAGCGCGCTGCTTCCGCCGCTGTCCCCGAACAGGCCCGAGTCGAACGCCGGTTGCTTCGTCACGGTGACGTCGGCGGAGGTTGCCGCGAACAGGTCCTTGAACGTCTTGCCGAGCGTGTCGGTGAAGATCAGGGTGCCGGCGACGAAGGCGACCCCGAGAACGATCGCGATACCCGACATGACCAGGCGCAGCTTGTGCGCCAACAGGTTGCGCAGGCTCACGTGGAGCAAGGGTCAGCCTTGCTTCTGCGGAGCCGCAACGTCAAAGCTCTTCATCTGGTCGAGCACCCGCTCGGCCGTCGGGTCGGCCATCTCGTCGACGATCCGCCCGTCGGCCAGGAACAGCGCGCGGTCGGCGTAGGCCGCGGCGGCCGGGTCGTGCGTCACGATGATGATCGTCTGGCCCATCTCGTCGACCGACGCGCGAAGGAACGCGAGCACCTCGCCGCTGGAGCGCGAGTCGAGGTTGCCGGTCGGTTCGTCGGCGAAGACGACGTCGGGCCGGCTGGCCAGCGCCCGGGCACAGGCGACCCGTTGCTGCTGGCCGCCGGACAGCTCGCTCGGCCGGTGGTCGAGCCGGTCGCGCAGACCGACGGTGTCGACGACCCGGTCGAGCCACGCCTGGTCCGGCTTGCGACCGGCGAGGTCGAGCGGCAGCGTGATGTTCTCCAGCGCGGTGAGCGTTGGTACCAGGTTGAAGGCCTGGAAGACGAACCCGATGCGGTCGCGCCGCAGCTCGGTGAGCCGCTTGTCGTCGAGCGCGGACAGCTCCGCGTCACCGACGAAGACCTGCCCGCTGGTCGGCGTGTCGAGCCCAGCCAGGCAGTGCATCAGCGTGGACTTGCCGGAGCCGGACGGCCCCATGATCGCGGTGAGCTGGCCGGAGGCGAACTCCACGGTCACGTCGTCGAGGGCGACGACGCGGGTGAGGCCCTCGCCGTAGACCTTGGTCAGGTCCCGGGCGCGGGCGGCGGCGCCGCCGGGTCGGACGGCGCCGTCTGAGGCAGGCTGAGCCGGCTGGGCCGTGGCAGGCACGAGTCAACTCCATGCAGAAGTGCGGGGGTGAGTGCGCCCCAGGCTAGGCCAACCTGACCGGCTCGACGTGGGATTTCGGGCCGAATCGACGGGACGAACGTCACGCCTCCGCGGCGGTGGCTGGGATGTCCGTCGGGGTGGCAGACGGCGGCGGCAGTGGCGGTGGCGTGCCGCCGAACGCGGGGCAGAAGGCCTTGTGGTCGCACCAGTCGCAGAGGCGGCTCGGTCGCTCGCGCCAGTCGCCGGTCTCCATCGCCTTGCTGATCGCGGCCCACAACGCCTCGACCTTGCGCTCGGTGGCCACCAGGTCGCGCTCGTCGGGTGCGTAGCGCAGCACCTCGCGGTCGCCCAGGTAGATGAGCTGCAGCAGGCGGGGGATCTCACCCGTCGATCGCCACAGCACCAGCGCGTAGAACTTCATCTGGAAGAGCGCCTTGGCCTCGAAGGCCTCACCGGGCGCCTTGCCGGTCTTGTAGTCGACGACCCGCACCTCGCCGGTCGGCGCCCGGTCGAGCCGGTCGACGAACCCGCGCAGGCGCAGCCCGGAGTCGAGCACCACCTCGACCAGCTGCTCGCGCTCGGCCGGGTCGAGGCGGCGCGGGTCCTCGAGGGTGAAGTAGCCGTCGAGCAGGCTCTGCGCCGAGACGAGCCACTGGCCGAGGTCGTCGTCGCCGTCGAACATCTCGGCCAGCTCGGGCTCGGCCGCGACCATCTCCTCCCACGCCGGCCGCAGCAGGTCGGCCGCCGCCGCGGGTGTGCGCAGTGGCGCCGGCAGGTCGAACAACCGCTCGAGCACCGAGTGGACCATCGTGCCGCGGGTGGCCTCGCGACTCGGCCGCTCGGGCAACCGGTCGATGACCCGGAAGCGGTAGAGCAACGGGCAGGTCATGAAGTCGCCGGCCCGTGAAGGTGACAGTGAGCCGATGACGTCGACGACGCCTGGCGGATCGGTCTCGAGCGCGGTCACAACGGGACCGTACGGCAGCTCGCCGACAGTTTCCGGCCGAGCGGGCTCGATGGGGAAAAGTGTCGCGATTTCCATCGGCGCCCATGATCGCTTCCGCGCCGTAGCATCGGAGAGGTGAGCCAGGAGCAGCCCCGCCGCCAGCCCCCCGGCTGGCTGGTCAACGGGCTGTCGGCCGGCCGCATCTTCGGCATCCCCATCTACTTCGCGCCGTCCTGGTTCCTCGTCGCCGCATTCATCACCTGGCAGTTCGGGCCCATCGTCAACGACCGGGTCGGCGGACTCGGGGCGTGGCAGTACGCCGTGGCGCTGGTCTTCGCCTTGCTGCTCTACGGCTCGGTGCTGATCCACGAGATCAGCCACTCGGTGGTCGCCAAAGCGCTCGGCCTGCCGGTGCGCCGGATCGTGTTGCAACTGCTCGGAGGGGTCTCCGAGATCACCCGGGAGCCGCAGACGGCCGGCCGGGAGTACCTCGTCGCGGTCGCGGGCCCGCTGACGTCAATCTTCCTGGCCGGGGTCGGCGCCGCCGTCGTGCCCGCGCTGGAGAAGAACACCGTCGGCTGGGCGATCGCCTACGAGTTCGCCTTCGCCAACGCGATCGTCGCCGTCTTCAACCTGCTGCCGGGCCTGCCGCTCGACGGTGGGCGGGTCCTGCGAGCGGCGCTGTGGCGGCTGTCCGGCGACAAGGTCAGAGGGACCCGCGCCGCCGCGAACTTCGGCCGGGGCCTGGCGGTCGTCATGGCCCTCGCGCCGGTCGCCGCCGGGCAGATCTCCGGCGGCCAGCAGGCCGCGGGCTCGCTCATCTACCTCTGGCTGCTCGCGCTGTTCATCTGGACCGGCGCCACGCAGTCGCTGGTGCACACCCAGGTCACCGCGACGCTGCCCCTGCTCCGGGTGCGTGAGCTGCTGCGCCCGGCGACGCAGGTCGCCCCGGACCTGCCGCTGGCAGAGGCCCTGCGGCGGGCCCGTGAGGCCGGCGCGCGCGCGCTGATCACCGTCGACCGCGACGGCGCCCCCGAGGGGGTCGTGTCGGAGGCCGCCGTCCTCGCCGTACCCGTCGAGCGGCGGCCCTGGGTTCCGGTCGCCTCGGTGACCCACACGCTCGATGCCGGGATGCGGCTGCCGCTCGACCTCGAGGGCGAGGCGCTGGTCGACGCGATCAAGCAGGCCCCGGCCGGCGAGTACGTCGTCGTCGGGGACCGCGGCGAGGTGGCAGGGGTGCTCGTGCAGGCGGATCTGGCCACCGCCCTGCGCAGCGGGGTCGCCGCCCGGTGAGCCGGCACGAGCCTGCCGGCGCACGAGGCCGGCGCGGACCGTTCGCGGCCGGTGACACCGTGCAGCTCACCGACGCGAAGGGCCGGCACCACTCGTTCGTGCTCGAGTCCGGCAAGGAGTTCCACACCCATCGCGGGTCGATCGCGCACGACGACCTGATCGGTGGACCGGAAGGGGTCGTCGTGAAGACCTCGGGCAGCGCGGCGTACCTCGCGCTGCGGCCGCTGCTCGCCGACTTCACCCTCGGGATGCCGCGGGGAGCCGCGGTCGTCTACCCCAAGGATGCCGCCCAGGTGGTTCACCTCGGTGACGTCTTCCCAGGGGCGCGGGTGGTCGAGGCCGGGGCCGGCTCGGGCGCGCTGTCCTGCGCGCTGCTGCGGGCGGTCGGTGACTCCGGGCGGGTCTCGTCC
>Ga0207707_10001606_pt1 | contig 20847 bp, 18 predicted proteins | sample KBSC83BmetaG_FD_184336 | JGI IMG/M metagenome (GOLD analysis project Ga0207707, IMG submission 184336) | Corn rhizosphere microbial communities from Kellogg Biological Station, Michigan, USA - KBS C8-3B metaG (SPAdes) (version 2) | ecosystem: Host-associated > Plants > Roots > Rhizosphere ...
CGCCGTTTGCGATACCTCACGCGCGCCTCGGCTGGACCAGGCCACCGGCACGCCGCGCGTGCTGTTCCTGGTCAGGTCCCTGCGGCAGGGCGGCGCGGAACGGCAACTGGTCGCGCTGGCGTGCGGGCTGCACCGCCGCGGCTGGCCGGTCAGCGTGGTCTGTTGCTACGGCGGCGGCGTGTTCCAGGCGGAACTGGAAAAGGCGGGCGTGCGGTTGATCGACCTGCACAAGCGCGGGCGCTGGGATGTCGCCGGTTTCATGTGGCGATTGCTGCGCACGCTCCGCGAGAGCCACGCCGAGATCGTGCACGGCTACATGACCCTGGGGAACATGCTGGCCCTGCTGGCGCCGGCCGCCCGCCCGCGGACGCGCGTGGTGTGGGGCGTACGCTCGACCATCATCGACCGCACGCGGCGCGACTGGCTGTCGCGGCTGAACTTCCGCATGAGTTGCAGCGCCGCGCGGCTTGCGGACCGCATCATCGCCAACTCCGAGGCCGGTGCGGCGCACCACGCGTCGCTCGGCTATCCGCACGCGCGCATCGAGGTGATCCCCAACGGCATCGACACCGAACGCTTCCGTTTCGACGCCGCGGGCCGAAACCGCGTGCGCGACGAATGGAAGGTTGCCGACAATTCCACGCTGTTCGGACTGGTCGGACGCATCGACCCGATGAAGGATCATGCGACCTTCCTGCAGGCCGCGGCGCTGCTGGCGGCGCGCAACGAACGATTGCGTTTCGTGTGCGTCGGCGGCGGCAACTCCAGCTTCGCGCAAGGCATCAAGGCGCTCGCCACGCGTCTCGGACTCGACCCGCGCCTGGTCTGGGCGGGGCCGCGGAACGACATGGCCGCGGTCTACAGCGCACTGGACATCGCGGTTTCGAGTTCCTGCGGCGAAGGTTTTTCCAATGTCATCGCCGAAGCCATGGCCTGCGGCCGGCCTTGCGTGGTGACGGATGTCGGGGATTCCGCGCGCATCGTCGGGGATGGCGGCGCCGTGGTCGCAACCGGTGACCCGCTGGCGCTCGCGGATGCCATCGAAGGCGTGGGAAGGAAACTGGAAGACTCCGGCGAAGCCGCGCGGCTACAGGCCGCGGCGCGCACGCGGATCGAGGAAAGTTATTCCCTCGATGCGCTGCTGCGCCATTCGGAACAGGCGTTGCGTGCGCTCGGCGGTAGGGCCGGACGAGGCTAGCCGCATGCAGCCCTTCGCGCTCGTCGATCTCGCCTGGCCCGCCATTTTCATCCTGGTCACGGGGTTCATGATCGCGTACGCGTTTACCCGCCGCATCGTCCTCAGTTACTGGATCACGGCGCTGAAAGCAGGACTGTTCCTGGTGTACTTCGGCTGGCTTTTCAACGGCACCTACACCTTCCTCGACGATTGGCGGTATCTCGACATCGGCGAGCAACTCGCGGCCAACGGTATCGGCCTGATGAACATCATCAGCCACTATCAGTACATCGTCAGCACGGTCGCGGGCGAGAACATCGCCTACTACGTTTACAACGCCACCGCGGTGGATTTGTTCGGCGCCGGCTATTACGCGCCGGTCACGCTCAACATCGTGTTGACCTTCCTCGAGGCAGGGCTGCTGATGAAGGCCGCGCGTGACGGGCTGGTCATGGGCCGTCGCGCCGCCATCGGCTTGTTCGCGTTCGTCGCGCTGAGCCCCGACATCCTGGTGTGGTCCACGATTCCCAACTTCAAGGACACGCTGGTGGCCACCGGTACCGCGGCCGCCGTGTGCGCGGTGGCGATGGTGGACAAGCACCGTATCGGGCGCGCGGCACTGCTGGCCGTTGCGGCGGCGTTCGTGCTGGCGATTACGCGCCTGTACGTGCCGCTGATGCTGGGCGTCGCCTTCGGCATCACGCTGTTCATGTCATCGCGCGGCAGGCGCAATCCGTGGCTGTGGTTGCTGGCGACCGTTGCGCTGTTCGTCGTGGTACGGCACATCGGGCACGGCAGTCTGGCGGGTGCCGCACACACCTTGCGTTCCCAGATGGACAACCCGGTGAAGGGCGTCGTGCGCTTCCTCGTCACACCCATACCGTTCCACACCGCGCCGGGCTACGACTTCATGGATATCCCGCAGATGATTTACTGGGCGCTGATGCCGCTCATGTTCTACGGGGTTCTTTGCGTCTGGCGCAAGGCCACCATTTCGAGTCGCTTCATCGTCATTTATTTCATCCTGATGGTCCTGCTGTACGGTTCGTTCACCACGCTGCAGGGCGCACGACACAGGGTGCAGATCGACGGGTTGGTGATGATCTTCCAGTTCTACGGGCTCCTCGCGTTGTTTCGCCAGCGCTTCCGGAAACGTGTCCGCTACGTCCCCGACGCCTCGCCGGATGCCACTTCCATGGAGGTCAACAACGCGCCGCCGGAGGTCGCAGGCGGGGAACGCTCGCCGTACGGCGTCACCCGCGCGGGCGGCGCACTATGAAGGTATGCCACGTCATTACCGGTCTCGAAGTCGGCGGTGCGGAATGGGCGCTGTGCGGGCTGCTGGAAGCGTTGAGCGAGCCGGACAACACGGTCGTCGCGCTTCGAGGCGAAAGCGCACTGAGCGCGCGGGTGGCTGACCTGGCTCCGCTTTCCCATCTGGACATGAACCCGGGCCGCGCCACGCCGGGCGACGTATTGCGGCTGCGGAAGGTCCTGCGCCGCAACCAGCCGGACGTGATCCACGCATGGATGTACCACGCCAACCTCGTGACTTCGCTCGCGATGACCGGTCTGCCTACGCCGGTGATCTGGGGCATCCATCATTCGCTCAGCGATCTCGCGAGCGAAAAGCGCAAGACCCGCGTCGTGATTCGCGCCAACGCATGGCTGTCCCGATCGCCCACGCGCATCCGCTACGTGTCGGCGCTCGCAGCGAAGCAACATTCGCAATTCGGGTTTTCCACCCGGCGCGCGCTGGTGATCCCGAACGGCTACGACACGGACAAGCTGAAACCCGACCCAGCCGGGCGGGCACGGGTGCGGCGCGAGCTTGGCATCGACTCTGCTGCACTCGTGATCGGAATGATCGCGCGCGTGCACCCTACCAAGGACCACGGAAATTTCCTGGAGGCCGCGGCGCGTTTTCTGCCGGAGCATCCCGGCACGGTGTTCGTGCTGGTCGGCGACGGTGCGTCCGGCGACAATCCGCCATTGCTCGCTTCGATCGAACGACTCGGCTTGCATCCGCACGTGCGCCTGTGCGGCAAGCGCGCCGACATCGCCGAGCTGAACGCGGCCTTCGACATCGCGACGTTGTCTTCGCGCGGCGAGGCCTTTCCCAACGCGATCGCCGAAGCGATGGCGTGCGGAACGCCGTGCGTCGCGACCGATGTCGGTGACGCGGCGTTGATCATCGGCAAGTCCGGCGTGGTGGTACCGCCGCGCGATGCGCCTGCGCTCAGCGAAGGCTGGGCGCAACTTGCAGATCTTTCTCCATCCGAACGCCAGGCGCTGGGTGCGCGCGCGCGTGAACGCATCGTCGAATGCTTTGCCCGCCAAGCCATCGCCCACCGCTTCGTCGAACTTTATCAGGAGCTTATAGACACGCCATGCGCAGACCCATAAGACTGAATCGCAACTTCTGCAGGAAGCTGTGGCCCGGCATGCAGCGTGGTTGTCCCGACCCGCGCGGCCTGCTGGATGCAGGCATCAGCGACAGCGATGCCAACGAGATCCTGGTCAGGATGAAGATCCACGGCGTTTTCAAGACCACGTGGTCCGATCGCTTCCCGCAAACCACGCGCCTGCTCGCGAGCAGCGACTTGTCGCCAAAGGCGGTGATCGCCGACGTCGGTGCCTCCGACGGCAGCACGTCACTGAGCGTGATGCGGGCGGTGCGCTTCGGGCGCTATTACGTAACCGATCGGCACGTCGAGGCTTATGCCTGCACGACGCGCAAGGGCATGTTCTTTTGCGACGAACATTCCAATCCCTTCATGTTCGCCAATCGTTTCGTCGTCATCTACAACGAGACCGGCGAGGCCACGCGCGCGCAATCCGGCATCGTGAAAAACCTGTTCGCGGGTTTCGACATGGCGAAGTGCCGCGACGTGCGCAAGGTCCCGCTCATGAATCGTGCGCTGCTGCCCAAGCTCGGCGACGAGGTACGCCTGGAGCGCTACGACATTTTCGAGGCGTGGCCGCACGAGAAGGCAGACCTCGTGATCGCCGCGAACATCCTCAATCGCGATTACTTCGCGGATTCCCGCCTCGCCGACGCTCTGCGGAACCTGAGGGGCGCCCTGAAGGATGGCGGCAGGCTGGCCTTGATCGAAAACCGGCCCGCCGAGCAATCGAATCTGTTTCGCCTCGAACAAGGCCGCTTCATCGTCGAGAACCAGGTCGGCGCGGGCAGCGACGTCCAAGCACTCGTGACCGGACTGGCGTGACGCATTCGGATGGCTTCCGTCGCGCCGTGGAGTTGCAAGCAACCTGGAACCACGCAAATGATCGCCCACGCAGCTTCGCTCGATCCGATCCTCACGTTGCGGTTCACGCGCCGCAAGGAATCGTGGGTGGCGGCGTCATCCGGACGTTTCTACAAGATCAGCCGGAAAAGTGACGATCCGCTGCGCGACCTCGTCGATCCGGCGTGTATCGGCACCAGCCTGCGGGAATACACCAACGTGTGTTTCCTGCACGGACTCGATAAGGCCGTGTGCCACCCCGAAAGCATCGACCGCGCCTGCATCGTTTACCCGCTCCTGAGCGGACCCGATTTGCGCACCTTGTTGATCAGCCGCGTTTCGGCCGAACAACGCGAAGCTTCCCTGCAAAGCGCGATGCGCCTGCTGGCGCGCCTGCATCACGGCGACACGGCCGGTCATCCCGTCAAGGATTACCGGCACGACAGCTTCCTCGCACCGCCGCCTGCCGTGCTGGAGCGCATGGCAGGACGCCCGCGGACGCTCGTCGTGACGGGATTCGAGGCAAGGAATTTCCGCTTCGACCGCAGCCGCAACGCATGGTTCTTCTTCGATCCGCACCACGTCTGGAGCGGCTATCCCGAGGAAGATTTCGCGCGCTTCATGATCTCGCTGCTGATGATCCGGGGCCGGCGCAGGGGGCTGCGCCTTTGGACGGAATTCGACCGCTTTGGATTGCGCGAGTCCTATGAGTCGATTGCGCCCGCAAAGCTCGACGGCACGCTGCTGAATTATTTCCTGTGCGAGGAACTGGCCATGCGCAGGTTCCATGCAACCAAGCTGGCGCGCCGGATGCCCGCCGCCGCCCGCGTTTTCGTGATGGCGTACACGCGTCTTTACTACCACCAGTTGCAACGCGCGCTGGTGGCGCAGCGCTTCTGAACAACGTGAACGGGCGAAGATCAGCACGCATTCACCCGTCGCCGCGCATGCTCCGACTTTCAGGTGTTTGCAGCGGGCATGAACGCGCCCGCGAATCCCCGCCGCAGCGCATCGGCTTTCCTGCCTGAGGCGCATCGCGCATTGCGTTCGGCTTTTCCCCTTTGAAAATGGAACCTGCGAAATGGCGGCGTCCGACAAACCATTTCCAACCGGGTTGGTGATCGGGCCGATGCGTACCGGATCGACCTGGTTGTACGAATACCTCTCGTCGAGGGGAGACGTCTGCCTGCCGAAGGATGTCAAGGAAACGTTCTACTTCGCCGAAAACTACGCCAAGAGTGAAGCCTGGTACGAAAGCCACTTCCGGCATTACGACCCGACGAGACATCGGGGCATCATCGACGTCTCGCCCACGCTGTTCCAGAGCGAAGAAGCCGCCGCGAGGGTGCGAAAGGATTTGCAGCACCCGGTTTTGATGGCGACGCTGAGACACCCCATCGACAGGGCGTGGTCCCATTACATGCACCTGCGCCAGTACGGCGCGACCACCCTGGACTTCGACTCGGCGGTACGCGAAATCCCGGCGATCATCGAGCCGAGCCTGTACGCCAAGCACCTCGCGCGCTGGCTGGACGAGTTCGGCCGCGACGCGGTCCGCATCACGTTTTACAGCGACCTCAAGCAACACCAGGCGAAATACGTCAGGCAAGTCAACGAAGCCTTCGGGCTGCCGGATGCGGCAGCGGAAGCATTGCCGTCGGCCAAGGTCAATTCCGGCAGCCTGCCGCGCAACCTGCTGCTGGCGCGGGCGACACGCCATGCCGCGGCCACGCTACGCCGCGGCGGATTGCACCCGATCGTCAACGCCGGCAAACGCATGGGCCTGGCGAACCTCGTCTACGGGCGCTCGCGTGGCGCGGGGTCAAAACCGGGGATGCGCCCCGATACCCGCCGCTATCTGGTGGAGCGGTTCGCCAAAGATGTCGATGATCTGGAGCGCCTGCTCGACATCAATCTGGATGCCTGGCGCGAACACTGGACGGCGCCGCGCAAGGCATCGAATCAGGCGTAGGCACAAGCTTCCAGTGGCACTTGGCGGATACGGCTTTGTTCCAGCCACGCCTGGAACATCAGCACATCCCACAACCGGTGGTGTTCGCGCACACGCCCGGCGACGTGGTCGTTCCACAGCTTGCGGATCGGCGCCGGATCGAAATAACCCCCGTCGCGCAGCCGCCGCTCGTCGAGTAGCGCTTCCGCCCAGTCGCGCAGCGGCCCACGCAACCAATGATCTATGGGCACGCTGAAGCCTTTCTTGGGACGATCGATCAACGCGCGCGGCACGTACCGGTACAGCACCTGGCGCAGCAACCACTTGGATTGCCCATCGCGCAGCTTCTGCCGCAACGGTGTTCGCCACGCGTGTTCGACCACGCGGTGGTCCAGCAGCGGCACGCGGGCTTCCAGGCTGACCGCCATGCTGGCGCGGTCCACCTTCACCAGGATGTCGTCCGGCAGGTAGCCGATCAGGTCGCTGTACATCATGCGCTCCACCGGATCGCGCACGTCGGGCCAATGCGCGAAATCGGACAATTCGATTTCCGGTTCCCGCGATTGCAGCACGATGGATTCCGGCTCGAACCAGTGCGACACCAGCAGCTGGTAACGCACATCGACGGAGGATGCCTGCAGCATCTGGCCCAGCAATCCGGTCTTGGTGCCCGGGTTCCTGATCCGCAGTCGCGCCGGCAGGCCGCGATTGGCGCCACGGAAAAGGGCTTCGTACAAGCCGGGGCGCGCACGCAGCGAGCGCGCGAATCGGGCACGCATCGGCTTGGGAACCGAATCCAGCACGCGCCCGACGCGCGTTGCCCACGCATAGCGGCTGTAACCGGCGAACAGTTCGTCGCCGCCATCGCCCGACAACGACACCGTGACCTGGCTGCGCGCGAGCTTCGACACCAGGTACGTCGGTATCTGTGACGAATCGGAAAACGGTTCGTCGAACATCGTGGGCAACATAGGGATCACGTCCAGCGCATCCTGCGCGGTTACGTACAGCTCGTTGTGATCGGTGCCGAGATGGGCCGCGACTTCTTTCGCGAATTTCGCTTCGTCGTGGTCCTGTTCGTGGAACCCGATCGAAAACGTGCGCACGGGACGCGCCGATTGCGCCTGCATCAGCGCGACGACCGTCGAGGAATCCACGCCGCCCGACAGGAACGCGCCCAGCGGCACGTCCGCTTCCATGCGCAGCGCGACTGCGTCGCGCAGCAGGCGATCCAGTTCATCGACCGCTTCCGCATCGGACAGTTTGGTGCGCCCGTCCGCGGCGGCGTCCGCCACCGACCAGTACTTGTGGACGCGCTGCGGCAACGACGCGATCGCGCCGGCACTCGCGGCGTCGCCGGCATCCACGCGCAGCATCGTGCCGGGCGGCAACTTGAAAATGCCCTGGTAAATCGAACACGGCTGGGGGATGTAGTTGTGGCGCAGCAGCAGACACAGCGCGCCGCGATCCACGCGTCCTTCGAAGCCGGGCAACGAGGCGATCGCCTTCAACTCGGAGCCGAACGCGAACATCGATCCCGCCCAGCCGTAGTAGAGCGGCTTGATGCCGAGGCGATCGCGCACCAGCGTCAACGCGCGCGTTTCGCGATCCCACAGCGCGAACGCGAACATGCCTATGAATCGCTGCACCGCGCCCTCGAGTCCCCACTGCTCGATCGCGGCCAGCATCACTTCGGTATCGGAATGCCCGCGGAAGCGCGCGCCGGACGCTTCGAGATCCGGGCGCAGGCGGCGATGGTTGTACACCTCGCCGTTGAACACCATGACGTAGCGGCCGCTGGCGGACAGCATCGGTTGCCGCCCTTCGGGCGACAGGTCGATCACCGACAGGCGCCGGTGCCCCAGCCACAGGCCCGCGTCGGTATCCCGCCAGATGCCCGCATCATCGGGACCGCGATGACGAAGCGCGCGCGTCATGCCATTCACGGCCGCGGCGCCGTGTTCCGCATCGAGATGCCGGGTGACATCCCAGAATCCGGCAATTCCGCACATGGACAAACTCCTCCAACCGAACCGTGTGCGCACTTCCGCACCATGATCCTCCTACGATGATTCCGCATTGCTGAACAGCCGCCTCAGCGCGCCAATGCCGTTCGGCAGCGCGTCAGATGCGGCGCGGTACGCTCCAAGACGATTCGGTTCATCGCATCGTCAATGACGCATCGCGCCCTCTTCACTTGGCGCCGTACCCCGGGCGCCCATTCGAATGCAATCCTGAATGCATCCCAAGGATCAAGGAATGCCACAACCCATGGCCGAACGGAATGCCGGGCGCGCCGGACCGCTGGTCGACAAACCCATCTTCATCGTCGGCGCCGGCCGCAGTGGCTCGACCGTGTTCCATCGCATGTTCTGCGAACATCCGAACGTCGCGTGGCAGTCGCCGCTGTGTGACAAGTTCCCGGCGCATCCAGCCTTGAACCGGACATTGCTGCGGGTTGCGCATTGGCCTTGGCTCGGGAAATTCCTGACGGGCAATCTGCGGCCAGGCGAGCGTTACCGATTCTGGGATCATTACTGCCGCGGTTTTCCGCGGCCGTGCCGGGATTTGCTGGGTTCCGACGTCACGCCCGAGCATCGGCGCAAGATCCCGCCGGCGCTCGCGCAACTTGCGACGTCGACCCGGCGCCACGTGCTGATCAAGATCACTGGATGGCCGCGCATCGGATTCCTGCGCGAACTGTTTCCGCATGCGAAGTTCATCCACGTTTATCGCGATGGCCGCTCCGTCGCCAGTTCGTTGCTCGCGGTACCGTTCTGGCGCGGATGGGAAGGGCCGCCGCAATGGGGTTTCGGCGATCTCGATCCGATGCAGCAAGCCGAATGGGAGCACTACGGCCGCTCGTTCGTCGCGCTGTCCGGCATCCAGTGGAAGCTGCTGATGCTGGCCATGGACAAGGCCGCGATGCATGTCCCCGCAACCGATCTCATGCACGTGCGCTACGAAGACTTCATCGATGATCCGGTGACCACGTTCAGGAACGTCGCGGAATTCTGCGAACTGGACTGGCCGGCGCCGTTCGAAAACTCGATAAGGCGAAAGCGGCTGAAAACCGCCAATGAAAAATGGCGCGACAACCTGACCGTGGAGCAGCAGGCGCTGCTTGAAGACGTGCTCGCCGAAAGTCTGCAGCGTTATGGCTATTCGACGCGCCGATGAACCGTTGCTGTGCGCAGGCTTGCGGGGCGCTGAACACGAATGCGCGATCGCTTTACGCGGCACCGCACGGGGAGTAACACGGGTCTACCGCCATGCACGGAATCGCCATATGAATGCGCACGCAAGGAAACGTCATCGTCAGCGATGGGTTTGGAGTTGTTGCGCGTTCCTCGTGTGCACCTTGGTGGCGGCTCCCGCGTGGTCCGCGTGCCCGAAGCTTCTGATGACCGCGGGCTTGAATATCCACAAGCAGACGAATCCCGAGCAGGCTGCGTATTGGGGCCAGAAAGTCGGCGTGCAGGGCTTCATGGTCAATTACATCGTGACCGATTGGCAGACGGATGTCGGCACCAACCCGGACAGCGACCCGTGGAAATTGTTGCGCCGGTTTCAGTCGATTTATTCGCAACGCGGCGTCACCGACAATTTCATCAAGATCGGGTTGTACAAGGGACACGATTGGCATGATGCCAAGCAAACCGAAAAGGCCACCAGGAACCTCGCGCATGCAGCAGCCCTCGCGCGATACGCGGGCCTGAAAGGCCTGGCGCTGGATCTGGAACCTTACAAACCCACCTGGGGCGGTTCGGCGGGCGGCCCGGAACTCGCGAAGCGCGTGGAGGAGGAAGGCCGCAAGATGGGGCAGGCGATGCACGATGCCTACCCCGGCATGACCTTGTTCGTGTTGCCGGATGTGCTGCGGGAAGTCGAGCACGAGAACAAGGCATCCAGCGACCGGGGCGACAAACACCACAACGGCTACGGGCTGTCGGCGCCGTTCGTGCGCGGCCTGCTGTCGGTTCCGTGGGCGCACGTGGTGATCGGAACCGAGTTCACCTATAGCGCGCACGCGGAACGGATCGCGCCGTTCATGCAGCAAGCCGCAGCGCGTTACCGCGACGGATCCCGCGCGCGCGATGCCTCGACGGCCAACTTCAGCATCGCGCCGGGCCTGTGGCCGCTGGGTCCCACGGCCAAGGACAAGTCCGCGCGCTTCAGCCCCGCCGAATTCAGGCAACGCCTGCAGGTCGCTTTCGATACATCGAAGCAGTACGTGTGGATTTACGGATCCAGCAGTGCGTGGCAGAAGGACGGACCGTTGGGGCCGGTGCCAGGGCCGGTCGCAACCAGCTTCCAGCAATTCCTGGATGCGATCCATCAGGTTCGCGCAAGCTGCACCGCGGCGCCTTCGTCGCCTTCGCGCGAAACGCCGCGCAGCACGAAGTAACGCACCGCAATGCACAAAGTCATCCTCTTCGCCAACACCGACTGGTATCTCTTCAATTTCCGGCGCTCACTCGCGCTGGCGTTGCAGGCCGAAGGCTACGACGTGCTGCTGCTGTCGCCGCCTGGCGAATACGGTCCTCGCTTGCGCGCCCTGGGATTACGCTGGCAACCCTTGGCCATGGACCGGCGCAGCGTGAATCCGCTGCGCGAATCGGCGCTGTTGTGGCGAGTGGCCACGCTGCTGCGTCACGAGCGGCCGGCGCTGCTGCACAACTTCACCATCAAGAGCGCCGTGTACGGATCACTCGCCGCGCGCATGGCGCGGGTGCCCGCGCGCATCAATGCCGTGGACGGGTTGGGCTACGTGTTCGCAAGCAACGATCGCAAGGCGCGCGTGCTTCGCCCCGCAGTGCGCACGCTGCTGCGTTCCGCGTTGCGCGGCCGCAATACGCGGTTGATCCTGCAGAACCCCGATGACAAGGCCGCGTTCGAACAATTCAAGCTGGTCGAGTCCAGCCGCGTGAAGTTGATCCCCGGTGCGGGCGTGGACTGCACGCGGTTCACGCCACGCATCACGCGACGCGATACCGCAGATCAGCCCGTGCGAATCCTGCTGGCCGCACGATTGCTGTGGGAAAAGGGCATCGCCGAATACGCGAAGTCCGCACGGATCCTGCGGGCGCAAGGCCGGGACGTTCGCTTTCTGCTTGCCGGTACGCCCGATCCGGGCAATCCGGCGGCGGTGCCCGAGGCGACGTTGCGCGAATGGGTGGAAGAGGGCGTGCTCGAATGGCTGGGGCACGTCGGCAACATGCGCGAGCTTTATGCATCGGTGGATATCGTGGTGCTGCCGAGCTACTACCGCGAGGGCATTCCCACGTCCCTCACCGAAGGCGCGGCCTGCGGCCTGCCGTTGATCACCACCGACATGCCCGGCTGCTGCGAGGTGGTGACGGACGGTGAGGATGGCTTGCTGATCCAGCCGCGCGACGCCGAGGCATTGGCCAGCGCGATCGCGCGGTTGTTGGACTCGCCCGAACTTGCAGCGCGGCTGGGCCATGCCGCGCGCGCCAAGGCGCTGGACGTGTTCGACGAGCAAATCATCATTCGGCGCACGCTCGACGTATACCGCAGGTTGCTCCCGCGTACGCGCTGATTCCGCGCAACCGCGGCCTGATCAAGATCAATCGGTCGACGCGGGTCGATGCGCGTGGGTGTGGGGAATACGCCGCATGACGCCGCTGGGCGCACGCGTGCGCGCGACTTGCTTGCGTTCGAGATGCACGGTGAAGGCGGTCCAGATCATCACCGCGACAGCGAAGGCGACCATGTTTGCGATCGCGCCCAACCGTCCATGGATGACACGACCCACGAACGGCAGCGCCGCAGCAAAGGCAACCAGGCAGACCAGGGTCGGGCGCGGCCCGAGGCCGGCATTCATCAGCAGATGGTGAATGTGGGTGCGATCCGGCGTGAACGGTGATTCTCCGCGCTTCAGGCGGCGATAGACCACCGCCAACGTATCCATCACGGGAACCGCGACGCACCACAACACCAGCCCCGGTGATATCCGGCGCGGATCGTCCTGGCTCAGCGCGATCAGCGTCCACGCGATCACGTAACCGAGCACGACGCTGCCGGCATCGCCCAGGAACACCTTGGCCCGCCGGCCCAGCAACCCGAGATTGGAAAGCAGGAACGGGTACAGCGCTGCCGCCAGCAGGAACACGATGACCGCCAGCGGCGCCGGCGCGCTCACGGGAACCAGCAGCGCAATGGCGCCCGCACTGACCAGCGCCAGGCATCCCGCCAATCCGTCGATGCCATCCATCAGGTTGAACGCATTGATCAGACCGATCACCGCCAATACGGTGAAGGGAATGCCCAGCCACCCCAGCATCAATTCGTGCCCGTGCAGCCTTCCAAGTGAATGCACGTACATGCCGGTGGTGGCGATCACGATCAGGATGGCCAGGACCTGCACGACCACCCGCACGCTGACGCGCAAGCCGTATTTGTCGTCGATCGCGCCGAGCAGCACGAGCATGCACGCCGTACCCAACACCACATCATCGAAATGCTGCGCTTGTCCCAGCCACATCCACCCGGCCAGCATGCCGACGAAAATGGACAACCCGCCCACCAATGGCGTAGCGAAACCGTGCCGCTTGCGGGCATCCGGGTAATCGAGCAACCCGAAGGGCCTGCTGATCGGGACGAACAAGCACAAACCCAGTGCAGACGCACCCAGCGAGACCACGCATGCGGATAAAACCGTGTGTGCCGCTGAAATCATCCTTGCTCTTTCCGGCTCGCGAAGAGGTTGAGTATGTCTACCCCAGTGAAATTGGTGCTGAATATTTGTGATGATTTCCATTTGGATGGCCGAATAAGAAATGAACGCGTTTACCTATTTGAATCATCAATAAACCCCGTTGGATGTTTCTCTCGGGCGTTGCCTTGTTCAAGAAAGTGGAAGCCACACACGCGTAGCGCGATGATTTTCTCTCTCGCTCGCACCGTTGCGACCTGCTCGGCTCGCGTAAAGGTGCGCGCCATGCTGCGCAAACCACGCGCTACGGGAAACGCTGCGTCGTGTTCAGGTTTGTGCGCCATCAGACCAGTGCGAACAATTCGTTTTTTTGCAATCACCGATTCAGCATTCGCTACGGGCACGGAATTTGCTTGTATGCTTGCGGTGCAGGCAAGGGGCACGTCGCGCGGTTCGGCGACCGGGTACTCGTTCAGCCTGCCGCTTTATCCGGGCTTTGCCGGACCGCGGAATAACGCTATGACGACGACCGACATTGGCATTCTTCTGATCGTGCTGTGCGTCCTGTTGTGGGCGATCATGGCGGCGCTGCACCGGCACACCGTGCAATTGAAAGTGTTGCAGGCGCAGTTGGACGAGCTGCTCGATGCGGCGCAGCCGAAACGCCCGCGCCCCACTGAAGCGGATGTGCTCGGTCGCAACGACCACGGCGAACCTCGCGCCGTGCACGCCTCGGGCGAGAAAAGAGCATAGGCCGCGCGCTGTCCCGCCCTTGGCGACGGCCCCTTTTTGCACTATCTCTGAAGTCCCGCCAAGCCCGCGGGTGGTCCGGATAATGGATGCCCCCGTGCGCATCGGCACTTGGCGCTTGCGGTGTACGCGGTGTAGTTTCCTCGGACGAGCTCACTCTCACTTCGCAAAAGGCGCGCCATGCCATCCGCCCGTCACGGCTTCATGCTGCTTGTCGTCTCCGCGGTGTTTGCCGCTGCACCGGTTCTGCAGGCCAAAACGCCGCCCGCCGCGTCATCGGAAAACGCGAAGATCGAACAGATCCTGGCGCAACGTGCCAAGGTCCGGCAGATTCCCGCGGTCGCGCTGTCGCACAACGGCCAGCACCTTGCCTGGATCGTCGCGCACGGCGACAACACGGAATTGACGCTGGGCGCGTGGAACGGCGAGCATGCGCGAGAGGTGCCGATTCCGGGCGATTGCCGGGAAGAAGGCATCCGTTGGGCGCCGCGCGCGAATGAACTTGCCGTACTGACGCGCTGCAAGATCGATCCTTCCAACACCAAGCCGATCAGCGGCGCGATCTGGCTGATCGATGTCGATGCTGGCAAGCCGCCGCGCAAAATTGCCGACATCGGCGGATTCGCAAGTGGCCTGCAATGGAGCCGTGACGGCAAGCGCATCGCGTTCCTGTACGTGCCGGGCGCGACGCGCCTGCCCGAAGCCACGGCGTCCGGGAATCCGCGCGTCGGCGTGATCGGCGCAAGTGATGTGCAAGTCCAGCACGTCGCAAACATCGCAGTCTCGGGCGGCGCACCGCAGGTGCTGACACCGTCGGATCTCTACGTGTACGAATTCCGCGCGTCCTCGACCGGCAACCGCATCGCCTACATCGCGGCCAAGCCACCCGGCGACGACAACTGGTGGACGGCGAAACTTTACGTGCAGGATGCCCACGCGGGTGCCGCGCCCAAGTTGATCGTCGATCCGGCGACGGTGAGCGGACCGCTGCACGGGTTGCAAATCGCGCTGCCCCGCTGGTCGCCGAACGATGCGCGCATCCTTTTCATCGGCGGCCTGATGAGCGACCGCGGCGCCACCGGCGGCGATATTTACGGCGTGCCGGCATCCGGCGGCACGCCGGTGGACCTGACCGAGGGCGCGAAGGTCACGCCGTCGTGGTTCACGTTCCTCGACGCGCATTCATTGCTGGTCAACCAGATCGCGAGCGGCAAGACGCAGGTGACGGAGTACACGCTCTCCGGCAACAGCGCGCGCCAGACGCGCTTGTGGTTCACCGCGCCGGGCGAAATCGGCGACGGGCGCGCCGCGCTCTCGGTTTCGCTGTCGCGCAAGCCGCCGCTGCGCATCGCCTACGCGGGCAGTTCATTCGACCAGCCGCCGGAGGTGCATGCCGGCCAACTCACCACCGCGCCGCCGCCCGCGGTCACGTCCATCAACAAGGATCTTGCGCACACCTGGGGCAAGGCCAGGTCGGTGGAGTGGGACCACGACGGTTTCCACGTGCAGGGCTGGCTGATGTATCCGGCGAATTACGATCCACACAAGACGTATCCGATGATCGTGTACGTGCACGGCGGCCCGTCATGGGCGACCCTGCCGAGCTGGGGCAGCGGTCCGACGATGTTGTCGGAATTCGGTTATTTCGTGCTGATGCCGAACCCGCGTGGCAGTTTCGGCGAAGGCGAAAAATACGCGCAGGCGATCCGCAACCAGATGGGTTACGGCGATCTCGACGACACCCTCGCGGGCGTGGACAAGATCGAGAAAATGCTGCCGATCGACGATACCCGGCTCGGCATGATGGGCTGGAGTTACGGCGGTTTCATGAGCATGTTCGCGCCCACCCGCAGCCAGCGCTTCAAGGCGGTGGTCGCGGGTGCGGGCCTGTCCGACTGGAAGAGTTACTACGGCGAGAACCAGATCGACGGATGGATGATCCCGTTCTTCGGCGCGTCGGTGTACGAGGATCCGGCAGCCTACGCGAAAAGCTCGGCGATCAATTACATCAAGAATGCGCGCACGCCCGCGCTGATCGTGGTGGGCGAGCGCGACGAGGAATGCCCCGCGCCGCAATCGTTCGAGTACTGGCACGCGCTGAAGACGCTGGGCGTACCGACCACGCTGGTGGTGTATGCCAACCAGGGCCACCACATCGCCAACCACGCCGACGAAGAAGACATCATGCGGCGGACGCTGGATTGGTTCGGGAAATATCTGTCGGCATCCGCAACGCACTGAGCCGGGGCGGGGTCAAAAGAGTTCGCCCTGCGGTGAACGCTTCCGCGGCGGCGTGAAGCGCTTGCAATCCAGCTGCAGGCTGCGTGCGCGGAAGAATCCGTGGCGACGGCAGGCGACCTCGAAACGCCGCCGCAGCAATTCCGCGAACGGGCCCTGTCCGCGCATGCGCGTGCGGAAATCGGAGTCGTAATCGCGTCCGCCGTTCATCTGCTGCACCAGGCTCATCACGTGCTCGGCGCGTTGCGGCACGTGGATCGCCAGCCATTCGCGGAACAGCATCTTCAGTTCCCACGGCAGCCGCAATACCGTGTAACCGGCCATGTTGGCGCCCGCTTCCGCGGCGCGATCCAGCACCGCTTCCATGTCGCGATCGTTCAATGCCGGAATGATGGGCGCGACCAACACCCCGGTCGGCACGCCCGCTTGCGTGAGCGCCTGCACCGCCTGCAAGCGCCGGTGCGGCGCGGACGCGCGCGGTTCCAGTTTCGACGCCAGATGGTTGTCGAGTGAGTTCACCGACACGAACACCTGCACCAGATTTTCGTGCGCCATGGCGCCGAGCAGGTCGAGGTCGCGTTCGACCAGCGCATTCTTGGTGACAAGGGTGCAGGGGTGATGGCATTCCGCCAGCACCTCCAGCGCGGCGCGGGTCAGCCGCCATTTCTTCTCCACCGGCTGGTACGGGTCGGTATTGCTACCGATGTTGATCGGCTTCACCACATAGTCGGGCTTCGACAACTCCGCGCGCAGTACTTCCGCCAGGTTGGTCTTGGCACGCAACTTCGTTTCGAAGTCCAGTCCCGGCGACAGATTCAAATAGCTGTGCGAAGGACGCGCGAAACAATAAATGCAGCCGTGCTCACAGCCGCGGTACGGATTCAGCGCCTGCTCGAACGCGATGTCGGGCGAGTCGTTGCGCGAGATCACGCTGCGCGCGCGTTCTTCTGTCACCTCGGTGCGCGGCCGTGGCGCAGCCTCGTCCAGCACCGCGCTCTGCCAGCCATCATCCTCGGCGTGGTGGTGCACGCTTTCGAAGCGCCCCTCCGGATTGGAAGCGGCGCCGCGACCCTTGATGCGTGCGGGTGGTGGGTTTTCGGCCGGGCTTTGCATCTCGCCAGCTTACGCCGCACTGTCTCGGAGTCTGCGACGACCGCCCGTGCCAGTGGTCATGCTTGACGGTGCGCCAGTGTATTGGCATATTAATACACATGGACGCATCGCTGCTCACCATCCAACCTGCGTCAGCCGAGCCGATCTACCGGCAGATCGTCGAGCAGTTGCGCCGTCTGATCGCGGGCGGCCAATTGCCGCCGGGTGAGCTGCTGCCGTCCGTGCGCGATGTTGCGGGGTTCCACGCGGTCAACCCGATGACGGTCTCGCGCGCGTACAGCCTGGCCGAAAGCGAGGGTCTGCTGGAACGCTTGCGCGGCAAGGGCATGGCCGTCGCCACGACGCGCAAGACCAGCCAGACCCAAACCCAGCGGATGGCGCTGCTGGAGCCGCAATTGTCCGCGTTGGCCCGCCAGGCCCGCGAACTGGAATTGCCCGCCGGGCCGGTCGTCCAGCGGCTCTCGAAGCTGATGGGGGAGTGACGTGATTGCCAACGCCGCCCCGAAACGGATTGTCACGCTGAAACGCTCTTCTTCTGCAACCGGAGAACACACATGAACGCCACGGCTCAGGCCATTGCCGCCGCATCCGCCGTGCCGCTGCAGGTGCGCAGCCTCACCCACCGCTACGAATCGAAGGTCGTGCTGGACCACGTCGATCTCGCATTGGAGCCGGGCAGCGTGCTCGGGCTGATCGGGCGCAACGGCGCCGGCAAATCCACCCTGATCCGCGCAATGCTGGGATTGCTGGAACCCGAGTCGGGCGATGCGCTCGTGTTCGGCGAGCCCGCGCTGAAACTTTCCGACACGGCCAAGGAACGGCTGGGCTACGTCCCACAACAGCCCGATGCGCTGGCGTGGCTGACCGCCGCGCAGATGTTCGATTATCTGTCGCGCTTCTACCCGCGCTGGGATCATCGTTTCGTCAAGGACACGATGCAGCGCTGGAAGATCGAAGCGGACAAGGTGATGGCCAAGCTGTCGCCCGGTGAGCGCCAACGCGTGGACCTGGTACGCGCCTTGGCGCCGCAGCCGGAACTGCTGGTGCTGGACGAACCTGCGTCTGCGCTGGACCCGGTCGCGCGCCGCGAATTGCTGCGCGAGATCGCGCTGCGCGCGGGCGAGGCCGGCGCCACGGTGTTGTTTTCCACGCACATCGTTTCCGATCTGGAACGCGTGGCGTCGGACATCGCGTTCCTGCACGACGGCCGCCTGCTGCTGCACTGCCCGGTGGACGAAACCAAGGAACGCTACGCGCGCTTGTGGCTGCCGGCCAACGTCGCCGCCGCCGCACCCGGCTCGCCGCTCGGCAAGCGCCGCCACGAAGACGGCAGCCTCAGCGTGATCGTGGAATGCGATGCGAACGGCGCATGGCCGGAAGCTTCGCGCTTGCCCGGCGCACGCGTCGACACGCTGGGACTCGAGGACCTGTTCGTGGAGATCGCCGAATGAGCGCGCTACGCAGGATTACGCCGAGCCAGCGCACGCAACGGCGGCTGGTCATGGTGATGCTGGTGGTGAACCTTGCCGGCATTGCGGGCATCGCGCTGCACACGGGCGACCCGCACGGTTTGGCGCTGGGGCTTTTGCCGTTTTCCATGCTTGCGGCCGCGCTGCCATGAACCGCGTGCACGTGCTGCTGCTGATGCCGTGGGTGGCCTCGGCAAGGTATTCGCGGCTGTTCGTGTTGCCGGGATTGGGCAATACCGCTTCGAAGGTACGCAAGGAGATATCGACATGACCCTGGCCGTCGCGCTCGCACCCGATAGCCTTTCCGCAGGAGCGGCAACCCTTCGCTCGTCGCTGCTTGCGACATTCATAACGCCCTGGCGTTCGACCAAACGCCAGACCATCTGGATTGCGCTGGCCATCTTCGTGCTCGGCTGCGCGGCGGCAGTGATTTGCGGAATCCTGATGCCCAACGCAAAGGGCCACGCCCTCGCGATGATCTTCTACGCGGCCGGCGTGTGCTTCGTGTGGGGGTTCTGGTTTTCCGGTTTGTTGCTGCTGGCGCGCGACGCGCGGATGCTGATGCTTCCCGGCGTGTTGCGCGACACGCTGGTCTGCACGCTGGCTTACGGCACGCTCACGGTTGCAGCACCTGCACTTGTCGAAGGCGCATTCGGATGGAGCATGGCGCTGTCGGCGATGCTGTCCGCGTTCGCGATGGCCGCCGGTTTGACCTTCGTGTTGTCGCCGCGCTGGGTCAGCATGTGCATGGGTTTCCTGCCGGCCATCTACTCGACCGTGCACGAGACGTTCCACGTGCTGTCACCGCTGGGCCGGGATTTCCTGCGTTGGGGAACGGTGGCATCCAGCGTGCTTTTCGTATTCGTGGCGATCCGCTGGTGGCGCATCCTGCACGATGGTGGCGCCGATGCAGGCGGCTGGCGCAGGCCGCTGATCCTGCAGCTTCGCCAGCAGGCGGTATGCACGGGATGGTCGTTCGACAAACAGCTGTTCTGGCGGCGCGATGGTTCGCAGCATCGCTACACCGATTTGCGCGGCATCGATGCACGCGCGCCGGTGAAGGCCGTGCAGGTCGCGTTGGGCGGTGATCTGTTCACCCCGCGGACGCTGGCCGGCAATCTTCGCCGGCTCGCGGTCGTGGCGTGGCCGGTATTGATCTTTGTGGGCTGCATGCTGCTCACCAGCCTTGCCCGGGTTCACGACCTGCACAAACTGTTGGTGATCATCGGTGTCAGCGGCGCGATGTGGTCGGGTGCGTTCGGCATGGCCATGCTGTTGTTTGCCGTCACCGCCTTGCTGAAACGCCGCTGGGAGCAGGGCGCGGAACCCGCGCTGCTGGCGCTGCTGCCGGGCCTCGGGCGACATGCGCCGATGCATCGCAGTGTCCTGCGCGCCGTGTTCGTCAAGCCCTTCAGCCTATGCATCGGGTTGTGGGCCATGATGGTCATTTGCGAATACCTGTTGCATCTGGGTGCGCTCGCCTACGCCCTGACGACCCTTATCGCGCTCGGCATGGGCGCGGCAACCGCAATGTCACTGTTGCGCGTATTCGCGGGACGCTCGCTCGGCAATGTCGTCCAGACCGGCATCGCCGGCATCGCGTTCGTGTTGATGTGCGTGAGCCTGCCGCTGGTGTACCTCACGCCGATGGCCAAGCCTGGCCCTGCAGCGGATTTGATCGAGTGGGGCCTGGCGGCAGCGTGGCTGGTGTTCGCGGCGTGGATGACGTGGCTCGCATTACGGGCGTGGCGAGCATTCCGGCTACGCCCGCATCCGTTCCTTTCACGTTGAGGGTGTTCTGTTCCCGCGTCAGCCACGGGGCTCCGCATCGCGGGCGAACAAGCGCTGGAAGCCACGTCTCAGTGCCATCAGGCCGCGCCACAACTTCGGGATCAGCCATACCAGCAGCACCGCGAACAGCACCAGCAGCACCACGAACACCGCCGGGTGCTTGAATGCCAGCCACATTCCCAGCAACAGTACGCCGTCTTCGGAGAAGCTGAGGCCCCAATTGGAAAGGGGTTCGGGCGAAGTATTCACGACGGCCCGCGTACCGGCCTTGGCAACGTGGGTACCCGACGCCAGCGCGCCGCCGAGAATCGCGGCGACCGTCTGCGTTTCCGGTGAGGCGTTGGCGAACACGCCCCACGCCAGCAGCGCGCCCAGCGGTACCCGCACGAAGGTCTGCACGCTGTCCCACACCGAATCGACCGCCGGAACCT
>Ga0207707_10001607_pt1 | contig 20820 bp, 17 predicted proteins | sample KBSC83BmetaG_FD_184336 | JGI IMG/M metagenome (GOLD analysis project Ga0207707, IMG submission 184336) | Corn rhizosphere microbial communities from Kellogg Biological Station, Michigan, USA - KBS C8-3B metaG (SPAdes) (version 2) | ecosystem: Host-associated > Plants > Roots > Rhizosphere ...
CGATCGCGACAGTACGGCCCTCGATCCAACCAAGTTCGCTCAATCGTTTTACAAAGGCGGGGAGCCGGTAACTGTCGACTGAGGGCGTATTGGGCCCCATATACCCGATGGTCGCCAGCTTCACCGGCTGTTCCGCGCGCGCAGCGACCGGCCACAATACCGCGGCGGCGCCGAGAAGCGTGATGAATTCGCGCCGTTGCATGTGGCTCCCTTGAACCATCCGTGAACTATAGCAGCCTCGGATCGGGCGATGGGGTAAGAAATGGCAACGAGCGGACCTTTTCAGCTTGATTGCTCAAGCCTGAAAAGTGCCAATAGCGGAAATGACGAGCATCACTCGATCACCTCGTCGGCGATCGAGAGCAAATCGTCCGAAATTTTGACGCCAAGCGACCTGGCGGTCTTGAGATTGATTACGAACTCGAACTTGGTCACCTGCACCACCGGCAGGTCCACGGGCTTCTCTCCTTTTAGAATACGGCCAACGTAGATGCCCACCAGTCGGTACATCTCCGCAATGCTGGTCCCATAGCTCATTAGACCACCGGCAACTGCATATTCGCGGAACTGATAAATGGCGGGCATTCGGTGCTGCGACGCCAATGCAACCAGGCGGTCCCGCCTTGTGTCGAAAAACGGGTCGGCACCGACCAAAAGGACAGAGGCGCGCTGCGGCACGAGGGCAGCAAAAGCTGCTTCGATCTTATCATCGCTACCGCCATCGAGGACGAGAAGCTTCTGTCCGAGCGCACGCGCCGCTTCGGTTACGTCCCTGATCTGCACCTGGCCGACAGACGCATCTGGGTTTACCAGTAGCGCTACGACCTCTGCGCCAGGAACGAGTTCGCGCAGCAGTCCAAGACGCTTTGCTCCAAGGGCCGCGGTCAGGAAAGTTGCGCCCGTTGCATTACCGCCGGGACGATTAAGGCTGGTAACCAACCCGGTTTGGACCGGATCTCCCCCGCTTCCAAAGACAATCGGTATGGTCGTCGTTGCCGCTTTTGCAGCAGGTCCCGACTCGCCCAGAGCCGCGATGACGTCTACAGGCCGGTGCACCAATTCGCGGGCTAGTTCGGGTAGACGATCCAATTGTCCTTCCGCCCAACGGAACTCAATCGTGACGTTCTGCGGCTCGGCATAGCCGGCTTCCAACAATCCCTTTCGGAAGGCGGCAACCACGGTCGCAGACTCGACCGGCGAGCGGCCACTGAGAAACCCGACTACCGGCAGCGAGGGCTGTTGCGCTCGTGCTGCGAACGGCCTCGCAATAACCACGCCGCCGATCATTGAAATGAATTCGCGCCGTCTCATTGGCTTCCTACCCCCCGCCGGGGAGCACAACCCTAGCACCTCACGGATTGAGTACAACGCGTTGCATCGCAGCGAAACAGTCCGCTCGATGTCTCAGATGGCTCAAAAGCGGAAGTGTCGGCCCGTCAGTTCCATGTCTGCTCCACTGCCGAAAGCGGACATCGCTGAAGACGGCTGCCATGTCCGTTTAATGTCAGTCCAGAAGCAGACATTGCTCGCTCGGTTTTGCACCTCGGCTTTGGGTCTTACGCCACCTGTCCTGCGGGCGCACAACGCGCCGTCTTCCAAAGTTGTGCGGACGCCGTTTGCCAATCAAACGCCTGATCGCTTGGGCCATGCTGCGTCAGGTGCTCGATGCGCGCGACAGCCTCCTCGACGCTCGGCCGATGGCCGACCGGCACCCACCACAACACGACAGACGGCCCTTCAAAATGCTCAAACCAATCGGTGCGGCGGCCATAGAAGCGCCTATGGACTGTCTGCCAGACAAAGCGCTCAAGTGCATCGACGCTCTCCCAAACCGAAAAATTGACGATGATACGCGGATCGGCATAAGGCCGCGTATTAGTGGCGTTGCCGCTCTTGTCGGTATAGCGCCAGATGAACCCGGCGCTGCGTTCGGCAATGCCGTTCACCAATGCAAGATTGTTCGTGAAATCCGCCATGCGCGGATCGTCGATCTCGTATCGAATGCGGCCAATGTTCAATTGTGCAAGGTGATGATTGGGTGGCTGTTGCAAGGTCCTGCTCCGTCGCCGATAAGCGTGATGAATTCGCGCTGTCTCTTTGGACAAGATATCGCAACGGTTCAAACCAGAACAGGGGTGGCCAGAGATAGAATCCTGGCTTGATATAATTCAGAAGCGGTCAATGTTCACTTCGGGTCATTCACGTTTTTTAAAATTGCCGAGCATCACTCGATCACCTCGTCGGCACGGGCGAGCAGCGTCGGCGGAATGGTGATCCCAAGCGCTCTGGCAGTGTTTGCGTTTATGACCAGCTCGAACTTGGTCGGCTGCTCGACAGGCAGGTCGGCTGGCCTGGCGCCCTTGAGAATTTTGTCGACGTATCCTGCAGCTCCGCGCTGCACTTCCGCACTGTTTGCGGCGTAGGTCATCAGCCCTCCCGAGTTCGCCACTTGCCGGTTACTCGAGAAGGACGGCAATCGATGCTTGATCGCAAGATCGAAAAGTTCCTTTTGTTGCAGACTTCCCTGAATGATGAGGGCCTCGGCCTTCCTGCGGCTGATTTCGTCGAATACGGCGTCGAGCGGCGTCTCCGGCCGCACCATTTCTGTATCGAGCTCCAGCCCAAGCGTGCGTGCCCCTTGGCCAATCTGCTCAAGGAATGGCTTTGAGAGTGGATCGGCCTCATTGGCCAGAACCGCTACTCGGCGCGCCGAAGGCAAAGCCTCCCGGATTAGCTCAAGAGTTTTGCCCGCAAGCTCCGCGGTCGCGGCCGATACGCCGGTAACGTTTCCGCCCGGTCGAGCAAGGCTGGCGACAAGCCCGGTTCCCACCGGCTCGCCGGCTGGCGCCATCACGATGGGAATGTCACGGGTCGCTTGTTTCGCCGCCTGAATGGCGGGCGTCAGTGCAGCGACAATGATATCAACCTTCAGGCCGACCAGTTCCGCGGCTTTTTTCGCAAGGAGAATACTTTTGCCCTCGGCAGAACGAACCTCCAGCCGAATGTTCTGCCCATCAGTATAGCCGACGTCGCGGAGCGCGCCGCGGAAGCCTCTTAAAAAGATCTCAGGATCTGGATTGCCAGTGAGCAGGACGCCGATGGTCGGCACCTTTGCCGTCTGCGCGCGCACGGCGAGCGGGCACATGATCGTGGCGCCGTAAGCCAGCGTGATGAATTCGCGCCGTTGCATGTGCCTCCCTTGAACCATCCGTGAACTATAGCAGCCTCGGACCGGGCGATAGGGTAAGAAATGGCACATAGGCGCTCTCAGACGCTGATCAGGCCGGGTGTCCGGGTTGGGTCAAAACGGTCCTGACGGCCCCGAAACGCCATTTCCGATTTGCCCCGAGGTACAGACATCATCTGACCGGTCCGGTTGGTCCGGTTCGTGCCAATTCCGGCCGTGAGCGTTTCTAACAAGGTATCCTATTCAATCACCTCGTTGGCGCGAGCCAGCAGCGTCGGTGGGATGGTGAGCCCGAGCGCCTTGGCGGTCTTGACGTTGATGACTAGTTCGATTTCATTGGGGCGTTCAACCGGCAGCTCTCCGGGCTTGGCGCCTTTCAGAATCTTGTCCACGAAGACCGCTGCGCGGCGATAAAGCGCCACGATATTAGGGCCGTAGCTCACCAGCCCGCCGTCCACAACCGATTCACGGTTGAAATATATCGTGGGCAGCCGCGCGTTCGCCGCTAGTTCCACAATACGCACCCGCCGGGCCGCGAAGGTGACGTCGGGCGGAACCAGAACTGCCTCGACCTTTTCTTCTGCAAAGTGCTCAAAGGCACGCTCGAGGTCAGTGGGAATCCGGTAATCAAAATGCACGAGGGCGAGCGACGCCTTGGCCGCCGCAGCTTGGGTCTCCCGCCATTGCGGAACGTGCAGCGGGTTCTCGACATTGATTATAGCGCCGACGCGCGCAAGATGGGGGAGCAATTCGCGGATAATATCGATCTGCTTGGATGCCAGGTCCTCGGCGAAGTTCGTGAGCCCTGTGATGTTGCCGCCGGGACGAGAAAGGCTTTGCACAAGACCGAAGCTGACTGGGTCTGCACCATTCGCCATGACGATCGGGATCGAACCGGTCGCCTTGCTGGCTGCGAGATTCGCGGGCACGGGCGCCGACACGATTACGCTGGGGTGGAGACGGATTAGCTCCGTCGCCAACGCCGGAAGGCGATCAAGGAAGCCGTCAGCGTAACGGTACTCGAGGCGAATGTTGACTCCCTCGACGTAGCCGAGCTCGCGCAGTCCGGCGCGAAACGCGTCGTATCTAGCCGCCATGGTGGTCGCAGACGCACCTTCAAGCACGCCGATTAGCGGTGGCGGCGATCGCTGGGCCCATGCGTCGAGCGAGCCAGCAACCGCTGTTCCCGAGAGAAGGGCTATGAACGCACGGCGCCTCACTCACCACCTCATCGAAATCGACACCGGAGCATATCACCTCATCGCAAGTCTGAGGAGACGCGACCCAGTTCTTAACGGCCGTCGCATGCAAGTCGAAAAATGTTTGCCTCGCAATGCGCGCTCGTAACCCAGGTCCGGTGAGGGTCAATCGCGTCGTTTTGACAGTCGGCCGGTTGCTTCCGGTCTACCCCCATAATCGGGCGTCCTCGGTGTCGGCCACCACTTCGAAAGCAGACAAGCGATGGGCAAGGCGTGACTCTTGAGAGCGGCTGCCAAGTCGTGATTCAAGTTTCCAAACCTGGAGCCTTGGATCATACGCCACGAACTTACTGATCTAGAATGGTTCGCCATCAGCGGCTCGCAACAGCCCCAGACCTTTGGCCAGCCATCGGGTGGTCGGCGCCCGGATCAGGATCGTCATCAGGATGGCGATGGAGGTGACGGATGCGATCATTTGCGCGCCCGGCGCCTTCATGCCCAGCAGCAGCCCGGCCGGCGCCAGCACATGAACAGCATCTCGGCAAAACTCCAACGCGCGCGGCGATCGAACGCGTCGCGCAACTGACCGGCTTTCGCGATCCCGAGCGGATGCGCCTCGCCTTCATCCGCGCCTTCGGCCAGCCGCCGCAATCGCTGCGCCGCGCGGCGCGGGCGGGATAGAGCGCGCTAGCGGCCAAGCGGCGCGTCGGGATGCCAGCTGAGCACGGCGAGCATCACGAAGAATCCGACGACGTAGGCCACCGTGACGAACCAGCCCTGGGTGACCCAGCGGCCCACCGACTTCGCTTCCGGATACATGTTGGCCAGCGCCACGCCGGCGGAGGAGCCGAACCAGATCATGGATCCGCCAAATCCGACGGCATAGGCCAGATAGCCCCAGTCGTAGCCGCCCTGCTTCAGGGCGAGTGCGGTGAGCGGAATATTGTCGAAAACGGCAGAGACAAAGCCCAATCCGAGCGCCGTCTGCCATGCCGCGGCCGGGAGCTTTTCGACCGGCATCATCGAGGCCGCCGTCACCAATGCGAGCAGAAAGACCGTGCCCTTGAAGGTCTCCGGCATCACCGACCAGTCCGGCCGTCGCAATGCTGCGGTCAGGAGGATGACTGCCCAAACGGCCAGACCGAGCAAAGGGATCGTGTCCATCAGGGCGGGAAATTTCAGGTTGGCGGTGATGTTGGCGGCCAGCGCTGCGATGAGAATAGCTGCGACTATGAAAACCCGCGTCCGGTCGATCTTCAGTCCCGATGGGGGCTTCTTGAGAATCGGGGAAAACCGCTGTTGCTGCAGTGATGCCGGCACCGCAAGGATGAGCATCGCAACGATGGCGGCAACATAGGCCTCCAACACGCTGAGCGGGCTCACGCCGGCTATCCACATCATCGTGGTGGTCGTATCGCCGACGACGCTGCCTGAACCGCCGGCGTTTGATGCCGCGACGATCGCGGCGAGATATCCGATATGGACCTTGCCCTGAAAGACATGTCGGGCAACGGTGCCCCCGATCAAGGCAGCCGCGATATTATCGAGGAAGCTCGACAGCACGAATACCAGGAACAGCAGCGTCACACCGCCCTTCCAGTCGTCGGGCAGCAAAGCCGGCATCTCATCAGGAATCCTGCTCTCCTCGAAGTGCCGGGATAGAAGCGCAAACCCCATCAGCAGAAGAAACAGATTAGTCAGCGTAACCCATTCATGAGCCATGTGCTGACCGAGCCCGCCAAGCCCGGCGCCGAATTTGAATCCGGTGAATACCAGTTTGTAAATGACGATGGTCGAGAGCCCGGTCAGCGCGACTGGAAGCGTGTGGCGATGGAACAGCGCAACGCCGAGCAGGGTCAGCGCGAACAATATGAAATCAACGGGTATTCCAAGGATAAGTATGGGCTCGATCAAAATACCCTCAACACTCAAGAGCAGCCAAAGAGATGATGCAAGGCGCGTCGTTCGCCCTGATTCGTCGACCGGACAGTAACCGGATCATCAGCGGTTCCATCATGCCCGACAAGCGAGATTATGCAACGCGCTTCTGCCGGCACCCACTAACCGGACATGCTGCGGACATGCCAAAATCGACGCGAATGAGCCGGAACGGACATTCGAACTGAGCGGCCTGTAACGCTAACCTGCCAAGTTCACGGAAGCGCCCGAACGAGCCGCAGCGCGGCGATCAGGGCACCAACGGAAAGCGCCACCGACGCTACCATGTAAGCGAATGATGCCAATGTCTGTCCGCGTTCAATCAAGTAGTAACCGTCCAGAGAGAATGTGGAAAACGTCGTGTAGCCACCACAGATGCCGACTGTCAGGAATATCCGCGTTGCCTGCGACAAGTCCCATCGGGCTGCGAACAGGCCGACGAACGCACCAATCAAAAATGAGCCGGTCACGTTGATAATTAGCGTGCCCCAGGGAAAGTCAGTTCCGAACAGCTTTCCCGATCCGATGCTGACCAAATATCGCGCGACTGATCCCAGCGCGCCGCCGCCTGCTACAGCAAGAATGAATTGAGGGGTCATTTGCACATGCTCCTACCTGCGCTCTCGCGCCTAGCAGGAGTCATCAGCCAACACGGCGGTTACCGGGGGAACCCCATCCCCATCACAATGCCAATCAGATTACACGGAACAGTCTGCGTCGACAAGGTCGCCGCAAAGCGGCGGTCCACGCCTTGCTGCGCTGGACCGTCTTTTTCTAAGCTATTTTGCTTCCATCCGATTATTTAGATCGCGCGTGTACGCGCCCCGGCTCGAATAGCGGACAAAGCCATTCGGGTCGTTCGCTGAACGGGAAATCAAGCGCAAGGCGATTGCTATAATCGCTCCTGCGAATACGGCCTACCATCAATGAAGCATCCCGTACTGCATGATGTAGACGGCGGCGCCGCCCAAGTATCCCAACAGGGCGAGTCCGCTAATGCGCTTAACATACCAGAAGAAGTGAATCCTTTCGAGGCCCATTGCCGCCACCCCTGCAGCGGAACCGATAATCAGGATCGAACCGCCTGTACCGGCGCAATAGGCGATAAACTCCCAAAGGAAGCTATCAGTGGGATACTGCGACAAACTGTACATGCCCATGGAGGCGGCCACCAGCGGCACGTTATCCACGATGGCACTCAAGAGGCCGAGAAGAACGACAATCACATCCTGACGGCCGACGCTTTGGTCAAGCCATTTTGCCAGCATCTCCAGAACGTGGGTGTGTTCCAGGGTGGCCACCGCCAATAGGATACCGATGAAAAAGACGATCGAGGCCATATCGATTTGCTTGAGAGCGTGAACCAGGGTCAGCGGCTCCTTTTCATCGGGCTCCTTTTCGCGATGAAGTAATTCGCCAGTTGCCCAGAGAATGCCGAGCGCGAAAAGTATTCCCATAAAGGGTGGCAAGTGAGTGATGGTCTTGAAGGCCGGCACAGCAACCAAGAGGCCAAGCCCCAAATAAAAAATCAGATTGCGCTCAAATAGATTTACCGACCTGTCCGAACTCTCTGGGTTGCTTGGTGGGATGATTATCTTCCCCCTGAGCAGATAGGTGCCGACGACCAGCGGCAGGAGCAGGTTAACCAACGACGGCAGGAACACGCCCTTGATGATGGGAAGTGGCGTAATCTGGCCGCCGATCCAGAGCATGGTGGTTGTCACGTCGCCGATCACCGACCAGGCGCCGCCGGCATTCGCGGCGACCACAATCATTGCTGCGAAAAATAAGCGGTCTGTTTGGTTCCCCGATAGCTTCTTCATTAGTGATATCATGACGATTGTCGTCGTCAGATTGTCGAGCACCGCACTGAGGAAGAAAGTTACAAAGCAAACAGTCCACATCAGGGTGGTCTGCTTCCTGGTGCGAATTTGCGAAGTGATGACCTCGAAACCATTATGAGCGTCGATCACCTCGACAATCGTCATGGCTCCTATCAGGAAGAATACAATCCGAGCGGTGGTAGTGACTGACTCATTGAGCTCGTTTCCGATGCGCGCATGATCGCCGCCGAAAACGGCGTATACGGTCCAAAGCACTCCCGCTCCGAGCAATGCCGAGGCACCCTTATTGATCTTGATCGGATGCTCTAGCGCGATGGCAGCGTATGCGATGATGAAAATTGCAACAATTGCGCCGAGCAAGGCCTTATCCTCCGCTTATCACATTGCGCTGCGATGGCCCGATCACATCAATGCCTTTATGCGCTCCACGTCTAGCTCCGCGCTATGCGTCGAGATGCAGCGGTTCGGCTGGAGCCCTTCACTTGTCCTCAACTCCTAAGCAAAGACATCGGTGTAATCGGGCATGCAATGACTGTTCTTGGTACTTTTCGGACCTGACGCTATGTCCGACTTGAGTCCGGAACGCGCACCAAAGCGGACGTCCGCCGACCATTCTGAATTTATGGGTTCACGCCCCAGTCTAGCTGCCCAACAAAAAGCCCGGCTCTTGGCCGGGCTTCTGTTCGTTCAGTGGCGCTGATGGCCGGGAGGACCTCCGGCGGGAGGGCCACCGCCGGCACGGGGAGCGGCGTTGATATGAGGGGAGCCGCCGCCACCCGCTGGCATCGCTGGCGCTGCACGTGGCGCGCCCATTTGCGCGTGCGCGTTCATCGGCGCGCCACCGCCGCGGCCAACGTTCGGCTGCGCGATATGCGCGGGCATCGCGGGCCGCGCCGCTGGTGCTGCGGAGAAGCGGGTTGCTTCATGCCCGCGGGCCATCGGCTGTTGCGTGCGGGAGAAGGTGCGGTTGGCGCCGTTGACATGCGCGATCCGTCCTTGGGCGGCTTGCCTATCGCGAACGTTGGCGCTCTGCTGGCGAGTTACGCCTGGCGCGACCTGGGTGCGTGTCCGTCCCTCGGTAACGGCCGAGCGCGTCTCCGTTCTGCCGAGGCGGGTGGACCGATCGGTCGTCGGCATCTGCGTCGCGAAGCGGGCGTGCGATTGCCAATAGCTACTCCAATAGGCGCGGCGGTGATACCAGGGCCGCCCCGAATAGTAGCTCGACCAATACGAGCTCAGCACGAACGGTACGATGGGAACGTCATCGACGTAGTCAGGCAGATAGACGTAGCGGTTGCGGTAAAGGTATTCGAGATATTGCGACGAAACCCAGCCGCGATCGCCGGACCAACTCACGTCGCACCAGGCATCGCCTCTGAGACAGCCATGGATGTTGACGTGGGTGCCGCCGGGAATGCGGTCGACCATCGGAAAGCCCGGGCCCGGCCCCGCCCTCATGCCGACGGATTCGGTGACAATGCCCGGCGCCGCCAGCGCAGCGGTGGGCGTCAGCAGCATGGCTGCAACGAAAACTGCTTTCAGTTTCATGGCAAGTTCCTCCTTAGAAGTTTGAACGCGGGGACGGGACAGGAGTTCCGTGAAAGATCATCGCACTAGCCGAAAGGTGAAGTTGCCGAGGAGCAAGCGCAGGTTTGCGTCTGCCGATTTCCCGGATGTCGCTTTGAACCCGCCGCGCTTGCGCGCCGCAGCATTCATGGCTGCCGCGGCTGCGGCGAAGGCTTGGAGCTTGATTTTCGTAATACCGATTGTCCGCCATTTCTCGCTTACGGTCCGGTCGCAAGGTGATAGGCTTTAGGCATTGCACAAGGCTTGTTCAGAGAAGCCCATGCGGCGGCGCGAGTTCATCACGCTTCTCGGCGGTGCGACGGTGACGTGGCCGGTTGGGGCGCATGCGCAGCAACCGAAAATGCCGGTGGTCGGATTCCTCAATGGCGGATCACCAGACGGATACGCACCGTACGTGACCGGATTCCTGCGTGGGCTCAATGAAACCGGTTACGTCGAGGGCAAAAACGTCACGGTGGATTATCGGTGGGCCAGGGGTCAGTACGATCGCCTCCAGGCAATGGCTGCCGATCTTGTGCGTCGTAAAGTGGCTGTGATCGCCACGAACACCCCAACGGCGCCGGTAGCGAAGGCGGCAACCACGGAGATTCCGATTGTCTTCGTCAGCACCGGCGATCCGGTTACGGGCGGCCTCGTCACGAGCTTTAATCGGCCCGGCGGCAACATCACGGGGGTGGGACTTCTCGGGCCGGAACTGGAGACCAAGCGTCTGGAGCTTCTGGACCAACTTGTTCCTGGAACCACGCCGATCGGTGTGCTGGTCAACCCGGCTAATCCGGCTGCCGATCTCCAGCTGCGCAAGTTGCAAGAAGCGGCAGGTGTGATCAAACGACAAATAAACATTGCGCGCGCCAGTACGGCGATTGAAATTGAAACGGCCTTCGAGATCGTCGCCCAAAAAGGGGCTGACGGGCTTCTTGTGGTCCAGGACCCCTTCTACAATAGCCGACGCGATCAGATTGTGACGCTTGCTGCCCGCCAGAAACGGCCCGTAGTCTATCCATTACGTGAATTCACCGAAATCGGCGGACTTGTTAGTTATGGACACGACCTTGTAGACGGGTATCGCCAGATGGGTGTTTACGCCGGGCGAATTCTCAAGGGCGAGAAGCCTGCCGATCTTCCAGTGGTGCAGCCCACAAAGTTCGAGTTCGTCATCAACCTGAAGACAGCAAGGACGCTCGGCCTGACTATTCCTCCATCGCTGCTTACGACCGCCGACGAGGTGATCGAATAGGGATTGGCACCCTTGAGACATGCCGCCAGAACCCTGAGGATGTCTGTTTATATCGGGGTAGACTAGAAGTGGATGACAAAGGCTTGCGGCCTTAGCAATCACTTCCGCTCATGGCACAGAGCTGACGTGCCAGTTGCTTTGGTGAATGTCCGCTGTTGAGAAGAGCGGACATCAAACATTTGCTGCTTGAGGTCTACTTCAACCGGGGGATTAGGCGCGTCGCATTCTCATGGCCAATGGCATCGAGATCTCCGGCGGACAATCCGAGCTTCTGCAGGTCGGCGACTTGGCCAAAACCGAAATAGGGGTAGTCGGTACCGTAGGTGATCTGAGAGATCGGCACGAGCTTCATCAGCGCGGCCATTGACGGCGCAAAGGTCGCGTTCGCGGTGTCGTAATGAAGCCGTCGAAGTTCGCCTTCGATCCCCTCCGGCGCGAATTCCTTCAGGTTCGGCCGCGCACCGTAAAACGAGTTGATCCGCCCGGCCATCATCGGAATCGTGCCGCCGGCGTGCGAGAACAGCCATTTTATGTCACGGAAGCGGGCAAATGAGCCGCTCAGCAGCAGGCTTGTCACCGTTCGCGTGGTGTCGTGCGGGACTTCGATCACCGCCGGAAAGGTGCCGACGCCGAGCGCGCTGCAGCAGCTCGCAACTAGCGGATGCACGTAGACGACGGCCTTGCGCCGGTTGAGTTCCTCGAGCACTGGCTTGTAAGCCGGATTGCCGAGCCATTTGTCGCCGTAACTGCTCTGCAAACCGATCCCGTCGGCTTTCAGGGTGTCAAAGGTATATTCGATCTCCTTGAGAGTGGTATCGACGTCCAGCATCGACAGCGTTGCGAACAGGCCGAAGCGACCCGGATGATCGCGCATCATTTCGGCCGCGTATTCGTTGCACACGCGGGCGAGCCGGCTCGCTTCCGATGGCCCGACGTCGAACCACACGCCGGGGGTGGAGGCGAGCGACAGGATGCCTGCACGTACGCCATTCCGATCCATATCCTCGATCACCTTGCTGCGGGTCCAGGCGACCTGACCGGAGAAGTGCGGTTGCTTGCGTGCGTCTTCGTAATCAAGCCAGAGTTTCTGATATTCGGGCGGATAAAAATGAAGGTGGGTATCGATCAGCGTCGGGCTTGTCTGTCCACGCGCCGCGACGGCCGGGACAATCGCGGCTGCACCAAGTGCGCCGAGCCCCGCGAGGAAGCCGCGTCGTGATGACGATGGGCCACAACAGGTACAGCAGGAGTGATACCCTCGCGATCTCGAGTCCCTCGTGTTCACAGTGCGCTCCTTCGGTGACGTTTTGGCAAAACTAAGGGCTGTAGTGCTCGGGTAGTCAATACATTTTGCACGCCGCGTTCGAGGGCGAGTTCTCCAGCACGACCACCAGCTACGCCGCAAGGGCATGGTGGGTATTCCTGGTAAGCTCGCGACTTCTGCTTTGGCACAAAGCTGACCTAGCCGTGCCGTGATGAATGTCCGCAGTTGCCAGGGATGAGCGGACCCGCTCAAACCTGCCTGTAGGTCCGTTGATGACCCAAAGCGGCATCGGTGCCGTTTGGTGAAAATTTTCCCGAAAGCGGTTTGTCCCCTGTCAAAACACGCCATTGAACCTATAGACTGTCACCTTGGGGCGAGGTTCCCCACCGCATTTTTTGAGCTGCCCCACTGCAAGGGTTTGTGATGGAAAGGGCAAGGTTTGCTAAAGCTGAGATTTCCGCTTTTGGCAGCGCTCGGAGTGCTGCAACCTACTTGGTCGAACTTTCAATAGCCGCCGCGAGTTACGTTGGCCTTGCCGAGTCCGCGCTATTGCTACCCGCCATTAATCCGGCCGCGACACCGTTGTGGCCACCAACCGGGTTCGCGCTCGCGCTGGTCCTGCTGCGCGGCTACCGGATTTGGCCCGCGATTTTAGTGGGGTGTCTTTCTCCTTACCTCATGGCCGGCCGATCGCTCCTGGAGTTGGGCTCCGTCGCGATCGGTACTCTCCTCGCTGCGTTTGCCGGGACATGGCTGATTAGTCGCTGGTCGAACGGTCACCAGACGTTTGATACCCCCTCTGGTATCGCAAAATTTGCAATCATTTCCTTTGCGCCGACCACGATGATTAGTTCAACCATCGCCCTGGCAGGATTCATTCTCGCCAACCAACCAGGTTTTTCCGATTCTGTCGTCACCTGGTTAACCTGGTGGCTTGCCGACGCGGCTGGGACCTTGGTCATTGCTCCGGTCGTCGTGCTCTGGGCGATGATGCCGCTACGTGGTTTTTCCAGATGGAACCTGTTGGAATTGGTCGCAGTCTCTATTCTCGTGAGCGTCATCGGGATCGTTGCTTACAGCCCGCTCGTCGGCAGCAGCCTCATCGGCAACGACCTCAACGTGCTGCTGCCGTATCGGAGCCTTCTTGGCTTTGTGGTTTTACTACCGTTGATGTGGGCTGGTTTGCGCGGTAATCAACGCAACGTCGCCACGGCCGCGCTCATTTTCTTCGGGATCGCCGTGTGGGGTTTCTCGGTGGGTAGCGATCCATTTCCGAAAACGGATCTCAATGGAGCCCTGTTATCGTTGTTCGTACTTTCGATCAGCGTGTCAGTGCCGCCTCTCGCTTTAGCCGCAGCAATTGCGACACGCCAAAACACCGAAGCCTATTTGCTTTCTGTGCAGGACCAATTGAACCGTCAGATTGAACGGAAAAATTTGGCGCTCAACAGCGTTAGACGCCACTTCCAAATTCTAATCGAAGGCGTTGTCGACTATGCAATTTTTGCGCTCGATAAAGAAGGGCACATTGCAAGTTGGAATAGCGCCGCACAAAAAATCATGGGCTACACCGCGGAAGAAATTATCGGCAAGCATTTTGGGATATTTTATCGACCGGATGAGCGCCGCGCGGGCGCACCAGACCGCGCATTGGAATTGGCTAGCCAAAGAGGCAAGCACGAAGTTGAGGGTTGGCGCATCAGAAAAAATGGCACGCCGTTTTTCATCACCGGATCGGTCGCTTCGACCCGTGATGACGCAGGAAATCTGCTCGGTTTTATCAATATACTCCGGGACGCAACCGAGCGACGCGACGCGGAAGAAAAACTGGTCCAGGCACGCGAACAGCTCGCGATGTCGCAGAAAATGGAGGCAATCGGCAAACTGACTGGCGGGATTGCGCACGACTTCAATAATCTATTGATGATCATTGGAGGTAGTGCTCAGATCTTTGCACGCCTACTTGATCCGAAACTGCCAAGAGCAATCGAAGCCATACAGAACGCTGCCAAACGCGGAGAAAGTCTCACGCGCCAATTGTTGACGTTCTCTCGTCATCAGCATCTTAGCCCGACGGTCGTCGATTTGAATGCTTCCATAAAGAACATGCGGACCATGATTGAAAGCTCGCTGCGCGGGAACATTGTGTACAACGAAAATATTGGTGATGGTGTTTGGCCGGTTAAAGTGGACCTCGCCGAACTGGAACTTGCGATTGTCAATATCGCCGTCAATGCCCGCGACGCAATGCCAAGCGGCGGCACGTTCACGTTATCCGTCAGCGACGTGACGATAAATCAGGAAGTCGGCGATAATCGCCTTGAAGGGGCCTTCCTGGCGATAGCGTTTAGCGATACGGGCACCGGTATTCCGCCAAATCTTCTGTCCAAGATGTTCGATCCATTTTTCACGACCAAAGAGGTCGGCAAAGGAACCGGGCTCGGCTTGTCGCAGGTTTATGGCTTTGCGCACCAAGCCGGCGGAACGGTGACGGCAGACAGCGAGGTCGGACAGGGAACAACGATTACAGTCTACTTACCGTCTTGTGCGGATGAGCAAATCACCAGCAAAAAGGCCTCCGCTAAAACAAAAGCACGGCATTCGCAACGGCAGACGGTCCTCGTTGTCGACGACAGCGCTGATGTGGCGGAAGTGACATCCTCGCTGTTCGAGCATCTGGGCTATGAGACCATCTATCGAGATTCGGCCGAAGCGGCATTGAAACTGCTTGAGGCCGGTACGAAGATCGATCTCGTCTTCAGCGATATCGTCATGCCAGGGACCATCGACGGCGTCGGGCTTGCGAGAGAAATCCGTTCGCAGTATCCCAATTTGCCGGTGGTCCTTACGACCGGTTACAGCGATGCGGCAAAAGAAGCTCCCTCAAATCTGAGAATACTACGCAAGCCGTTCGATATCGAGGCGCTAAGAGATTTTATCCATGATATTACGGCCTCCGAGATTATTGACACCATCCGCCGTGCCGCTGGCGTCAAGCACGGCTAGCGCTTTGCGCAGAAGTTGGTCGACCGTGTCCAGCCGTGTCATCGCGGCCATTGCTCGACTGTACCGACGCAGTAATCGAACAGCCTTCTCTTGTCGCAGTGCATGAGTCCGGTTTTGGCACTTTTCGGACATCCCGGGGCGTCCATACGATGTCTGCTCCTGGGGGTAGAACGGACATGCCGTGCAAGCGGCGAGACTTCCGGTTTTGACCCAATGCAGGCTTGGCCCGCAGGCAGTCCTTCGGCAAATTACCATCGGAATGTATGCTAGTGTTTGGTGTTAGCCGTCGAGAGCAGCAAGGTAGCGAACACCCAACCGAAGCCAGTGATGCTTTATCGGAACCTTCGAGGGATCATGAGGCGCCGCGAAGTAATCTTTATGTTTGCAGGCGCCGCTGCAAGTTGTCCCTTTGCCATTTGTGCGCAGCAGTCTCAGCAGATGCGTCGGATCGGCGTGGTCATGTTATACCCTGAGAACGATTCGCAGGGACAGCTCCGCGCCACGGCATTCCAGCGTCAACTAGAGAAGGCCGGTTGGAGCATCGGCGGTAACCTTCAGGTCGATTTTCAGTGGGGCACGGGTGACGCGGCCTGGGTGCAGGCTGCGACCGAGCGGGCGCTGCGGCTTTCGCCTGATGTGCTGCTGGCCAATGGCGATGCATCCGCACACTCGGCTCTCCTGCTGACCAAAACAATTCCCGTCATCTTCATTGGCTCCGGGGACCCCGTGGCCGACGGGCTGGTGCGAAGCATCTCCCACCCCGGCGGCAACGTGACTGGGTTTGCGGTCATGGAGCCGACTCTCGGCGCAAAATTGCTTGGGATGCTCAAGCAGATCGCGCCGCGCGTTACCCGCGTGGCCGTCCTGATGAACCCCGACAACGCGACCCACAAACATGTGCTGACTTCGCTGGGAGCTGCGGCTTCCGGCTTCGCCGTCAGTATCGAGTCGGCCGCGGCGCGCAATCCCGCCGAGATCGAAACTGCCATGTCGCGACTCGCAAATGCGCCTGACTACGGCGTGATCGTGCCGTCCGATCCTACCACCAACTCGCAGCGCAAGCTCTTTGTGGAGCTCACCACGCGGCACCATCTACCTACGATATTTGCATTACGCGCGGCAGTCGCCGATGGCGGCCTGATGTCCTACGGCGTTGATCTGATCGAGTTATTTAGACAGGCAGCGATCTACGCAGACCGCATTCTCAAAGGCGAGAAACCCGCTGATCTGCCCGTGCAGTTGCCGACCAAGTTTGAGCTGGTGGTCAACTCGAGGACCGCCAAGATACTCAACCTGGACATACCGCCGACGCTGCTTGCGACCGCCGACGAGGTAATCGAGTAGAACGTTCTTTGTTGCGGCACGAATAATTGAGCGCGTCTGTTCGTGGCACCTTTGAGACATGCCGCCAGACCCTGAGGATGTCTGTTTATCCGGGTAGACCGGAAGTGACCCGCGCACGGTGAGACCCGGCGGCAGCCTGATCGTTGGCGCCGCTGCATCCAATATAGTGCGCCGTTAAGCGATCCTGCGGTTGGTTGCCCAGTACAAGCTGCCCACGCTTTCGGCCTATCGGCAATTCGCCGAGGAAGGCGCGTTGATGTCGTATGGGCCTGACTCGGAGGAAATTTTTCGGCGGTCTGCATCCTATATCGACCGCATCCTGAAGGGAGAAGCCCCGGCCAGTCTTCCGGCACAGGCGCCAACCAAATTCGAATTCGTCATCAATCTCAAGACCGCCAGATCGCTCGGCCTGAGCGTGCCCGCGAACCTGCTGGCGCTCGCCGATGGTGTGATCGAATGAGCGCTGGTCAGTTCCGAAACGGGCACAAGGCGCAGGTGCTTGTTCGGCTTGCCCGATTTATCGTCCCGCTGCAATTCGCGCATGCCAGCAAATGAGTTCGCGCCCTAGCCCAGCGCCTTCAGCCAGGCGCCGATTTCTTTGGCCGCGACATTGGCCTGCTGCAGCAATTTGCCCATGGTGAAGAAGCCGTGGAATTGGCCGGGAAAGGTCCGGTAGGTCACGGGGACACCGGCCTCTTTCAGGCGGTGGGCGTATTCGTCGCCTTCGTCGCGCAAGGGATCGGCGCCCGCGGTCAGCACATAGGCCGGCGGCAGGCCGATCAGGGTCTTGGCGCGGGCCGGCGACGCGCGCCAGTCGTGAACCTCGGCGGCGCCGTTGAGATAATGATCGCGAAACCATCTGATGACGGAATGCGTCAGCAGGATGCTGGTCTCGGGCTCGCCGTGCGAGGGGTGCGTCAGCGCAAAGTCGGTGGCCGGATAGATCAGCAGCTGGCCCGCGATATCAGGGCCGTTGCCGTCGCGCGCGGATATCGCAACCACCGCGGCGAGATTGCCGCCGGCGCTGTCGCCGCCAACCGTCAGCCGCGATGCGTCGACATTGAGCTGCTTTGCATTGTCGGCGATCCACCTGGTCGCGGCGATGGCGTCTTCGACGGCGGCCGGAAATTTGTGCTCGGGGGCCAGCCGATAGTCGACGGAAACAACGATGAGCTCGCCTTCGTCGGCCAGTTTCCGGCACACCACGTCGTGGGAATCGAGATCGCCGATCACCCAGCCGCCGCCATGAAAAAACACCAGGCACGGCGCGAGCCCGTCAGTCTTCCTTAGCCGCATCGGCGTGTAGAGGCGCGCGGGGATCGGGCCAGTGGGCGAGGGGATCGCCAGCGGCGCCACCGATTTCAGTTCGGGCGGTTCGGGATTGGTGACGAGACGGCCCTTCAAATAGAGCTCGCGCGCTTCCGCCGGCGAAACCGTCTCATAAGGCGGACGGCCGGCTTCCTGAAACGCCTTGAATACGGCGGCGGCATCGGAATCGAGGATAACGGGCATGATGCGAAGACCTGTTGCGTTAGGTTTTTTGAACGAAGCGAATTGTTAGCTCGCGGTTCGTCCACCGTCGACGGTGTAGGCGGCGCCCGACACGTAGCTTGCCTCGTCGGAGGCGAGGAAGGCGACGATGGAGGCGACTTCAGAAGCCTGTCCGAGCCGGCGCGCCGGAATCCGCTCGACGATCTTGTCGTTAGGAACCGGCGCGTTGCCGGGATTGCGGCCTTCGATGATCGCGCTCAGCATGCGGCTGTCGATCAGGCCGGGGCAGACGCAATTCACGCGCACGCCGGTTGCGGTGCATTCCAGTGCGGCGCTCTTGGTGAGCCCGATCACCGCATGTTTGCTGGCGCTGTAAACCGCGACTTCCGGAGAACCGAACAGGCCGGCGATCGAGGCGGTGTTGATGATGCTGCCCTTGTTCTGTTTGAGCATCACCGGCAGCACATGCTTCAGCCCCAGGAACACGCCGACCACATTGACATCGAGTACCCGGCGAAACGTCTGCAGCGAATATTTCGTGATCGGCGCGACGTCGCCCTCGACCCCGGCGTTATTGTGGAACACCTCGATGGTGCCGAACTTGTCGACGGCGGCGCGGACGTAACCCGCGACCTCGTCTTCATCGGTGACATCGGCCGTGACGGCGAGTGCCTGCGCCGAGGCCGGCAAATCCTTGACCGCGGTTTGCAGGTCCTGCTCCCTGCGGTCGACGGCAACCACGCGCGCGCCGCGTTCGGCCAGAAGGCGGATGGTCGCGGTGCCGATAACGCCGGCAGCCCCGGTGACGACGGCAACCTTGCCATCGAGGCGAATTTGATCGGGCATGTCTGGCATTTCCCCTTGGCTGGTCCGGTTGTCCCGGATTTCTGGTGGTTCGGCGCGGGCGCGCGAACGTTGATCGGGTGCGACTATTTCACCTGGCGCGTGGGCTGACCAGTGGCCGGGGAGGCGGCAAACCGCCCTTTCCCCCGAGTCGGATAGAAGTTATTCAACAAAATCAAAAACTTACGAAGTGATCGGTGTCAGTTGGTGTCAGTTATTCAACTAGGTTTATATGTTTTAGAATTGCAATCTAAGGACGTTGGTCTTGAGATTGAAATACGGCCCATCTTGACCAAGGGCGATGAGGCTTCACGCCGAGAGAACGGAGGATGGATTGATAAATTCTCTACCTTCGAAATGGCTAATGGAGCTGACGCCGTACCAAGGCGAATTGTCGCTCGATGGGAACGCCGTGCCCGTGTCATTCCGCGCAGGCATGAACCTGAGTGGAGAACTTATCATTGATATCGATCCAATCCCCCTCAGTGACCGCAGCAAGTTCATTGTTACGCAATGGGACCGCGACCCGGCTCGGTTTGTCCATTTTGGCCTTACGGGCCTTACGGACAACAACAGGCATTTTGAAACGTCCGATTTGTTCTTCACGACCCTGGGAAGCATCTTTAATCGGCCTATTGCACCCAAGGCGCAGTGTTCTGCGGCAAGAATAACTTGGAAGCTGAAGCAGCCAGTTGAGAGACCATTGTTACGAATGAAGATTAAAGCCTTCCGCTGCTTGAACGCTCATGACGTTATCTGCCCGCTGGGTCAGGTTGCGATGACGGGGCAGCATACGATTGAAGATGCCGATTTTGTCACCGGTTCGTTCGAGATCGTGGCAAACGCTCAGCCATCTGATTCAGCGCAATGGCGAGAGCAAGCAGAGCGGCTTCTGGAGCGCGTCCGTCGTGTCATGTCATTCGCCTCATCGACCGTTCTCCGAAACCCCGTCCAAGAGTTTTACAATTGCGACATGGCGACCATCACCTGCTACTCTCAATCGAGGTCGTCGCTGTCTGGTTACCCGATCATACATCTTCACGACACTGAGATAATGTTTGAAGCCGCTGTGCATTCCTTTTTCGAGCCGCCAGTGCCCGGCAGCGATCTGCACTTCGCAATCGAGTGGCTCTCTATGGACGCAAGTTACAATGAGGTCCGCCTAGTTACAGCGATGACTGCACTGGAAAACCTCCTCGACGCCAACCTAGACGAGACCGACGCGTTCATTGTTCCAAAGCGCGAATTCAAGAAAACGCGAGAAGTATTGAAGAATGTCATTCGCGCTTGTGTCGCCGGTTCGCCGATTGCGGACGAGGTCACAAAGGAGCTGAACCCGAACCTTGAGCAGCTCAATCGGCGTTCTTTTTTACGCAAATTGAAGAGGCTCGCCATGCACTGGAAGGTTCCGCTGGACGGGATTTCAGACGATATGCTGCTCGCCGCTAAAAGCGCGCGGGACCACATCGTGCACCGCGGGAAGTATTACGAAGGGGCAGAAGACGAACCGTTGGAGTTATGGGAGCACGTTGCGGTCATCAGAGAGGTGGCAGCGCGCTTCTTGATGGTCGCCATAGGATATAAGGGGCGCTATCAAACCTATATCGGCGCGCCTCGAGATGCGATGTTTCCGCCAGCGGCTAGATCGTGAGCCGGTGTCAGATTGGTGTCAGAAACCCATGCAAATCCCTGCGACAAAATGAGAACAGATAAGAAGGGCTGCGTTGAAATTGCAGCATTTTTCAGTTTTGACATTCCCCCGCCGTATTCGGCGTGTTAACCGGTGCCCTGCGAGCGGCGGATAAGCTGTACCCCTGTACAATGTCGCGAGCCCGATTCGCCTGTCAAAGCCGCGAGATGTTTCGAGCCATTGCCCTGAC
>Ga0207707_10001611_pt1 | contig 20789 bp, 24 predicted proteins | sample KBSC83BmetaG_FD_184336 | JGI IMG/M metagenome (GOLD analysis project Ga0207707, IMG submission 184336) | Corn rhizosphere microbial communities from Kellogg Biological Station, Michigan, USA - KBS C8-3B metaG (SPAdes) (version 2) | ecosystem: Host-associated > Plants > Roots > Rhizosphere ...
TGTCCAGCCAGGCGACCTCGATCCTGTCGCCTTTCGCACCGCCCTTCAGGCGGAACGAGAACACCGGATTGCGGGAAACGGCCTGGCTGATCTGCGCGTCGACGACCAGCTTGCCGTTCACCTTCACCGTCAGGTTCTGGATGAAGTGCATCGGCACCAGCTTGCCGTCGGCATCCTTGCGCTGGCCGGTCTCCATCGGGTGGTTCATCAGCACGCGCACGTCGGTGAATCCCTGCCCGAGCGTGGCGCGCATCTTCATCGGTCCTGCTGCCATGGTCTCGCCCTCTCTCTATCCGCCGCAACCGCCGATCGTCACCTTGATCTCCTTGGAGGCGCTGAAATACTTGCCGCCGGCCTCGGCGATCACGCGCACGTCGGAGGTCTCGCCCATCTTCACGTTCACCTTCACGAAGGGCAGCGCGCCTTCCTTCAGGTCGAAGCGCGCGGTGAGCGGGAACGGGTTCTTGTCGATGACGACGATGAGCGCGGTGGTGCCCGGGATGTTGCTCGAGATCTCGATCGGCACGACGGCGCCGTTCTCGGCGATCTGCGGCGCCTCGATGTGCAGCTCGTTCGAGGGCGCGGCGTTCGGCACGCCGAGGTTCTTCAGCGCGTCGGCCGCGGTCTTCGCGCCGAACGCTTCCTTGTTCCAGGCGGCGAGCGCGGCGAGCGGCTTCACCAGCCCGATGGCGAGCGCGGCGACGAGCGCCCGGCGTATGCGGTTCATGCAGGTTCTCCTTCGGAGGCCGCTATTCTAGCGGCCGCTGCGGCGAAAAACCCCCGAGCGGCCCCCGGCTTTTTCCTCTAGAACAATCTCGCCTATGCTCATTCCGCGGTCGACTGCCTTCACCATGTCGTAGACCGTGAGCAGGCCTACCGCCACCGCGGTCAGCGCCTCCATCTCGACGCCGGTCGGGCCGTGGCACTCGACGCGCGCGACGATGCGGACGGCGCAGGGCCGCTGCACCAGTTCGCAGTCGACCGCGACGCGCGACAGCGCGAGCGGGTGGGCGAGCGGGATCAGTTCCGCGGTGCGCTTCGCGGCCTGGATGGCGGCGAGGCGCGCGACGCCGAGCACGTCGCCTTTCTTCGCCCGTCCGGCGGCGATCATCTTCAGTGTCGCCGGCTGCATGTCGATGCGGCCGGAGGCGACCGCCACGCGATGCGTGGTCTCCTTTGCGCCCACGTCGACCATATGGACGGCGCCCCGCTCGTCGAAGTGGCTGAGTTTCTTAACGGAACGCGCCATGGCGGGGGATATCATAGCTGCATGCGTCTCGTCGTTTGGCTCACCGCAGCGCTGATCTGCCTGGCGCCGCGGGCGTTCGGCCAGCCGCTGCCGGACCTCGGCGGCACCGGCGATGTCGCGCTATCGCCCGCGGTCGAGCGCCGCATCGGCCAGGACATCATGCTCGAGATCCGCTACCGCGACCCGAGCTACGTCGACGACCCGGAAGTGACCGACTACCTGCAAAGCCTCGGCTCGCGCCTGGTGCAGGCGAACCCGGCGGCGCGGCAGGAATTCGAGTTCTTCGGCATACGCGACCACACCGTGAACGCGTTCGCGCTGCCCGGCGGCTTTGTCGCCGTGCATACCGGCCTCATCACCACCGCGGAGACCGAGTCGGAGCTCGCTTCGGTGCTCGGCCACGAAATCGCGCACGTCACGCAACGGCACATCGCGCGCATGCTCGGCCAGCAGCAGCAGATGCAGGTGCCGATGCTCGCCGCGCTCGCCGCCGCGGTGCTGCTCGGTCGCTCGCGGCCCGACCTCGCGGTGGGCGCCGCGGCGGCCGCGCAGGCGGGCGCCGTGCAGTCCTCGCTCGCCTACTCCCGCGACTTCGAGCGCGAGGCGGACCGCATCGGGCTGCAGACGCTGGAGGCCGCCGGCTTCGATGCCCGCGCCATGGCCTCGTTCTTCGAGAAGATGCAGAAGAGCACGCGGATCAGCGACGACGGCTCGGTGCCTGGGTACCTGCGCAGCCACCCGGTCACCACCGAGCGTATCGCCGACGTGCAGAACAAGGCCGCCTCGATGCCCTATCGCCAGCATCGCGACAGCCTGGAGTTCAACCTGGTGCGGGCGAAGCTGCGCGCCGAGGCCGGCGATCCGCGCGAGACGCTGGCGGCGATCCAGTCGGCCCTGCGCGAGAAGCGCTATGTGAACGAGGTGGCGGCGCGCTACGGGCACGCCGTCGCGCTGATGCGCAACGGACAGATCCGCGACGCGCAGGCCGAGGTGCAGCGCCTGCGCGCGCTGGGGGTGGAGAGCTCGATGATCGAGACGCTCGACGCGCGCGCGAAATTCGCGGCCGGCGACAAGGCGGGCGCCATCGCCGTGCTCTCCGCCGCGCAGAAGCGCTATCCGTATTCGCGCGCCATCGCCTACGCCGACATCGCCGCGCTGCAGGACTCGGGCGACAACGCGGCGGCGCTCGAGGCGCTGAAGGAGCCGATGCGGCTCTATCCGCGCGATGCGCGCCTGCATTCGCTGCAGGCGAAGACCTATGCGGCGCTCGGCAAGCGGCTGCTGCAGCACCAGTCGCAGGGCGAGGCGTATGCCCTGCAGGGCAGCCTGCCGGCCGCGATCGAGCAGTACCAGCTCGCGCGCTCCGCGGGCGACGGCGACTTCTACCAGCTTTCCATGGTCGACGCGCGGCTCAAGGAGCTGCGCAGCCAGTACGCCGCCGACATGAAGGACGCGAAGCGCTAGCCCTTGCGCGGGTCGTAATAGGCTTCGTACAGCAGGTCGAAGGTCTTCTCCGCCTCCGCCAGCCATTCATCGACGCCCGGCGCCCGGCGCTGCGCGCCCTGCAGCAGCGTCTGCACGCCGGCGGCTTCCGGCACCGGCTCGCCGCCCATCTCGAGGAAATGCACGATGCTGCCGATCTTCGCGAGCGCGGCGTTCTTCTGCAGGCCGAGCCGCGCGAGCATCTCCTCGTACGCCACTCGCGCCTCGTTGGCGGCAAAGTGGGCGCCCTCGAAGGCGAAGCCGACCGCGCCGCGCGGCGCCTCGTCGGCCTTGTCGAGCCAGACGAGCGTCGCTTCCGGGTCGACGAAGCGGCGCACCAGCCAGGCGCAGGCCAGGCGGTCGGCCCACGGCGGCCGCCGCGTCGCCCAGGTGCGGCGTTGCAGCTTTTCGCCCGCGCCGAGCGCGGCCTGCGCCTGCGTCGCGAAGCGCAGCTTGCGCACGGCCGCGTCGGCGTCGGCGAGCGCCTGCTCGGCGCGCTTGCGCGCTTCGGTCGGGAAGAAGTCGAGCGCGGCGATGGCGTCGAACTCGCGCCGCTGCTTGGCGAGCACGCGCGAGATCGCGTTCGGGTCCGAATGCCCGAAGCCGACGCGCAGGCTTTCGACGGTCTTGATGAGCGCCTCGTAGCGCGCCGAGCGGTCGAAAAGGCGCTGGAACGACTCCTGCTGCGACTCCGACGCCGCCTGCACCTGCAGCACCTGCGCGCTGCCGGTCGTCTTCGCGATGTAGTCGGCGAGCGCATCGAGCGCCTGCCGGTTGGCCGGGCTGTCGGGGAGGATGTACGCGCCTTCGCGCATCACCGCCGCGCCGAGCGACTCGAGCGTGCGCAGCACGCGCATGCGGGCGGCCGGATCCTCGGTGGGCAGTTGCGCGATGGTCACCAGCCAGGTCGCCATAGCCGCTGGCATCTTATACTTCCGCGCAATGGACTTCGACAAAGAACTCGACGCCCGGGGCCTGAACTGTCCCCTGCCGATCCTGCGCACGAAGAAGGCACTGGCCGAGCTGCAGTCGGGCCAGGTGCTGAAGGTCGTGGCCACCGATCCCGGCGCCGTGAAGGACTTCCAGGCGTTCTCGCGGCAGACGGGGCACGAGCTCCTCTCGCACAACGAGGAGCGCAGGGAATTCACCTTCTTCATGCGGAAGAAGTGAAGCGCCTCGCCGCTGCCGCGCTGGTCTTCAGCCACGTTGCGGGAGCGGCCGACGCCACGTTCTCGGTCAAGGTGCTGACGCCGGAAACGGCGCTCAAGGCCGCGCGCGCCGCGCTCGAGCGCTGCCGGGCGAGCGGCTACCAGGTCGCCGTCGCGGTGAGCGATCGCATGGGCATCGTGCAGGTCCTGCTGCGCGACCGCTTCGCGGGCCCGCATACGCTCGACCTCGCCAGTTCGAAGGCTTACACCGCCGCTTCGTTCCGCATGAACACGAGCGAGCTGCAGGAGGCGACGCAGGCGGGCCGGCCGCAGAGCGGCATCCGCAACCGCCCCGGCGTCGCCGCCCTCGCCGGCGGGCTGCCGATCGAGGCGAGCGGCGCGCACGTCGGCGCGATCGGCGTGTCGGGCGCGCCCGGCGGCAAGGAAGACGAGGCGTGCGCGGCGGCGGGCATCGCCGCCATCCGGGACGAACTCGAGCTGCAATGAATTTAACGGACGCTGTGGAATAATCGGTCCATGTCTGCGCGATGGATCCGGCTGGGCGCGCTCTCGCAGGGCGAATTCGACTCCGCGTATGCCTCGCTCGCACCGGTCCAGGCGGCTAATGCGGCGCCGATCGTGCTGTGGGCGGAGGAAGCCGCGCGCTACCTCTTCGCGCTCATCGCTCCCCTCAAGTACGTGCCCGGCCGCCGCGACCGCTGGCTCTCCTGGGGACTCGCGTCGGCCGTCGCCACCTACCGCCAGTTCGGCGTGCCGGCCTATCTGGACGGCGAGATCTACCTTCACGGGCGCGACATCGCGAAGAGCCGCGTCGCGGCGGTGGGCGAATGCGCCGTGATCGCCTCGAGCTTCCTCATGCGCTTCCCGGAGCGCTGCGTCGTCACGCCCTCGTTCGAGCTCGAGCAGGCGTTCCGCCTGCGCCTCGAGGCGCAGCACGGCTGGAGCTTCGACTTCTCCTGGCCTAGCGCGACGGAGGCAGTTTCTCTAGCTGCGCGTTCACCTTCGCCAGCGTAGCCTCGAAGCCGGCGAGGCGCTCCTTCATCTGCTCCACCACCTTCGCCGGCGCCCGCTCCACGAAGGAGGGGTTGCCGAGCTGCGTCTTTGCCTTGCCGATCTCGCCTGCGAGGCGCGCGCTTTCCTTCTGCAGGCGCTCGCGCTCGAGCGCCGGATCCACCGCCTTGTAGAGCATCAGCCGCGCTTCGCCCACCACGGCCACCGGCGCCGGCGAGTCGGGCAGGGTCTGGAGGACCTTCACTTCCTCGAGCCGGGCGAGCGCCTTCAGCGCTGACAGAGCGAGCGACGGATTGGAAACCGCGGGCTGCGCGGTCGCATAGAGTGGCAGGCGCTCGCCGGGCGGGAGCTTCGACTCCGCGCGCAGGTTGCGCGTGGCGACGGTCCATTCCTTCAGCACCGCCATGTCGCGCTCCGCGCCTGGGTCGTTTTTCTCGGGCTGTGACCGAGGATACGGCTGCAGCATGACGGTGTCGCCTTTTTTCCCTGCCAGCGGCGCAACCTTCTGCCAGAGCTCCTCGGTGATGAACGGGATCAGCGGGTGGGCGAGGCGCAGGGACGTCTCGAGCGTGCGTACCAGGGTGCGCCGCGTGCCGCGCTGCACCGCGTCGTCCGGATCCTGCAGCTGCAGCTTGGCGAGCTCGACGTACCAGTCGCAGTACTCGTCCCAGACGAAGCGGTAGATCGCGGCGGCGAGGTTGTCGAAGCGATAGTCGGCGAAGCCCTGCGCCACCTCGGCCTCGACGCGCTGCAGCTGGCCGACGATCCAGCGGTCGATGAAGCTGAGCTTCACCGGCCTGGATTCGTCGGTGCCGCAGTCCTTGCCCTCGGTGTTCATGAGGACGAAGCGCGTGGCGTTCCAGAGCTTGTTGCAGAAATTGCGGTAGCCCTCGCACCGGCTCAAATCGAAATTGAGCGTGCGCGAGAAGCTCGCCAGCGACGCGAAGGTGAAGCGCAGCGCGTCGGTGCCGAAGGCCGGGATGCCGTTCGCGAAGTGCGCCTTGATGTAGCCCTCCACCTTCTGCCGATGGTCGGCCTTCAGCAGGCCGACGGTGGACTTCTTCAGCAGCGCGTCGAAGGTGATGCCGTCGATGAGATCGAGCGGGTCGAGGGTGTTGCCCTTCGACTTCGACATCTTCTCGCCCTCGGCGTCGCGCACGATGGCGTTGATGTAGACGTCGCGGAACGGCAGCTTGCCGGTGAAGTGCAGGCTCATCATCACCATGCGCGCCACCCAGAAGAAGATGATGTCGAAGCCGGTGACGAGCACGGAGGAGGGCAGGAACACCTCCTGGTCCTTCGTCTTCTGCGGCCAGCCGAGCGAGCTGAACGGCACCAGCGCGGACGAGAACCACGTGTCCAGCACATCCGGGTCTCGCGCCAATGGCTTCCCTCCGGCCTTGGCGCGGGCGGCCGCCTCGTCCCGCGCGACATAGACGTTGCCGGCGTCGTCGTACCAGGCGGGAATCTGGTGGCCCCACCAGAGCTGGCGCGAGATGCACCAATCCTGGATGTTCTCGAGCCACTGGTTGTAGGTCGTCGTCCAGTGCTCGGGGTAGAACTTCAGCTCTCCGGTCTGCGCGGCGCGCAGGGCGGGGCGGGCGAGGCTTTCCATCGCCACGAACCACTGGTCGGTGAGCATCGGCTCGACGATCACGCCGGTGCGGCCGGAGCGCGGCACGCGCAGCTTGTAGGGCTTCTCGCTGACCAGCAGGCCTTGCGCTTTCAGGTCGCCGAGGACCTGCTTGCGCGCCTCGAAGCGTTCCAGGCCGCGGTATTGGGCGGGCGCGTTGTCGTTGACGTGCGCGTCCAGCGTGAAGACGCTGATCGGCTCGAGGTCATGGCGGCGGCCGACCTGGTAGTCGTTGAAGTCGTGCCCCGGGGTGATCTTCACGCAGCCGGTGCCGAACTGCGGGTCGACGTATTCGTCGCCGATGACCGGGATCGTGCGGCCGGTGAGCGGCAGCTGCACGCGCTTGCCGATCAGCGATTTGTAGCGCGCGTCGTCCGGGTGCACGGCCACGGCGACGTCACCGAGCATCGTCTCGGGGCGCGTGGTGGCCACGGTGAGGGAGAAGCCCTCGCCGGGATAGCGCAGCTCCCAGATGCGGCCGTCTTCTTCCTCGGTATCGACCTCGAGGTCGGAGACGGCCGTGCCGAGCACCGGATCCCAGTTGACGAGGCGCTTGCCGCGATAGATGAGGCCTTCCTCGTAGAGACGCACGAAAACCTCGACCACGGCGCGCGACATGTGCGCGTCCATGGTGAAGTAGCCGCTCTTCTGGCCCTCCGTGTCCGCGTAGGACCAGTTGGCGGAAGCGCCGAGGCGGCGCATCTGGCGCGTGATGGTCGAGCCCGACTGCTGCTTCCATTGCCATACGCGCTCGACGAATTTCTCGCGGCCGAGGTCGTGGCGGCTCGTTCCCTTCTCCTCGAGCTGACGCTCGACCACGATCTGCGTCGCGATGCCGGCGTGGTCCGTGCCGACCACCCAGTTCGTGTTGAACCCGCGCATGCGGTGGTAGCGGATGAGCGCGTCCATGAGCGTCTGCTGGAACGCGTGGCCCATGTGCAGCGTGCCGGTGACGTTGGGCGGCGGCAGCTGGATGCAGTACGCCGGGGTCTTGTCACCCTGCTGCCTGAAATAGCCGGCCGATTCCCAGCGCTGGTACCAGCGCTCCTCGATCGCCGCGGGGTCGAAGCTCTTGTCCAGCACTACTTCTGGTCGGGCAGTGAAAGGGCCTGCGCGACGGACGCCTGCACTGCCTCGCGCACCATCTGCGTGACGCTCGTGGTGAGCTCGGCGCGCACGCCGTCGAGCGCCTGGCCGAGCACGGCGCCGAGCGTGCGGGCGAGCTTTTCCTCGATCACGCGGTCGACCTCGGGCGCGAGGCGTACCAGCACCGCGCGCTCCAGCTCGCGCGCCAGCGACTCGAGCGCCTGGGCGTCGACCGCGGGCCGCGGGCGGCGCGGATCGGCCACGATCTCGGTGAGCACCGGGACTCTCGGCTCGCGTTCAGCCATGGGCAGCGAGGTCGTGGTTCGCGATGGCGTAGCCGCGGCTGCGGTAGAGCTTGTAGCGCGCGCGGCCGGCTTCCTTCTCCGCCTCCTCGGTGCCGACGACTTCGAACAGGCGCTCGAAGCTCGCGAAGTGCGGCGGGCAATCCGCGCCGAGGTTGACCAGCAGGCCGCAACCGGCGGGCACCTCGTCGCTGCGGCTGATGAGAATCGGCGTCTGCGGCGCGAGCGCATCGTCCGCCGGGCAGTGCGGCACGAAGCCTGTCGCGGGCCAGGTCCACATCAGCTTGTCGACGCGGGCGGCGAGCTCCGCATCCGGCGCGTACACCAGCATGCGCTTGCCGTCGGCCATGGCCTTCGCGGCCAGGCGGCAGGCGACCTGCAGCCGGTCCTCGGCGTTGAAATAGAAATCGATCTGCGTCACTTGCGTCCGGCGTGGCGCAGGACGTAGCGCACGAGGAGCGGCACGGGCCGCCCCGTGGAGCCCTTCTCGCGGCCGCTGCGCCAGGCGGTGCCGGCGACGTCGAGGTGCGCCCAACGCAGCTTGCGCGTGAAGCGCGCGAGGAAAGACGCGGCCGTGATGGCGCCGCCGGGCCGTCCGCCGATGTTGGCGAAATCGGCGAAGTTCGAGCGCAGCTGCTCCTGGTAGTCCTCCCAGAGCGGCAGCTGCCACACGCGATCCCAGGCGTCGTCGGCAGCCGCGCGCACTTCGTCGGCGAGCTTCTGGTCGTTGGCGAAGAGCCCGCTCGCGACGTGCCCGAGTGCGACGACGCAGGCGCCGGTCAGCGTGGCGACGTCGACCAACACGTCGGGCTTGAAGCGCTCGGCATAGGTGATCGCGTCGCACAGGATCAGGCGGCCCTCGGCGTCGGTGTTGAGGATCTCCACCGTCTGGCCGGAAAGCGTGGTGACGATGTCGCCGGGCTTGGTGGCGTGACCGCCCGGCATGTTCTCGCACGTCGGGACGACGCCGATCACGTTCACGGGCGCCTTCATCCCGGCGAGCGCGCGCACCGCGCCGAGGACGCTGCCCGCGCCCGACATGTCGAACTTCATCTCGTCCATCTCGGCGGCCGGCTTGAGCGAGATGCCGCCGGTATCGAAGGTGATGCCCTTGCCGACGAGCGCCACCGGGCGGGCGCCTGACTTTCCCCCTTTGGCGGCGCCACGGTATTGCAGGATGATGAGCTTGGGCGGCTGGTGCGACGCCTGCGTGACGGCGAGGAAGGAGCCCATGCCGAGCTTCTCCATGTCGCGCCGCTCGAGGATCTCGACCTCCAGCTTGAACTCGCGCGCCAGCTTCTTCGCCTGCTCGGCGAGATAGGTCGGCGTGCAGATGTTCGGCGGCAGGTTGCCGAGCGTGCGCGCGAGGTCGGCGCCGTCGGCCGTGGCCTCGGCCTCGGCGAGCGCCTGCGCGAGCGCCGCGGCGGGCGGCAGCGGCAGCATGACGCGCTCGAGGCTCGGCGCCGGCGACTTCTTCTGCTTCAGCTCGTCGAAGCGATAGAAGGCTTCGCGCAATACGAGCACCGCGTGGCGCACGTTCCAGCTGAGCGAGCGCTCGGCGACTTTCAGATCGGCGAGAAAGAGCGCCGCATCCTTCGCGCCGAGCTCGCGCAGCACGTTGCCCGCCGCGCGTACGGCATCGCGGTACGCGGCCTCGGCGAATTCATCGCGCGCGCCGAGCCCGACGAGGAGTACGCGCTCCGCGGCGACGCCGGGAAGCGCGCGCAGCAGGAGGGTACTGCCGAGCTTGCCGGACAGGTCGGCGAGCGCCGCGCGCACTGCTCCCTTGGTCTTCTGGTCGACGCGCCGCGCCGGTGCCGTCAGTTCCCGGTCGGCGTAGATGCCGAGCACGACGCAGCCCGCCTTCGCCGTCTCGGGCGAGAGCGTGCGTATGCTAAATTCCATAGCGAAAGTATCGCATGATCTTCCAGCGGGCGCTCCTCAGGGAATTCGCGAGTCTCGCCGGCGCCGTCTTCATGGCGCTGTTCTCGATCGCCGTCACCATCAACCTGATCCGCCTGCTCGGCAAGGCGGCGGGCGGCTCGATCCCGACCGACGCGGTGCTCGCGTTCCTCGGCTTCTTCGCGCTCGGCGCGCTGCCGATCCTGCTCTCGCTAACCATGTTCATCTCGGTGCTGCTCACGCTCACGCGCGGCTGGCGCGATTCGGAGATGGTGATCTGGTTCGCGTCGGGGCTGCCGCTCACCGCGTGGCTGAAGCCGGTGCTCATGTTCGCGCTGCCGCAGTTCGCGGTCATCGCCGCGCTCTCGCTCTTCATCTCGCCGTGGGCGGCGCAGATGGGCTCCAAGTACTCGTCGAAGCTCGAGCTGCGCGACGACGTCTCGCGCGTCACGCCGGGCGTGTTCGGCGAGACGGCGAACAAGGAGCGCGTGTTCTTCGTCGAATCGGTGTCGGGCGAGACCAACCAGGTACAGAACGTGTTCCTCGCCTCGGCGCAGCAGGGCAAGGCCGGCGTCAGCATGAGCCGCAGCGGCCACACCGAGACGGCGGCGAACGGCGACCGCTTCATCGTGCTCGAGCAGGGCCGGCGCTACGAGGGCTCGCCGGGCGACGAGGAGTACCGCGTGACCGAGTTCGACCGCTATGCCGCGCGCATCGAGACGAAGGAGAACATCGAGCCCGAGACCACGCACAAGAACATGTCGACGTGGGGGCTGATGACGCATCCCACCAATCTCAACCTGTCGGAGCTCATCTGGCGCATCGGCATCCCGCTGTCGTCGCTGGTGCTCGTGCTGCTCGCCATCCCGATGAGCTTCGTCAACCCGCGCGCCGGCCGCTCGGCCAACCTGCTCTTTGCGCTGCTCACCTACATGGTCTACTCCAACCTGCTCAGCGTGAGCCAGGCGCGCGTCGCGCAGGGGCGGCTCGACTTTTCCCTCGGCGTCTGGATGGTGCACGCGGGCATGATCGTGCTGCTCGTCTTCCTCTTCGCGCAGCGCATGCAGCTGATCCGGCTTCGCCTCGGAAAGTGAGGGCGAGAACGCTGGAGCGCTATCTCGCGCGCCAGATCTACGGCGCGACGGGCTTCGTGCTGCTCGGCTTCCTCGCGCTGTTCGGCTTCTTCGACCTGATCGGCGAGCTGGGCGATCTCGGCAAGGGCGACTACGACCTGCGCCAGGTGTTCGCCTTCGTCGCGCTGAACGCGCCGGCGCACGCCTACGAGCTCTTCCCGATCGTGGTGCTGATCGGCACGCTCTACGTGTTCGCCATCCTTGCCAACAATTCCGAATACACCGTGATGCGCGGCTCCGGGCTGTCGCCGGGAAACGCCGCGTTCCTCCTGCTCAAGATCGGCATGGCGTTCGTGGTGCTCACGTTCATCATCGGCGAGTGGGTCGCGCCGTACGCCGACGAGGCGGCGCAGAGGACCAAGATCCGCGCGCTGTCCGCCATGATCGGCCAGGACCTGCAATCGGGCCTCTGGTTCAAGGACGAAGGTTCCTTCATCAACGTGCGCGAGGCGCGCCAGGCGAACGTGCTGCAGGGCGTGCGCATCTTCGAGTTCGACGCGAGCTACCGCCTGCACAAGCTCACCCTGGCGGAGCGCGCGGAATTCCGCGGCAAGGGCATTTGGCAGCTCTACGACACCGTGTCCACCACGTTCGGTCCCGACGGCCCGCGCACCGACCGCGAGCGCGAGGGCGAATGGCATTCGGCGGTGTCGCCGGACCTCCTGAACGCGTTGATCGTCAAGCCGGAGCGCATGTCGGCGTGGGCGCTGCACAAGTACACGCAGCACCTGGAGGTGAACAAGCAGAAGACCGAGCGCTACGAGATCGCGCTCTGGAAGAAGCTCTTCTATCCGCTCGCCACGCTCGTCATGATGGCGCTCGCGCTGCCGTTCGCGTACATGCAGGCCCGCGCCGGCATGGTGGGCGTCAAGGTGTTCCTCGGCATCATGATCGGCATCTTCTTCCACATGCTGAACAGCCTTTTCTCCCACATCGGCCTGCTGAAGAACTGGCCGCCGCTCGCCGCCGCCGCGGTGCCGAGCATGGCCTTCCTCGCTTCGGCGGTGCTGATGATGTGGTGGGTGGAACGCCGCTGATTCAGGCCTTCACGAGCCGGGTGCCGGCCAGCCTGTCGTGCAGGAACTGCCGGTCGCGGTCGACGAGAGCCCACAGGATGGAGATCGGCAGGACGGCCGCGGCGACGAGAAAGCGCGTGACCGCCTTGGCCGGCGTCACATCCACCAGGCGGATCTTCCACGCGCGCATGGCGAGCGTCTGCCCGCCGCGCAGCCAGCACCAGAGGAAGTAGCCGGCGAGCACCGCGAGGATGAAGAGCTGCAGCTCGCCGCGCATGACGCCGCGCGTCGCGTCGCGGCCGCCGCTCGCGAAGAAGAAGATCCACGCCGCGAAGAAGGAGACGCCAAAGACCAGCAGCGCCTCGTACAGCATGCTCGCCAGGCGCCGAGCGATGCTCGGCGTCACGCTAGGGCTTGTGGCGCCGGGGATCGGTGGAAGGCGCCGGCACGAGGCTCTGGCGCTCCTGCTCGGACAGTGCCTGGTACTCGGCCCATTTTTGCTGCAGGTCCTTCTTGTGCGGGTCCTGGCGCGGCATGTTGGCGAGGCGCTTGTAGTTCTCGCGCGCCTGCCGGCGTTGATCGGGCGTGAGCTTCGCCCAGGCCTGCATGCGCCGGGTCACGCGCTCCTGCTCCTGCGGCTTCATGCGCGGATAGCGCTTCGCGATGGCGATCCACTTCAGGCGCCGCTCGGGCTCGAGCGAGTCCCAGTCGGGCTTGAGCGGCGCGAGCACCTGCTGCTGCTCGGCGTTGAGCTCCGCCCAGGCCGGGCGCACGCCGGGCCTGGCCGGTACGGCCTTGGCGGCAGGCTTGGCCGCCGGTTTTTTGGCGACGTCCGTCCCGGGCTGCGCCGCCGTCCCGGCGGCGATCGCGAGAGACAGCAGGAACGCGAGAGCGCGCAGCATCACTCGTCCGCGGCGCGTTTTTTCAGCCAGTTCTGGAAACCGCGATCGAGATAAGCGTCGATCGGAAGGTCGTCGGTAAGGAGCTGCGAGTCGATCTCCACCACCTCGGCGAGGCGCTGGTTTTCCTGCCAGCGATAGATTCCCACGGCGGCGACCGCCAGCGCGACCACCGGCAGGATCACGCGCGCCGAGAGGCCGCCCCAGCTCCAGCCGTCGCCGAGGACGTTGTCGGCCCACCGCAAGACCGGCTGCGGCTCCGGCCGCTGGCGCGACAGCGCGAGCTCCCGCGCCGCCCGCAGCTTTTCCGCGACGCGGGCGTCGACGGTTCCCTGGTGGAGGATCTGGCGGATGCGGCTGGCGAAGTGCAGTTCGTTCATGGCTTTTTCGGGACGAGCGCTCATAGGGTAACCCCCCGTGCTTTCAACGCGGCGGCCAATGCGTGTGTAGCCCGGGAGCAATGCGTTTTCACGCTGCCCTCCGAGCAACCCATCACCTGCGCCGTCTGAGCGACGTCCAGCTCGTCCCAGTAACGCATGATGAAGGCTTCCCGTTGACGAGCCGGTAGCTTCGTCAACTCTTGCTCAATTATTTCAAGCACTTGCGCCTGCTCCAGCCGCGCCCCCGGGGCATCCTCGGCATTAGACGCGTCGGCGGCCTGCAGGGTTTCCAGCGGATCCTGGTCTTCGTCCTCGCCGCGGCCGGGCGAGAGGGAGGAGAGGAGTGTCGTCCAGAGCGAGCGCACCTTCTGCCGCCGGTAATAGTCCCGGATGGCGTTCTGCACGATGCGGTGGAAAAGCAGCGGCAGCTCCGTCGCCGGGCGGTCGCCGTACTTCTCGGCGAGCCGGAGCATCGCGTCCTGCACGATATCGAGCGCGGCCTGCTCGTCGCGGACGGCGAAGACGGCTTGCTTGAACGCTCTGCGCTCGACGCCCTCCAGAAACGCCGAAAGCTCGCTGCGCGATGCCAGAACCCTTCTCCGGGGCGATTATGAGTCGCGCGATGTTACCATCATGGTTTCTAAGGCTTTTCCCACGTCATGGACCGAGTGAAGACCAGCGCCCTTTCCGGCGCCGAAATCGTCGTTCGCTGCCTTCAGGAAGAGGGCGTCGAGTATGTGTTCGGCTATCCCGGCGGCGCGGTCCTTTTCATCTACGACGAGATCTTCAAGCAGGACAAGGTGAAGCACGTGCTCGTGCGGCACGAGCAGGGCGCCGTGCATGCGGCCGACGGCTATTCGCGCTCGTCGAAGAAGATCGGCGTGGCGCTCGTCACCTCGGGGCCCGGCCTGACCAACGCGGTGACCGGCATCGCCACCGCGTACATGGATTCCATCCCCATGGTCGTGATCAGCGGCCAGGTGCCGACCAAGGCGATCGGCCTCGATGCCTTCCAGGAGTGCGACACCGTCGGCATCACGCGCCCGATCGTGAAGCACAACATGCTGGTGAAGGATGTGCGCGAGCTCGCGAGCGCATTCAAGAAGGCGTTTCACATCGCCTCCACCGGCCGTCCGGGCCCGGTGGTGATCGACATCCCGAAGGACGTCACGCAGGCGGTGTGCGAGTTCCACTATCCCGAGACGGTGTCCATGCGCTCGTACAACCCGGTGCGCAAGGGCCACGCCGGGCAGATGAAAAAGGCGGCGCAGCTGCTCCTGGAAGCGAAGCGTCCGCTGATCTACACGGGCGGCGGCGTCGTGCTGTCGAACGCCGCGGCGCAGCTGACCGAGCTGGTCAAGACGCTCGGCTTTCCGTGCACCAACACGCTGATGGGGCTCGGCGCCTATCCGGCGACCGACAAGCAGTTCCTCGGCATGCTCGGCATGCACGGCACTTACGAAGCGAACATGGCGATGCAGCACTGCGACGTGCTGCTCGCGATCGGCGCGCGCTTCGACGACCGCGTGATCGGCGATCCGGCCAACTTCGCGCAGAACCCGCGCAAGATCATCCATATCGACATCGACCCGTCGTCGATCTCGAAGCGCGTCAAGGTGGACGTGCCGATCGTCGGCAACATCCCCGATGTGCTGGAGGACCTCCTCAAGCTCCTCAACGGCGCCGCTACGCCCGCCATCGACGCCTGGTGGAAGCAGATCGGCGACTGGCGCGCGCGCAACTGCCTCAAGTACGACCGCAGCTCGAAGATCATCAAGCCGCAGTTCGTGCTCGAGAAGCTCTACGAGATCACCGGCGGCGAGGCGTTCGTCACGTCGGATGTCGGCCAGCACCAGATGTGGGCCGCGCAGTTCTACAAGTTCGACCAGCCACGCCGCTGGATCAACTCCGGCGGCCTCGGCACGATGGGCTTCGGCCTGCCGGCGGCGATGGGCGTGCAGATGGCGAACCCGGGCGCGACGGTGGCCTGCGTGACCGGCGAGTCGTCGATCCAGATGTGCCTGCAGGAGCTCTCCACCTGCAAGCAATACCGGCTGCCGATCAAGGTGATCAACCTGAACAACAAGTACATGGGCATGGTGCGCCAGTGGCAGCAGTTCTTCCACGGCAACCGCTACTCCGAGTCCTACATGGACGCGCTGCCCGATTTCGTGCGCCTGGCGGAAGCCTACGGCCACCGCGGCGTGCTGGTGGAAAAGCCCGCCGACGTGGAGCCGGCGCTGCGCGAGGCGTTCCAGCGCAAGAACGAGCTCGTGTTCCTCGACTTCGTCACCGACCAGACCGAGAACGTGTACCCGATGATCCCGGGCGGCAAGGGCATCACCGAGATCATCCTGTCCGAAGACCTGTGAGCTCGCGGCACATCATCTCGATCCTCGTGGAGAACGAGGCGGGGGCGCTGTCCCGCATTTCGGGCCTGTTCTCCGCGCGCGGCTACAACATCGAGTCGCTCACCGTCGCGCCGACCGAGGACGCGTCGATGTCGCGCATGACCATCGTCACCTCGGGCTCGGAAGACGTCGTCGAGCAGATCACCAAGCAGCTGAACAAGCTGATCGAGGTGGTGAAGGTGGTGGATCTGTCGGAAGCGCAGCACATCGAGCGCGAGCTGATGCTCATCAAGGTGCGCGCCGGCGAGAAGGAGCGCGAGGACATGAAGCGCATGGCCGACATCTTCCGCGGCCGCATCATCGACGTCTCGGACAACACCTACACCATCGAACTCACCGGCGACGGGCGCAAGCTCGACGCCTTCATCCAGGCGCTCGACCAGGGCGCCATCATCGAGACGGTCAGAACCGGCGCGAGCGGCATCGGCCGCGGTAATCGCGTCCTGCGCGTCTAGTTTTTTCCAAGGGGAAGCAAATGAAGGTCTATTACGACAAGGACGCCGACCTTTCGCTCATCAAGGGCAAGAAGGTCACCATCATCGGCTACGGCTCGCAGGGGCACGCGCACGCGCTCAACCTGAAGGAGTCCGGGGTCAAGGTCACCGTCGGGCTGCGCAAGGGCGGTGCCTCGTGGGACAAGGCGAAGAAGGCCGGCCTCAAGGTGGATGAGGTGGCCGACGCCGTGAAGGGCGCCGACATCGTGATGATGCTGATGCCCGATGAGCACATCGCGGCGACCTATGCGGCCGAGGTGGCGCCGAACATCAAGAAGGGAGCGTCGCTCGCCTTCGCGCACGGCTTCAACGTCCACTACGGTTTCGTCCAGCCGCGCGCCGACCTCGACGTGTGGATGGTGGCGCCCAAGGCGCCCGGCCACACCGTGCGCTCCACTTACGCGGGCGGCGGCGGCGTGCCCATGCTGATCGCGGTGCATCGCAACCCGTCCAAGAAGGCGCGCGATGTCGCGCTGTCGTACGCGGCTGCCATCGGCGGCGGCAAGGCGGGCATCATCGAGACGAATTTCAAGGAAGAGACCGAGACCGACCTTTTCGGCGAGCAGACCGTGCTTTGCGGCGGCTGCGTGGAGCTGGTGAAGGCCGGCTTCGACACCCTGGTCGAGGCGGGTTATGCCCCCGAGATGGCCTACTTCGAGTGCCTGCACGAGTTGAAATTGATCGTCGACCTCATGTACGAGGGCGGCATCGGCACGATGAACTACTCCATCTCGAACAACGCCGAGTACGGCGAGTACGCCACCGGGCCGAAGATCATCGACGAGAACGTGAGGAAGCGCATGAAGGAGGCGCTGCTGCGCATCCAGAACGGCGAGTACGCGAAGGAGTTCGTGCTCGAGAACCGCGCCGGCGCGCCGGGGCTGCTCAGCCAGCGCCGCATGACCGCCGAGCTGCCGATCGAGAAGGTCGGCGCGCGGTTGCGCGAGATGATGCCCTGGATCCGCAAGAACCGCCTCGTCGACCAGTCGAAGAACTGAGCGGGATGCCGAGCCCGTACCCGCATCCCGTCATCGCCCGCGAGGGCTGGCCGTTCGTAGGGATCGCGGTCGCGGTGGCGCTCGTCGTCGGCTTCGCGCTGGGGTGGTGGTGGTCGCTGCCGCTCTGGCTCATCGCCCTGTTCGTGCTGCAGTTCTTCCGCGACCCGGCGCGCGCGATACCCGACGATCCGCGCGCCGTGGTCTCGCCGGCCGACGGCCGCATCGTCGAGGTGGGGAAGGCGCGCGACCCCTGGCTGCAGCGCGACGCGCTCAAGGTGAGCGTGTTCATGAACGTCTTCAACGTGCATTCCAACCGCTCCCCGGTCGACGGCACGGTCAAGGAGCGCTGGTACTTCCCCGGCGCGTTCCTCAACGCCGCCCTCGACAAGGCGTCGCTCGAGAACGAGCGCAACGCGCTCTGGCTGCAGACGCGCGACGGGCGCGACGTCACCTGCGTGCAGGTGGCGGGCCTCATCGCCCGGCGCATCCTGTGCTATGTTGGCTCGGGCGCCGAGCTCGCGCGCGGGCAGCGCTTCGGCTTCATCCGATTCGGCTCGCGCGTCGACGTCTACCTGCCGCTCGATGCGCAGGTCAAGGCGGCGATCGGCGACAAGGTCTACGCTGCGGAAACCGTGCTCGCATGGCTGACGCCACCGACGACGAAGAAGTAGAGATGCACGACGGGCCGCTGCCGCCGGGCAAGCCGCGCCTCGGCCTGCGGCGCAGGGGCATCTATCTGCTGCCCAATCTTTTCACCACCGGCGTGCTGTTCTGCGGCTTCTTCGCCATCGTGCAGGCGATGAACGGCCGCTTCGAGACCGGCTGCATCGCCGTCTTCGTCGCCATGGTGCTCGACGGCATGGATGGGCGCGTGGCGCGCTGGACCAACACGCAGAGCGAGTTCGGCGCGCAGTTCGATTCCATCGCCGACATGGTGGCCTTCGGCGCCGCGCCGGCGCTCGTCGGCTACACCTGGGCGCTGAAGGACTTCGGCACCTGGGGCTGGATCGGCGCCTTCATCTACTGCGCCGGCACCGGCATCCGCCTGGCGCGCTTCAACGCCAACATCTCGGTGGTCGACAAGCGGTACTTCCAGGGCCTGCCCAGTCCCTCCGGAGCGGCCGTGATGGTCGGACTGGTGTGGGTGCTGACCGACTACGGCTTCGAACCGGAAGACTCCTTCTGGATCGGGGCCCTTGCCTGGGCGGTGGCCGTCTTCGCCGGCATCACCATGGTGTCGAATGTGCCGTTCTGGAGCTTCAAGGAAGTGAACTGGAAGAAGCGCGTGCCGCTCTGGGTGATCCTCGCCGCGGTGATCGCGCTTTCCATCATCGCGCAGAGCCCGTCGCTCGTCCTGTTCGCGCTCTTCATGTCGTACGCCCTTTCCGGCTACGTCATGTGGGCGATGGGCCACCGCGTGCGCCCGGTCCTGCCGGAGGAATAGGCGGGCCGTTTCGCACGTTGGCTCGTAGTGAAACCGTAAAAACTCTTTCGGCCGTCTATGCGCCATCACGCGCTGCGGCCATTATTCCGGACATGGAATCGAAGTTCGCACGCATCGGCCGTACCTACCCCCGCCCCGTGGGCGCGGTCGCCACGCCCGCACCCGTTCGCCGCCTGCCGCGCCGCTACCGGATCACCGGTGCGCTGATCGTCTTCTTCTCGGCCCTCGGCCTACTCGGCTGGTATCTCGCGCGATAAGCCTTCTCGCACCCACTGCGCGAAGCGGTGGCAGTCGAACTCCTGCGGCACGTAGTACCCGTGCGCGAACGCGCGCGATTGCAGCCCCTGCTGCTGCCACTCGCAATTGCGCGCATCCTGCCGGTTGGTGATGTCCCACAGCGCGACGTAGTGCTGCAGGTCCGCCTCGGCGAGCGGCAGGCGGGCGGCCTCGAACAGCCAGTCGTAGACGATGCGCACGCTCTCCGGTCCGGTCGGCACCATCATGTGCGCGTTCACGTAGTCGGGATGCACGTTGAGGAAAAGACCCGGCGGCACCATCGCCGGGATGTACAGGGTTTTCCGCTCCTCCTCGTTTAAACCCGCAATCGGCGGAATGCGAGCCGTGCCGTCCATCGTCAGCGTCCGGGCGCTGGCCACGTATTCCGCCTTCGTCTCCGCGCCGCGCAATCCCCAGGCGCCCGCGTCACGATAGGCGGTGACGACGCGGCACAGCTCCGGATGCACCGGCGGGCAGTGGAAGCACTCGGAGAAATTTTCGGCGATGAGCTTCCAGTTCGCCTTCACGTCCGCGACGATGCGCTTGCCGATGCGCAGGTTGCGCAGCCCGTAGGGCGCGAGCTGCCGGTCCAGCTCGCCGACGTCGAGCGCGCCCTCGCCGGCGAGGTTGACGAAGACGAAGCCGCCCCACTGGGCCGTCGCCACGCCATGCAGCGGGAAATCCTCCAGGCGGAAGTCCGGCGTCTCCATGCGCCGCGGCGTCGCCACGAGCTGGCCGCCCAGGTCGTAGGTCCACGAGTGGTACGGGCAGACGATGCGCCGGCGCGCGAAGTTGCCGCTCTCCTCGGTACAGAGGACTGAGCCGCGATGGCGGCAGGTGTTGTGGAAGGCGCGCAGCCCGCCCTGTTCGTCTCTCGCTACCAGGATCTGCTGCGTGCCAATGCGCGCGAGCCGCCAGTCGCCGGGCTGGGCCAGCTCCTCCTCCCGCGCCACGGCGATCCAGCGCGAGTACCAGAACGCCTCCAGCTCACGCTCATAGTGCGCCGGGTCGCGGTACCAGCCGGCGGGGAGGCCCGGCTCCAGCCTTTCTAGGGCTTTACGGTCCATATTGCTCTGCCCCCATTTATTCCGATATATTGGCCGCATGCAACAGGCGTTCTTCGCTCTCCTCTCGCTCGCGCTCCTCGCGCTGGGCGGCCTGCTGCTGCGCCCCGCGCGCTAACTACTCCTGCCTACAATCCGTGCTGTTAACCGACCCCATAGGGGTCGCCAGGACATTTCCATGGCCAAAGAACGATTGATCATTTTCGACACCACCATGCGCGACGGGGAGCAGAGCCCCGGCGCCTCGATGACGCGCGACGAGAAGCTGCGCATCGCCCGGGCGCTGGAGCGCATGCGCGTGGACGTGATCGAGGCCGGCTTCCCGGCCTCGTCGAACGGCGACTTCGAGGCGGTCAAGGCGATCGCCGGCGCCGTGCGCGAGTCGACGGTGTGCGGCCTGTGCCGCGCCAACGACCGCGACATCCAGCGAGCGATCGACGCGCTGCAGCCGGCCAGGTCCGCCCGCATCCACGTCTTCATCGCGACGAGCGCGCTGCACATGGAAAAGAAGCTGCGCATGACGCCGGAGCAGGTGCTCGAGCAGGCGAAGCTCTCGGTGCGGTTCGCGAAGAAGCATTGCGGCGACGTCGAGTTCTCGCCCGAGGACGGCAGCCGCTCGGAGCTCGACTTCCTCTGCCGCGTGCTGGAGGCGGTGATCAAGGAGGGCGCGACCACCATCAACATTCCGGACACGGTCGGATACGCCGTGCCGCAGCAGTTCGGCGAGCTGATCCGGAAGATCCGCGAGAAGGTGCCGAACTCCGGCAAGGCGGTCTGGAGCGTGCACTGCCACAACGACCTCGGCATGGCGGTGGCGAACTCGCTCGCCGCCGTTCAGTT
>Ga0207707_10001613_pt1 | contig 20787 bp, 17 predicted proteins | sample KBSC83BmetaG_FD_184336 | JGI IMG/M metagenome (GOLD analysis project Ga0207707, IMG submission 184336) | Corn rhizosphere microbial communities from Kellogg Biological Station, Michigan, USA - KBS C8-3B metaG (SPAdes) (version 2) | ecosystem: Host-associated > Plants > Roots > Rhizosphere ...
GGCATTGCTGTTGAAGCCGTCCGGCGCGTAGCGACGGATGGCGATTGGGTGAGTGTCGTGAGTGACGTCATCGGCCGATACCCTCGCACGGCCGCGCCGAATGCCAGCGTACAGGTCCAGACGGCGCGACCCGCCTTGCAGGTACCAGAGGACGAAGTACTGTATTCTTGGATCATAGCGCCCGTAATGCGGAGTTAAGCGGCTCGCCGCGCAAACTGCTGGCCGAAGCCGCCCAGGCACAACCCAGCGCTCTCCGCGGCCAGCCAACTGAATTTCCACAAAACATGCCGGACACTGCTAAAGCGATGCGAAACTTTTTGCTTCTGGTCACCGTTGTGTCAGCCACGGCCACGACCCCGCTCTATGCACAACAGGCTGACGCCCTCGTAAAGCACGGTAACGAAGTCTTCCAGCACTGGTGTGCGCCCTGCCATGCTCCGGGTCCGCGGCACCCGGGTACGATCGCGCTTGGAATACTCTACAAAGGAGTCAAGCCGGCGCCGCTCGAGCAGCGTACCGACTTGGTACCGGCCGTGGTGCGTGCGTTCGTGAGAACCGGCGTCTCGATCATGCCACCGTTCCGTAAAACCGAGATCAGCGATGCCGATCTCGATGCACTCGGGGCGTATCTGGCTCGCAAGCGCTGATGCGGGCGAATCAGAAGTTGGGCTGAAGACGGCTGACGTGAACCGATGACAGGAACGGGCTGGAGTGAAGCTGCGGTGGCTGAGAATTTAATGTCTCAGGAAGGTGCGTGGGCCGCTGCAGAGCAGCAGCCGGCGGACTTGGTGGCCGCTATTCTCGAAGGTTACGCCAGCCGGGGAGTCTTCGCAGGCTTTCGACAGAATAAGCGCCAGGCACGCAAGGCGGATTTCACGGTTCGGTGGCACTACCGGCGGGTCTTTTCCATCCTGCTGGACGAAGCGAAAGTCTCCCTGACGTTGACCGGTTTGCTGCCGCAGGTATCAGCCGCGCCCAACTTGCGGCGCGAGCTGGCTGCTTATCTGCGTCATTGCGCGGCGCCGGAGCGCCCGGCGCATCGGCGCATCGATCCTGCGAAGGCTCGTGTGATCTGTTACGTGAGAAATGACAGCCTGTCGCTGCGAGTCGCCGTGCAGGATGGTGACTATGAGTACGCAACGCGCCGGCTCGTACACTTGGTAAATGAGTTATTCCTGGATTTTTTGCACGACGCCATGTATGTCGAATACATGGTGGCGCACCTGGGAATGAACCCGGAAACTGGAAGTTCTTTATGACTGCGATGCGCCCTTTTTGTATCAGTCTCGGTGTGGTTCTGTCCGCGCTTTGTGTTGTATCCAGAGCCGACGGTCCGGTCGTGAATGTCGACAGGCCACTGACAATGGAAGAGGCCCGCGCCCTGAAAAATCCAATTCCCTTCGCGAGCGAGTCGATCTCGAAGGGCCGTACGGCGTATCTCGAGTACGCGTGTGCCACCTGTCACGGTGACGATGGCAAAGCAATGGTCCTCCTGGTGGGGAAGCCGACGGATCTCACCAATCCCAAAGTATGGGTGAAGGGTACCAGCGATGGTGAGATATTCCGGAGCATTCGCGATGGCGTTTCCGCGATGCCGGCGTTCGGCAAGGAAATCGGCGATACGGAAAAGACCTGGAATCTGGTCAATTTCATCCGGAGCCTGTGGCCGGCCGATGCACAGGGTAAGTGACAGGCTGTCAGACGATAACAACTAAATCACCAGCGATATTGCCGGACTATTTTGGAGAGGAACGATGAGCAACGAGAACCACGCGCAAAACTCCGCGAATGAGCCGGGTGAGCAACCGCAGGCGGAGTCAGCTACCCCGCGTACGCGACGCGAGGTCTTGGCGTCGGCGATCGGCCTGACCGGCACTATTGCCGGCGCTGCATCGCTGCTTGGCTCGCGTTCCGCGCACGCGCAGGTCGCAGGCCTGCCAGGCGGAGTCACGGCCCCGGATCCGCTCAATAAGGTTCCCTCCGTACGCATTCCCGCTGCCATCACGAACTCGCTCGCCAGCCCCATCAAACAACTCAACTTCGAAGGGCCCGGTCTCGACGGTGCGCAGGTGTTCGCCAGGTTGTGCAAAGAGGAAAACCTTGCAGCCCTGTTCTGTTGTCCTGGCAATTATCCCCTCATCAATGCGATCGCTGAGGTTGGTATCCCATCATTCGGCGGGCGCACTGAAGGTGGAATGTGCGCCATGGCGGACGGCTTCTCCAGGGCAACCGGCGAGGTTGTGGCGGCTTCCGGCACCGAAGGCCCCGGATTCACCCATATGATCATGAACATCGCGGCTGCCGGTGCCGCCCGGACGCCCCTGCTGGTATTGGCGAGCAATGCGAGCATATCCGGAGAAGATAACGAAGCCTTGCAGAATATCTATCAACAGCCGATGACCGAGACGCTCCGCAAGTACGGGAAACGCCTCATCGTGCCGAATCGCGTGTGGGAATACGGCCAGTACGCGTTCCGGCAACTGAAGTCGGGAGTACCTGGTGTGGTGCACCTCGATTTCCCCGGCGAGGTAGCGCGTGAGCGCTTCCCGGATCCGCACAAATTGACCTGCTACTACGAGAAGGACAAGTACCGCAGCGAATCACGCTGTGAGCCGTCCGCGGCGGATATGCAGAAGGCTATCGACATGATCGTCAAGGCCGAGCGCCCCATCCTCATCGCAGGCCAGGGGGTGTTCCAGCGCAAGGCCTGGGAGCCGCTGCTGGCAGCCGCTGAGCGCCATGAAGTTGCCATCGTCGGTTCTGGCCCCACACGGGGCCACGTGCCCGACGATCACCGTCTGAATGCGAGCATGTCGCACGACGCCATGTTCAGCGCCGACCTCGTGGTCTTCATCGGGCAGTACTGCATGCCCAAACTCGGCGAATACCGTTTCAACCCGGATGCCAAGGCCATTCGGGTACACCCGGTACCTGAAGAACTGGGCCGCAACTGGCCGCTCGCGCTCGGTATCGTCAGTGATGAGAAAGCCTTCATCGACCAATTGGCCAACCGCTTGCCGGCCAAGAAGCGTGACACCTGGGTTGCCGAGCTCGCAGCCGCGAAAAAGAAGTACTGGGATACGTCGATGGACTATTACAAGACGGGACTCAAGTACAGCAAGAGCACGAACAGCATCCATCCGTACGTGATGGCGAAGGAAATACACGACTTCCTGTACGAAGGCGCCATCGATCCAAAGCTGACCCTCACGGGTTGGGGTGGTGCAACCTGTGGCCACGCGACAGCGCGGTTTTTGCGGGCCAATCGCCCGGGCCAGGAGATAGTCTGTCAATACAGTTTCGGTGCGATGGGCCCCGACTTGGCGATGATGATTGGCGCGTCTCTCGCCAAGCAGCGTGGGGTCGGACCGCAGGCTGCCTACAAAGGCGCACCCAGCCTGTGCGTCACCAGCGATGCGGGAATCGCCTATAGCTTGTTCGAACTCGATACGGCGCTGAAGTACAAAGTGCCGATCATCACCGTGGTGTTCAATAACAACTGCTGGGGAATGTGGCCCTCTGCCGAAGATGCTCCGCGCGCAATGCACATGTACCTGTTCCAGGAGAACCTGCGCTACGACAAGATGGCCGAAGGACTTGGGGCGAGGGGTGAATACGTACGCACGCCGGAACAGTTGCGCGAGGCTCTCAAGCGCAGCTATCGGGCAGCCGAGACGGAAAATGCCTGTACGCTCATCAACGTGCAGTCGCTTGCCGAGTTCTCCTCGTCGAAGCTGTTCGCCCCGGCGCCGTTCTTCGGAGCGGAGCCCGGCGTGGGTGCCTGCTTGCACTGATCCGTGCACCTACAGGAGACAGATATGTGCAAAGAGAGCTACGCACGGCGCTTCATTGCCGGTTTCGGGCGTCTTACGCCGATATTGCTTGTGGCCTGGTGCATTACGGCGGCTGGAACAGCCCAGGCCGCAAATCCCTGGGACAACGATCCTGCCGTGCAGGAGGTCCTGAAGATTCGGCAGCAGGCTATCGTGGCGTTGACTACGACCGGCCCCACTGCGGAAAGCGAACGTTACTCGTCAACGTTCGTGGCAAACGCACCCGGCGGCGGTGTCATCAACGCCAAGCAGATGCAAGCCGCGTTCGCGAAGGGCACCGTGAAGTACGCTAAGGTGGAAATGAAACTCGACTATGCGGCCTCGCACGGCCCTGACATGGTCGTGCTCATGGGGGAGGAGATCGTCGTCCCCGGAGCCGGTGCCCGTAATGCGGGTCAGAGTATCCGCCGCCGATTCACTGACATATTCCGCAAGGAGAACGGTGAGTGGCGCCACGATGTGCGGCACGCCAACGTCATTCCAGATAAGTAATGTTCAAACAGCAGTTGTTACGACAGCGCCCAACGCGGGCATGTTCAAAATTGGCTGTGGCCCGAATAAAACCAGCCGGTCGCTCTGGCTTCGTAGGCAAATAACAACAAGCGCTTACGCTTCCCCCACAAGAGACGGCAAATTTCAGAGGAGACCGAGATGGCGATTCCCCCAGGCGTAAGCGAGCGCGATTTTGCACGCGCTCTTGAGCAATTCAAATCAGTAGTTGGCGACCAGTGGGTCTTCACCAGCGCCGCGGACGTGGCCCTTTACAAGGACGCGTACTCGCCAATGTGGGGGGAACCGGAAGAAAAACTCACCTCCGCAGCCGTCGCTCCCGATTCGGCCGACCAGGTTCAGAAGATCGTAAAGATTGCCAATGAGTTGCGGATACCCCTCTATCCGATCTCGACCGGGCGTAATCTGGCTTACGGTCACTGTGCGCCGGTACTTTCAGGCAGCGTAGTACTCGACCTGAAACGGATGAATCGGATTATCGAAGTCGACGAGAAGAGCGCATTCGCCCTCGTCGAACCCGGCGTGAGCTACTTCGATCTCTTCCGGCATATCCGTGAGAAGAAACTGAAATTGTGGATCGATTGCCCCGACCCCGGCTGGGGCAGCGTGATCGGCAACGCGATGGATCACGGCATCGGCTACACCATGAACCCGTACCGTGACCACTGGGACGCACACTGCGGTCTCGAGGTGGTAACGGCCACCGGCGAACTCCTCCGCACGGGCATGGGCGCCCTTCCCAAAGCGAAGAGTTGGCAGCATTTCAAATACGGTTACGGTCCGCACATCGACGGCATTTTCTCGCAATCGAATTTCGGCGTCGTGACCAAAATGGGCATTTGGCTCATGCCCGAGCCCGAGGCCTTCATTGAAGGGCGTGTACGGGTTCACAAGTACCACGACATCATTCCGCTCCTCGAGCACATGAAGTATTTCATGAACACGAGTCTGATGAATTGTGGCACCACCAATCTTACCTCACCGATACGCGCAGAGCTGAGCAAGGACCCTGCTACGCGCAAGCTCCTCACAAAAGACGATGCCGCCTCGATCGACCGCATGAACGCCATCGCCGCGGAGCGTAAAGTCCCGTTCTACTCGGTCTCGCTGCGCTTCTACGGTCCGAAACCCGTAATCCGCGCCCAGTGGGATTACGCCAAGCAGCGCCTGAGCTCGATCTCCGGTATCGACTTCGAAGACGGTGCAACCTACGATTTCCCCTTGAGCGACGAGCAACTGCCCAAAGTGCATTCCGAACGCGAACTGGGCATACCCTCATTGTCGATCTTCTCGATTGGCATTCGCTCGAACTTCGGGCCAGGCAACACGGGCCATCTCGGCTTCTCGCCTGTCATTCCGATGACGGGCGAGGCCATTCTCGAATCAATGCGCGTCATCGAGACGGTACTGCAGGATTACGCGGACGAACGCGGTGCCCCTGTCGCCGGCGTGGTCTTCCCGCAGAGCTACCATGCGCGCACCCTCGTGATCCTCGTTCTCTTCGGCATCGTGCGCGATCCCAAGATCAATGGCCGAACTCGCGAGGTGTTCAAGAACCTCGTGAAGATCGCTGCAGATCATGGCTGGGGTGAGTATCGAACCCACACGGCATTCATGGATGTGTGCCGCGAAACATACTCGTTCAACGATAACGCGCTTCTCAAATTCACGGACATCATGAAGGACGCGGTGGATCCCAACGGCATCCTGTCCGCCGGTCGCTATGGCATCTGGCCAAAGCACTTGCGCAATAAGAAGAATGCCTGACGCCAACCGGGTCTTGATACTTCAGGAGGATCGACTTGTGACGCGCTTGCCGCTATTCAATCGCAGGCGCGTCACGTCGTGCCTGCTTGCCACGGTTGCAATCGCACCGTTCACGAGCCGCGCAGCGCCACGGCTCGCTCACGCTGAAAAGCTTGATGACGCTTCTCGCGCCGTCATCGAGCGCTTCGCAAGCCTGGGAATGCGCAATGCGGTAGCCACTTATGCGGCATATCCGGAACTCGCGAAGGCCATGCTGCCCTACAGCGAATTCCTGCTGACCCGCTCAACCCTGCCTGCCCGCCAACGGGAGCTTCTCTGGTTGCGCGCGGCATGGCTCACTCGGTCGGACTACATGTGGGCCCAGCGAGCGCCTGCAGCGCGTAGCGCAGGACTCACCGCGGTGGAGATACAGCGCATAGCTCTTGGTCCCGACGCCGCAGGCTGGAAGCCGTTCGAAGCTACCCTGCTGCGCGCTGTAGATGAGCTCCATGTGGATTCGGTCGTCAGTGATGCCACATGGGCTAAGTTGGCGGCGCAGTACGACGACAACCAGCTGATCGACCTGCTCTACGGCGTGGGAGAGATCACGATGCATGCGGATTTCGCCAATACGCTCAGGATTGAAATTGAGCCAGAGCTCGTCGACCGCCTGCCATCCGGCATTACTTATGCGCCTGCGGCGCGCCAGACCAATGCCCGTCGCATCGGCCGTCGCGCACGCATCACGCCGCTCCCAGCTACCGGTGGCGGCCTCGGCAACACCAATGCGTTCCGTACCTTTGCCAGAAATCCTCCTGTCGATGCATTGCGCAACGCCCAAGGAAACCATATCCGCGGTTCCAACTCATTGGTGCCGATCAACCGGCAGCTGGTCATCATGCGGACCGCCGTATTGAACCGAGCAGAGTATGAGTGGGCTGCGCACTCCCGTGGCGGACGACAGGTTGGTATGGATGACGCTGCCGTTGCGCGCGTAATCACAGGCCCTACGGCAGAGGGGAGCACGGTGCCAGAGAGGCTGCTGCTGAAAGCGGTAGACGATCTTTACCGCGACGACCTGATCGATGATGCCACCTGTGATGCGCTGATCAGCGAGTTTTCAGAACAGCAGCTGCTGGATACGCTCTTCACTGTCGGCGCCTTCCGTAGCGCGGCCTATGCGATCAACAGTGCGGGTGTCCAGCTCGATTCCAACATGGGCGATTTCCGCTTCCCTCCGCAACTGCGCTGAGCGGCGGCTGAGCCACTACTGATCGGCAGAGTTGATCGAAGCGCGGCAGGCGCTGGGCGCTGCGCCTGTGCCGCGCGAGTTCTGCGGCCGGTATCCGCGGCTGCACCGGGAGGGTGCCGGCTCGCGCGGGGGCGCGCCAGGGACACCCGGGCACGCCCATAACCACACCGCGGATACTGTGCGACCGCTCGCGCATGACGCTCAGCGGCGGGGCAGCCCGCGGAAAAGCACGAAAGCGCCTGTGTCTGGATCCCGCAACATGACTTCCCTGGTGCCGTCCCGCAAGGTCACGATATTTTTCGATACTTGGGTGGCACCCAGTGCCAGTGCGCCCTTGAGAAAGCGCTCGATATCCGGCACCTGGAACCCGTAGTAGTTCACTCCGATATCGGTGATCGAAAATTTGTCGATGGGTTGCTTACGGTTCTGAAAATCGACGAGTTCGAAGTTCAGGGTCGAATCCGGGGCAGCAGCCTCCGGAAATTTAAGGAAGTACAGGCGCACTATCCCGCCATGGCCACCCACGACGGAGTCGAAGAAATCACCCTGTAGCCACTTTGGCTCTTCAGCTGGAGGTTTACCGCCGAGCAGTCCCACATAAAATGCCTTTGCTTTGTCTATGTCGGCAACGACGATGCCGAAGTGGTTGACCCCGGCCTTGGCACTCGCCCCTTTATCTATGACCTCGATGTCGAGGCCGTCCGGGTCGGCGATATAGGCCAATTGGCCCTTCGGCCGCCCCGCCGGTTGCAGCTCGTCAGCCCAGGAGTGTGGTCGCAAAATCCCTGCTTTGCGCAGCTTTTCCCAGCTTTGCTGTATGTTCTCGATGTAAAACCCGATGTGGGTCGAGGTCGGCTTCCACACGCTGCGCGATGCGAGATTACGCCGCTCGATGCCACGCACCTCTTGCAGATACACAGGAAAGAACTTGCCGGAGGCAGTGGTCGTTGCCTGCATCTTGGCGACTCGGGTCTCGATGCCCTTCACGCCGAACAGTGCTTCGATGGTGCTGTCCCGGCCCCAGTCCTTTGATTCCGCGGGGTCCTTGGTGAAACCGAGCGCTTCGTAGTATTCGACCGATTGGTCGAGGTTGGCGACGAGGCGTCCGGCCAACGCCAGTGTGGCGGAGTCGTCAGCTTGCGCTGTTGCAGGGATGACACCCACAACGAGGCCAACCAACGCAGCACGGAACAGGGCCCGACCTATGAAGCTCAACCAGACAGAAGATGGATGTAGAAATCTTGGCACGGTTTTGTCCCCAGTCAGCCGAAATTATTTAGTCGTCGACAATATACAACCAAGCGCCGCTCTGCGACGGCCCGGGACGCGAGGCCGCCGAAGACGAAGGATCGGCGGCCGAGTGCCAAGGGCCGCGAGGCGCTGGCCAAGATGGGCGCAAGCCCCCCGTGGGCCGGCTTACGTCCGGCACTTTGTGTTAATCACGTGATCGAGCCGAGCGGCGGCAGTGGAACCGGCAAGGCCTACGTCGCGTCATTGACATCAAGCTTCGACAGCCGCCGGGCACGGTGCATTCGGCTGCTACCACCACGAATACGTGAAAACCGCGGAAGGCTGGCGCATCAAGAAGCGCGTGTTCACCGTCGTGGCGGGGCCACGCGCCCTGCGAGCGAGCCGGCAGCGAATGCCACTGTCGCGCCGCTTGGATGCTCGAGTGGCGCTTCGCGGTGCCGGGTGCGTGCTCACCTGCTTACTTGCTCGGTTTCCCCTCCACGCCGAACGCCAGGAGCACGTTGCCCGGACGGCCGATGATGCTGACGTAGCCCGAGTTGATGTAGAGCATCCCGTTGGCGACGACCGCTCCAGGGCCGTCCATCGCCCCGCCATTGGCTTTAACGCCGTTCACGGTTTCGAACGTCCGGTTGGTGTCGAACTGCCAGATGATCGCACCGTCTCTTGTCGAGTAGGCCCGCACGCCGCCATCCATCGATCCGGAGAACAGCGCACCGGGCACTAGCGTCACCGCCGCGCCCTGAGCCGCGCTGCAGCCGCGCTCCTTGCCGCACAGCTTGTCGGGCGCCGGCCGCGACCACACTTCTTCGCCGTTGTCGATCTTCACCGCGCGCATGCCGCCCGGTGCCTTCGACAGCGTGCCGTTCACGCCGAAGTAGGCGATATGGTCATCCGCGGCTCCGCCGAATTGTCCGCCGAGTCCGCTCCCATCACTCGTCTTGTACTGCCAGACGATTGCCCCCTTCTTGTCAGGATCGAACGCCCAGGCCATCCCAGACTTCGACTGGGCCAGCAGTAGGTCATGCCCATTCGACTGCTTGACCAGCATAGGCGACATCGAGAAGTCCAGATCGGGACCGAGCGTGAGCGGACAATTCGGATTGTCCGGATTCTTGGCTTCGCAGCCGCCAGCGAAGATGTCCTCTTTCGTCAGCGGCTGGCTCGACCACTTGATCCTGCCGGTATTGAGGTCCATGGCGACGACGGCGTCTGCGGTCCGCTGCGCCGGCCCCGCATAGGCGTTGCCGGTCGCGACGTACAGGACGCGGCGTTTCGCGTCGATGGTCGTCGCCGACCAGATCCCCGCACCCGCAGGTCCCCACAACTGCACGCCGTCCTTGCTCTTGCCACGGGGTTTCGGCTCCTCGGGGATCGAGTACGACTTCCAGACGGGCTTGCCTGAATTCGCGTCGAGCGCCGTCACGCTGCCGCGGAAGGTGCAGCACCCGTAACCCGATCGTCCTGCCTGCCCCTCTTCGCCGACTCCCGACGTGGTGACGTAAAGGCGGCCGTTGTAGAGGGTGGGTGAGCCGGTCGCCGTGGCGTAGGTGTGATCGTCGACTTTGTAGGCCCAGAGCTGTTTGCCGGTCGCCGCGTCGATTCCATAGGCGAGGGCGCCGAGGTCGGCAAAGTACACCGCCATGCCTGATGCGCCCGCGCTCTTGTACGGCCCCACCGACATCGCCGTGCGGACTCCGGTCTGCGCGTGGAAGTTCCAGTAGGTGCAGCCGGTCTTGGCGTTGAGTGCGTAGACGTCGCCGGCGGTGCTGGCAACGAACAATACGTCGCCGACCACGGCCGGCTGCGATCGCGCGGAGTTCGCTCCCGGAAACCCGAACGCCCATTTCAGCTTCAGCTGCGGGACGGTCGTCCCGGTCAACCCGGCCCTGGCAGCGGGTTGATAGCGCACATTGTTGATGCCGTTGCCCCAACCGTTCCAGCCAGTGCGCAGGGCTGCGGCGGACAGCTTCGGCATTGGTGATTCGCAGCGGCCGACGTTCGACGGCGGCGGCGCGGTGCCGACCGGACGGCCGGCAAGGAACCCTGCGACGGCACGCCGCTCTGCGTCCGTGAGCAGCGAGCCTTGGCGGAACATGTTGCCGCTGATCAATGCGGTGAGGATTGACTCCGGTGCGAACTGTCCGAGTGCCTCGCGATTGGGCGCTCGTGAATTTGCCGCTGGCTTGAGGTGACAGGCGGCGCAGACCCGCTGAAACACCTCCGCACCGTCCGGCGTTTGTGCCGAGGCAGTCAAGGGCAGAACGGTGAACGGGATCAACAGGGCATACAGCAGTCGGTTCATATGTCTCCCGCGTCAGAGGAAGATGCAAGGGCCAATCGAGCTGGCGCGCCCGAAGAGACTCGAACTCCTGACCTTCTGGTTCGTAAGCCAGACGCCGCGTTGGGGGCGCATTCTAGGGGCCGGCCGCGGCGGCGGCAAGGATTCAAACCATGCTGCAGGCGGTGCCGGCCCGGCCGCCGGAGTGGCTGGACGACCCCAACGGCGCCGCGCGGGCCGGCGGATTCTGGTGGCATGACATGCGGCCGTGGAGATCGCGCCGAACCAGCGCCCCAAGCTCGAACGGCTGTGCCGCTACGTGAGCCGCCCGCCGGTGGCCACGGAGCGGATGGCGCTGCCCGCATCCGGCCAGCTACGGATCGTCACAGTCCCTGACAGTCGTCAGATCTCCGATCCACTCATCTGTGCCCGAGGCGACCGCGAGCTCTGCGATGAACGTTCCGTGCGATGGGCACTGACCGCTGCCGCTACCGACGAAGTCTGTCCTTCCTGCGCACCGGGCTTCGAGTCGAGGCCATGCTGCGTCCGAAGGTGCTATCGTTCTGCGGGCAGATTCTCCTGGGCCGGGGAGCTTGGCACCAGAGCGCTCATCACCAAGACACCCGCGACGTGACCGATCTTCATGTGCTTTCCCCTGGAAGCTATGAATGTGACTGGCTGTCGAATGCCAGGCTCAGTCGCAGAGACACAGGCCTTCGCGAGGCACAGCTGGCGAAGCGCGGCAATTCGGCGCTCCTGCGCGCTTTCTGCGGCTGTGGGTCTTGCTCACTCCGGGTCCATGCTTCGATTCTATATCTTACCGGGGCCCGGATCGGGCGGTCCCCCGCGTGAGCGTCAGGGAAGGAGTGTCACAGATGTGGCCTCCGGACCAAACCCAGGGCGTGCAATCAGGTTCACGCAGCGCAAGCCGGATGGCGCTCAATGTCCGTTTGTGAGAAGTCGTTTCCTTTGAAGAGAAGTGGTTCGCCGAGCGCTTGCCCTAGCGCGTAAGAAAAGCAGTCGCCGAAGTTGAGCCCGGCCGGATGTCGCCCCTTGCCGTATTTCCGAAAGGCACGTCGCGCGAGGTCCGCTTGTTCCTCATCCACAGGAACGGGAGAGATCTGAGCCTTCGCGATGAAGAGGTCGAGATCTCGCACTCCGTCCGCGCCGTAACGAGATTCGACGATCATGGAGCACTCGACGAACGAGGCTGTCGAGAGTGAGCGTGTGTCAGCCGCTTCGATCGCTTCGTTGAATTTTCGTCGTTCTGGCTCGTTCTGCAGGACAGCCAGGATTGCCGAGGTGTCGAGAACCATCAGGCGGGAAGCCCGTGTTCGTCGTAGCCGATGATCTCATCAGCGGCGCTGACGCCCGCTGCACTGAATCAGCCCTACCGCAGCACCGAGCCGCGACCTGTGAGTGTCGTCTCGGGAAGGCTCGAGGATCGGCTTGGAGAATCTGTAGGTACTGACTTTCCAAGCCGGGACTGTGTCCTCGAGCCGATGGGCTAGCCGGCAGCGCGTGTGCGCGCGGCGTACTCGTTTATCCAGTTGACGGTTTTCTCGATGCCGCCGAACGGATAGAAGTGCAGGCGCATCGCGCCGTGCTCCTGCCCCACCTTTGCGGCAGTCGCATCGACCAGCTTGTCGGGGCCTGCGGTGCCGATGAGCTGCGTGAGGGAAACGCCGTACTTGCCCATCACAGAGGCACTGGCGCTCACGCCGCAACGGGCGGCGAAGCGGATCAGGCTGGCGATGCTCGCCGGGCCGGGCACACCGATACGGACCGGGCAATCGATGCCCCGGGCGCGCAGTTCCTGCAGCCAGGCCAGCACCGCATCCGGATCGAAGCCGAATTGGGTCACGATCAAGGGCACCATCCCGCGGCTGAGGATGTCGCGCCGCTTCTTCTCGAGGACGGCCCAACACTGCTCCGGGGTCATGTTGGGATGACCGTCGGGGTGACCGCCAATGCCGATGGCAGTGATGCCGGCGCGTTCAAATTCGCCGGTGGCGATGAGAGCGGAGCTGTCCGAGAAAGGACCCGCGGGCTCCGGAGTATCCCCCGCGATGACGAAGCAGCGCTTGACGCCGGCTTCGGAGGTGGCCTGGTGCAAATAGCTCTTGAACTCTTCCAACGAGGTCAGCCGCCGCGCGGAGAAGTGAGGCATGGGCTCGAACCCGAGAGAGCGCACTGCCTTCGTGGCAGCGATGCGGGCTTCTACCGCCTCGCCGGGCAGGAAGGTGACGGCAATCGGGGTGGCCGGCGGAATGTGCGGCGCGGCCTTGATCAGGGCGGGCACGTCCTTGGCGGTCATTTCCAGGGAAAAGCCGTCCGTGATGCCGTCCGGCGCGCGGAGCCAATTGGGGTGGATGATGGGCGCTTGCATGTTCGTGGTTTTCCAAACGGGGCCGAGTATTGGAATGCTATGCGCGCAGTGTCTTCGAGTCCCGCTCCCTTAGCCAATAAGCTAACGAAATTGTTGATATTTCGCTCAGCCTCAAGGGCCAGGCGCGATGCCCATGGCTGGCAGGGGCACAGTACCTGCTCTTTTGGATCAGTGGGTTACAGGGAATGCCGGGCTGAGGCGCTCAGGTTCACCCGGCAACGCGCGAGTTGCGACTTCCTGCGGCGATACACTGTGGTATCGCCGCCCGAGGCCGGGAGGCGAGCCGGCGCTTGTGCCAGCTCGCTGCAACGACTTACTGCTTGCTGACGCCCTTCAGCTGAGGCGGCGGGGGAGGCGGAGGCAATGTCCCGTCCCGATAGGGAATGACCCCATCGGTGATGCGCTTCTTGATCTTCCACATGCCGTTTTCGCGGACGAACTCATCGACGTAGCGGCCGGCCAGGGAGGGCACGGGCTTGTTGTCGGGTGAGGCCATGAAGAACATGTAGCGCGAGCGCACCTTGGCGGTATCGCCATCGACGTTGACCACTGCCGTGGTCATCAGGTGAAAGTTCGATTTGTTGATGAAGCCGGGTTCCGGCTTGCCGAGATTCTTTTCCAGCATCTCCTGGATCGCTGCCGGACCGGTCGCGCTGCCGAAGCCGCCCGTCCACACACCGTCCTTCGCGAACAGCGAGGTATAGCCGGCGTAGTCGCGCGCATCGAGGTACTCGCCATAGCGAATGACGACCTCGCGGATGTCCTGCTGGTCTTGCAGCTGCTGCACGCGCTTCTCCAGCGCGCTCACCCGCGGATCATCGGATTGGCTGCAGGCGACCAGGCTGACCGCGACGCCCAACATCGCGAACATACGAATGAAGGTCATGGTACTTCTCGCTAACATGTTTCCCCCAGATGTTGCTTGTCGCTGCCGCGGTGACCGCGAATATATCGCACCTTCCCGGCGCCCTTTCCACGTGCGTCAATTCAAATTGCCACTTTGGTCAATTTCCCGCCACGGGCCCGCGTTCCGGAGCCTGAAATTCGCCAAGTAGCGGTCAACGGCGGTATCTTTCGGGCGGCAAAGCGCCGCCTCGGGACAATTCCCGGCAGCTGTTAGCTTGAAGCGGTGCCGCGCATCGACGGGACCGAAAGGCGGACGAAGGAGGGGACTTGAACAGACGTCGCTCGATGTTTTCGGGAGTGCTCGCACTGCTGGCAATCACGATGCCGGCTTTCACCTGGGCGCAGGCCAGCCAGCTCGCGCTCGAGCAGCGCGTGCAGAAAGTGGAGGACGAACTCGCGATCCAGCGTGTGCTCGTCGAGTACGCCGCCAGACAGGATGCGCGGGACTACGCCGGCTACGTCTCGCTGTTCGCCAGGAACGGCGAATGGGTGAGCGGCAAGAATGCCTACAAGGGACGGCATGCGATCCTCAAGATGCTGGTCGGTCTGTACGGAGCTCCACCGGCGGGCTACGTCAACACCGAGAGCTATCACATCAGCACGAATTTTCAGATCGACGTGAACGGCGATCACGCGCACGCCCGGTCACGCCACCTGCTCATCATGCGCGGTCCCAAGGGAGAGCCGACGCCATCTCTTGGCGGTCGGTATGAAGACGAGTTCATCCGCGAGGACGGGCAGTGGAAGATCCTGCGACGGGTCGACACTCCGGTCATGCCCACGTCGGAGGAATGGATGAAAATCATCAGCGAACGAAAGGCGGCCGCCAAATGAGATTCACACTCTTGGGAGGGACGATGAAGCGTACCCTTCTCATCGCACTCGTGTGTGCGTGCGCACAACAAGCCGCCTACGCGCAAAAGAGCGCGGATTCCGAGATCGATGCGCTGACCGCGCGTGTCGAGAAGCTGGAAGGAACGCGCGCCGTCAAGAAGCTGCAGGAGGCGTTCGGTTACTACATCGACCGCGGCCTGTGGGGTGATGTGGCGGACCTCTTCGCCGATGATGGCACCATCGAGGTCGGCCTCGACGGTGTGTATGTTGGCAAGGCGCGGATCCGCGAATACCTCAAGCGCCTCCACGGTGGGCAGGAAGGCCTGATCTACGGCCAACTCAACGAGTGGATGCAATTTCAGCCGGCAGTCTTCGTCTCGCGGGACGGCCGCAGCGCGACCGCGCGCTGGCGCGATCACGGCATGCTCGGGCAATACAAGAAGCATGCGGAGTGGCGCGACGGCATTTACGAGAACACCTACGTCAAGGACAACGGTGTCTGGAAGATCAAGTCGCTCCATCTGTACGTCAACTTCGTCGCCCCCTATGAAAAGGGCTGGGCACGCCTGAGGCCGGGCGAGGGCCTGGTGCAGAGTGCGACGTCAAGGTCCTTCCCGCCGGATCGCGGGCCGACGGTCACTTACAAACCCTTCCCTGAGACCTATGTGCCGCCGTTTCAGGCGCCCAACCCCGTGACGGGCAAGCCGGTGCGAGGTGAAAAATGATGCGCGCGAGAAAGATTCTCCTGAGCGTTTGCAGTCTGGCTGCCGTCGGACTTTCGCCGTTCATCGTGACGATGCCAGCTGTCGCGCAGGACTCCGTGCAGGCGCGCATCGCTGCCTATCGTGACCGGGTGGCCCGGCTCGAGGACGCGGATGCGGTCGAGAACCTTACGGCAACCTTTGGTTTCTATTTCGACAAGGGACTGTGGGCGGATGCTGCGGATCTGTTCGCGCGCAACGGCTCCTTCGAATACGGCCAGAGCGGCGTCTACATCGGCCAGGACCACGTCCGCCGGGCGATGCTGCTGTACGGGCCGCAGGGGTTGGCGCAGGGTTACCTGAACAATCACATGATGCTGCAGCCGATCATCACCGTCGCGCCGGACGGGAAGACGGCCACCGGCCGGTGGCAGGGGCCGGTGCAGTTGGCAGAGCCTGGCCAGGATGGCATCTGGGGCGTAGGCATCTACGAGAACGAGTACGTGAAGGACGGGGGCGTGTGGAAGTTTGCGAAGTTCCACTTCTATCCCATGGCGTTCACCGAATACGACAAAGGATGGGCGCGCTCGCTGTTGCCGTTGAAGGGGCCCAGCGCGCTGTTCCCGCCCGACAAGCCACCCACGGTGGTCTATCGCTCGATGCCGGGTAACTACATTCCGCCGTTCAGCTACAAGCATCCGGTGACGGGCAAGCCTCTGACGGATCTTCCGGAAGAGCCGGACAGCGTGACGGGGAGGAAATGATCATGCGCAGAACCATCCTTAGTTCAGCCTCCTACGCCGTCCTCGCGGTAGCGTTGTTTACCGGCACCATCCCCGCCTTCGCGCAGTCCGCGTCTGCGAAGCTGGATGCGCTCGACAAGCGCATCACGCGACTAGAGGATCTGAACGCGATCCAGCGTCTGCAGCGCGCGTACGGTTACTTCGTCGACAAGAGCCAATGGCGCCAGCTCTCCGAGCTCTTCACGGACGACGCGACGCTCGAGATCGGCGGCAAGGGTCTCTTCCTCGGCAAGCCCCGCGTGCTCGAATACATGCAGACCGCTTTTGGCATGGATGGCGCGAAAGAAGGCTCGCTCGCCAATCACATGCAGTTCCAATCCATCCCCGACATCTCGACGGACGGCAAGCACGGTTGGATTCGTTCACGCGCGTATGTGATGAGCCTGGGCGGTTGGGGCCTCCCGATTTACGAGAACGAGTATCGGAAGGAAAACGGCGTCTGGAAGATCAGTCGCCTGACGGGGCCGTTCACGATGTACTCCAGTTGGGAAGGCTGGGGTAAGAACGCGATGAACAACACGTGGCCCGACAAGTTCAATCCGCCGCCGGACCTGCCGCCGTCATTCGTCTACCTCACGTACCCGGCGTACTTCATCATTCCGTTCCACTACCCGAATCCGGTGACCGGGAAGCCGTTCATTCCCGACAAGGGAGAGGTGGGCGCCTATGCCGCGCCACCGGGAACCAAGGTGCAGGCGGACTCGCGCAAGATCGGCCTGATTCCGGACGGCACTCAGGGCATTGCTGAGCCGCCGAGGAACTAGGCGCGGCGGACGCGGCCCTGAGTTACCTGGCATTCGCGTTCGCCGCGACGCTCTGGGTCGCCCTGGCGTTACGCATGCTGACAGGCTTCATCAGCAGTACGGTTCGCCATGAAAAGCGCAAAGGCGCTGGCATACAGGATGTCCGCCGTCGTGAACTTCTCGCCGACGATGTACGCGTGCTCGCTCAAACGGGCATCGATGAAATCCATGACCTCGTCGGAGTCGACCCAGCCCGCCGAACCGCGCGGAACGGTGACGCGCAGAAATTTCGACGTGAACGCGGGCTCGACGACACCTGAATAGTAGGACAGGCCGAGGATGCAGGAGCGCTTCGATGCCTACAGGGCCTCAGTGCCCGATGAGCCGCCACCGCCGGATCGCGAGAAGGCCGACCAGATCCTGGCGCACTGCCCGATCTAGCCGCGGGAAGTGCGACACCGCAAGGTCAGGTGCAAGTCCTACCGGGGCTGAAGTTCTAATGAGGCTGCGGGCCCGAAGAAGGGACTGACACGGTGGTAAGCTCCGTCATCTCACGTAGCACCTCCTGCGCATGGCGTTCGTGCTCTGCAGCCTCTGCCTCCGTCATACACGTCTCGGGGCCCGAGATCTTCGTCCCGAGGCCCGGCGCGTTGCTGCAGTAGTAAACCACGCCGTCACGAACCACCCTTCGAGAGCCGGCCGGGTAGGCAACAACCTTCACGGTCGATTGCTTCGACGTCGACGCGGGTTGAGCGCTTCTTCCAGGCGTCGGCGCGGCTGCAGCCGACGTGCCACCCGCGGCCGACACCGTGGGGGCAGCAGCTGGACTCACAGCGTGATCGTTGTCAGTCTTGACGGGTGCCGTCCCTGTGCATCCCACCACACTCCAACATACGGCGCTTATCACCAGAAAATGGCTCGTTGCGCTTTGCACTCCGCCCCCTGACCCTTCAAGTCCAGCCGCGAGTTTAGCACCTTAGGCCGTCGCGAGCGCGACTTCGGCCTTCAAGGTTTTCCAGACCCCGCGAGGCGCTTACCGCCGCAAGCACCTTGCCCCCGCGCTTAAGCCTCACCAGCCAGTCCTTGCTGCTTGACCAGCTGGGGGAAAGGCCGCATCTGCGCGAAATCCTTTGCGCTCAGCTCGCGAGTATCCGGGTCTGTCTTGATCGCGCGCCGGATCGAGCGGTCTTCTGCGGGCGTATTAAGTTTGAAACGTCGTTACTTTCGACCTTGGCTTTCATAACTCTCAATCTCACGGCTCGTGGCCCTTCGGAGGCTGATCACCCGTGCGAAGTCGTCGTTGCCGATCGTGAATACGACGGTGAAGAGGCGCCGTCATGCGGGGCGATGCCGACCCAACGCTCCTCACCGTAGTCTTGCGCCTCGTCCACGCGAGCCAGCATCGCATCCCAATCGAGCTTGGCTGCCAGCCTGAGCGACAGACCGTGCTGCGGCTAGGACCGGATGCTTGGTCCAGTGATCGTCGTCGTTCCAGTCCACGGCTGCGGCTCCGAAGACACACGCTGCGGCGACAAGCCGATGCTCAGTTCCGTTCGACATGGGCGACTCTCCGTTGCAGGCCAAAGGCGCTATACGAAAGGGCAGTCTGTATACCGTATAGGTTGACAACTGTGAGTATAGTAGTACTGGACTTGACCCGGTTTGGTGGACACCTCATGGTTAGTTTTCGAGGAGTCCACAATGGCAGACAAATCGGTCCGGTACACCCCGGAGTTCAAGCGGCAGATGGTCGATCTGGTGCGCGCCGGGCGCACGGCGGCATCCCTTTCGAAGGAGTTCGGACCCGCGGCCTGGAGCATCGCGCTGTGGGTGAAGCAGGACGCGCGCGATCAGGGCAAGGGCGATGGCGGGCTCACGAGCGCTGAGCGCGAGGAACTCACTCGGCTGCGGCGTGAGAACCGCAAGCTCAAGGAAGAGCGGGAGATGCTCTCAAAAGCCGCGGCCTGGTTCGCCACCGAAAGCAGCACCTCGAAGCGCTCTTCGGGTTCGTGAAGGCTAATCAGGCCACCTGTATGGACTCCGGCGTCAACATAAACCGCGATGATTGTTTGCCTCGCACATCTTTTCCGCACGCATACCCTACTGGTCTGCCTTTGCTTCAAGACGACCTGCGCCCCCCTGATAAGCGGACAACGGCTGCAACCGCGTATTCGTCCTGTTAGTGAGCAACTGTTCTAGCTGAGCTGCTCTGGACATCATGAGAGTCGCCGGCGCGGAGCCAATCAATCCGATGTGCCTCGAGGGCAATAGGGTGGCCTTCGGCTTCACCGCGCCAGCGGCCGTTCCCGCTGGTCATGACTGCGATCTGATCAGGTGCCGTTATTGCAAAGACAGGAGGTTATGGACACGATGCGTTCACTGGTTGTGTCCTGGGAGCATGACCGCTTCTCCCCAGTGACCATCGAAGGTACGTTCGTACTTCCAGGTGGCCCAGACGACACGCGCGAGCTTGTTTGCCAGCGCCACGGTCGCCTTGTTGTGGCCCACACGCTGCTGCATTTCAAGTGCCCAGCGACGCAATCGATCGAGCCGATGCCCTCTGACCTCGGCATGCTTCGCCCATGTCAAGACCGAGCGTGCGCCGTGGATCAAGAGCGTGCGAAGGTATACATCCCCCTCTTTGCTGATTTTCCCGAGGCGCCGCTTCTCACCCGAGGAGTGTTCGCGCGCCGTGAGTCCCAGCCATGCAGCCAGATGTCGCCCTGAAGGGAAGCGGTGGATGTCGTTGATCGCTGCGCACACGGCAGTGGCGAACATCGGTCCCACACCTGGCACCTGTGCGAGGCGGGCGACCACTGGATCATTACGCGTTAACGCTTTCAACGATCGATCTACTTCGGCGACACGTGCATCGAGCGCAGCGATCTCGGTGAGCACCGCGTTGATGAAAGGGCGAAGTGCCTCTGGCAGGCCGTTGTCCGCCACTTCCAGAGTTTCGCGGATCTGGGCGAGACCACGCACTACGCCCTGGGAGATATCGATGCCGAACTCGCGCAGCATTCCCCGCAGCGAGTTAATTCGCGCGGTGCGTGCTCCAAGCCACTGTGTCCGCAGGCGATGCAGCTGCTGCAGGACCTGTTGCGCGATCGTCTTCACAGATACGGTCGGATTCTCCCCCGAGCGTGAGGCTTCGACCAGAGCTGCCGCGTCCGCAGCATCGGTCTTGTTTCGCCGCACATACGCCCGAACGTGTTGGGCCGGCAGCAGCGAAACGCGATGGCCAAATCCTTCGAGCACCCGCGCCCAATGATGCGATGTGCCGCAAGCTTCCAGCACCACATGACAGCGCGGGTGGGCTCCCATCCACCGCGAGAACTGAGTGCGTGAGAGGCGTCTTCGTCCGCACACGCGATACTGGTCATCCGCCTCAACCAATTGAAAGACATTCTTCGCCAGATCTACACCGACGGTCGCAACGGTCATTTCGGACTTCCCCTCGCTCATGTGAGCATTGTTTTGGTTGGCGATTCCGCCAGCGTGCCACACTAACCTGCCCGGGGATTTTCGGACCAGCTGAAAC
>Ga0207707_10001617_pt1 | contig 20762 bp, 14 predicted proteins | sample KBSC83BmetaG_FD_184336 | JGI IMG/M metagenome (GOLD analysis project Ga0207707, IMG submission 184336) | Corn rhizosphere microbial communities from Kellogg Biological Station, Michigan, USA - KBS C8-3B metaG (SPAdes) (version 2) | ecosystem: Host-associated > Plants > Roots > Rhizosphere ...
CGGAGATGCAGACGACCGGATTCACCATGACCCGGGCCAACCAGCAGGCGCTCGCCAACGGCCAGTTCGTGATGCTGACCGACAGCCGCGGCTACGTGATGGTCATCCGCATGCTGACGAATTTCCCAGAGTACGTGGCGTCGCCGCTGCCGGATGTACCCGACAACATCAGCCTTTCGAACCCGTTCGGCATCGTTGGATTTGGACGATGGCTCTTCGTCACCGACGGCGGACGCAACCTCGCGTGGAAGGTCGATGCGTTGAACGGTGCACAGACGGAATTCGTCAGCTACCCGAACGTACCTAACCCGATGTTCCCGGCCGTCGGCGGACCGTCCATCCAGGCCGTGCCGACCGGCATTACCGAGTGGCGGGGCAAGTTGCTGTTGGCACGGTTCACCGGCGCGCCGTTCGCGACCGGCGTTTCCAGCATCGAACGGATCGATCCGGTCACCGGCGAAGATACGCGCCTGATCTCCAACCTCACGACGGCGATCGGCACGATTCCGTTGCGCCAGGGACACCAGCCGCTGCTGGTGCTGGAGATGGCCGCCAGCGGGCCGTTCTTCAGCGGGCCCGGCACGATATTGAAGTTCGATGATCCGGCGGGTGCACCGACCACGGTCGCGAGCTGCCTGGTCGGGCCCACGTCGATGACGTACGACCGCTCGACCCATACGCTGTATGTCACCGAGGAAGAAGGCAACCTCGTAAGCGTTCCGTATCCGTAAGCCGGCAACCCAAGCGGGAACCGGGCCAGGGACGGGCCCGGTTCGGAGAGGATCGCTTCCATCGACTGCCAGCTTGGACGGCGTGGCGTCGAATGCGAACTACGGGATTCCGTGCGCGTCGGCGGCGGTGAATTGCATCTGCTCCATCAGTGCACGGAAGCGTGGATGCGGGCGCAGGTTGTTTCAGCGCGCTTCAATTCGAATGAGGGTTATGCGCACGTTGGCAAGTGGCGACGTGCGGTGTCGAGGAGGAGGCGCGTCAGTCACAGGCTTGCAGCACGCCGGCGGGTGCCGCATCCGCGGGCCAGCTTGCCGCGGTCAGCGTCACCTTGCCTTGGCCCTGGAACGACGTTGCCGAGTGGCCCAACTGCAATAGAAAAGCGCCGGCCGGCCGCTGCCAACGCTGGCCCCGGCTGTCGAAGTCCACCAGCAGGCGTGGGTCGGCGGTGACCGTCAGGTGCGCGGACTGGCCCGGCTTCAAGGCTACACGGCACCAGCCCGCCAGTCGCCTCACCCTGCCCGCGCCGGGCTGGGTCACGTAGAGCTGCGGCACGTCGATGCCTTCGCGCGAGCCGTGGTTGGTGACGGTGAACGAGGCCGTGACTTGGCCGCCTTTCAGGTGTGCTTCGAAACCGCTGTATTCGAATTGCGTATAGGTGAGGCCGTAGCCGAACGGAAACAGCGGTTCGAAGTGCTTGCGCTGATACCAGCGGTAACCTACGTCGGCGCCTTCGATGTTGTAGTCCACATCCTGCGCCGGTTTGCCGCGCGGCGGCAGGCCGATGGCGGCGAGGCCCGCGCCGGGAATTTGCGGGCGCGGCAATTGCGATGCGTCGCGCGGCCAGCTCACCGGCAGGCGGCCGGATGGATTGACCTCGCCATACAGCAGCCGCGCGATCGACTCGCCGCCGGCCGCGCCGGGGTACCACGCTTCCAGCACTGCACCGACCTGGGTCAGCCACGGCATCGCGACGGGGCCGTTGGTTTCCAGCACGACGATGGTGCGTGGGTTCGCCTTGGCGACGGCTTCGACCAGCGCATCCTGGTTGTCGGGCAGCGCGAGTGTCGGCAGGTCGAAACTTTCCGCCGCCCACTGTTCGACGAATACCACCGCCACGTCCGAGCGAGCCGCGAGTTGCGCGGCGGCGGCTATGTCCTTGCCGTCGGCGAAGATCACCTTGCTGTGCGCGCGCTTTTCAATCGCTGCCAGCGGTGCCGAAGGCTGGTAGATGCGCGGACCCGGCCAGTCGACGGGTTCCGCGCCCGGCACCGCGTTGCCCTGCGGCGACTGCACCGCCGAGGAACCGCCGCCGGTCAGCACCCCCCTGTCGGCGTGGCCGCCGATCACCGCCACGGATTGAGCGGCCGACAGCGGCAGCAACGAATCCCGGTTGCGCAGCAGCACCGCGCCGGCCTCCGCGACGCGCTGCGCCACCTTGCGGTCGGCGTCGAAGTCGATGGGCGCCGGTTTGGCCGGATGGTCGATCACGCCGGCCGCGAACAGGCTGCGCAGGATGCGCCGCGCCATGTCGTCGATGCGCGATTGCGGCACTTCGCCGGAAGCCACTGCGGCGCGCAGCGGCTTGTCGAAATACACCTCCTTGTCGAACGTTTCTCCGGCCGACTCCTGGTCCAGTCCCGCCAACGCAGATTTCGCGGCGCTGTGCACGGCACCCCAGTCCGACATCACGAAGCCTTTGTAGTGCCAGTCGTGCTTCAGCACCTGATCGAGCAGCCATTCGTTCTCGCAGGCGTACACGGAATTGATGCGGTTGTAGGAGCACATCACCGAACCGGGATGCCCGATCTCGATCGCGATCTCGAAGGCGAGCAGATCCGACTCGCGCGCCGCGGCACGATCGATGTTCGCGCTCAGGGTGTTGCGGGCAGTTTCGAGATCGTTGAGCGCGAAGTGCTTGATGGTGGAGACGACGTGCTGGCTCTGGATGCCGGCGATCGCGTTGCCGACGATCATGCCGGCCAGCAGCGGGTCTTCGCCCGCGTATTCGAAGTTGCGGCCGTTGCGCGGATCGCGCACCAGGTCCGCGCCGCCGGCGAGCATCACGTTGAAGCCGCGGCGATGCGCTTCGCCGCCGATCATCGCGCCGCCTTCGTAAGCCAGCGCCGGATCGAAACTGGCCGCGGTCGCGAGGCCCGACGGCAGCGCGGTGGCGCCGACATCGAGCGGCTTGGCGACACCAAGACCCGCATCGCTTTCCTGGATCGCCGGCAGGCCAAGTCGCGTGATGGCCGGCTGGTAACCGGCCGAGCCCAGCGCACCCGCAGGTCTCGGATGACGATCGCCGTATTCGGTGCGGAGCAAGCGGAATTTTTCCTCCTGCGTCATCGCCTTCAGCACCAACTCGGCGCGCTGGTCAAGCGAGAGATCGGGATTCATCCCTGGGTGTGCATCGGCTTCGCGCATGGGAACCATCCTGTTCCGTTTCGCGGTGCCTTGCATGACGTTGCCCGCGTCGTGTCCAGGCGGCGTTGCGGCGAAGCTTGCAGTGGAAACCATGCAAGTGAACGCCGTGTACAGAGCGGCTGTCGCGGCGAAGGAAGTGCGGTTGAAGGCCATTCGATCGGACAGCGTCGGAATGCTCTGGTAGGTTGGTGCTGAGCGCAGCGAAGCCCAACTTGGATTGCGGCTACTCGCCCATCATGGACTCGACCGGCGTTGGGCTTCTCCCGGAACAAGTACGGGAGAAGCCCAACCTGCGCTACGACTCAATCGCGGGTAATCACGCCGCAGGCGATGCGCGCGCCGGAATTTCCGGACGGCTGGCTGCTGTAATCGTCGGGTTGTGCATGCACGATCACCGCGTCGCCCAGGATGTCGGTGTTGCCGCCGGTGCCGAGCTGGATGTCTTTCGCCAGCACGTCGACCGTGGCGACACCCTCGGCGTTCGCCTGCTGGTTGGGGAGATCGCCTGCGTGGCGTTGCCCCGCGTCGGGATGGCCGTGCGGCTGTTGCGTCGGATTGAAATGACCCCCGGCGCTGCTGGCATCCGGCGTGCTGCAGTCGCCGTGTTCGTGGATGTGGAAACCGTGGGTGCTGTCGGGTTTGAGCCCGGTGATGCGGCCAGTGATGCGGACGCCCTGGTCGGTGCCGGCGAACGAAAGCGTGCCGGAAACATCGCTGTTGCTGGCCGACGCGAGCACGGCGTGCGCGCGGGCCGAAGAACCCGCCGGTGCGGGCGATGCCATGGGCGATGACGCAGGAGATGCTGCAGTCGTGGCAGGTGCGGCGGGCGATGCCGGTGCCCCCTGGTTATCGTTGGCGCATCCCGCCAGCAAGGCGACGGATGCGAATGCAAGCAACGCAGTGATTCGTGTCATGGGATCGTCCTTTCGAGCCAGGATCGTCCGAGGGTAATGGCCCCGTCCAGACGCGCCGTCAATATTCCGTTAGGAAGTCCAACCGGCGCATCGTGTTTCACCCGGCAGGCCACAGCAGCGGCGCCAGCCACGCCACGGCGACGCCCAGCAACAGGGTCAGCGGCGTACCCACGCGCACGAAATCGACGAAGCGGTAGTGACCAGGCTCGTACACCAGCAGGTTGCCGTGGTGGCCGATCGGGGTCAGGAACGCCACTACCGCTCCCATCGCGACGCTGAACACCATGGCGAAGGCCGACATGTGGAGCAGGCCGGCCATGCCCAGCGCGACCGGCCCCAGCAGGATGGTGGTCGCGGTATCGGACAGGATCTGGGTGAAGAGGGCGGCGGTCAGGAACAGCGCCAGCAGCACCCAGGTCGGCGACCAGCCGGACACGAATACGGAGAGCCAGTCCGCGAACAACGCTGCGGTGCCGGTCTGTTCCATCGCAAGTCCCAGCGGAATCGCGCCGGCGATGAACACGAAGATGCGCAGCTCCACCGACTCGTAGGCCTGCTTCAACGTCAGGCAACGGGTGACAACCATCGCCGCCGCCCCGCTCAGGAACGAGACGGCGACCGGCAGCACGCCCGAGGCTGCGCCCGCCACGCTGAGCGCCATGATCAGGGCCGCGAGCCAGCCGCGGCCGCGTACCTGGGCGCGGCCCGAGAACGGCACCAGCAGCAGGAACGAGGGATTGCGGGCGAGCTGGTCCAGCGCGCTCTTGTCGCCCCACAGCACCATCAGGTCACCGGCCTCGAGCTTGATCTTGGACAGCTCCTGGCGGATGAAGCCGCGCTTGCGCCACAGCCCGACCACCACCACGCCGTAGCGACGCAGGAAGTCGACGTTGCCGATGGTGCGCCCGACCAGCCCGGAGTCGGGGGCGACGACGGCCTGCACCAGGCGTTCGTCCTCTTCCCGCGCGGCGCGGCGGTCGTCGCCGATTTCGTCGCCATATTGGACCACCGCGCTCAGTGCGAGGCCCTGTTGTTCTTTCAACGCCGCCAGTTCGTCCGGACTGGCGCGCACCAGCAGCAGGTCGCCCGCGGCCAGCAGCTTGCGTCGCCAGGGTTTCCGGCGCGAGCTGCCGTGCCGCAGCCAGTCCACCACCCGGAAGCGCTCGGCGTGCTCCTTGCCGAAATCGCGCATCGATTTGCCGACGTGCGGCGAAGCCTCGAGCACCACCAGCTCGGTGTAATAGCGTTCCAGGCGAAAACGATCCTCGCCGCCGCTGCTGCCCTCGTGGCTCGGCAGCAGCCAGCGTCCGAAAAACAACATGTACGCGGTGCCGATCAGCGTCAGCACGATGCCCATTGGCGCGATCGAGAAGATGCCGACGTCATGCGCGCCACCACGCTCGAGCAGATCGCGCGCGACCAGGAAAGCCGGTGCCGCGATCACCGTCACGGTGGTGCCCAGCGATGCGGCGAAGGCCATCGGCATCATCAGCCGCGAGGCCGGCAGGTCGTGCGAGCGGTTGAGCTCCAGGATCACCGGCAGCATCATCGCCGTGATCATCAGGTGGTGGCTGAAGGCGGCCATCAACGCCACGCAGGGCATGATCACCAGCACCGCGCGCCAGATGCTGCTGCCGGCCATGCGTCCAATCCATGCGCCCAACAGGCCGGTCACCCCGGTCTGTGCCAGCCCCGCCGACAGCACGAACATGGATGCCACGAGGATTGCCGGGTCGCTGGAGAAGCCCGACAGCGCGTCAGCGGGGTTGAGGAGGCCGGTGCCGGCCAATGCCACCACGACGAGCACGCCGGTGAGATCGATGCGCACCCATTCGGTGACCAGCAGGACCAGCGCTGCCGCGAGGATCACCAGAAACACGATCTGCTGGAATTCCATGCCGGGAGATTCGCCGTGGCGGTCCACTCGATGGTAGCGGTAGCCAAGCGAGCATGGTGAAGCACGAGGAAATCGGCACCCGCACGCGTGGCGGGCGCTGCCCGGCGCACGTTTTCACGCCGGACGGCGCTTCGCACGGCTGGATGAAACCCGACTTTCCGGTGTACGACGAAGCCGCGGCGTAACGCGATCGGTCCGAAATATCGGCGTTGTTCAGCCGTGCACTGAGATAGGCGAAGGCCGCACGTCGGTCCGCGTTGTCATGCGGACGCAATGACCCAGCCGAACAGCGCGCCGTCGGACCGCACCAGGGGTTCCAGTGTGAATTTCGTGCCCCAGGCTCGTTCGGCCGATGCCGTGAGTGCTTCGGCGGATGGCGTGTCCAGCGCGGCGCGACACATCGCCGACAGACGCGCATGGTGCGCCTTGATCGCCGTGGCAGTCTCGTCGATCTTGTCGAGGACCGGGGCTGGCCCGAGTTGGGGCAGGTGCTGGATCGCATGCACGAGCACGCTGCCCACGTTGCGATACATGCGAAGATCCCCGGTGGTGGCCTCGCCATCACGCAGCGACTGCAGCGCAACCAGAAACTTGTCTCGGGCTTCGACGCTGCCGGCCGCAAGCGGGCCCGCGGCAGCCGTCCGGACCAACGCCTCCGCCGTTTCGAATATGCCGGTTTGCACCAGTCGCTGCACGTCGGCGAGTTGCGCGCGCGCACCTTGCACGACGATGCTGTTCGATGCGTGGGTGACGAATCGCAGTCTCGCATGGGGATGGCTGACGCGACGCAGTTCGGCCAACGTGCGATCGAGTGCGGTGTATTCGATGGCGTACTGGCCGACGATGAAATCGAACGAATCGTCGGGGAACGGCAGGTGCTCCGCCGGGGTGCGGGGTAAAAAACGGATCATGTCTGCACCGGCGCCCATCCCCATCGGGTGCAGCTCCGCTGCATCCACGGCGTCGATGGTTACCCGCACGTTGCGGGCGCTTGCGACCTCGGCAGCCAACCGCGCAACCGCGCCGTTGCCGGTGCAGATGTCGAGGACGCGGGCGCCGTTGGCCATGCTGCCGAAAAATCGTCGCCAGCCTTCGGCGATGGCCGGTTGGTAATTGGCACCGGCTTCACCGCCGCACGAGGCGAGGCGGCCGTCGCGCCAGTATTGGTCCCAGGCAAAGGTCGAATCAGGAAGGGGAGAATGGTTCAACGTTCGATTCCATTGGCGGGTGTTGATGACAAGGGGAAACGGGAGAAACAACAAGGATATTGGATGACGTGCCGAGCCACGCCAAGTTGACCGCGAACGAGCTGGGTCGTGCGCCGGTGAACGCGCTGGGCGCGCACTGCGTTTCGGTGCCGGAAGTGCCTCTTACTCCATGAATTTCCTATGGAGTTTGGTTCGGCCGATGGACGAGCAAGCGCCGCCGACACCCATTGCAACCCGTGTTGTTTGGCCGGAGAATGTCGGCAAACGCCAACCCGTTGTCTCGCGGGAGAAGGTCAATGGACACTTTGCGGCGTATATCGGATCGCGCGCGTGCGAGAGGTTTCGCGACGTGGTCTTTCGCGGGCTTGGTCCTGGTCTTGGGACTGGCCGTGATCACTGCAGGCTGTGGCAGCGACAATACCGCGACGAACACCACCGATCCGCACTGGGTGCAGCAGGCCCGTCCCCACAACAAGGTGGCCGTGGTTTTCGTCCACGGGCTTTTCGGTGACACGGACGGCACCTGGACGAACGCCAACGGGCAGAGTTTCTTCAAGCTGCTCAAGACCGCCCCCGGCATTGGCAACCAGCTCGACGTGTTCGCGTTCGGCTTCACGTCGCACGCGTTCAAGGGTGGTTCGCTCGACATACGCGAGGCCGCGAACATGCTGGAGCAATCGCTCCAGTACAACGGCGTGTGGGATTACCCGACCGTGGTGTTCGTCGCGCACAGCATGGGCGGGTTGATCGTGATGCGCGAAATGGTCGATAGCCCGGCGCACCGGGAAAACGTGCCACTGATGATGTTCTATGCGGTGCCGCAGGAGGGTTCGCAGATTACCGCCATCGCCCAGCATGTCGTGAGGAATCCGGCCGTCAAGCAGATGCTGCTGGCCGACCAGAATGATTTCCTGAAGCTGCTCAACGACGATTGGGGCAGGGTGCCGGACCAGGACAAGCCGACGATCATTTGTGCCTACGAGACGGCGCCGCTGGACGGCGTGAAGATCGTACCGTGGTCCAGCGCCACGCGTTTCTGCCATGGCGTGCCTGTCGCCATCGAAGGCACCGATCACTCCACGATCGTCAAACCCGATCGCCCGACGCACCCGTCTGTAGTCGTGTTGGTCAATGCGCTCAATCAATACGTGTTCGGCAAGCCCAACAGTCCGCTGTTGTCGACGCCGGACTTCACGCTCGAAGGCGATCATTGGACCTACGAGTTGACCGATCCGGACGGCAGGAATTTCGCGCGGCTGGTCAACGATGGAGACCGCAAGCTTGACTACACCATCAAGGCAATCTCCGATCCGAAGCTCATGGTGCTGCCGGATGACACCCCGAAGGACATCCCGGCGAAGCACGCCGACCAGCTGCAGCTTGTGCTGCTGCACGGAACCCTGAAGCCGGAATATCGGTTCACGCTCAGCGCGCCGCCATTGGACGACCGCGTGGTCGTGGTTCGCGTGAAGGACTTGGCCGCGGTGCAAGCCAGACAGGATGCCGTGACCCGCGATTTGACGGTGCAGATTGGAAGTTACCTTTCGCCGGACAACGTGGCTCAACTCAAGGGCATGACCGAGGAACAGCAGTACGCGAAAATCGCCGAGGTGGCCGGCGATTCGATTGCGAAGTCGGCGCCCGATCTCCCCGCTGCCGCGCGTTGGGTGGTCACGGCGGACACACTTTCCTCACTCGGGCTATTGGCGCCCGCCAACCGGGCATTGCTCAACGCAAGGCAGGCTTCCCCACGGATCGCCGCGACGGCAAGCGCGCAACTGGTCGCCAGTGTCATCTCGGCCAAGTCGGGCAAGTCCAGCGTGCTGCAAAACGTCCCGGGTACACCATCGGACGACGCGCACAGGCAAATGATCGCGTCGGCCCATGTGGTACCCGGACAGCTCGACGCAAATGACCTGCATGCGTGGTCGGATCTTTCGGCGAAGCTGCAGGAGGTGCCGTCGCTGAAAGCCTACGGCTACGCCATGCAGGGCGACGTGGCGTGGGTGAAAGGCGACACCGAGACAGCCAGCAAAGCCTATCAGACCGCCAGCGCCATCCAGTCTTCGCCCGTCACCCGGAAGAAAATCGAGGCGATGAAAGTGGCCAAGCCGTCGGGCCATTAGGTCGTCTGAATCACGTCAACCTGGGTACCCATCGCGCAAGCCACCAGCGGGTCGATGACCGCTCCGTGGCGACGCTGGCGCAGCAGTCGTTCCAAAGCGCGCAATAAACCGGAGAGCGCCGCGTCGCATCGATGGAACCCGGGCCGGACGAGAACGCTGCGCAGATTCCACGCCGCGATTGCGTCACGTGTCAGTGGTCCGCCCATTCCTGGTGCTGCATGGGCGCGCCGAGTTGCCATCGGGCGAAAGGCGCGGGCGGCTTACCAGTGAACGACTTGGAACGTGCTGGCTGGAAGCGGCGCGCCGGGTGCGGGCGCTGCGGAAGCAGATACCATTGCATCGCCCGTACAGCGCCATCGCGGCAAGCTTGCGAACGGACATTTCGGCCATCCCCTTGGCTCCCGCGCCAAGCATACCCAGACGTCGCTGCGTGGCACCGTCCGCTTGTCCGGTTGAAGATCGCTTCTAGCTGCGTGCGAAAAGTCCGCGCACGCGGCGTGCCAATTTTCCGGCGCGATGGCGCATCCGCGCATTGACGCTGCCGGGGATCGGCTGGTGCGAGCGCCGTATCCAGAACCCGCCCGACCCGGGCACCAATCGATGTCCCATCGCGCGGCAATCGGATTCCGAGAAGTAATGGAACACGACGCTGCGGCGCGTGCGGCCGCGTTCGGCGATGGGACTGCCGCCGTGGAGCAGTTGCGCATTCCAGACGAATACGTCTCCCTTGCTGGCCTGGAACAATTCGCTTTGCAATCCGTGCTGCTGGACCTGCGCACGCATCCAGCCTTGCCACGCGCCCAGTTCCTCGGGAAGGAAATGGCGCTGGCCATTGGAGAAAACGTAAGGCTCGATCCGATGGCTGCCGGGCCAGTAGCGCAGCAGGCCCGACTCCGGCGAGCAATCCTCCAGCGCCACCCACACCGCGACGAGGTGGGCGGGTGTGCGCGGAGTCATGAACAACGAGTCGACGTGGTCTTCCTGCTCGGTGCCGTATTCGAGACTGAGCGAATTGCATACCGCGGGCCGCTCGCCGAGCAGTCGCTGCAGCAACGGCACCAGCCGGTCGTTGAGCGCGAGTCGGCGGACGGAAGCCTGTTCCAGGTAAAGGTCGTTGACCTTGAAGCGATGCGACGCGCGCGCGTCCGCAGGTACGTCGCGCAAGCGCATGCGCCGGTCGAGATCCATGTCATCCACGGTGACGCGGGCGCGCCCTTCATTCCATAGCGCGCGATAGTCGGCCAGCACCGCATCGATTTCCGCACCAGCGTAGAACTTCGGCAGCACGAGGACGCCGCGCGCGTTCCACTCGGCGATCGCGTCGTTCGTTTGCTGTCCGTCCATGCTTTCACCCCGTGATCGCCGACGTTGAATGCAACCGGGAGGAAAAATAGCAGACCGCGCGGCATGATGTAGGGCGGGTGCCAACCCGCCTCGGTGGATTGCTGCCATGATGGCGGGATCCGCTGTGCTCCTCCCGCCCTACGCTGGCTGCGGTGCTCAGCCTACGCCGCGTATTTCGCATCGCCCCAGCCGATCGCGATCGTGTGGTGCATCGAACGCAAGGATCGGGCCGATCGAAATCACGCCGTGCGGATTGATGGTCTTGTGGCTGCGGAAGTAGTGATGACGGATATGGTCCATCCACACGGTGCCGGCGACGCCCGGCATCTGATAGATGTCGCGCAGCAGGCCTTCGAGATTGGGATAGTCGTTGATCCGCTTGCGGTCGCATTTGAAATGCGTGGCGTACACCGCGTCGAAACGCACCAGCGTGGTCCACAGGCGCAGGTCTGCTTCGGTGAGCGTGCCGCCGATCAGATAGCGGTGTTCACCGAGGCGCCGTTCGAGTGATTCCAGGGTTTCGAACAGCGCGGCGACCGCCTCGTCATAGGCTTGCTGGCTGGTCGCGAAGCCGGCCCTGTACACGCCGTTGTTGACGTTGTCGTACACGGTCGCATTCATGGCGTCGATGTCCGCACGCAAATCATCGGGGCAGTAATCGCCCGGGCGCGCGCCGATGCCGTCGAACGCCGCCCCGAGCATGCGGATGATTTCGGACGATTCGTTGTTGACGATGGTTTCGCGCTGCTTGTCCCACAGCGTCGGCACGGTGACCCGGCCGCTGTAGTGCGGGTCGGCCTTGAGATAAAGCTGGTACAGCTTGTCGAACCCGTACAGCCGATCACCGGTCGCGCCTTCGAAATCGGTGCGGAATTCCCAGCCGTTCTCCAGCATCAATGGATGCATCACGGAAACGTCGATCTTTTTTTCCAGGCCCTTCCAGGCCCGCATCACCAGGGTGCGGTGCGCCCACGGACAGGCGTAGGAGACATACAAGTGGTAGCGGCCGCTTTCGGCCTTGAAACCGCCTTGCCCGGACGGACCGGCGCTGCCGTCGGGCGTGACCCAGTTGCGGAACTGGCTGGCCGAGCGCTCGAAGCGTCCGCCGGTGCTTTCGGTGTCATACCACCGGTCTTGCCACTTGCCGTCTACCAACAATCCCATGGTCGTCATTCCTTTTGCGTGATGAAACTCCAGGCTGAAGCGACATTGAAGCACGCCGGTGCTCGCGATGCATGCCGCCGCCGGCGTACAGTGGCAGCATGCGCGATCAGGATGACATGACGCTGGATGGGCGAGGGCGCCCTCACGCCGGCAACGCCGCGCGCCTGCGCTTGCCCGGCATGAAGCTGCTGCCGGCGGTCGCGCGGGAGCATCTGCGGCGGCAGGTGCTTGCGGTATTGAGCCGGGATGCGCCGGCGCCGGATTACGACGCGCCGCTGGGGGACCCCGGCTTGTTCGGGCCGGACAGCGTGACGTGGAAGGTCCACGCGGACTTCCCGTCGATGATGGCAGGCGGTCTGGCGTCCTTGATGCTGCAGGCGCTGCATCCGCTGGCGCTGGCGGGCGTGTGGGATCATTCCGCGTTTCGCACCGACACGCTCGGCCGCCTGCGCAACACCACCGCGTTCGTCGGACGCACGACCTACGCGCCGCGCGCGCCAGCCGAAGCGGCCATCGAACATGTGCGCGTGATCCATCGCAGCGTGCACGGCACGGCGGAAGATGGGCGACCCTACAGCGCGGACGATCCGCACCTGCTCGTCTGGGTGCATGGCGCCGGGTGCTGGTGTTTCCTGCGCGCCTACGAGCGTTATTGCCAACCCATTCCGCCCGCGATGCAGGATCGCTATCTCGCCGAAATGGTGCGCATCGCCGAAGCGCTGGGCGCGCGCGACGTTCCCGAATCGACGTCGGAGCTGGATGCTTTTTTCTCGCGCGTGCGGCCCGAGCTGGTGTTCGATGCGCGCACCCGCGAGACGCTGCGGGTGCTGGGATCCATTCGATTGCCGATTCCCTTCGCCGGGTTCAGCCGCGATCTGTTCCTCGGCTCCGCGGCCGCGCTGCTGCCCGGTTGGGCGCTCGATTTGATGGAGCGACCGGGCCTGCAGCGATGGCGCGATCGCGGTGCCGCGCACGCGTTGCAGCTGATTGCGCCCAGCGTGCGCGACGCGATGGCCGAAGGCGGGTTGGCATGGCGCGCCTGCCGGCGGACCGGCACGGATTACGCGGCGTTGTACAAGTGGGTGTAGGGCGGATTTCAAACCGCCATCCGCGTTTGGAGGGGAGCGCAAACGGCGGGATTCGCCGCTATGCGGCTGCTCCCGCCCTACGGCTTTATTGAAACCTTGTGGGGCAGTAAGAGTGCACCGCATCCCGCCATTGCATGTTTCAATCATGGCGGGATTCACCGCTGCGCGGCTACTCACGCCCTACAGGACTCCGCCCTGCGACATGCGGACGAGGCCGCACTTTCCGTGGATCAAGCGCCCCGGCCTTTCCCTTCCTCGGAGGCCTTCTTCAAATCGGAATCGGAGAGCACCCGCATGTCGGGATCGGTCGTGTCGGTGCCCGGCGCGAAGTGAAGGCGTTCCATGTATGGCGTCGGTTTCCTGCGCCGGTAGTCGGCGAACTCTTTCGCGTAATAGGCGCGCGCCTCGTCCACGCTCTTGCTGCCGCACACGATGTCGTGCATGAGGTTCAACGCGAGGAAATTCGCCTGCTCGTCGTGGCATCGCGCCGACACTTCGCCGGCGGTGCGTTCGACGATCACGCTGCCATCGAATGCAGCGAGGTCTGAAACCTTTTTCGGCGGCACCTGGTAGTTGATGACCGATTCGACGGAGTCGTGGTGCGGGGCCGGGAAGTTGTGCTGGAAGAAAGTCTTCTGCGCGATGATCCGCTTCCACGGACCCGCCTTGTACCGGGTCAGCCGGCTCTCGCTGGCTTCCTGTGGCTCGCCGTATTGGTCGAGCACCAGTTGCGCCGCTTCCTTTGATTCCGAAGGCCAACCCCGAACGAACTCCGATCCCGTCGTCATCGTCACTCTCCTTGTTCGCGTTGCATCAGTCCTTTTTCCGATGATAGACGGATCGCCGCGCGGAACCGTCAACAGGAAAATGGCGGTTTACTCGGGATTTATTGCATGAGGCGCCAGCGTGGCGGGTTGCAAGCGGCCGGCAACGTTTGAAGACGCGGCATCGACGGCGGGATTTGCCGCCTCGCGGCTACTCCCGCCCCAGCCACTTCGATGCGTCGCGGTTGCCGCTAACCGTGCTCGCGCAGCCATGCCCGCGCCGCATCGCCGGGCATGGGACGTGCGAAGTAATAACCCTGGCCCTGGTCGCACTGGAGTTCGGCCAGCGTGCGCGCCTGTGCTTCGGTCTCGACGCCTTCGGCCACGGTCGAGAGCTGCAGTTGCTTGCCAAGCCCCACGGTGGTGGCGACGATCTTGCGCGCCTCATCGGAAGTATGCAGGCCCCACACGAATGACCTGTCGATTTTGATTTCCGAAAACGGCAATTGCGCCAGTTGTACCAGCGAGGAATAGCCGGTGCCGAAGTCGTCGATGCTGAGCTGGAATCCCTTCAGTCGAACCCGCGTGAGGATGTCGAGCAATTCGGCGGTGCGCTGCGGCGCCGTGGTTTCCGTCAGCTCGAGGATGATGCGCGCCGGATCCACGTCGAACCGAATGCACCGCTCATGCAGCAGGTCGGTGAAACTCACATCGGTGAGGCTGGCGGCGGAAATGTTGATCGCGAGTTGCGGCGCGCTGCCATCGGCGATGCCGGCGAGCCACGCGAGGCCGGCTTCGATGACGCAGATGGTCAGCAGGTTCATGTTGCCGGATTGCTCGATCAACGGCAGGAACCGGTCGGGCGGAAGCAGCCCGAATTTCGGGTGCTGCCAGCGCACCAGGGCCTCCACGCCGGCGGGACGGCCGCTGGCGAGATTCACCTTCGGCTGGTAGTGCAGGACGAACTGGTCGTCGCGCAGCGCGGACTCGATGTCGCCCAGCAATTTTTCATGATCTGCGGTCGTGATCGGTTCGGGATGCGCCCGGTGTTGCGCATGCGCATCCAGCAAGGCACGCAGTTCCGCGGGTTTGAATGGTTTCGGCAGGGTGCCGATGATGTGCAGGCCGCGTTCGATGCCGACCCGCTGCGCCGACTCCAGCACCTTGCTGCCCATGCCGCTCATCATGATGATGCTGGCGCCACATCCACCCGCCGCGAGATTGCGCAGCACCTCCACGCCGTCCATGCCGGGCATCAGCAGGTCGATGATGATGTGGCTGGGTTCGAAGCCTGCGACATCGTCGAAGAAGGCCTCGGGCGATTCCGACATCCGCACGGCGAAACCATGCCGCTTGGCGGCGAAGGCCACGGTCTGCGCCACCGCCGGTTCGTCATCGAGGATCAGCAGCCGCCGCGATTTGTCGTGTTCCGTCATGTGCCACCGTCCTTTGCTCGCTTCTCGCCCAGCACCGCGCGCAGCTTGGCCGCGAGTTCGGGTTTCCGGTACGGCTTGTGCAGCAGGTTGATGCCCGGGTCCACGCGACCATGGTCGATGATCGCATTTTCCGTGTAACCCGATGTGTACAACACCGGCAGGCCGGGCCGCAGTGCGCGCGCGGCTTCCGCGAGTCTGGGGCCGGTCAGGCCGCCGGGCATGATCACGTCGGTGAACAGCGCATCGCAGGGAATGTTTTCGCGCAGCAATGCCAGCGCCTCTGGACCGTTGGCTGCCGCGACCACGCCGTAGCCGAGGCCTGTCAGCAGCTGCACGGCGTGTGCGCGCACCAGATCGTCATCTTCCACCAGAAGAATACGCTCGCCGCGACCCGCGATGTCGGCCGGTTCGACCATCGTGACCGGTTCGATTTGGTCCTTGGCCTGGCGCAGGTACAGCGTGACGACCGTGCCATGGCCGGGTTCGGAATAGATCGCCACGTGGCCGCCGGATTGCTTGACGAAACCGTACACCATGCTCAAGCCCAGGCCGGTGCCCTGGCCGCGCGCCTTGGTGGTGAAAAACGGTTCGAACGCGCGCGCCACGTCTTCGGCGCTCATGCCGGTCCCGCTGTCGGAAATCGAGATCCGAACGTAGTCGCCGGGCACCACGTCCGCGCGCCGCTCCGTGTAGTTTGCGTCCAGGATCACGTTGGCGGTTTCGATCATCAGCTTGCCGCCGCCGGGCATCGCGTCGCGCGCGTTGATGCACAGATTGAGCAGCGCGGATTCGAATTGCGCCGGGTCCACCGACACCCGCGCGACGTCGGCCGCGTTGTTCACCGTCAGCTCGACGTTCTCGCCGAGGGTGCGCCGCAACAGGGTGTGCATGCCGTTTACCAGTTCGTCGGGATGCACAGTCCGCGGCTCCAGTGCCTGCCGGCGCGCGAAGGCGAGCAGGTGGCGGGTCAGCTCCGCGCCGCGTTCGCCGGCGGTGCGGATCATGTCCACCAGCGGAAGCACGTCCGTCCGGTCGGGCAGTTCCTCCGCCAGTGCATCGGCGTTGCCGACGATGACCGTCAGCAGGTTGTTGAAGTCATGCGCGATGCCGCCGGTGAGTTGCCCGATGGCTTCGAGTTTCTGGGACTGCGCGAGGCGACGTTCCAGTTCCACGCGCTCGGTGACGTCGGTGTGGATCTTCAGGACGCCGACGGCCTGGCCGCCCTCGTTGCGCAGGAGGGTCCAGTGCCCGTCGACGGTGATGGGCTTTCCGCCCGCGCCGGCTTGCCGGAAGCGCCCGGACCATTCGCCTTTTTCGAAGACCTCTGCGTCCGCGGTTTCGAACGCAACCGGGTCGCCGTACACGATGATGTCTTCCACGCGCCTTCCGATCGCCAGGCCGCGGGGGATCCCGTAGATGGTTTCGGCGGCATGGTTCCAGTAGCGGATGCGGCGATCGAGGCTCCGCACCATGATCGCGTCCTTGGCGCGGTCGAGCAGCATCGCCTGTTCGCGGAGGGTGTCCTCGCGCTGCTTGCGATTGGAGAGATCGGTGATCGCACCCACCACGCGCACCGCGCGGCCGTTCGCGTCGCGGACGACGAAGCCGCGGTTGTACACGAATGCGTAGCTGCCATCCTGCCGCCTGAATCGGTGCTCACAGGTCCATTGTTCCGCGCCGCTGCCGATCGCCTCGTCCATGCTGCGGACGACTTGTTGGCGATCATCCGGGTGTATCCGCGCGCGCGCCCATTCGAGCGTACCCTCGACCGCCTTGGGTGGAATCCCGAACAGCCGCTGCAACCCGCCGTTCCACCAGACGGTGTTGTCGTCGATGTTGCGGTCCCACACCGCGTCTTCGGTGGCCCGGGTCACGTAGTCGAAACGTTCATGGCTCAGCCGCAACGCTGCCTCGATTCGAACGCGTTGGGTCACGTCATGCGCAAGCACCAGGCGCGCGGCGACGCCGCCGAACACGATATCGTCGGACGAGACCTCGACATTGATGATCGTGCCGTTCTTCTTGATGTGCCGCCAGAACCCGAACTCGCGGTGGCCTGCCGGGCCGGTGGAACGTACCCGCGCCAGCTTGGCCCTCTCATCCGGTGGCCGTATGTCGGCAATCGTCATGGCGAGGAATTCTTCCTCGCTGTAGCCGTATTGCTTGCACGCCTGGGCGTTCACCGCGAGAAACCGGCCGCTCGCAATCTCGAATACCCACATCGGCAGCGGGTTCGCGACGAACAGCATCTCGTAGTATTCGCTGCCGCTTCCGCGTGTGTTGTCTTCGGCGGTCATTCGCTTCCCGACTGGCGAGGCATCCATGGCCGCCCCGGCGCGCATGCATGGCCAATGTATACCGAAGCGGGCAGGCAAGTCACGACCGGCTCGCAAAAGGAGAGGCGCGTCACAAAAGGTCACGCCGCTCCATGGCTGGTTCGCGCGCCTCGTGTACCTGCTTTCTGCGGGTTGCAGCCTTACTGCAAGGGTGCTCGCCGGCATCTTTTGTGACAGCCCCACGGCAGGGCCGAGGTGCGCAACCAGGACGCCTTGTTGCGGCGATCCGATGCGGCGGTGTACGCCGCAAAACGCGCCGGGCGCAACCGCGTCGAATGGTATTAAAGCCGGGTCGCGTCAACGAGCCAAACGGCTTGATGGAACAGGCGGGCCAATCGCGCTAGATGCCCGCCGGCCTTCGTTCGGGGTGCTGCTGCCGCCCACATCCATCTTGATCGTCGCGTTTGAAGGTGCTTCCTGCGCCTGCAATTTCGCGGCGACCTGTTCGGCTTCGCGCATCACGCGCAGCAGGTTGCGGCCGGCGAGGGCGGCCAGTTCGCCGTCGGTCCAGCCGCGGCGCGCGAGCTCGGCAAACAGCGCGGGATAGGTGTCCACGCCCTCCAGGCCCTCGGGCGTGATTTCGATGCCATCGAAGTCGCTGCCGATGCCGACGCTCTCGACGCCGGCGATCTTGCGAATGTGGTCGATGTGATCGGCCACCTGCGCGATGGTGGCTTTGGGTTGCGGATGTTCCTTCTTCCATTGGTCCATCGCAGCCTTGGCGCGGTCGGGTTGGCCGACATACAGCGCATCGAATTTCGCCGACGCGCCGGCGCGGTCGGCATCCCACGTTGCGACGGCCTGCGAAATGAAGGGCGGGTAGAAGTTCACCATCACCACGCCGTGGTTCTGCTTGACCATGCGCAGCACGTCATCGGGTACGTCGCGCGGATGATCGTCCAGTGCACGTGCGCTTGAGTGCGAAAAAATCACCGGGGCCCGTGTGGTTTCGAGTGCTGCCTTCATGGTTTCGGGCGACACGTGCGAGAGATCCACCAGCATCCCGAGCCGGTTCATTTCGTGCACCACGGCGCGGCCGAACGGCGTCAGCCCCTGGTGCGCGGGCGTGTCGGTAGCCGAATCCGCCCAGTCGGTGTTTTTGCTGTGCGTCAGCGTCATGTAACGGACGCCCAGCGCGTAGTAATCGCGCAGCACCGGCAGCGAGTTGTTGATCTGATGGCCGCCCTCGACGCCGATCAGACTGGCGATGCGCCCGGATTTCTCGATGCGTTGGATGTCGGCGGCGGTGGACGCCATTTCGAAATCTTTCGGGTACTTCGCGACCATCGTGCGGACGATGTCGATCTGCTCGAGCGTCATCTGCACCGCCTCGGGACCGGTCGTGGTCGCCGGAATCCAGACCGACCAGAACTGCGCACCGAGGTGGCCCTTGCGGGCGCGCGGGATATCGGTCATCAAATGCACGTCGCCGTCGGCGGTCTTGCCCCGCAGGTTGGACGTGTCGGCAGAAAGATCGATGTTTCCGACATTGCCGAAATCGGTGCGGATTCCCCACGGCAGGTCGTTGTGGCCGTCGATCACCGGCGTTTCGGTGAGTACGCGATCGACCCGCGCCGACAAGGCTTTGTCCTTCGCCGACGGCAGCGCAGCGAGGGCGATGCACGGAAGGGCGACGAGCAGGCAGGCGGCGATGCGAAGGTGCTTGGTCATGGCGTCCCCGGTAAGGTCATGAGAAGAGCTGTCGCGCATCGCGTTCATGCGACACGTTGCGCCGAGCCTATCAGCGTTTCGACGGATGATCGCTCAGAAGAACGTGGGCATGGTTTCCAGCACGTGCAACTCGTCATCGACCAGCAGCACCTGCCGCCACTTGTCGAAAGTAAGGCACGGATGCGAGGCGCCGAACGAAAGAATGTCGCCGATGTGGAGATCGAGGTCATCGGGAATCACCAGCATCGCGTGCTGGTCCATGACCTTGCGGACGCTGCAACCGGTCAGTGGCCGCGCGGGCTGACCGGGCCGATGCAGCTGCAGCGGGATCGGCAGGTCGGGATCGACGGAAATGTCGCGCTTGCCCATCGCGACCACTGCCAGGCCGGGTTCGGGCAACGACTGCACGTGGGCGAACACTGCCAGCGCCGGTTCGAGTTCGCCCATCAGTTCCGGATGGCGCGCCTTCACCTCGGCCATCGCATCGCGATATGAGCGGTGATCGTGCACCACATAGCAACCGGGCCGCAGCACCGGCGTGCAGTGATCGCGCAGGTCGGGCTGGTCGAACGCTTCCGCGATCAGGTCGAACCATTGGGAACCCGCCGCGGTGACGATGGGCTTGCGATCCGCGAAGGTACCCGCAGCGCGGAGCGTGCGCATGCTGGTGACGAGTTTTTGGCCGTAGCTGCGGATGTCGCCGGTGGCGTGGCTGCCGCCGATCAGGCCCTCGTAGCCCTCGATGCCACAGAGGGTGACGGCCGGCGCGCCTGCGATGGACTCGATGAGCCGTTCCAGTTCCGCGTCGCTGCGCACACCGCAGCGGCCGCCGGGCACGCCGAGTTCGACCAGCACCCGCAGAACGAGGCCCCGCGCCGCGAAAAAGCGGCTCAACGCTTCGACATTGGCCGCGCTGTCGACCAAGCAATGATAGTCCGCGCCGCGCTCGATCAGTCCGGCCACGATCGCCATGTTGGGCGTTCCGACCAACTGATTCGCCATCAGCAGGCGCGTCGTACCGTGTTCGAAAGCTGCGGCGCACTGGACGGCGGTGGCCAGCGTGATGCCCCACGCGCCCGCGTCGAGCTGGCGGCGGAACAGCGCGGGCGTCATGGTGGTCTTGCCGTGCGGCGCGAGCTGCGCGCCATGGTCGTCGGCGAAGCGTTGCATCCATGCAATGTTGTGGGCGAGCGCCGTGTCGAAAACGACCGCCGCGGGCAGGGCCACGTTTTCGAGCAGTGACTGGCCGTCGACGGGTTGGCCTTTTTGCAGATGGTGCGCGGGAAGGACCATGGGCGCGAGCCTGAAGCAACGATGCCCGATGCTACAGGATGCCGATTTTTCTTACACAGTGCGTTCTCGCACGGCGCCTCGACGGCGGGCGATTCATGGGAACTGCAGCCGCACCCGGAGCGGGTTGGTCGCCGAAATCCTTTACAAAAATCGCTTTCCCATCCGGCCGATCATGCGCTACATAAAAGCAAATCAATGGTTTGAACGACTGGCACGTTGAATGCTTTTTTTGCGGCAGCCGGGGAAAACCGAACGGGCAGTTTGTCATGCCCAATGTCAGGAGGATTGCAAGCCATGAATGTGGAGAAGGAAGTTTTCGCAAAAAAAACCGGGCTCTGGATGGCCCTTGCAACGATCGGCATGTT
>Ga0207707_10001618_pt1 | contig 20756 bp, 19 predicted proteins | sample KBSC83BmetaG_FD_184336 | JGI IMG/M metagenome (GOLD analysis project Ga0207707, IMG submission 184336) | Corn rhizosphere microbial communities from Kellogg Biological Station, Michigan, USA - KBS C8-3B metaG (SPAdes) (version 2) | ecosystem: Host-associated > Plants > Roots > Rhizosphere ...
CCCGAGTCCCGAGTCCCGAGTCCCGAGTCCCGAGTCCCGAGTCCCGAGTCCCGAGTCCCGACCTAATCAATTCCCAATTTCTTGAGCTTGTACCGCAGCGCGCGGAAGGTGATGCCCAGTTTCTTCGCAGCGGCGGTCTTGTTGTAGCGGGTTTCCTTCAACACCTTGACGATGGTTTCGCGCTCGATGTTGGAGATGTAGTCGTCGAGGCCGACGCCGCTTTTTGCGTCTGAGCCGGATTCGTCCTCGTTGCCTTCGTCCTCGTCGAAGTCGTCTTCGTCGGGTTCGTGCCCGGACGACTCCAGCATCAGGTCAGGCGATTCGATCAGGCCGTTTTCACACAGCGCGATCGCGCGCTCCAGCACGTTTTCGAGTTCACGCACGTTGCCGGGAAAGTCGTACTCGTCGAGCGCCTTCAGCGCCGCGGGTTGCAGGGTGGGCGCAGACGTGCCGGCCTGCTCGGCCATGCGCTTGAGGATGTGCTTGGCCAGCACCGCGATGTCGCCGCCGCGCTCGCGCAGGGGTGGCACGCGCAGCTCGATCACGTTGATGCGGTAATAGAGGTCCTGCCGGAATTGGCCGTTCTGGGTGAGGCGCCCGAGATCCTTGTGGGTGGCGGAAAGAATCCGCACGTCCACCGGCACTTCACCGCGTCCGCCGATCGGACGCACCGCTTTTTCCTGGATCACGCGCAGCAATTTCACCTGCATGTGCAGCGGCAGTTCCGCCACTTCATCGAGGAACAGCGTGCCGCCATGCGCCGTCTGGAACAGGCCTTCCTTGTCGGCGTGCGCGCCAGTGAACGAACCCTTCTTGTGGCCGAAGAATTCGCTTTCCATCAATTCGGAAGGAATCGCGCCGCAGTTGACCGGCACGAACGGCCCTGCCGCGCGCGGCCCGAGTTCGTGGATCGAGCGAGCCACCAGTTCCTTGCCGACACCCGATTCGCCGCTGATGTAGATGGGCGCCTGGCTGCGTGCGAGCTTGGCGATGCGCGCACGCACCTCCTTCATCACCTGCGAATCACCCACGAGGCGGCTGGCCGTGACCTGGTCGCCGCTGGGCTGCTCGGTAGCTTGCCCGGCGCGCAACGCGCTCTGCACCAGCCGTCGCAGCATGTGGATGTCCACCGGCTTGCTGACGAAGTCGAATGCGCCGGCCTTCAACGCATCGACAGCCGCTTCGACATTCCCATACGCGGTGATCATCGCGATCGGCGTTTCCGGGTGAGTGCGCGCGATCAGTTCGATCAGTTCCTGCCCGGTACCGTCCGGCAGGCGCATGTCGGTGAAGCACAGGTCGTAATGCGCTTCGGCCAGCATGCGTTTTGCGTCGCCGACATTCGCGGCGGTGTCGACATCGAGATCCATGCGGCCCAGCGTGATCGTGAGCAGTTCGCGAATGTCGCGTTCGTCGTCGACAACCAGTACCGTTTGTTTGGCCATGTTTCCCCGCCTTGCGTGGTGTCCCCTCGTGTCCGAGGTTAGCGCGACGCCCCCCATGTTGCCATGCCGGATCGGCCGTGCATCATGCTTCCGAGCCCACCGGCATGCGCACCGGCGTGGTCAGGGTGATGCGAAAACAACTTCCCCCGCCGGCGACCGGTACGTATTCGAGGTTGGCTTGGTTGGCTTCGCACATCTGCTTGGCGAGATACAGACCGAGGCCGGTGCCGTATTCGTGGGTGGTGAAGAACGGCTCGAAGATTTGCGCGGCGACCTTGGGCGGGATCCCGGGCCCGCGATCGATCACTTCCAGCAGCGGCGGACCGTTGTCGCTGGCGAGCCGCGCCACCACCATCACCCGCGCCGGCTCGTCGGGCAGGCGTCCGTAACGCAGCGCATTCTGCACCAGGTTCCACACCACTTGTTGCAGGTGCTGCGAATCGGCCAGCGCCTCGACCGGGCGCGGGTACAGCAGCGGACGCAGGCTGTCTTGGCCAACGTCGTTGGCCTCCTTGTATTCGTCGACGAAACGAACGGCCCAATGATTGAGGTCCAGCGACTCGGGCCGCGAACGCTCGCGCCGCGACAGCTGCAGGATGTTCTCGATGATTTCGTTCACGCGCCCGCAGTGGTTGTTGATGATCTCCACCATGCGCTGGTCGGCTTCGCTGATGAGTTCGGATTCGGCCAGCAATTGCGCCGAGTAGCGGATCGCCGCGAGCGGATTCCGGATCTCGTGCGCGATCGATGCGGACAACCGTCCCAGCGTGGTCAGCGTGAGTTGCTCGGCTCGCTGCGAGACCAGCGAGGTGTCGTCCAGGAAAATCAGCACGAATGAATCGTCATGCGCGGACAGGCGCGTGAAGCGCGGGATGATCTCGGGCGTGCCGTCGGCCAGCGCGACCGCGCTGGAGTCGTGCTCGTGCGTGGTGCGCCAGTGGTACAGGCGGCGCGAAAGCTCCGGCGCCACCGTGCCGAGGTCTCGCTGCTCCACGCCCGGGTTGCCCATCAACATCCACGCGGATTCGTTGATCTGGTGGATGTGGTTGGCGTCGTCCACCAGCAGCACGCCGGTGCGCATCCGGCGGATGATCAGGTCGTTGACCTGCGCCAGGTTGGCGAGATCGCTGCCGCGCTGTTCGGCCAGCGCTTCGCTGGCGCGCATCTGGCTGCCGAGCGCGAAGCACAACGATGCGGTGGCGAAATATGCGACCCCGAACAGCCCCGCTTCGACAAACGCATGGCCGACGTCGGTTTCGCCGGTTGCCAGCAGGGCCTGCGCGATCATCGCCAGCGTCGCCAGCGCGGCGAACAGGCCGCCGAGGCGCGGCGACAGCAGCAGCGCGGCGGCGCCGACGTTGATCACCAGCATCAAGGCGATGCCGGTGTGCGCGGCGGGAATGGTGACGGCGGCCAGGAACGCAGCCAGTACGTCCGCGCTCAGGAACGCGCTGGCGCTGATCAAAAGCCAGCGCGGACCTCGCAGGTCGCGCGCCAAGACCAGCAGCGCAAACAGCAGGTAAACCAGCGCCGTGGTGCGCGCAAGCAACGGCCCGCGCAACGGCATCCACGTGAAGGCGAGGCTGCTCAGCGAAAGGGCACTGTAAACAAGCGCCTGGAATACCCGGTAAATATCGAGTACGCGCAGCTCGCGCCGGATGTGATCCGTGCCACGGCCGGTGAGGGCATTCGGGTTTGTCAGGGAGTCGGTCGCCACGCGCGGAATGATCCTTTATGCCATGCGCCCGCACAAGCCTTGGAAGCCGGTCGCCGCCGTTCTTCCGTGGGGGTCTGCCGCGGGAGGATCGCGTTGCGCGCCGGTGTGGGCGCCCGTAGACTTGGCGGTTCGCCTGTGCCGGAATAGCTCAGCTGGTAGAGCAACGCATTCGTAATGCGTGGGTCGGGGGTTCGATTCCCTCTTCCGGCACCAATTATCAGTTTCAGGCAGTCCAAGACAGTCCAGCGCACTCCTTGAACCCCGCATAACAGCGGGGTTTTTTGTATCTAGCTGTCTCATGCCATCCAGCCGAAGCGCGGTTGACGTGGGGGCATCTCTGGGGGCATCCTAGGTACGGAAACCCAATTCTGGGGGCATCTCGTACAGGGAGCACCAATGCTGACCGACGTAGCAATCCGCAGGATCAAACCCGCCGGCAAAGTGCGCAGGTACGCCGACGCGCAAGGGCTTTACTTGGAAGTCACACCGACGGCGGCGAAGTATTGGCGGATGAAGTATCGCTTTGCAGGTCGCGAGAAGCGTCTAGCGTTTGGCGTGTATCCCGAAGTGTCACTTGCCGAGGCGCGCACTCGGCGCGATGAAGCGCGCGCAGTGCTGCGGGATGGCCGCGACCCCAGCGAAGAGCGCAAGGCAGCGAAGGCCGCAACGTTGAGTGTGGGGGAAACGTTCGGCGCGGTGGCGGCGGAGTGGCTAGACCGGCAGCGGGGAAGCATGGCGGCGGCGACGTTCGCGAAGGCACAGTGGATGCTTGACCAGACGATGAAACTGCACGCGCGGCCCATTCGTGAAATCGCGGCACCGGAAGTATTGAGCGTGCTACGGGCAATCGAACTAGGCGGGCGGCACGAGACAACGCACCGGATCAAGCAGCGTATCGGCCAGATAATGCGCTACGCAGTGGCGACGGGGCGTGCCGATCGCGACGTGACGGCGGACCTGAGAGGCGCACTGATTCCGCCGACGACGAGACACCATCCCGCGATTACGGAACCGGCGGGGGTGGGAGACCTGTTGCGCGTCATTGAAGGGTTCGGTGGACAACCCGCGACGCATGCTGCGCTGAAGCTTGCGCCGTACCTGTTCCAGCGTCCGGGCAACGTCCGCGCGATGGAGTGGGCGGAGCTTGATCTTGACGCGGCAGAGTGGCGCATCCCCGCCGAGAAGATGAAGATGGGAGAGGCGCACGTTGTGCCACTGTCAAAACAGGCCGTGGCGATCCTAAAAGACCTTCAGGCGATCACAGGCAGCGGCCGCTACTGCTTTCCATCGAACCGGGGACGTGGGCGGCCGCTAAGCAACAATACACTCAACGCGGCACTGAGACGCTTGGGGTTCGACAAGGACACCATGACGGCGCACGGGTTCCGCGCAATGGCCTCCTCGCTATTGAATGAGCAGGGATGGAACCCCGATGTAATCGAGCGGCAGTTAGCGCACGCCGAGCGTAACAAGGTCCGCGCAGCCTACAACCGGGCACAGTACCTGACCGAGCGGCGGAAGATGATGCAGGCATGGGCAGAATATCTGGACGCGCTGAGGGACGACGCGCAAGTCATTCCGTCCAAGCGCAAGTCAACGCGGGCCGCGTGAATCATTTTTGCATGTGTGTCTGGCTAGTGCCTTTGCGAGGCGCGGTTCCAGCTATTTGGTTGTCACTTGACAACCTTGTTCCCCAAACGCATACTGGGGACGTCGAATGGCCCTCCCTTCGCATCCGAAGAAGGAAATCGAGGAAACGATCAAATACGCGGAGGCCGAGGGATGGCGCGTCAACGAAGGAGGCAGCCATGCTTGGGGCAAGATTTACTGCCCCACAACGATCACGAGTGCCGTTGCGGTGAGTTCTGCATCACCAGCGTGTGGAGCACGCCCAAGAACCCCGGCAATCACGCCCGCGCACTGCGGCGGGTCGTGGACAACTGCACGAATCGCAAGCGGCTGCGCGATGCCGACCCGGTAGCAGAGGATTAACCATGGAATACACCTTCACACTGAAATACCAGCTCAACGAGCAAGACAGCGATTTGGACGCTTTGGTGGAACGTCTGGGCGAAGCTGGTTGCGACGATGCGCTGGTGGGCATCGGGCAGCCAGGTCGGTTGGCGTTGGAGTTCACCCGCGCGGCCGATAGCGCCAAAGCCGCCGTGAGCAGTGCGTTGGCTGACGTCAAGCGCACTGTTCCGTCCGCGCGATTGATTGAGATGACACCGGACTTCGTCGGGCTTACTGATGTCGCGGAGGTCGTTGGGGTATCGCGTCAGAACATACGGAAGCTCATGCTTGCCCATACCGGCAGCTTTCCAGCGCCGGTGCACGAGGGCAGCGCCTCGATCTGGCATCTTGCGGAGGTACTGACCTGGCTGGATACCAAAGGCGGTTATGCGCTGGAACGGAGCACGCTGGAAGTGTCGAGGGTCGCCCTGCAGGTCAATCTCGCCAAAGAAACGCGGCGGCTTCCGGCAACGCAGGCTCGACAACTCAGTCAGCTCATTAGATGACAAGTCCTCGCGCGGGTGTCCTTACACCGCGCTGACCAACTTTGAAGGATGCAGGGAAGGATCCGATGTCTACGGGTGTCAAGAAGCGAATTACGGTGCAAGAGTTGCGTGAGAATCCGGAGCGCTATCCGGAAATCATGAAAACCGCGGAATCATTCAAGCCGCTGGTTGCACGCTTCCTGGCGGCGAAGAAGGAAGCAGAGCAGGTGTTCGAGCACTTGCGCGGTGCCGACATGGACGAAGCGGTGGCCTATTGCCGTGAGCACCCGCTTAGCCCGGAAGCTGTCGCGGTATTGATCCACGTGGCACGTCGCGCGCAGACGCTCGAAAAGGCCAAGGCCGCCGTGTCGACCAAACTTGCCAACGATCCGAAGCAAGCCGCCATGCGCGAGACATTCAAACTCTGGCAGGAGTGGCGCGCAGGACGAACGGTGCACAAATCTGCAGCTGCGTTCGCGCGCAACATCGTCGGCAAATTCCCCGTCATCGAAAGCCCCATGACCGTACAACGCTGGGTGACGACGTGGACCAGGCAAGCCAAGCCAAGTACCAAAAGTATGCCGTGAGCCGGTAGCGTATATATCGTGCTGGCTGCGTATGCATCGTGCCGGTTCAGGTGATGAATCCCGCGCGCGGATGTAGATAGTAGGCATCGCCTCGTTCAAGGGCCGCCCACGCAATTTCGCGTGAGCGCATAAGGACAACGCGATGCAACCCAACACTATCTCTCAAGTACCTACCAACCTCGTTCTGCTCCGCCTGCCGCAAGTCAGGGCCCAAACCGGGCTAAGCCGCTCCGAACTCTATCGGCGTATCGCCATCGGCTCCTTCCCGGCGCCGATCAAGATCGGCGCGCGCGCGAGTGCGTGGAGCTCCGTGGAGATCGAAGGTTGGATTGCCGAACGCGTCGCGCAGCGTGATGCGAAAGCACTAGCCTGAGCGCCAAAAGCAAAGTTCACGGGATCCGGTCGGTAACCCTGACGTGGACCTGCAACATCCATTCGATACTTGCTTGCGCCGGCGCGTTGATCCGCTAACGTGCGCTGCGCATCGGCAGAAGGAGAGCTTGTGAAACTTTCGCTTTGGTACGTGCCAGGGACCGACGAGCAGATTGCCACCGCGACGAAAGCTGCGGAAGAAGAGCTGGAGAAGCGCAGGGTGACGGTCGAGGATGCCTTCAGCGCGACGGTCGATCTGAACGACCTCGATGATGAAGCGGAAATTGCCGAGATCATGCCGCAGGTTCTGGCGGTGAGTGCCTGGTATGCGGCCGAGGACGCGGCCTTCGAAACTCTGGCGCGTCTGACGGGCGAATGGCCTGTACAGGGATCGATGATCGCCATCGATCCGACCCGCAAGAAAAGCTCCTCCCGATAACCCAACGCATTGCCGTTGATCGGCCGTCGCGTCCTCGGGACGCGGCGGCCGCCCGCGGCTGGAGCTCACCACGATGAAAACACTCGTCGTTGCCAATCAGAAAGGCGGCGTGGGAAAGACGACCCTGCTGGTGCACATGGCGCACTACGCAGCCGAGGCCGGAAGCCGGGTGCTGGTCATCGATCTTGACCCGCAGTGCAACACCAGCAGCAGCCTGGAGGCGTTCGCGACCGACGTTGTCGCGTCCGCATTGTTCGGGCCTCAATCGGTCGATCTAAAGCAGAGATCAGAGCACCACATCACCTTGATTCGTGCCGACAGTGCCCTGCTCGATGTCGACCGCGCCAATTTGGACGCGACCCAAGCCTTCGTCGGTCAAGTCCGTCGTTTCTCAGACTCGGCGCGATTCGATCTTTGCCTGATCGATACGGCGCCGGCATTGGGTTTGCGCATGGTGGCGGCTGTCACCGCTGCGAACTACGTCATCTCCCCGATCGAACTTGAGGCCTACAGCACCGACGGGATTGCTTCCATGCTGAAGACCATCTACGGCATCCGCCAGAAGTTGAATCCGGGTCTGCAGTTCCTGGGGATGCTGCCCAGCCGAGTGAGTGCGCACAGTCCGGCGCAGAAGATCAACCTGGTCGATCTACTCAAGAGCTACCCCGATCTGGTCGTGCGCAAGGTGATCTCGCAACGATCCACCACCGGCGAGGCGGCGGGTGCCAAGAAACCGGTCTGGGCAATCCGCAAGACATCCGCTCGCGAAGCAGGCCAGGAGATGAAGGCTGTGCTCGCGCACATCATCGAAAAAATGGGAGGACTTCCCTATGACGCTTGATCTTTCTTCGCTGGACGACATCAGTGCCCTGATCAGGGGGCAGGATACGGGCAGAGGTATCCGCGAGGTCAAGGTCGATGCGATCCAGCCGGACCCGAAGCAGCCACGCAAGGCGTTTGACGAACGCGCCCTTGCCGAGCTCGCCGAGAGCATCCAGTCGGTCGGCATCATCCAGCCGCCCGTGGTACGGACTCACGACGACGGTTACCTGCTGATCTCGGGGGAACGACGCTGGCGCGCTGCGCGTCAGCTCGGCTGGGAGAAGATCGACGTGATCGTGCGCGATGATCTGAATGCGCATGCGCAGTTGGTCGAGAACATCCAGCGCGAGGCCTTGACTCCCTGGGAAATCTATCGTGTCGTCTCGGCTGAACTTGACGCCGGTACCACGCAAGCTGATTTGGCCCGTGCGCTCGGAAAAAGCAGAGCTTGGGTTACAGCCTACGCTGCCATCGACAAGATGCCCGAGTGCCTCGTGGAAGCATTGCGCGAGAGGCGCATCACAGGCGTCACGGACTTGAGCCAGCTGCATCGTTTGATTGAAGAGGCGCCGAGCGACGCAGTGCGACTATTGAGTTCATCAGGACAGATAAGCCGATCGATGATCGAAAAAGCTAGAAGGAAAGTGTCCACACATGGAGCGTTGCCGACGACGGACACCGCGTCTTCGCACAAGGCGGTTGAGGCGAAGGCGACCGAGCCGGTGGCCTCACCTCGTCAGCGTATCGGCGCGCACGCGAACAACACTCCGACCCACCCGCTCGATTCTGCACGTGGGTCTCTGCCTGTTCGCATTCGGGTTCATTACGAGAATGCATGCTGGGCCGTTGATTACACCAAGCAATGTGAGATCGATGGAGCCGCTTCGGTGGGTCTCGAAGGTGAGGACGGCAACTTGCGTTTCGCGCCCATCGAGGCTCTCAGGCTCCAATCCATCGAGCGTATTTGACGGTCTCCGGGTGTCGGTCGCAGGACGTCCCGGTGTTTAGCGGCTAAACACTTTCATGAGGAGGAATGAGCTAGTGCAGGATAGGGTTGCCGGTGACAATGTTAACCATTTTTGTCCTTCTCCTTCCTCCTCGTGGTCCCGGCCATGACGGTTTTACACACCCGTTGCAGTGCCGAGATCAAGGAGCGTTTCCGCGCGATCGCGGCCGCCGAGGGCCTGACCGAATCCTTGTTGCTGCGGCGCATGGCCGCGGCGGTCGTTGCCAAACATGGGAGCGGGAGCACACCCGTGCCGAGATCCGATACCCGCGGTGGGCGAGGGGGTTATGGCGGTCAGCTCAAACTGCGGTTGCGGCCTTCCGAGATTCAGGCCATCCGGGCACTGGCCGACCCGGAGGGGTATTCCGCCCAGGCTTGGATTGTGCGTCAGCTGCGGCACCGGCTCGAAGATGCGGTGCCGTTTGCCAAAGACGAACTCGACGAATTGCGTGACGCCATCCGGGAGCTGGCCGCGCTCGGCCGCAACCTCAATACCTTGTTGCATGTCCTGCATCGAAGCGATCGTTTCGAGGACGGTCGGCTGGATCTGCAGGCCCTACAAGCCGGCGTCGACAAGTTGCGAAAGACCATCACGGCCGCGATGACCCGTGCCACCCATCGGGGGTACCGTGGCGAGGCTTGATGATGATTCGCTGCTAGGCCCGGCGGGATATGTCTTTCAGACCCCGGTGCAGAGCAAGAAGCAGAAGTCTCAAACCAAAGGCGGTCGTGGACGGATGCGCTTGGCGGGCGCCCAGATCGGGCGTGTTACGCGTCGACGGCCGGAAGTGATGGTCAAGGTGACCGGCAGTGCGCGGGGCTTTCGCAGTCTGAAGGAGCATTTGGCCTACATCACGCGCAACGGCAAGATCGCTGCCGAACATGACGGGGGTGAGAGGATCGAGGGGGCCGTCAACGTCCGCGAACTGGCGGAACAATGGTGGGCGGACTGCGGCCGGGACCGCAAAGCCAGCGCGCGCGACACGATCAATCTGATCCTTTCGATGCCGCCGGGTACGGATCCGGCGGCAGTGGCAGCGGCCGCCAGTGCGTTCGCACAGAAGACCTTCGGCGGGGCCTACGACTATCTGCTTGCCCACCATAACCAGGGCACCGATCCGAAGCGTCCGGAGAATCCCCATGCGCACCTTACGATCAAGACCCGCGGGCGGAACGGGCAGCGACTGGATCCGAGGAAGCATGATTTGCAAGCTTGGCGCGAAGCGTTCGCGGCGGAACTGCGCGAACACGCGGTCATCGCCGAAGCGACGCCTCGGCGTGTACGCGGGGTGGTTCGCAAGGGTCAACGTCAAGCGATCCGGCACTTGGATTCGCGGCGAGCTTCGCGTGTGACCCAGTGGAAACTACAGCAGGCCATCAAGACAGTGGCGGCAGGAGAGGACGCACCGGATGCGGCGCCGTGGGTCAAAGCCGCGAAAGAAAGGCAGCGCAAAGTTCGCCGCGCATGGAACACGCTTGCCGTCGCGTTTGAGGTTTGTGGGCAGACGAAGCTGGCGCAGGAGATCAAGCAGTTCGTAAACGCGATGCCGTCGGAGTTGACCGAGCGCGACCACATCCTCGCGCAGGCCAAGAAGTTATTTGAAAAGCAGCAAGTACAAGATCGCGGGCGTAGTCGGTGAGTGCTGCGCGGTTCGACTCCGGCAGCGGCGTTGTGTTGTTGGCGAGCTGCACAGTTCTTGAAGACTCTGGATGCTGTCAGACCAGATCAATGGCTTTGAGCGGCACGAGCGGCTCAGGACGTGAAGCGGCCAGTCGTCACGAGGCATGGGAGGGATCTGCGTGAGGTGAAGGCACTCCTACGCGGCAGGCTGAGCAGGAAATCTGCGAATTTGTGCCGCAGGCCTGGCGCCCCACCGCGGGAAGGCATGCAAGTGGTCATGCGAGCTGCGCGAATGCCCGGTGGGCGTCCGCCTCACACTGGTGCCGCTGCGCGAGCGTCCTGAAACCCGTGAGCGAGCAAGACGGGTAGCAATTCTTCCAGCGCGTTTGCAGGCACACCTAGCCACAGGAGATTACGCGCACGGGTTACGGCAACATAACCAATACGTCCCACTTCGGTGTCCACGCCGGCGAGCAAGGCATTCACGTGTTCCCGGGTTGTAAGGTACAGCACCGCATCCAGGCTTTCTCCTTTCGCCTGATGGACCGTATCCACGCGAATGCGATGTGGATCCTTATCGGCGGCGAGGTCCGCGGCGGCGATCAGCGGAGCGTTCTTTAGATCTCTCTTAGCCAGTTTATTGCCCAGATTGCCGGCGGTCGCCAGCCCATGATCCCGTTCTATCACGGCCAGTAGCGCTCTTGTCTTTTCCAGCAACCGCGGATGCCAATGCGTGTCTCCCGGCAATGTGGCCGTCGGTAAACCCGATTCCTGGTTGCGAGTGAACGCCCAGATGAGCCGGCGCAGCGGTCGATAATCGGGGTAACGTGCGGGTTGCGTAATCCTGGCGACGAGTCCTTGCGGTGGATCGGCCAACAGGCCGACGATGCAGATGGCCACCAGCTTGTACGCGCCGAGAAAATCTCTGTTGTGGTCTCGGAGTATTGCCGCTTGGGCAAGGCTCTTCACGATTCCTCGGCCGGGGGCACCTTGGTTGCCGGCAAGCCGATCGGCCATGTCGCGGCCGCGGCACAACACAGCCGATCGCTCTGGTTTCAGATTGGCCGCAACTACCGCTACTTGGAATGCGGTGATGAGATTTTTTCGATCTGCATTGCGGTACGGTGCGAAGTAGGCGCCATGCGTTGTGCCGGGCGCGGCCCGGTCTGCCGTGTCCGCTCGCGCCGACAGCAGATTGGCTACATCCACTATCGACGGTACGGATCGGTAGTTCCTGGTCAGGCCGAGGTTGTTCACGCCAGCCTGCTGGCCGTACTGAGTAAGGAAGTCTCCATTTGCACCAGCGAACTCGTAGATGCCCTGATTCGGATCTCCGATCAGCGATACTTGGCATCCGGCGCCGACAAGCATCTCGATGATGACTTGATGCACCGTGCCAATGTCCTGTGCCTCATCAATCAGGATATGTGGATAGCGGCGAACGAGAGCCCGAAGGATTCCAGGTTGGTCCGTCAGCGTCCGATGGCACCAGAAGCGTCCGAGGTTATGGGTATAGGCGCCTACCTTGCCCAGTCGATGGACAATGCTTTTCGCGTACGCAGTATCCAGTCTGTGCGTTCCGTCGTTGTCCGAGTAATAGAAATATGCGGCGCCGTTTTCGATGCCGACCTGCATCACTGTGATATCCCGTGGGTAGGCGTCGGTATTGAACTTGAAGCCGTTTAGGAACGCCTCGCCGCCCGTCACGAGGAAGGCCACCTGTTGCGTGCCCATCGTTCGATAGCCATGCGGGCGCAATACGTTCCTGGTGATGAAACCGTCCAGAGTGTCGATCTCGACGCGGTCGTGGGCAGTGCCGGCGGATGCGCTCTGCACCAGGTTCTGGTATTCCCGCCTGAAGGTGTCCACCGCGACATTGGAGAACGACAGAAGGGCGACGCGACCGCGATGACTACCCAATTGCCGGCGCATCGCCGCGAGCCGCCGCACTGCGGTGTACGTCTTGCCGCTACCCGCGCAAGCGATCACAGACATCGGCGCGATCGGCGCGTCGATGATCTGCAACTGTTCGGCGGATGCCTGGGTCATTGTTCGACAGGCCCTACCTGTTCGGGCTGCGCGGCTTTCGCGGCCTGACAAGCATGGGCGATCGCCTTGCCAATGTAGTCGGGCACCACGCAGGCGCCGTCGGCGAATACCTGCGCGAGCGCTTGACCAAAGCGACCCTTCTGCACGTTGTTCTGGGGGCGCTCGAACATCCCGCTAAATAACGCCCGCGCCTTTGCCGCATCGTCTTGCGCAGCTTCGACCGCCTCAGCGACGGATTCGCCGATCTTCGGGTGCAATTCCTTAAGCGCCGCCAGCATCGCCGCGCGGTTGTCTGCGTGCAATGCCAAGTCGTATTCGAGCGTCTTGAGCCCGTGGAACACCTTAACGAAGGCGTCTTCGCTTTCCATCATCTTCGTCGCGTTGTTCGACACTTGCACCGCGTCTCCAGGGGCCGGATAAAGTGCACGCGGTTCTCCGCCATCGTCCGCGGCAACTACGGGGTCCGCATCGGTGATGATGGCTACCGGGATCTTCAACGCCTTTTCCCCGAACAGCGGCAGGAAGGAGTCAAAATTCAGTCCTTCGACGCTTATTAGGCTCACGCCGTGCTCGCGCAGCTTGTGGCCGCCCTTCTCAGCCAGCACGCTCACCAGCATCAGTTCTGCGGCGCCCTCTACGAAGATCACCCTGCGAGCGAAGAACAGTTCGGAGCGGGTCACGTCGAGGTAACGTTCCAACTTCTCGCGCTTCCCCTTATCGAACGTGATCGCGCGGGGGAAGAAGGTCTCCACACCTGCCTCGGTGTCGACGAGGCAGACTAGGCTGTCAAGGTCGGCGATGCTTGCAAAATTAGGTGAGTGGCTGGTGACGAACAACTGCACGGGTTTCTCGCCCCGGACGGCCTTGATTGCTTCGAGGTAGCTGAGCAACACCGCCTGAAGTTGCGGATGCAGGTGCGCCTCCGGTTCCTCGATGATGAGGCCGCGATAGCTGGCTTCGGGATTCTTGGCCAATTCGCTGAGCACCACGGCCATGAAGATCAGATTGTTGAAGCCAAGGCCGTTCTGTTCGATTTCGAAGGAATCCACTATAAGCGACAGGCGCGACGCAAGGCGCTGGAAATCGCTGCCGCTTAGGACGAGGTCCAGCACCTGCGCCAGCTGCGGACCGAGCATCGCGCCGTGCCGACCTTTGATCGCGGTTTGGGTGCTGACGATCGGCTGGTGCTTCTTCAGTTCTTCGTCGAGTTCCTTCAGTGCATTATTGACGCCCTCCTTGCCGGCGTCGTCTGCAAGGAGCTGGAACAGCCGCGATAGCTGGCTGGTGCGATTGGGCTTCAACCCCTGTGACGCATCGCGCAGCGGTGGTAGATAGACGCCGCGCAGGTTCTCCAGCATGTCCGCGGTTACGCCCACGTCCTCGTGGTCGCCGCACCAGCGTTTGGCGCGCAGCCTTCCGGTCTTGTCCGCTTCTGAGTAACGGATGGTGATGTGTGCTTCCATCTTCCCGTCCGCGGCGGGCTTCAAAGCCGCCAGGAAGTCGGCTTCGTCATCCGCGTCGAGATCGCAGAAGACGTAATGGAAGATGATGTCGCCATCCGGGTTACCACCTTTGGGCCGGTGGACGTCATCAACGTCTAGGCGCGGGTAGGGTTCGTCATATCCTGCGAGTAAGACACGCAGGGCGTCGACCACTGCGGTCTTGCCCGCATTGTTGGCCCCGACCATGATGTTCAAGCCTGGCTGGAACTTCAGCTCGGCTTTCTTGAGTTTCCTGAAATTGGTGATGTTGAGACGTGCCAGATACACCGATCGCCCCCTTCTTCTGTTGTTGCCGATGCACCAGTCCCCGCTATGCCTATCGTAGTGGTTCAGGTTGGACGAGACGAGGAGGCGGCCGTCCGCTGTTGCTGATCTTGGACTACCACGAATTTTCGCTCCTTGTGACTAGACCAAAAATCCACTCGGATGCTCTGCCGCTATGATCCAGCCTAATTATTTCGTCCCCCATCACGCCATCCAATACGCCCGAGCTGAGCGCTACGTGAAGCGGCTCCACGAATGTTATTCCGGCCGGAGCTTCACCCGTCCCTTCGAAAACTTGGAGTGGGAGGATGATATGTATTCGACCTTCATCCATATTCATCATGTCAAAGACTGGTTTGCGGATCGCGCCATCAAGAAGGAGGCTGACGCCTACGCTCGCTCAAACGGGGACATCTACCGTTGCAGTCTGATTGCCAATCTTTGGAAACATGGCCGCAAAGATCGATCGCTCACCGTGCGGCCCGGCCGCCTGTCGACATGTACGGTGATCACTGCATCAAATGTTGAGGAGCTGATTAAGAAACCCACGACCCGATTTCCATTCGTGCTTGAACATGGCGATGGCCATCAGGAGGTAATGGAGGCTGTTGACTTGGCAGAGCGAGGTCTGCGGGCATGGGCGGACTTCATCGCCGTCCAGGCAGCAGCGGGCAAACTGGACCCGCTTCAGCCGCCGTAGGGCGGGACGGAAGAAGCTTGGCATCTCCCACCCATTCGATCCATGCACGGAATAATGCAAAAGCGGAGCGGCGCTGTCGCTCCGCGACTTGGCCCAGTAGTTGTCCGTCTGCTCCTGGCCGACCTCAGTCCTGCACGCCACGTCACATGGCGCGGAAACGATGGCGGAACGCGTCGCTCACGCGGAGCGGTTCGGCAATGCCATGGAGCCAGACCAGCAAGCGACCATCCCCATCCGGCTTGATCTGCCGGATCGCCGACACGCGGACTATGGCGTTGCGGTGAATCCTCCAGAAGACTTCCGGATCGAGCTTGAGCATCAGGTCCTTCAGCGGCGTCCGGATGAATGCGGCATCGGTGGCGGTGGTTACGCGGGTGTACTTTTCCTCGGACTGGAAAAGAACTACGTCTTCGATGGGGATCATCCGAACGGTATCGCCGATGCTGGCGGTGATCCAGGTGATCGTCTCCGCTCGCGTCAATCGGCCGGCGAGGCTGTCAATCAATGCCGTCAGATCGACTTGCGTTGCCGACTGACGGCCGCGCAGGCGTGCCACCGTTTCGGTGAGGCGATCGGTGCGGATCGGTTTCAGCAAATAGTCGATGGCGCCGGCGTCGAAGGCCTTAACCGCGAATTCATCGTGAGCGGTGATGAAGACGACGTGGGCTGGACTTTCGGCCTGCAGCGCCACCTCGAGGCCACCAAGTCCCGGCATGCGGATGTCGAGGAAGGCAACGTCCGGCTTTTTCGATGTCCACGCATCGAGCGCGCTGATGCCGTTCTCGCATTCCGCGACGATGATCAGATCCGGCCACAGGGTTGCCAGCATGCCGCGCAGCTCCGTGCGCTGTGGCTCTTCGTCTTCAGCGATGAGGGCCGTGATGGATGCGGTCATGGGAACGTGCGCGGAATGTGGATGCGAGCGCTCACCCCGCCTCCGGCGCGTGATGCAATGTCGAAGCGCGCGCGTGTTCCGAAACGATCGCGGAGCTGGGCGCGAACATTCGCGAGGCCTAGGCCGGGCGTCGTGCCGGGCTGCAATCCCTGGCCATTGTCCTCGACGCTCACGCTCAGGAATCTATCCTCGGTGCCGGCGGTGATCGCGATCATGCCGGGGCCGGGTTTCGGCTCGATGCCATGGGTCATCGCGTTCTCCACCAGCGTCAGCAGAATCAATGGGGGGAACGGCAGAGCCCGGACCTCGTCGCTCGCATCGACGTGAATCTTGATGCGGCCGGCCGTACGGACATTCATGATCTCAAGATAGCCCAGGCACAGATCGATCTGGCGACCGAGCGTGGCTTCCTCGATGCCTGTGGTGCGGAGGCGTGGCAACGCGACGCGCAGATACGTCGCAAGCGCATCGATGGTCTTCGCCGCGCGTTCGGGTTCGCTGGCGATCAGGGACCGCACCGATGCCAGCGTATTGAAGAGGAAATGCGGTTCGATCTGGGCTTGGAGGACAGCTAGGCGCATGTCGGCTGAGTTCCGTTCCGCGCGCAGGCTTTCGATCTGGCGACCGGCCGCGTACCGGGCAACGCGTCGCTGTTCGCCGAGATAGTAGATGGCCGCGAAACCTCCACCCGCGAGGATCAGTACAAAGACGGATGCGTTGATGGTGGCGGCGAGAAAATTTGAAACGGCTTGGCCGAGCAGGTTGGGTCCCATGGGCCGCCCGGAATAGGCCTGCATGAGATGGGCGTGATAGGCGCCCACCCAGTCCAAGGCGATGACCCCGACCCAGAGCCCGAACAAGATCGCCAGCAGCACCAGCGCGCGCTCCGCGACGAGCGGCAGACGCCAATGCCGAATCAATGTGGCGAGCAAGGGGCCGGCCGAGACCGCGATCAGCGATGCGATGCATGCTCTGAGTGCAAGTCCAGGCCATTCCCCCCAAGCATCCATGGCCGACGAATGCCAGGTGGCATACGTGCAACCGGCGAGGGACGCCAGCGGCCACAACACGATTCCCCGACGCAGCAACCAGGGCCAGGTGAAGGTGCGGAAGTTCTGGTAGAGCGTCCAGCTACCGAGATCCGACAGCACGCTTCGCGGCAGTCGGGCATGCAAGTTGTCGTCGGGCAAATCCATGCGCGACACGTTAGCAAAGCGTGCTCGATCGCGCACACGAACCATCCGCGCATAGACCGTTTCATCGTATCGCCGACCGGTTCCGTCGCATGCCCATCCCGTCGCACGCCTGCGCGTCCTATATCTGTCGCACACACGACATCGGGAGAAACCATGCAGATCACGATTCTGGCTAAGACGGCCGTTGCGTTTGCGATCCTCGTCGGATCCGCGATCTTGCCGTACCGTGCGCACGCGCAAACCGTTGCGCAGGCCCCTGCGCAAGCCGAGCCGTGGGTATCCACAGCGTGGCTGCAAAGTCACCTGCACGACCCGGACCTCGTGCTGCTGCAGGTCCGCGCTACGGCGCCACGCCCGGTGAGTACCGGAAGCGGTTCGCCCGCTGGGTGCTTGGCCGGAATCGTCGGGGTTCTGTGCGTCGCACCGGCCCGGTCAATGCGAGGATGCGCTTCCCCGATCGTCGGAACTTCACCATGAAGCTCGTCTTGCTCGCTGCCGTACTGGCTATCCTGCCCTTGCTCGGCCATGCAGAACCCAAGCCCGCGAACCAACGCCAGATCAAGGTCGCGTTTGCCATCAGCCAGCACGTCAACGTGATGGACGTCGCCGGCCCATGGGAAGTCTTCGCCGACACCTCGATCAAGGACGCCCAAGGCAAAGACGTTTCGCCTTACGAGCTTTACACCGTCGCGGCCAACACCACGCCGTTGCACAGCGAGGGCGCCAATCATCCTGGGCTGACGATCACGCCGGATTACGATTTCGCCCATGCGCCCACGCCGGACATCGTGGTGGTGCCCGCGCAAATGGGTGGCAAGGAACTGCAGGCGTGGCTCAAGAAAATCCACGAGCAACACGTCACCATCATGTCGGTATGCACCGGCGCCTTTCAGCTTGCGCATGCGGGTTTGCTGAAGGGCGAGCAGGCGACTACCCACCACTGGTTTTTCGGTGACTTTGCGCGCGAGTTTCCCGACGTGAAACTGGTCAAGCAAGTTCGCTACGTGCAGTCCGACCCGGTGACCTTCACCGCCGGCGGACTGACATCCGGCATCGATCTGGCGTTGCACATGGTGGCCGACCGTTTCGGCCAGGACGTGGCCCAGCAAACCGCCGATTTCATGGAATACCTCGGCACTGGCTGGAAAACCGATCGCGGCATCTCACCGCTGGCCATGCCGATCACCCGGCAGAGCTGGGCGGGCAAGATTGGCGGCAAGGCCGAGGTCGTGCTGCACAAAATCACCTATGGTGCCAGCCCTACCTACACCGTCGACATACCTTTCCGGCAGGTGAGGGATGCACCCGTGACGCCGAGCCAACACGGCGAACAGGTGCACCTCGTAGTCGCGATTCCGGGACATTCGGCAACCATCGCCGGACGTGTGGATGCTGCACACGAAACCTTGACCGGCACCTTCACCCAGAACGGCAAATCGGAACCAATCACGTTGAAGCCGGTTCACCCGGCGGACCGAGCCACCAAGGAAGCAAACTGATCATGAAACGCTTTCGATACTTGATGCTCGCCTTTCTGCTGATCACCGCGGGGGCCCACGCCCTCGTCATCCGCAGCGACGTTCCGGACTCCAAATACCGGGTACCGGCGAACGCGTTGCCAGCCCTTGCAGACCTGCCGATGGAGGCCCACGGAACCCTGATCGCGAAGCGCTGGGTGCTCACGGCTGCACATGCCGTGCAGATGATGCTGGCCATGCCCGAACACCGTTACGTGACCATCGCCGGCAAGCGCAGGGCGGTTGCGCGCATCATCGTTTACCCGGATTTCCCGAAAAGCTGGGCACTGTGGAACCAGCTGCTTAAAACCATGAAGACGGAGGATCCGGCTTCCTGGATGACAGGCTTCACATCCTATCGGGCCGCAATGCACGACATCGCATTGCTGGAGCTGGCGAAGCCGGTCGAGGACGTCGAAGCAGTGAAGCTCTATGTCCGCCCCGACGAACTCGGGCGCGTAGTGGAGATTTTCGGCAAAGGTGCAACCGGAAACAGCTTGAGCGGGGCCGCCCCGGACGCACCCCACCGAACCCAGCTACGCCGCGCATACAACCGGATCGTAACCGCCAAGAACCAATGGCTCTACTACAAGTTCGACTGCGGCAGCGCTGCCCTGCCGTTGGAGGGCATGACGGCCAGTGGCGACAGCGGCGGGCCTGTCCTGATCAACGATCACGGCACGTGGAAGCTGGCAGGCATCGCCCAAGGCTTGGACGGAACGAAGTCGGACCTGCTCGCCATGCGCGCCGGAACCTTCCGCATGGGGCTCTGCAGGCAGGTTGCGTCCGACACACGCGTTTCCTTTTATGCGCGGTGGATCGAAGACACCATCAATAATGGGTGATCCCCTGCATCATCGGGGACCGCTGGATGATCACTAGCGAGTTCAGTTGTGGAAATCATTCAATTGGGTGATCGTCACAGCGCCCGCTTTGGGGCAGCTCGATTCGGGCCGCGACTGGTCTCATAGTTGCCGCTCAGAAACTGGAGCGACGCGACCCAAAGCAATCTTGCGCTCCGTTGCTGTATAACTCGACCGCCGCGACCTGCGGCCCTTGTCATGTTCCGGTGTGTCGATAGGAGTCCATTCCGTGTTGCGATCTCTCTCGGCGTTGCCCCTGCTTGGCCTGTCGCTGGCAGCCATCGCCGCGCGCGCACCGGTCGATGGTCAACTGGCGAAACGCATCGATGCGAACGTGCAATCGGTCCTGCAGCGCACCGGCACGCCAAGCGCGACGATCCTGATCGCCGAATACGGCCATGTCGTTTACCGCCACGCCTATGGGCTGCGTGATCGCGAACATCACGTCCCGGCCACGGTGGACACCTATTTCGAAATTGGTTCGATCACCAAGCAGTTCACCGCTGCGGCAATCCTGCAATTGCAGGATTGCGGCAAGCTGCATCTCGATGACAAGCTCTCCGCCTATCTGCCAAGTGCGCCACACGCCGGCGAAGTCACACTGCGCCAGTTGCTCTCGCACACCAGCGGCATGCCGGAATATCTCGACGCGGTGGATGCGGCAAAGGCGATCGACAAACCGGCGAGCTTTGACAAGCTGATGTCGTACATCGCCGGCAAGCCGCTCGATTTTCCGCCCGGCAGCCATTGGTCGTACTCGAATACCGGTTACATCCTGGCCGGCCGTGTCATCGAAGTGGTGTCGCACGAATCCTATCGGCACTACGTACAGACGCATCTGCTCGACCCCGCCAAGATGAAGCACACCTTCACTGTGGCGGAAGAGAGCGAGCTGCCGAACATGGCGATCGGTTACGACCGCGAGAACGGGCAGATCAAACCCGCACGCACGATCGCCGCGTCGGTCGGTTGGGCGGCGGGGTTTCTCGTCTCGACAGTGGACGATTTGGAGAAATGGAATACCGCCTTGAGAAGCGGCAAGATCGTGACACCGGCCGATTACGCGTTGATGGCAACATCGGTCAAAACCGCTCAAGGCGACGCCGGCTACGGTCTGGGTCTGTTCGTGGACAGCATCGATGAGCAACCGCGCGTCGGACATACCGGCGGATCACTGGGCTTCACTACGGCGAACGAGTATTTCCCGCGACAGGACATGCAGATCATTGCGTTCACGAACTTCGTGGATAGCCCGGAACCAGG
>Ga0207707_10001623_pt1 | contig 20718 bp, 22 predicted proteins | sample KBSC83BmetaG_FD_184336 | JGI IMG/M metagenome (GOLD analysis project Ga0207707, IMG submission 184336) | Corn rhizosphere microbial communities from Kellogg Biological Station, Michigan, USA - KBS C8-3B metaG (SPAdes) (version 2) | ecosystem: Host-associated > Plants > Roots > Rhizosphere ...
CGCCGGGAGCGGATCGACACCGGCACGCTGCCGGTCGCGTCCTCTTCGGCCAGCGTGTTCCACTCGCCGCAGGACTCGCACTTGCCCTGCCAGCGATTATACGCCGCGCCGCAGTTCTGGCAGACAAAGGAGAGGGTGGTGGATTTGGCCATTTTTGATCCCGCCGCTTTGCGGGCAGCTTGAGATCATTCAATGCTTAATCAGGCCAGGCCTGAACCAACAGCCGGAGGCAGACCGAGCGACCGTAACAATTCAAAAGCTTTCCGGTCACGGCCATCACGGGTCTTGGCTCCCTTGCGCCGAACCAGTTCGGCCCTCCAGTCAGAGACGCCTTCCATGGCAACCAGCCAGTGAATGGTTGCAGCAAGCTCCAGGATTGTAGCTGAATGCCGCTGCATCTCATCAATCGCCGCTCGGACGCGACCGATAGGTATGTGAGTTTCCAGCGTGTCCCCGTCGCCTGACTTTGTCGCAGAGTAGGCAACATAAGGCACGCCATCGCTTACGCGACGACGCTGGCTCGCAGAGAGATTGCCGAACACAACATCGTCCTCAACCGTCTCAGCCAAATCTTCAGAATAGGGGCCATAATGAAAATACTCATATGAGAACCCGCTATTAAGGCCCAACTGATCGAGCAAATAGATGATCTTTTGCAGTCGGATTTTTCCAACGACCTCACCACCTGCAGCCATCACGAGGCTTGGCACATCAATAGTCATTTTCGCCTCCCTCTGACCGAATCGGCTACAGATTGCGCGATTCTGAAATCCGCTTCACTAAGAAAGTAATAGCGCTCAAAGGCACGTTTTCGATCGGAACCGGCAACTGTGGCGTCCTTGAAATCCGTGATTTCCTTGAGCCTCTGGTCTGGCATGCGAATCATGAGACGCTTTTGCGCTCGCCCGTCATCGGCTCCGATTTCGCCATAGATCGACAATTCGGCAACATCCCGAAACACGCTGGCGCCAAGCTCGGATTTGAATTTGGTATCCAAGGCGTGCTTCAAGCGACGCTGTCCCTCCACATCCTCAGGAAACGTATTCTGAACGTCGAGGCAGATCGGGCGTTCCCGATTCAAGATTCTGCCGGCGATTGTCTTGGCTGAGCCGCTTCCGTTCGTTGCCACGGTATGCAAGGCGCCCCATGCGATGGTATCATCCAAGACTCTGTAGTTTGCGATGACGTCTCCCCCCGGCGAGAAGAAATGTACCAGTGGATGATCGTCTGATAGCCCCGCTATTCTGCCGCCAGCCTGTATTTCGCGTGCGATGATTCGAAAGAATGCAGAAACCATCTGCTCGATGCCGCGCGTGGTCTTGTGCAGATACACGTTCGTAAAAAGTCGATAGCGCGCCAATAGGAAATCTTCGGCCGCATCACGCGCCTTATGTTCAAGACAAAAGCTGTGTTCGTAGACCGGATCGGCCCCGTCGGCATCCGCTGGAGCAAAATCAATCGCCTCGACACGGACATTGTCCATCAACCAATCCAGGTCGATGGCGCCTGCTCCAGTCCCGGTCATGTATCGATCGCGCAAAAGGTAGTCCAAACGGTCCGCATCAAATGAGCTGGACACAATCGCATGGTACATGTCGGTCGGCGTTTCAGCAGCGACCAGATCGGCTACGTCTCCCGCTGCCACTCCCGATGAGGCGAGTATCCTGGAAATGTCGCCTGAATCATCCCTTATCATGTCGGCCGTGAATGCCTCGTGATTTCGAATTTTGATCCTGGTGCCTGCATCAGCCGTCCGCTCGGTTGCCAGCGCTTTCCGCGCCTCCTCGAAAGCATGACTGAAAGGCCCATGTCCTATGTCATGAAGCAGCGCGGCAAACAGGGCGACTTTAGCCCGCGCTTCGTTGAATTCTCCCTCAACTCGCTTTAGTTCGATTTCTCGCCGGATAATCCCAACAAGCCTTCTCGCGTTGTGGAATACGCCGATCGAATGCGAAAATCGCGTGTGGCTAGCAGACGGAAATACGAATTCCGAGACGCCAAGCTGTTTGATCCGGCGAAGACGTTGCACGTCACTCGAATTGAGTAGCTCCCATACGGGCTCGTCGACCAAGCCATCGTCGCTAAAGACAATGAGCCCATGAATTGGATCCCGGATACGCTGCGGCTTCATCAGGAACAAATGTAGAACGACGGTTCTCGATTGTCGAGCACAATCTCGAATTGACGACAGAAACGGCAATGCCGGGGACCGCGGTCCCGGACTTGTTCCGCCGCTTACTTCACCGACACGAACGGCACCGCAGAGCCCGGCACCATCGTGGTCGGCAGCACGCCGTTCCAGCGCTCCGCCTGCACCAGCGTGACGAGGTTGGGGTTGGAGCCGAGCGCCTTGGCGCGGGCTTCGATGGCGGCGGCTTCGGCTTCGCCGGTGATGCGGATGTTGGAAGCCTTGGCCTCGCCATTGAGCCGCACCGCCTCCGCATTGGCTTGCGCCTCGGCACGGACCGCGTTCGCCTTGGCGGTCGCCTGTGTCACCGTGATCTGCGCCTGCACTTTCTCGCGCTCGGCGTTCTGCTGCAGCTTCTGCACCTCGACCTCGGCCAGCATGCGCTGCTCGATCGAGTGCAGGTAGTTCTGGCTGAACTCGATGTTCTCGAGCTGGACGCTCTCGATGATGATCATCGGGTCGTATTTCAGCGTATCCGTGATTGCGTCCTTGATCGCGGAATTGAGCGTGCCGCGCTCCTGGATCGCCTTCACCGCGGTGTAGCGGCCGAACACCACCTTGACCTGCTGGTTGACGACGGGGCTCACGACCTGGTTGACGGCGGCGTCGAGCCTGCCGAACTTGGCGTAGAGATCGGCGACCTTCTCCGGCGCTGCGCGCAGCGTGACGCTGATCTTCAGGTCCGCCGGCTGCTGGTCGTAGGAATAGGAATTCATCTTGTCCCAGGTATAGGTCACGGTCTTGACGCTGATCTTCTCGACGCTGTCCATGACCGGCACCTTGAAGCCAAGTCCGGGCTGCGCGGTGCCGACGACGGCGCCGTTGCGCAGCAGCACGCCGCGCTCGGTCTGATCGACGGTGTACCAGCTCCCCAACACAAGCAGCAGAACGATCACGCCGGCGATGGCGGCGGCAGTGGCTCCTCGGATCATCGATTTCTCCTGAAATGGAAGGCAATGCGGCGCGATGCCGGCATTCATCCGCGTCCCGTTACCAAATTTGCTGTGACGCGCGTCACTTGGTCGGCGGTTCCCGCCGAATGGTTCAGGCGGGCGATCCGCCGGGGATTTCAGGCCGTTGCCGCGGTCCACAGCAGCGAGGCGCCGGCCGCCAGCATGATCGCGTCCATGATCAGGCGAAACGCCTCGGGCTTGAGGTGCAGCACGAAGCGCTTGGCAATGAAGGCGCCGAACATCAGGGACGAGCCGGCGACCAGGCCCTTCAGCGCGACATCCGCCGTCAGCGCGCCGAAGCGCTCGAAGGTGACGGATTTGGAGAAATAGAGGCCGAGCGAGCTGGCCGCCTCGGTGGCAAGGAACGCGCCCTTGGTGAGCCCGTAGAACAGGAACAGTGGCACGCTGAGCGGGCCGGTCGAGACCACGATGCCGGTGAGATAGCCGATGACGGCGCCGCCGAGCGCGAGGTGCCAAAGATTGGCTTTCAGCTCATGCCGCGCGAGCCAGTGCCGCACCGGCACCATCGCGATCAGGAACAGGCCGATGGCGATATCCACCGCATGCGAGGGCAGCGCAAGCAGCGTGCGCGCGCCAAGCGCCGCGGCCGGAATGCCCGTGATGGAGTACGCCGCACAGGCGCGCCAGTCGACCTCCCGCCACCAGGCGAGGATGCGGGAGAAATTCGCCATCACCGCGGCCACCGCCATGATCGGCACCGCCTGCTTCGGCCCATACTCGTAGACCAGCACCGGCATCAGCATGATCGACGAGCCGGTGCCGACGATCCCGGAGATGGTGCCGGCGATCAGGCCGACGGTGAGGACGAACAGGAAGCCCAAATTCTTCTCCGGAACCCCGTTATTGCGGCGCGCTTCTACGCCGAGCGATCAAACTAAATTCGGTGTCAGAAACTGTCACATTAGTCATTTGAAGTCGTTGAATAAGTTGGGTCTCCTTCGTGTTCATTAGGTGCGACGGTAACCGTCGCGGCAATTCCAAACCATGGAGGATTGGGATGAACAGCAAGCTTCTCGGGTGTCTCGTTGCGGGCGCGCTTGGTGCGACGCTCGCTCTTTCGCCATCAGCGCTCGCGCGAGGTGGTGGCGGTGGTGGTGGTGGCCATGGCGGCGGTGGTGGTGGCTTTGGCGGCCACGGCGGCATGGGTGGTGGGGGGATGGGGATGCATGCCATGGGAGGTGGTGGCGGCTGGCACGGCGGAGGTGGCGGTTGGCACGGTGGCGGCGGTTGGCACGGCGGCGGGATGCACTTTGCGCATGCCGGATTCTCGCCGCGCTTCTCCCACGTCGCGTTCCGCGACGGCTTCCATCATCGCTTCTTCCATCATCGCTTCCACCGCTTCGCGTTCTTTGGCGCTCCGTTTGCCTACGCCTCCTATGACAGCTGCTGGCGCAGGGTGTGGACGCAATATGGCGTGCAGGTGGTCAACGTCTGCGGAGACTACGGGTACTAGAGGCCGCCGCACCACATCATTGTGATGATCGCCGCCGTGGCGTTTGGCTAGGCTGGCGGCGATTGTCGGAGACGGACCATGACGAGGGATCGCCGCCATATTCTCGTCGTCGAAGACGACCCTGAAACCGCTGGTCAGCTCGTGGAACAGCTCACGACCAGCGGTTACCAGGTGGATTTGGCGGGCACCGGTAGCGAGGCGTTAAGGCGCGGCGCGGCTTCCGAATACGCCGTGATCACGATCGACCGCATGCTTCCGGACATCGACGGCATTACGGTCATGCGCCAGTTGCGCGACGACGGTATCGCCGCGCCTTTTCTGATCATCAGCGCGCTCGGTGAAGTCGACGAAAGGGTGCGCGGCCTGCGCGCCGGCGGCGACGACTATCTGGTCAAGCCCTTTTCCTTCGTCGAATTGCTCGCGCGGCTGGAAGCACTTGGCCGGCGCAGCGACGCCGCCGTCAAGGAGACTATCCTGCGCGTCGGCGATCTCGCCATCGACCTGATATCGCGGACGGCCAGCCGCCGCGGCAAGGATATCCCGCTTTTTCCCCGCGAGTTTCAGCTTCTGGAATATCTGGTGCGCAACGAAAGCCGCGTCGTGTCGCGCGCCATGTTGCTGCAGCACGTCTGGGATCTGCATTTCGATCCCTCGACAAACATCATCGACGTCTATGTGGGGCGCGTGCGCCGCAAGGTCGATGGTCAGCAGGCCTATCCGCTGATCCATACGGTCCGCGGTGTCGGATACTGTCTCCGTGCTCCTGGCTAAAACCTTAACCTCATCGACTTTCAAACTGGCTCTGATCGCGATCGGGACTTTTGGCCTGATCGTGTCGGCGATTCTCGGCTACGTCTACCTGTCGACGTCCGCCTATGTGCGCAACCGATCGGATCGCCTCATCATGACCGAGTGTCTAATCTTGCGCGACGATTACCAACGATCGGGGCGCGACGGGTTGATAGATGCCATCAGGCGGCGGATGACTTACAGAAGCGCCGGCGATCGCGTCTATCTCCTCGTCGATCCCTCAATGGCCGCGCTCGCCGGCAATCTCAAGGAGTGGCCGCCGGCCGTCGGGGCAGGGAGCGGATGGACTGAATTTCGCGCCGCCGGAACGTCACCCGATGCGACCAACGGACCGTTGCTGCGGGTCATGCTCGAGACATTTCCGAGCGGCGATCGTCTGCTCGTCGGACGGGATATCAGCGACCTCGACAGCTTTACCGCTCAGATCAGGACAGCGGTAATCTCGGGCCTGGCATTGATATTCGTGCTGGCGGCCGTCGCGAGCATTCTGGTGACGCGGCGGACGGTGGGGCGGATTGAATCGATCAACGCGACCAGTCGCGCCATCATGCGCAGCGGCCTCGACCAGCGTATCCCGCTCCGCGGCAGCAATGACGAATGGGATCGGGTTGCCGAAAACCTCAACCTGATGCTGGACCGCATCGAAACCCTGATGGCGGAGGTCAAGCAGGTCAGCGACAACGTCGCGCACGATCTCAGGACACCGCTGACGCGAATGCGCGGTCGGCTGGAGAAGGCCTATCACGGTCAGCGCGTCGCTGACGATGATCAATCGCTGATCGGCGACACTATCGTGGACCTCGATGCCGTGTTGCGAATCTTCTCGTCAATTACCCGGATTGCGCAAATCGAGACCCAGGCACGAAAGGGCGCATTTCGCACCGTCAATCTGGCGGAAATCGCCAGCGAGGTGGTCGAGTTGTACGATGCCGCGGCCGAACAGGACGGCACGCGCCTTACGGTCGTCGGCGATAGTGAGGTGCTTGTGACCGGCGACCGTGATCTGATCTTCGACGCCATCTCCAATCTTGTGGACAACGCGATCAAGCATGGACGCCACGGCGGGCAGGTCGTCGTTGCCAGCGAAAACAGCGATGGCGGAGCGGTCGTCTCGATATCGGACGATGGGTCCGGAATTCCCGCCGAACAGCACGTGCAGGTTTTCAAGCGCTTTTACCGGCTCGAGCACAGCCGTTACACCGCTGGGAACGGTCTCGGCCTCAGTCTGGTCGCTGCCGTCGCCAACCTTCATGACGCGAGGATCGAATTGCTCGATAACGCTCCGGGTCTCAAAGTCAGTGTTTGGTTTTCATCGCCGAGCGCCTAGGCCCGGATCAAGGTGTCGCGCGCCAAGCGCCCGGGGCCGTTTGGTTAACGCGTAGTCACGACAAAGGCGAAGATGAGAGCGGCCTCTCGGCCAACTCCTTAAAATTTGAGTGGTATTCAAATCATCGCGCATTTCAAAGAATTTGAGCAAACGCAATGATGAACGACGATCGATTTTCCGCCCTCGACCGGCACGCCGTGTTGACCGGCTCCAACGACAGCTTTCCGTGGTTTGCCAGCCAGATGCTGGCGCTGGAGGCGAGCGAGGTCGTGCGGCTGCGGATGGAGAAGTTCGCCAGCGGCGACGCCGATAGCGAGCACGAAGCCCATCTGATGGTGACCGAGAAGATCTTTGCGGCGTTCGAGGCCGGCATGAGCTGGCTCGCGGGCGCCACGACATCCTCGATCGTCGGCCGCTATCGCGAGCACGTCGCTGCCAACGCGAAGCGGCTGTCGGCGGGCTGATCTGCCTGAATCCGGAACTGCTGCCCGCTGCTGCCATCATGCTGGCAGCAGGAGGATGCTACGACCGCTCCGACGTTGGACGAGGAGGGATCATGGCCATCAAGGGAAGCTGCCATTGCGGCAAGACGCAATTCGAGGTGAGCGAGGCGCCGACCGCCGTCACGCGCTGCACCTGTTCGCTCTGCTCCAAGCGCGGCGCGCTGTGGGCCTATTACACGCCCGCGCAATTCCGCCTGATCTCGCCGCCGGAAAACGTCGCGACCTATTTCTGGGGCAGCAAGACGGTCAAGCATCATTTCTGCGCCGCGTGCGGCTGCGGCACCTATTCGGAATCGCCGGACTGGTCGACGGGCAAGCCGGATTTCGACCATCCCAAGGTCGGCATCAACGCGCGCCTGTTCGACGATTTCGACCTCGATGCCGTGCCGGTGACCGTGATCGACGGCAAGAATCTCTGGTAGCGTTTTCGAGCGAAGTGGAAACCGGTTCGCGAAGAAACGCGTCCGAGCGAAGAGATTATTTCAGCACGATCCAGGCCGGTGCGTGATCGCTCGCGCCTTCCTCGCCGCGCACCTTGCGGTCGATGTCGGCTTTTGCAAGCCGTGGCGCAAGCGCCGGGCTGAGCAGGAGATGATCGAGCCGCAAGCCGGCATCGCGCGGCCAGCGGTTACGCTTGTAATCCCAGAAGGTGAACATCGGCTCGTTCGGATGCAACGTACGGATCGCGTCAGTCCAGCCTTGCGCGACCAGTGCGGCGAATGCCGCGCGGCTCTTCGGCTGGATCAGCGCGTCCTTGTTCCAGGATTTGGTCGGATAGATGTCGAGCGGCGTCGGCGCGACGTTGTAATCCCCGGCCAGCACGACCGGCAAATCCTGCTGCAGAAACTTCGCCGCGTGCCGGCGCAGCCGCGCAAACCAGTCGAGCTTGTAGTCGAATTTTGGACCGGGCTGCGGATTGCCGTTCGGCAGATAGAGGCAGGCGATGATGACGCCACTGATAGCCGCTTCGATGTAGCGGGCTTCGTGATCGCTGCGGCTGCCGGGCAGGGCGGTGCGGATCAATACCGGCTCCGACTTGCGCGACAGGATCGCGACACCGTTCCAGGTTTTCTGCCCGCGCCAGAGCGCGTGGTAGCCGGCCTTTTCGATTGCACGAAACGGAAACTCGTCATCCGCCGCCTTCAGTTCCTGCAGGCAAACGACATCAGGCTTTGCCGCGCGGAGCCAGCGCAGGAGGTTGGGCAAGCGCCGGTTGACATTGTTGATGTTGAAGGTCGCGATCTTCACGCCGGCGTGGACGCCGCGGCGGCATTTTCGGGCTTGGCCTCCGTCTCCGGCGCGATCGCCTGGATCGGCGGTGGTGCGGTGCCGCCCCTGTAGACTCGCGCATAGCGCCTGCCGAGGCTCGTCAGCACCTCATAGCCGATGGTGCCGAAATGATGCGCGAGCTCGTCGACCGTGATGCCTTCGCCGATCAGCGTGACCATGTGGCCGCGGCGCGCGGCATTCGGCGGCAAATCGGTGATGTCGACCGCCATCAGGTCCATGGAGATGCGGCCCGCGACCGGACAGCGTTTGCCGGCCACCACCACTTCGGCGCCGCGGGTGCCGTCATTGGCGCTGGCGGCGCGGAAATAGCCGTCGGCGTAGCCGGCGGAGACGATCGCGAGCTTGGTCGGCCGCCGCGCGGTCCAGGTGCCGCCATAACCGACCGTCTCGCCGCGCTCGACATGGCGGACCTGCACGATGCGCGCCTTCAGTTCGACGACGCCCTGCATCGGATTGTCCGCCTCCGGCGTCGGATTGATGCCGTAGAGCGCAGCTCCCGGCCGCACCATGTCGAACTGGAATTGTGCGCCGAGATAAATCGCCGATGAGTTCGACAGCGACGACTGCACATTGGTGAACAGGCTCGCGATCTCCCGGAAGGCGGAGAGCTGCCTGGCATTGGTCGGGTTGTTGACCAGCTCGGCCGAGACGAGGTGGCTCATCACCAGCGTGATGCCGTGATCGCCGGCATTGATGCGCGGGATGATGCCCTGCGCTTCGCCGATCGTCAGCCCCAGCCGGTTCATGCCGGTGTCGATATGGATGGCCGTGCCGCCGCTCCATCCCGTGCGGCGGCAGAACACGTCCCACTCGGCCAGTTCGTTGAGATCGCCGATCACCGGCCTGCAGTTGATATCGGCGTAGGAATCGCCGGTATTCTGGAAGAAGCCGTTGAGGGTATAGATGGTCGCTTGCGGCAGGGTGGCGCGAAGCTGGCGTGCTTCATCGAGCGACGCGACAAAGAACGTCTTGCAGCCGGCGGCCGCGAGCGCCCTTGAGACCGGTTCGACGCCGCAACCATAGGCATCCGCCTTGACGACGCCGGCGCATTCGGCCGGTACGGCCGTCTTCTCGAGCTTGCGCCAGTTCGCGATGATCGCGTCGAGATCGACGGTGAGGATGCCGTTATAGGCCGCGAGCGCCGCCGCCTGGTTGGCCTCGGGCGACAGCAGGGGGCTCGCCAGCGACGGATTGGGACCGGAAATGATGTTCATGCCGCAAGTTTATGCGGCGCGCGCCGTTCCTTCAACCGCGCCAACCCCTCAATAGGGCCGATCCGGTACCTGACCGTCGGGCGCGAGGTCGCCGAACCGCGTCACCGACGCCTCGAAATGCAGCTCGACCGTACCGGTCGGGCCGTGGCGCTGCTTGCCGATGATGACTTCCGCCTTGCCATGGGCGAAGCCCATGTCGATTTGCCACTTCTCGTGTTCCGGCGTGCCCGGACGCGGCTCCTTGTTGGCGAGGTAATATTCCTCGCGGAACACGAACAGCACGACGTCGGCGTCCTGCTCGATCGAGCCGGATTCACGCAGGTCCGACAGTTGCGGGCGCTTGTCGTCGCGGTTTTCGACCTGGCGTGACAACTGCGACAGCGCGATGACCGGGACATTGAGCTCCTTGGCCAGCGCCTTCAGGTTCGTGGTGATCTCGGTGATTTCCTGCACGCGGTTGTCGTTGCCACGCTTGCCCGAGCCGGTCAGGAGCTGAATATAGTCGATCACGATGAGATCGAGGCCCTTTTGCCGCTTGAGCCGGCGGGCCCGGGCGGTGAGCTGCGAGATCGACAGGCCGCCGGTTTCATCGACATAGAACGGCAGCGACTGCAGCTCGATCGAGCACTCGCGGATCTTCTCGAAATCGAGCTCGCTGATGCCGCCGCGGCGGATCGAGCTCGACGGGATTCCGGTGCGTTCGGCCAGAATACGCGTCGCGAGCTGCTCTCCCGACATTTCGCAGGAGAAGAAGCCGACCGCCCCGCCATTGATGGCCTTGGTGGTGCCGTCCGCCTGCAGCTCGCTCTTGTAGGCTCTCGCGATGTTGTAGGCGATGTTGGTGGCGAGCGAGGTCTTGCCCATGCCGGGACGGCCGGCCACGATGATGAGGTCGGAGGGCTGCAGGCCGCCCATCTTGGTGTCGAGGTCGCGCAGGCCGGTGGCGATGCCCGACAGTTTTCCGTCGCGCTGGAAGGCCTTTGCGGCCATGTCGACCGCAACCGTCAGCGCCTGCGAGAAGCGCTGGAAGCCGCCGTCATAGCGGCCGGTTTCGGCCAATTCGTACAGCCTTCGTTCGGCGTCCTCGATCTGCGCCCGCGGCAGGAAATCCACCGGCGCGTCATAGGCGACATTGACCATGTCCTCGCCGATGCCGATCAGGTCGCGGCGCAGTGCGAGGTCATAGATGGTGCGGCCGTAATCCTGTGCGTTGATGATGGTGGTCGCTTCGGCGGCGAGGCGGGCGAGGTATTGACCAACCGTCATGCCGCCGAGGTCGGTATCCGCCGGCAGGAACGTCTTCAGCGTGACGGGAGTGGCGATCTTGCCCATCCGGATCAGGCTTGAGGAAGTCTCATAGATCGTCTGGTGGATCGGCTCGTAGAAATGTTTGGGCTCGAGAAAGTCCGAAACCCGGTAGAACGCATCATTGTTCACCAGGATCGCGCCGAGAAGGCCCTGTTCCGCCTCGATATTGTGCGGCGCACTCCGAAAAGCAGGTGTGGTCGCGTCGGGAGCGAGCTTGAGCACGTTCGAATCAAAGGGAGCCATGTCAGCGATTGTCTTAGCAAGTTTGTCGGATACGGGGCGGCGATAAAGCGCCTGTCGTGCTCAAAGCGGAAGCGAAAGCTCGCCGCTATGCACCGTTCTTCTAAAATGTGGATGAAGGTATCGCGATGCTTGACGGGCTTTCGGCCGAAATCGGGCCGACAGCCGGCCGGCGTTTGGCATCTCATTAAATCAGGGAACGGACTGAACCTTGTTCTGCGCCGCGCATACCCATGAAATGGTGTCGCGCGTGTGCGCCCGGCTCAGGTCAGGAGCAGATAGGCGAGGGCGAGCATGGCCGCACCGACCCCCGTGGCGATCAGGACATAGTCGGTCCTGAGATCACCTTGGATGTCGAATGAAAGCGGTTGTCTTTTTCGGTCCATGACAGGCTTTTAGGCCGACGGAACCAGGCGTTCTGTGAGTTAGTTCACATTTGGCTGGGATTCTTTGCCGCAGGATTGGCGGTCCCGCTGGAACAAGGACGGAAGATGGGTCAGCGACTCGCACCATGGCAGAGCGGAAGCGGCGATCGGCAGTGGCTGTCGCTGCTCATCGACGCCATGGAAGAGGCGGCGCGCCCTGAAGTGCGCTCGCAGCCCTGCGAGACCGCGATCCTGCAAGCCTTGCGCGCGCAACTTGCGCGGCCGGTGGCGCGCTATGGCTACTCGGCTTCGGGCCTCCGCCACTGATTAGCTTCCTTTCATTCTCGATAGCGCGAAATTTGGCCTCCGCGCGGGCGATATAGTCCCGGGTCATCGGAACCACGCCTTGGCGCTTGGTAAGCTGGATCTGGAAGTTCATCAGGTTCTGCTTGCGGAACGCCATTTCGGAGCACGCCAGGTAAAACTCCCACATCCGCGCGAAGCGTGAATCATAAAGCTGCATGATCTCCTTGCGCCGCGCCACGAAACGCTCGCGCCAGGCCTTCAGCGTCTCCGCGTAATGCAGGCGAAGGATTTCGATGTCGCAGACGAGGAGGCCGGAACGCTCGATCACCGGCAATACCTCAGACAGCGCAGGGATGTAGCCGCCCGGGAAGATGTATTTGGCGATCCACGGATTGGTGGCATCGGGCCCTTCCGAGCGGCCGATCGAATGCAGCAGCATGACGCCGTCGTCGGTCAGGATCTCGGCGCAGTGGCGGAAGAAGGCTTCATAAAAATGGACACCCACATGCTCGAACATGCCGACCGACACGATGCGATCGAATGGGCCTTCGGCGTCGCGGTAATCCTGCAGCAGGAAGCGTGCCGAGCCCGACAGGCCTTGCTCCTTTGCGCGCGCGTTTGACACCTGCCATTGCTCGGTCGAGAGCGTGACGCCGGTGACGTCCGCACCGGCTATCTCTGCGAGGTAGAGCCCAAGCCCACCCCAGCCCGATCCAATGTCGAAGATGCGCTCGCCACGGCCGATCAGGAGCTTGGCGGCCAGGTGTCGCTTCTTGGCGAGTTGGGCCGCGTCGAGGCCGGCGTCCGGCGTCTCGAAATAGGCGCAGCTATATTGCCGGTCGGCATCGAGGAACAGCGCATAGAGGCGATCGTCGAGATCATAATGATGCTCGACATTGCGACGGGACCGTCCGCGCAAATTGAGCCGGCGGATGTACCGGACGAGATGACGCGCGCGCCATTGCGGCTTGGCCCAGCCGGGCAGGACGCCGGGTTGGCCCATCAGGATAGCCAGCGCATCGGCGATCGAGCCCCGCTCGATGACGAAGCTGCCATCCATGAAGGTTTCGCCAAGCGCGAGCTCAGGGTTCAGCAAAATCCGGATTTCGGCTGCCGTCGTGAGGAACCGGGCTTCGACCGGCGTGCCGGTTCCATCGCCGCAGGTGAATCGCCCGCCGCTCGCGGTCCGAAAGGTGATCGAACCACGGCGAATGAAGCGGTCGAGGAAGTGACGCAACAAACGGTCCATCGGACCTATGGCGACCGTGAGAGGTGCAGACTGGTCCATGGTAATTTTGACGCAGGAGGAACAGTGAAGTTCCTATTGCATGGCGATTTGATCATGATTTATCCGGCTTTTTGCAGCCGCTAGTGCATTGATGACACAGTAGGTATTTCAAATTGTCGCGTTCACGCAGTTGCGCGGGCGCGCGCGCTTCCATTCGCGCGATAATCGGCTAAAAGGTGTCGCTGCCGGTGTCGGGGGAAGAATCCAGATCGCGCCGGAGGCCGTTTCCGCATCTGGAGAAAGTCAGGAATGTCGAGCCGAGCGCTCAGTCTCGCGGCGGTGCTGCTTTTGATCGGCTCCTTCGCACCGAAGCCGGCGCTGGCGCAGGAAAACCTGGACGCCGGCAAGACGCCTTCCCAGCTTTTCGCGGGCACCTGCAGCGTCTGCCATAAGAGTCCGCGTGGCCTGTTGAAGACGGTACCCCCGTCGTCGCTGCCGAGCTTCCTCCGCCAGCACTACACCACGAGCCCCAACATGGCCGGCGCGCTCGCCTCCTATCTCGTCTCCAATGGTGCGAGCGATTCCCGAATCGGCGGCGACGGGCCCAAGGGGGCCAAGGGTGCTAAGGAAGGGGCGAAAGAGGGCGCGAAGCAGCAGGAAGCCAAACAGGAAGCACGGCCGGAACCGAGGCAGGGACAATCCGAGCAGCTCGACCGCTGGGGCCGCCGGGTGCATCCCCAGGAGGCCAATGTGCCCGTAGCAGAGCCAAGGCCAGAGCCTAGGCCCGAGGGCGCCGAACAAATTACCACCGATCGTGGTCCCGATGGCCGCAAGAATGCCAAGCAGAAGCTGACCAAGCGCGGCCGGCCGGGCGAGGCCTTGCCGAAGGAGGAGCCGGCGGCGGCCGTCGAGCCGCCCAAGACGGAATCCAGACCGGACGAGACGGCCGGGAGGGATGACGCCAAGCCTGACACCGCTAAGCCAGCCGAGGACGACCGCTCGCAATCCGCCAAGGTCGAACAGCCGCCGGAACTCCGAATGCTCCGCCCGGATCCCGTTCCTCCGGTGACGCCGGCGCCACCCACTGCCGCGGCTCCCTCTGCAGCGCCTGCCGCCTCGCCATCCGCGCCTTCATCGACGCCGGCTCCCGTGCAGGCCGCAGCACAAGCACCGGTGACCGAGATGGCCGTCCCGCTGCCGGCCAGCCCGACGCCCCCCGCACCACCGCCCGTGGCGGCTTCCGCGCCTCCCCAACCTCCGATGCCGCCGGCCGGACCCCCGGCTCCGCCGATCTCGCAATAACCTCCTCGCCAGCCGGGCTTTCGCGCGAACGGCTCATCTTGACCGTCACTAGAGTATCACTCTAGAGTATCGATCTAGATCGATATCAGAGGAATTTCGATGCCTGCGCAATTGCGCGAGGATCTCCTGGCGGCGGGACTGGAGGTCTTCGAGCGTGACGGCTTCGACGGCGCCACGGTCGCCGCGATCCGCGCCCGCGCCCGCGCCTCGAACGGCAGCTTCTTTCACTTCTTCGCCTCGAAGAAGGAATTGGCCGCCACGCTCTTCCTCGAAACCCTGCAGCGCTATCACGCCGCGATCCTGGCCGAGGTCATGCCCGGCCTGAGCGCGCGTGAAGGGATCGGCCGCCTGATCCGCGCGCACCTCGACTGGGTCGTCGAGCACCGGCGCGAGGCGCGCTATCTGTTCGAGATTTCGCGCGGCGACTGGACCGAGGAGCTGCGCGACAAGCAGCGCGCGCTGAATGCGCGCTTTGCCGAAGGCATCGAGCGCTGGCGCGCGCCGCTGGTGGCAAGCGGCGAGCTTCTGCCGCTTCCGCAGGCCGTCTTCGCCAGCCAGATCATCGGTCCGGCGCAAATCTTTTGCCGCGCTTTTCTGTCGGGCCGTGATCGCAGCGATCCCCGCCCGCAGGCAGATCAACTGGTCGCCTGCGCGATCCGCGCGCTGGTTTCGGACAAGTCCATTGGAGACGAGACATGATCGCAGAAAACACGATCGCGGAAGGCGATGCGGATTTTACAGCCGTTGAGCGCCTCATTCGCGACAATGTAGGCCGCCAGGGATTCATGCGGCTGGTCGGGGCCGAGCTTTCCGAGCTCACGCGCGGCGCGTGCACCATCGAGGTCGGGCGGCGGCCCGAGCTGTTGCAGCAGCACGGCTTCTTCCACGGCGCCGTCACCGCTTTCCTGGTCGACAACGCCACCACGATCGCGGCGGCGACCTCGCGCGGCCAGCCGGCACTGACGGCGGAATACAAGCTCAACCTGCTCTCGCCCGCGACCGGCGAACGCCTGATCTGCCGTGCGCGGGTCATCAAGCCCGGGCGTCAGGTCGCGGTGGTGGCTGCGGATGTTTTCTCCGTGGCTGATGGTGTGGAGAAGCACACCGCGACCGCGCTGGCGTCGATCGCGATGCTGCAGGAGCGGATCCCCGTGAACGAGACAAGCCCGGCGTAGCACGCCGGGCTTGCGCAGAAGTCGGTAAACCGGCCGCTTACTTCTCGGCGGGCGTCTCCGCCGGCGCAGCCGGCTGCTCGACGTCGTCGTGCTGGGCTTCCGGGTCGAAGAATTCGCCCGCCGCAGCGATCGCTTCGGCCGCCGCGTCCTGGTCTTCCTGACGGGTCGAGATGTCCTCGCCGCGCTTGATGCGCTGGGCTTCATCGGCGCTGCGGGCGACCGTGACGCTGATGACGGCCTCAACCTCCGGATGGACGGCGATCGTCACCTTCTGCTTGCCGATGGTCTTGATCGGCGCGTCGAGCCAGACCTGCGGGCGGCTGACGTGGACCTTTTCGGCTTCCAGCGCGGTGACGATGTCACGCACCGAGACCGAGCCGAACAACTGGCCGCTCTCCGAAGCCTGGCGGATGATGACGATGTCGAGCCCGTCGATCTTCTCCGCAGCCTTGCTGGCCTCACCCTTGGCCTGGAGGTTGTTGGCCTCGAGCTCGGCCTTCATGCCGTCGTACTTGGCGCGGTTCTCGGCGGTAGCGCGCAGCGCCTTCTTGCGCTTCAGGAGGAAGTTGCGCGCAAAGCCGTCACGGACTTTGACAACTTCGCCCATCTGACCGAGCTTGGCGACACGCTCCAGCAAAATGACTTCCATATTCGTTCTCCTTATGTGTGTGAGTTTGAAAATTGATCTAGGGGGCAGGCAAAGGCGGTGGCCGCGAGCGCAGATAGCGCTGGCGCAGGCCGAAAGCGGCGTCGGCCACTCCCAGCACCACCATGGCCAGCACGGGCCAGACGAACAGCACGACGATCGCGTAGGTCGAGCCGAGCCAGAAGGCGCGGCTCTTGAGCGCAAGCGTAAGCGTATGCAGCACGGCAAAGCCGGTGAAGGCGTAGGCCATCATCAGTGCCGAGGTGACGATCTGGGCGAGGATCGAAAGCAGTCCGCCCGCAAAGCAAAGCGCCGCCGCGACGCAGAGCACGGCAAGCGCCGTCGGCGGCAGCGAAGCGGTCCGCAGGTCCGGCCAGGGGCGGTGCAGCCGACCTGAGGTGGCCGCGATCTTGGCGGCAAGCCAGAGGTTCAGGGCCAGCGTCGGCATCGCGACCGATGCCGCGGCAAACGGCGCCAGCGCCACCATCGCATCGATCCATTGCGCTATTTCCGCGGGCGCCGGTTCGTTTTGCGGGTTGAAAATGCGCGTCACGCCGCGCCGCAGCATGTCGGTGATGGTTGCGGCGTCGGTTCCGAGCGTGAGCAGCGCGGCAAAGGTGGTGAGTGCGGCAAGGCCCGCGATCCAGAGCAGGATGCGGCCGACCGGATACCATTCGAGGTCTGGCTCGGCTGGTGCCGCGCCATTGCCGGATGCCGCCACACCTGCCTGCGGACGGCCAAGCAGCACGAGATGGCCGAGCCACCAGCCGGGCAGGGCGACGGCGACCGCAAAGGCGATGCAGTAGTTGAAGCCGAAGATCGCCCCGAGGCCGAGCGAGGCGGCAATGCCGCCGATCGCCGCGAAAAGCGGGCCCCATCCGATCGCCGCCACCATCAGGGGCAGCGGCGCGAGATAGAACAGCAATAGCGAGATCAGCGCGCCCGATATGATCGAGGCGAACATCAGCGCCGACGCGGCGCCGGCGGCAAGCCCAATGAGAACCATCGCGATCATCAGCTGTCCCGCTCCTTTCGAGCGGTTAGAGGCTTCGAGAGCCTCAACCATCGGCAACCGGACGACCCGGAAGCCTTATGAAGGTAGTGATCTGGCGGCCGGCAGCGTAAAGCCGCCGGCCGGAGAAGTCGTCAGCGAATGACGTAGGGCAAGAGGCCGAGGAACCGCGAGCGCTTGATGGCGCGGGCGAGCTCACGCTGCTTCTTGGCCGAGACCGCCGTGATGCGGCTCGGCACGATCTTGCCGCGCTCGGAGACGTAACGCATCAACAGCTTGGAATCCTTGTAGTCGATCTTCGGCGCGTTCGCGCCCGTGAACGGGCAGCTCTTGCGGCGGCGGAAGAACGGACGGCGTGCACCAGCTTCAGCCATGATTCCTACTCCTCTGCCGGCGTTTCGGCATCTTCGCGCGGACGGCGCGGGCCGCGGTCTCCGCGGAAGCCGCCACCCTCGCGATCGCCGCCGCGGAAGCCGCCGCCTTCACGATCGCCACGGAAGCCGCCGCCTTCACGGTCGCCGCGGAAGCCGCCGCCGCCACGATCGTCGCGCTCGCGGTCACGGTCGGCCTTGCGCATCATTGCCGACGGGCCTTCCTCATGCTGCTCGACGCGGATGCTGAGATAACGGATCACGTCTTCGCTGATGCGCTCCTGGCGCTCGATCTCCGATATCGCCGAGGACGGCGCATCGATGTTGAGCAGCACAAAATGCGCCTTGCGATTCTTGTTCATGCGGTAGGTGAGCGAACGCACGCCCCAGTTCTCGGTCTTGGTGACCTTGCCGCCGGCCTGTTCGACAATGCCGGTCATCTGGGTGGTCAGTTCTTCCACCTGCTGGGTGCTCGCGTCCTGACGCGCGAGAAAAACATGCTCATAAAGAGGCATGAGGGTCCTTTCCTGTGTTGGCGCGGCTCCCGGCGGCAAGCCCTTCGAGACCTTCGGAAAGGACTCGTTTCAAGCTCAGAAGGCGGGAACACGGGACGACGGACCGACTGGCCCTGCCACATCAACTCAAGGCAATGAAAACTCAAGGCAATGAATTGCTGAGACCGTCCGTTCAGCTCCCGGCCGGGATCCACGGATGGCGCGGTTTATACGGATTTTGGCCGCGATGGCAAGGAAAAGGACAGGGAAAACTCCCGGGAAACATGCCGATTTCGCGCCCAAATGCCCCCTCGGCTTGACAGCGCGGCCACGGCCGGTGTCTTACGGCCCAAACTTCTGGCATTTTGGACGTTTGGGGAACGCCGATGACGGCAGCATTTACTTTTCCGGGACAGGGTTCCCAGGCGGTCGGCATGGGCAAGGCCCTGGCGGACGCGTTTCCGGCGGCCAGGGCCGTGTTCGACGAGGTCGATGCCGCGCTGTCCGAGAAGCTGACGGCGATCATCTGGGAGGGGCCTGCGGAAACCCTGCAGCTCACGGAAAACGCCCAGCCGGCGCTGATGGCGGTTTCGATCGCCACCTTGCGCGTTCTCGAGTGCGAGGCCGGCTTTTCGGTCGGCCGGGACGCGGCCTTTGTGGCCGGCCATTCGCTTGGCGAATATTCGGCGCTGGCGGCGGCCGGAAGCCTGAGCATTTCGGACACCGCGCGGCTGTTGCGCACCCGCGGGCTTGCCATGCAGAAGGCGGTGCCGGTCGGCGCGGGCGCCATGGCCGCACTTCTGGGTCTCGATTACGACGCCGCGGTCGCGGTCGCCAACGAAGCGGCCCAGGGGCAGATCTGCCAGGCCGCCAATGACAATGGCGGCGGTCAGGTGGTGGTCTCCGGCGACAAGGCGGCCGTCGACCGCGCGGTCGAGATCGCCAGGACCAAAGGCGCCAAGCGCGCGATGCTGCTGCCGGTCTCCGCGCCGTTCCACTGCAAGCTGATGCAGCCCGCCGCCGACGTGATGGCGAAGGCGCTCGCGGAAGTCACGATCGGCAAGCCGGCCGCGCCGCTGGTGTCGAATGTGCTGGCCTCGGCCGTCACCGAGCCCGACGAAATCCGCCGTCGCCTGATCGAGCAGGTGACGGGGACCGTACGTTGGCGCGAGTCGGTGGCTTATATGGCTTCCAATGGCGTGACGCGGTTCTTCGAGATCGGCGCCGGCAAGGTGCTGAGCGGGCTGGTCAAGCGCATCGCCGACGGCGCGGTCGGCGTTTCCGTTGCCGGTCCCGGCGATGTTGCCGCGGCAAAGGAAGCTTTGGCAGCCGCGAAGTCGGCATGAGGAGAATTCGATGTTCGATTTGACTGGCAGGAAGGCGCTCGTCACGGGGGCAACCGGCGGCATCGGCGGGGCGATCGCGCAGGCGCTGCACGCGCAGGGCGCCACCGTCGCGATCTCGGGCACGCGGCGCGAGGTGCTGGACGGTGTCGCCGGCAAGCTGGGCGACCGCGTCCATGTGCTGCCCTGCAACCTCTCGGACGGTGCGGCCGTGGAAGCGCTGGTGCCGTCCGCCGAGCAGGCCATGGGGCAGGTCGACATCCTCGTCGCCAATGCCGGCATCACGCGCGACAACCTCTTCGTCCAGCTTCGCGACGAGGATTGGGACGAGGTCATCAATGTCAATCTGACCGCGACCTTCCGTCTTGCGCGCGCCGCCACCAAGCTGATGATGCGCAAGCGCTTCGGCCGCATCATCGCCATCACCTCGGTGGTCGGCGTGACCGGCAATCCCGGGCAGGCCAACTACACGGCTTCCAAGGCGGGGCTGATCGGCTTGATGAAGACCATCGGCGCCGAATACGCCAAGCGCAACGTGACCGCCAACTGCATCGCGCCGGGCTTCATCAAGACGCCGATGACGGACGCGCTCAACGACAAGCAGCGCGAAACCATCCTGACCAAGGTTCCGGCCGCGCGGCTCGGCACGCCCGAAGACATCGCCGCCGCAGCGGTCTATCTCGCCTCCAACGAAGCGGCCTACGTCACCGGCCAGACCATCCACATCAACGGCGGAATGGCCATGATCTGAGCCGGTCCGAAGGCCGCCAATGTGCGGCGAAACGCCGTTTCCGAGCGCTATCCGGGACTTATGGCCAAGGCTTTTGAAGTATGATAACCGAACCACCGATTGGATCGGAAAAGAACGCCATTGCAGGATTTGGAAACCCTGTATATTGGCGGGACGGAGCGTCCCGTCGGCCGGCGGGCTCGCGCCGGCCAGCGCCTGTAGCCGAAGTCCCTGTGGCCTGCCACCACGACGGTTCACGGGCTTCGAAAAACGGGACGCTGGTAACGGGGCCAAATCAGGTTTATGCGCGACTTTCGAAGGAAGTTTAACGACCACGATGGCTCGTATCGTCCTGGGGTCGGGTCAAGGAAACAAGCACGAGGTTGAACGATGAGTGAGATTGGCGAGCGGGTTAAGAAGATCGTGGTCGAACACCTTG